>Ga0196962_10000181_pt1 | contig 34676 bp, 37 predicted proteins | sample S3v_20metaG_FD_183186 | JGI IMG/M metagenome (GOLD analysis project Ga0196962, IMG submission 183186) | Soil microbial communities from Anza Borrego desert, Southern California, United States - S3+v_20 | ecosystem: Environmental > Terrestrial > Soil > Desert | place: USA: California | collected...
GAGACCAGCGAAGCCAGGTCGTCGGGGTTGCGCAGCGGCCCCGCCCGGCGCCAGACGGCCTCGCGGGTCGCTGCGGTCGGCGGGTCGAAGCGCCACTCGGGCAGCGCCGGGCGCTCTCCTGCGGCCACCTCCGCGAGGGCCGCGGTCGCGGCGCGGCCACCGAAGACGAAGCACTCGCTGAGCGAGTTGGAGGCGAGCCGGTTGGCGCCGTGCAGGCCGGTGCAGGAGCACTCGCCGACGGCGTAGAGGCCCGGTACCGACGAGCGGCCGTCGAGGTCGACCGCGATCCCGCCCATCGTGTAGTGGGCGGCGGGCGCAACCGGCACCGGCTCGGAGCGGGGGCTGAGCCCAGCTTCGGCCAGCGACGCAAACACGTTCGGGAACCGGGCCGGGTCGATCTCGCGCAGGTCGAGCTTCACGTCGGGCGCCGCGTCGGCGCGCATGCGGGCGAGGATCGCGGCGGTGACCGCGTCGCGGGGAGCGAGCTCGTCGGTGAACCGCTCCCCCGCCGCGTCGAGCAGCCTCGCGCCCTCGCCGCGCACCGCCTCGGTGATCAGCGCGCCGTCGAACCGCGTGTCCGGCAGGGCGAGGGCGGTGGGGTGGAACTGGCAGAACTCGAGATCGGCCAGCTCAGCCCCGGCGGCCGTCGCCAGCACCGGTCCGGCGCCGATCGCGCCGCGCGGGTTGGTGGTGCGACGCCACAGCGCCGCCGCGCCTCCGGTGGCCAAGACCGTCGCTGGCGCGGCGATCGCCCCGGCGTCGGTGAGAACGCCGTGGCAGCGCTCGCCGTCGCTCCAGAGGGCCGTCGCCGACGTCTCCTCGCGGACCTCGATGCGGGACTCGGCGGCGACCATCGCGGCCAGCTTCGAAGTGATCTCGTGGCCGGTCTGGCTGCCGCCGGAATGGACGATGCGCCGGTTCGTGTGCCCGCCCTCGAGGCCGAGGGCGAGCCGGTCTTCGTGGTCGAGGTCGAAGACGACGCCGCGCGCGATCAGCTCGCGCACCGCGACCGGGGCCTCGTCGACCAGGACCCGCACCGCAGACGGGCGGCAGAGGCCGCGGCCGGCGGCCAGGGTGTCGGCGGCGTGGCGGTCGGGGGAGTCGTCGGGCTCCAGGGCCGCGGCGAGGCCGCCTTGGGCCCAGAAGCTCGCGCTCTGGGAGAGCGGGGTGCGGGAGACGAGGCAGACGCTGCCGCCCTGCTCGGCTGCCCGCAGCGCCGTCCAGAGCCCCGCCGCGCCGCCTCCGACAACGGCGACGTCGAACTCCCCGGCCGGGGCGGTTATCGCCTCTCAGCCTCTCGCCGGATCGAGCTCAGCTGCTCGCGCAGCCAGGCCGCGGCGCCTTCCCGGGCGCGCGCCTTCTCGTCTGCCACCGATCGCTCCGCCTGCTCGGCGCGGCGTTCGGCCTCCTCGATCCGTTGCTCGGCAGCTTCGGCCTGGGATTCGATCTCGCCGAGGCGCTCCTCGGCGGCGGCGATCGCCTTCTCCTTCGCGGCCCGCTCCCGCTGCAGCTCTTCCTCGTGGGCGAGGCGCAGCTGCTCGCGCGCCCGCTCGGCCTCGGCCCGCTCGCGCTCGAGGTCGGCCTCCAGCGCTTCGATCTCGGCGATCGCCCGGCGCTCGGCGGCGGTGGCGACCTCCGCCGCCTCCTTCAGCTTGCGCTCGGCCTCCGCGACCTGCGCGCTGAGGGTCTCGCTGCCGGCTTCCTCCGCGCTCATGGGCTCAATCTAATACCGGTTCGCCGGCCACGTCGCGATAAGCGGCGATCACACGCTCCGCCATCCGCCCGGCTGCGAGCGACGCGGCCCGGCTCGCGCCGCGGACGCGGGGGTCGGGCGAGTCGAGGTGGGGGCGGGCGGCAGCGCTCCAGGAAGCTGGGTCGAACGGGGCGCAGAGGCAGCCGCCGACACCGCTCAGCGCGTAGGGCGCGATGCCGACCGGGGTGGAGAGGACGGGGACGTTGCAGGCCAGGGCCTCCACCGCCGCCATCCCGAAGCCCTCGTAGTCGGAGGTGACGAGAACCGCGTTGGCGGCGTTGAGCCAGAGCGGCATCTGCTCGGGGTCGATCGAGCCGCCGCTGTGCAGCGGGGCGTCGCAGGCGGCGGCGAGCTCGGCGGCGCGGTCGTGGCGCTTCTCCGGCCGGTTCGGGTTGGCAGGGAAGAAGAGGAAGGGGGCCTCTGGATCGAGGCCGAGCGCGGCCCGCGCCTGTGTGCGCGAGGTTGGCCCGAAGCGGTCGAGCTGGGGCCCGCAGGGGAGCACGGCGGAACCGGGCACGGGGGGCAGGCCCGGGCGGCCGTTCTCGGTCTCGAAGAGGGCGCGGGAGACGGCGGCGACGAGATCGACGCGCCAGGCGAGGCGCCGCGAAAGCGGACCGACGACGCCGTGACGGACGTCGGTGCCGTGGAAGGTGACGAGCAGCGGCCGCGCCCCGGCAAACCGTGCGCACCAAGCCGCGAGGCCGTAGTGCGCGTGCACGAGGTCGAAGCGCTCGCGGCGCAGCAGGGTGCGCAGGCGGCGCGTCGCCGGGACGTACTCCCCGCGGCCGGGCGGGAAGCTGAAGAGATCGACGTCGATCCCGCGCCGGCGCACCTCGTCGACCTGGTCCCGGACCCAGCGCCCGCGCTGTGGCGCCGCCTCGTCGGGCTCGAAGTTGGTGACCACGAGGACGCGCATGCGGCGGAGGGTATCCGCGCGCCGATCACGGTGAGCGGGGCGGTTTCGCAGTCTTGACCCATTCGCGTTGCGAAGTTGGCGCGCTCGGGTCTAGATCCGTGCGCCGCGCCCACCGAGCATCGAGACCGCAACCGAGAGAGGAGGCTTCGATGTTCTACGCGCTGATGGGCTGCCTGCACGCCCGGGTCGCCAGGCGGGTCCGGCAGATCCGGGCTCTGGCCGGGGAGGCGGGCCAGGGGACGGTCGAGTACGTCGGCTTGATCCTGCTGGTCTCGCTGCTGATGGTCGGGATGGTGGCGGCGATGAAGGGATTCAACGGCAAGCAGGGGACCGAGTTGGCGGACGTGATCGTCAACAAGATCAAGGAGGCGGTGGACAAAGTCGCCTTCAAATAGCGGCGACCGCCCGGCCCCGCTTGCGAAAGGACAGATGCGATGACGAGTGCACGGCTCCCCGTATCGACGGTTCCGTCCTCCATGCGCCGTATGCTGTATGACAGCATGAAGCATAGGACGCAGCTATATCTGGACGAGGCTCAGCACCGCTGGTTGCGGCAGCGGGCCGGCAAGTCGGGCAGCATCGCCGCCGTCGTACGGGAGCTGATCGACGCCGAGCGCGCCCGGCGACCGGACTTGGCCGCGGATCCGCTGCTCCGGTACCTGGTGGACGAGTCACCGGGCCGCGGCCAGGAGGGCACCAGCGTGACCACGCTGGACCGCGACCTCTACGGCGGATGAGGTCGGTCTTCGTCGACACCAGTGCCTTCGTCGCGCTGCGCAACGCCGCGGAGGCCGAGCACGTGCGGGCGCGGGCGGCGCTCTCGGAGCTTCTAAACGAGGGCGCCGCCCTCTACACCTCCAACTACGTGTTCGCCGAGACCTACACCGCGCTGATGGTCAGGGTCGGCCGGGAGGAGGCGCTCGAGTGGGGGCGCCGGTTCCGGGCCAGCGGCGCGATCGAGCTGGTTCGGGTCGAGGACGACCTCGAGGGCGACGCCTGGGAGATCCTCGAGCGCCACGACGACAAGAGCTGGAGCTACGTCGATGCCACCTCGTTTGCGCTGATCGAGCGCGAGGGCAGCGGCGAGGCGTTCGCCTTCGACGTTCACTTCGACCAGCGCGGGCTGCGGGTCCATCCGGGCGGTTGACGGTGTGGGCGGCGCCACCCGGGCTCGCGTGAAAGACTCGCTGGATGCCAGCTTCACGCAGCTACGACAGGGCTCCGGCCGACCTGCGCCCGGTCACGATCGACCCCGGCTTCGTCGAATCCGCTGCCGGCTCGGCCCTGATCTCGATCGGGAAAACGCGGGTCATCTGCACCGCCTCGGTCAACGAGACCGTGCCGCGCTGGATGCAGGGTCGAGGCAAAGGCTGGGTCACCGCCGAGTACGCGATGTTGCCGGCCTCCACCGGCGATCGCAAGCAGCGCGACATCTCGAAGGGCAAGCAGGACGGGCGCGGAGTCGAGATCCAGCGGCTGATCGGCCGTTCGCTGCGGGTGATCGTCGACTTCAAGGCGATGGGCGAACGCAGCGTCTACGTCGACTGCGACGTGCTCGAAGCCGACGGCGGTACCCGCTGTGCCGCGATCACCGGTGGCTACGTAGCGCTGCGCCAGGCGTTCCAGAAGCTGATCGACAAGAAAGCCCTGGAGGCGATGCCGCTGACCGGCTCGGTTGCCGCGGTCAGCGTAGGTCTCGTCAACGGCCGTGCCCTCTGCGACCTCGACTACGGCGAGGACTCGAACGCCGAAGTCGACGCCAACGTGGTCATGACGGGGGACGGCGGCTTGGTCGAGGTGCAGGCGACGGCTGAGCGCACGCCGCTCTCCCGGGCCTCGCTCGACGATCTGCTGGCCCTGGCCGAGGGCGGCATCACGCGCCTGCGGGAGGTGCAGGAGCGGGTCGGTTGATCCTCGCCACCCGCAACCGTCACAAGCTCGAGGAGATGGCTGAGCTGCTGCCGTCTCTCGACCTCCAGCTGCTGCCGGCCGAGCTGGATTCGCCCCCTGAGGACGGCGACAGCTTCGAGGCGAATGCCCTGATCAAGGCGCGGGCGGCGCATCGGGCGACGGGCGAGGCGGTGATCGCCGACGACTCCGGGATCGCCGCCGAGGACCTGGGCGGCGAGCCGGGCATCTACTCTGCGCGCTACGCCGGGGAGGGGGCGAGCGACGAGGAGAACCTCGCCAAGCTGCTGCGCGAAGTCGACGCCGCGGGCGGCGACCGGCGTGCCGCGTACGTCTGCGCGCTCGCTCTGATCGACAAGGCCGGCGACGAGCACGTCTTCGAGGCGCGCTGCGAGGGACGGCTGCTCGCCGAGGGCCGGGGCGAGGGCGGCTTCGGCTATGACCCGGCCTTCGTGCCCGACGACACGGGCGCTGGCGACGAGCGCACCTTCGCCGAGTTGAGCGCTGTCGAGAAGCACGCGGTCAGCCACCGCGGCCGTGCGGCTCGGATGCTGGCCGAGCACCTCCGCTCGAGGCCCGGGAGCGACTTGTGATCCGCACCAAAAGCGGCGCGGCGGCACTCTCGATTGCCTCCAACTCGGTGCTGATCGCGCTCAAGCTCGCCGCGGGGGCGATCACGGGCTCGATTGCGATCCTCACCGAGGCGCTGCACTCGCTGATCGACCTGGTCGCCTCGGTGATCGCCTACGTCTCCGTGCGCAAAGCCGACGAGCCGGCCGACGCGGAGCACCCCTACGGTCACGAGAAGGTCGAGAGCTTGGCGGCGACGATCGAGGGGATGCTGATCCTGGTCGGCGCCGGGATCATCGTCTACGAGGCGACCCGCCACCTGGTCAAGGGCGCCGAGATCGAGTCGTTGGGGGTCGGCATCGGCGTGATGGGCTTCTCGGTCGTCGCCAACATCGGTGTCTCGACGGTTCTCTACCGCCGCGCGAAGTCGCTCGAATCGCCGGCGCTGGAGGGTGACGCGGCTCATCTGCGCACGGACGCGATGACCTCGGCCGGCGTCCTCGTCGGGCTCGCGATCGTCGAGATCACCGGCAACGCCGCGTTCGACTCGATCACGGCGCTGATCGTCGCCGCCGCGATCGTCTGGGCCGGGATCAGGATCATCCGCCGCTCCTCGGGCGTCCTGGTCGACGAAACCCTCCCGGCTGCCGAGCTGGACCGGATCGAGGAGGCGATCGCCAGCGCTCGCACGCCCGAGGTCGCCGGCTACCACAAGCTGCGCGCTCGCCGGGCGGGCAGCCGCCGGCACATCGACATGCACGTGCAGTACCGCGCCGGCACCAGTCTCGAGCGTGCGCACGAACTGGCGCATCAGATGCGGGCCTCGATCGAGGCCGAGATCGCCCAGGCCGAGGTGCTGATCCACGTCGAGCCGGAGACGTCTTACCGGGAGCCGGACGAGGGTGGGGACGAGCCCTTTCGGTCGGGGTAGCGGTGCTTCCTCGCGGACCTCGGGCCGCTGCGGAGGGGGGCATCCTCCTACCTTCTCTTGAAAGGTGGACGGGAGTTAGGAGCGCTCCTTGGAGAGGGGCACCCGGCCCTCCCACGCAACTGCTCCCAAGGAATCCGGCCCTTACGGAGGCGGCAGGAGGTTCACTGCGGCGGCCAGTCCGATCGCCACCAAAGTGATCGTGTAGCCGGTGTAGCCGCTGATCGCGAAGAGGATCGCGGCGATCGCGCAGACGACGATCACGGTGATCCATGAGGCTCGGGCGAGGGTCACGGTCGCTATTTTTGCCTAGATGCCCGACGCTGCCGCCACCGAGGTCGCTTCCGGCGGCGCCGCGGAGGCGGCGCTGGCGTTCCTGACCGAGATGTCACCCGACCTGCGCGGGGCGGCGATCCTCGGCTCCGACGGCGCGACGCTTGCCGCGACCGGGGAGCCGCAGCGCTGGCAGGAGGACGCGGCGACGTTGTTCGACGTTGCCGATCGCGCCGGCGAGGAGCCGGTCGAGCAGGTCCATGTCGCCACCGAGCAGGGAGAGGTCTTCGCCCTGCGCCACGCCGGCCTCACCGCCGTCGCCGTGACCGAGCGTTTCGCTCTCGCTTCGCTGATGCTCTTCGATTTGCGCGCGACCCTGCGCGATCTCGCGACGGGGCAGGAGGGGGCGAGCTGATGCCGCCCAAGCCGCACCGAGTTCTCCTCGACCGCGTCTCCGGCTATGCCGACGAAGCCGCGGCCTACATGCGCCGCCGCCGCATCTCCCGGCAGCCCTTCGCGCGTCTCTACTACCCGAACGGGCGCAGCCGCGACCACGCCGGAGACTCCGGCGCCGGGGCGGAGCTGTTCGTCGCCGCCGGTCGTCTGATCGAGGTCGCGGGGAAGAGGCAGAAACCGTGAGCGAGCTGCTCGAGCCGGCGGTTGCCGAGCGCGTTCTGGCCCGGGCCCTCGCCAACGGCGGACGTTTCGCCGAGGTCTTCGCGGAACGCCGCGGCGGTCTCACGATGTCGATCGACGAGTCGCGGATCGAGGCGGTCCAAGCCGGGGCCGAGGAGGGCGCGGGCGTGCGCGTCGTCGACGGCGCCACCACCTACTTCGCCCACGTCGACGGGCTCGACCCGGCCGATCTCGAACGCGCCGCCGACGAGGCAGCCGGCGCACTGCGGGGCGAGCGCCGCGAGCCGCGGGCTCTGGAGGCGGCCGCGAGCACGCCCCTGCCGGTCGAGCGGCGCCCGGAAGACGTTCCGGCCGAGCGCAAGGCGGAGTTGCTGCGGGAGCTCGACGAACGAGCGCGCGGGGCCGGGAGCGAGATCGCCCAGTTCACCGCCTCCTACGCCGAGGCGCGCCGCCAGATCGCCGTCGCCAACTCCGAGGGCCTGCTCAGCGGCGACGATCGCACCCGCGTCCGGATCGGCGCCCAGGCTGTGGCCCGCCGTGACGATGCGGTCGAGACGGGGGCCGAGACGCTCGGCGCCCACCGTGGCTTCGAGCTGCTCGAAGACGACCCCGGAGCGATCGCCGAGCAGGCCGCGCAGAAGGCTCTCGCCCTGCTCGACGCCGGGCCCGCCCCCTCCGGCTCGATGCCGGTGGTGGTCGGCGGCGGCTTCGGCGGCGTCCTCTTCCACGAGATGACCGGGCACGGCCTGGAGGCCGACCACATCCAGAAGGGGGCCAGCGTCTACGTCGGCAAGCTCGGCGAGCGGGTCGCCCAGCCCCTGCTGAACGCTTACGACGACGGGCGCCTGCCGGGGGAGTGGGGCAGCGACGCGATCGACGACGAGGGCACGGCCACCCAGAAGACGCAGGTGATCGAGGAGGGACGGCTCAGCGCCTACCTCTACGACCGCCTCACGGCCGAGCGCGATGGCCTTGCCTCGACCGGCAACGGCCGGCGCGAGAGCTTCCGCCACCTGCCGATCCCGCGCATGACCAACACCTACATCGCACCCGGCGACTCCAGCCCGGAGCAGATCATCGACGAGGTCGAGAACGGCTTTTACGCGGTCTCCTTCGGCGGCGGCCAGGTCGATCCGGCCACCGGCGACTTCGTCTTCGGCGTCTCCGAGGGCTACCTGATCGAGAGGGGGAAGGTGACTAGGCCTTGTCGCGGCGCCACCCTGATCGGCAACTGCCTGGAGGCGCTGATGGCGATCGACGCGGTCGGCGACGACTTCTTCATGAAGACGGGGATCTGTGGCAAGGGCGGCCAGAAAGCCCCGGTCGGAACCGGGCAGGGGCACGTCCGGGTCGGGGCGATGACCGTCGGGGGCACCGAGTTTTGACCGAGCTGAGCGCGATCGCTGGCCGCGGCGTCGAGGCGGCGTTGGCGGCCGGCGCCGGCGAGGCGGAGGCCTACGCATCGAGGGACAGCGGACGCGAGGTTCGCGTCCACGGCGGTGAGGTCGAGAGCTTCACGGCGGCCACCCAGAGCGGTCTTGGAGTCCGCGCCTGGATCGGAGGAAGGGTCGGTTACGCCTACGGAACCGATCTCTCCGAGGGCGGCATCGGCGCGGTCGCGGCCCGCGCCGCGGAGGCGGCGGCGATTGCCGACGAGGACCCCGCCGCGACGCCGGCCCAGCCCTCCCCGATCGAGGCGGTGCCTGGGTTGAGCGATCCCACGGTCGCGGCGTGGACGACGGCCCAGGTGGCGGAGCTGGCGCTGAGCGTCGAGCGCGCCGCGCTCGAGGCCGACAGCCGTATCGCCGGCGTCGAGCAGGCCGTCTACGCCGATTCCGCCGACCGTGTGGCGATCGCCTCCTCGGCCGGCGTGGCGGGGGAGTTCGAGTCCTCGCAGTGCTTCGCGTATCTGCAGGCTCTCGCCGAGGGGGAGGGCGCCCGCGAGACCGGCCTCGGCTTCGGCCTCGGCCGTGGCCCGGAGGAGCTCGACCCCGAGGCGATCGGGCGCGAGGCCGCCGCCCGGGCCACGGAGATGATCGGCGCCGCCAAGCCCGACTCCCGCTCCTGCCCGGTCGTGCTCGACCCGACCGTCGCCGCCAGCTTCACCGGGCTGGTCGGCGGGGGCCTCGGTGCTCACGCGGCGCAGCGCGGCCGCTCTCCGTTCGCAGGGCGCCTGGGCGATGAGGTGGCCAGCGACGCGTTCGTCCTCCACGACGACGGCCGCGACCCCGCCGGCTCGGCCTCCGCGCCCTTCGACGGCGAGGGCGTGCCCCGCCGGCGCCTGGCGCTGATCGAGGGCCGTCGCCTGCAGGCCTTCCTCTACGACACTTACACGGCAAATCGCGAGGGCCTCGAGTCGACCGGCAACGCCGCCCGCGCCGGTTACCGCTCCCAGCCGCGACCGGCGGCGTCCAACCTCGTCGTCTCCCCTGGCCAGGCGTCGCTTCCGGACCTGCTCGGCCTCGCTGCCGACGGGGTCTTCGTCACCGACGTCGCCGGGCTGCACTCCGGCGTCAACCCGGTTACCGGCGTCTTCTCGGTCGGGGCTTCGGGGAGGGCGATCCGCGGGGGCGAGCTGGCCGAGCCGCTGCGCGAGTTCACGATCGCCGGCGATCTGGTGGCGATGCTGGGGGACGTGCGGGCGGCCGGGACCGAGGCTCGTTGGGTCCCGTTCGGCGGATCCGTGCGTACGCCGCCGCTGCTGATCGGCGCGTTGGCCGTAAGCGGCTCGTGACAGACGGCATCAGTCGCGCCTACGGTGACGCCGTGGCCGCTGTTAGATTGCGCCCGTCTTCAAACCCCGAGGAGGATTTCCGACGTGACCAAGGCTGAGTTTCTGGACCAACTGGCCGGCGACGACCGGCTCGGCAGTAAAAAAGCTGCCAGCGACGCCGTCGACGCCGTTCTCGACGCGATCACCGAGACGCTGAGTTCCGGCGGCGAGGTCAGCTTCACCGGCTTCGGCAAATTCCATGTCGCCGAGCGCGGTCCCCGCCAGGGCGTCAACCCCCGCACCGGCGAGCGCATCACGATTCCGGGCGGCAAGGTCCCGCGCTTCTCCGCCGGGTCGGCCCTGAAGACCAAAGTCAAGGGCGGCTGATTCCCTGACGCTGTTTGCCGATCGGCTCGCGGCGCTCGTCGATGAGCGCCGCAGCCAGATCTGCCTCGGCCTCGACCCTGACCCGGCCAAGCTGGCCGGGGAGGGGGAGATGGCCCCAGGCCCTGGCACGCTGGCCGCTGAGCTGGCGGCGGCCGCGGTCCTCACTCACTGTCGCTCGCTGATCGAGCGAGCCGGCCCGGCGTGCGTCGCCGTCAAGCCCCAGCTCGCCTGCTTCGAGCGGCTCGGCGCCCCCGGCTGGGCTGCTCTGGCCGAGATCTGTGCCGCGGCTCGGGAAGCCGGCCTGCTGGTGATCGCCGACGGCAAGCGCGGCGACGTCCCCGTCACCGCCGCCGCCTACGCGCAGTCTCTGGTCGGCGAGACGCCGACGCCCTGGGGCCCGGTCGCCGGGCTCGGCGCCGATGCCTTCACCGCCAACCCGCTGCTCGGGCTCGACGCCCTCGAGCCCCTGGTAGTCGCCGCCGCGAAGGCCGACGCCGGCATCTTCCTGCTCGTCCGGACCAGCAACCCCGGCGCCCGCGACGTACAGGACCTGCCGGCGCCCCACCAGCCGCTGCACGAGCGGCTGGCCCGGCTCGTCGACGGCCTTTCCGGTCGCCTGCTCGGCGAGAACGGGGTCAGCGGCGTCGGCGCCGTGGTCGGTGCCACGGAGCCGCTGCACATCGCGCACCTGCGGGAGGTGATGCCGCGCTCGATCTTCCTCATCCCCGGGGTCGGCGCTCAGGGCGGAAAGCCCGAGCTGCTCGGCGCCGCCTTCGCGGCGGGCCCCGCCTCGGCCCTCGTCGCGGTCTCGAGGGGCATCGCCGAGGACCCGGATTCCGCTGCCGCCGCCGAGCGCCTGCGGGCCACCGTGTGGGATATCTCGAGTAGCTGAAATTGCCTGCAACCGCTGTACGATCTTCGTCCCCACACGATCCCGATCCAGCCCCATGGAAAAACGCACCAGCGCCTTCGCCCGGATCCTTGCCGTAATCGCCCTGGCGGGCGCGTTGGTGATCGTGATCGTCGTGATCGCCAGCTCCCTCGGCGACTCGGACTCCTCACGCCAGGGCCGGGACGGCGGCGACCGGGCGGCCCAGAAGGACCGCCAGCGGACGAAGGCCAAGGCATACGTGGTCGAGAGCGGGGACACGCTGGTCTCGATCGCCCGCGAGACCGGGGTCCCGCTTCGCGAAATCCTCGAGCTCAATCCGGAAGTCGATCCGCAGATCCTGATCGCCGGCGAGACGCTGAAGCTGCGATGAGCGGTGGCCGTTCCGGCCTCGCGCTGCTCGCGGCGCTGCTCGCATTGCTCTGCTTCGCGGGCCCGGCTGCCGCGGCAGAGCGCCCGCCGCGGATCGAGGCGCGCGCCTGGGCCCTGATCGACGCCCGCACCGGCGCGGTTCTGACCTCCCATGCGGCGGCCAAGCGCCTGCCGATCGCCAGCACGACCAAGCTGATGACCGCCTATGTGACCCTGCAGGAGCTGCCGCTCGACCGGGTCGTCAGAGCCGCGCCCTACGAGGCGATCTACGGCGAGTCGCTGCTGGAACTCGAGGCAGGGGAGCGGGTCAGCGTGCGGGACCTCCTGCACGGCTTGCTGATGCGCAGCGGCAACGACTCGGCCGAGGACCTCGCCCTGACCGCCGCGGGCTCGGAGGCCGCGTTCGTCGCCGAGATGAACCGCCGCGCCGCCGCTCTCGGCCTTGCCGACACCCACTACGCGAACCCGGTCGGGCTCGATCAGCGCGGCAACTACTCCAGCGCCGCCGATCTGGCCACGCTGACCCGGCGGCTCCTGGACATCCCGGTCTTTGCCCGCATCGTCGACTCTCCGACCGCCGTGCTGCGCAGCCTGCGCCCGCCGCGGCGGATCGAGAACTCCAACGACCTGCTCTGGATGGAGCCGTGGGTGAGCGGGGTCAAGACCGGCCACACCTTCGACGCCGGCTACGTCCTGGTCGCCTCGGGCGAGCGAAAGGGGGCTGAGCTGATCTCCGTCGTGCTCGGCGCGCCGACCGAAGAAGCCCGCTACAGAGCCAGTCTCGAGCTGCTCGACTACGGCTTCTCCCAGTACCGGCAGCGGCGCCCGATCCGCGCCGGCGAGGACCTCGCCGATCCGGCGATCCGTTACTCCGGAGGCGAACTGCCGCTGCGCGCCGCCCACGCGGTCACCGTCGGCCTGCGCAGCGGCCAGCAGCTCGAAGTCAGGGTGCGCGCTCCGGAGGAGATCGAGGGCCCGATTCGCCGCGGGACGCCGCTCGGCGCGGCAGCGGTCCTCGTCGACGGCCGCGCGGTCGCCACGGTGTCGTTGCGGGCCGGCCGGACGATCCCCGAGGCGAGTGACTTCGACCGCGCCCGCTCTTTCCTCGCGGACAACTGGATCTTCATCTCGGCGGCGGGGTTCGTGATACTCATTGGCGGGGTACTGCTCTACCGCCGTCTGTTCCGCTGAAAGCGACCGAGGAGAGCGCAACCGGGGTGAAAACGCTGTGATTCTCACCGTGACCCTGAACGCGGCGATCGACCGCACCGTCGCCGTGCCGAACTTCCGCCTAGGTCGCCGCCACCGTGCGGTCGAGAGCCGGACCGTGGCTGGGGGCAAGGGAGTAAACGTGGCCCGGGCTCTGACCCTGCTCGGTCGCCCGGTGATCGCCGCCGGCTTCGTCGGCGGGCCCACCGGCACGCGGGTCCTGGAAGGCCTGCGCGAAGAGTCGGTGTTGACTGACTTCACGCGGATCGCCGCGGAGACGCGGATCAACCTCGCCGTGATCGACCCCACTTCGGGCGAGCAGACCGAGATCAACGAGCGCGGCCCTGCGGTCAGCCCCGAGGAGGTCAAGATGCTCTTCGAGCGGATCGGCTACCTGGCCGGCGGCGCCAAGATCTGCGTGCTGGCAGGCTCGCTGCCGCCTGGCGCCGGTGACGATCTCTACGCGCGCCTGGTCGCCGACCTCCGGCGCCGTGGAGTCTCGGTGGTCCTCGACGCCGAGGGCGAGGCGATGCTGGAGGGCGTCCGCGCGGGGGCGGCAATGGTGACGCCGAACGAGCGCGAGGCCGAGGAGCTGGTCGGACAGGAGTTCGCCGACCGCACCGATCTGGCCCAGGGTCTCGAGGAGCTGGTCCGCCTCGGCGCCGCCGAGGCGGCGATCACGCGGCCCGAAGGCTGCGTGGCGGCGGTTGGCGAGGGCAGCGAGCGGCGCCTGCTCGAGGTTCACACCGAGCCGCTGGACCCGGTCTCGACGGTCGGCTCGGGGGACGCGTTCGTGGCCGGGTACGTGGCGGCGCGCTACGAGGGCCGCTCGGCCGAAGAGTGCCTCGCCTACGGCGTCGCATGTGGGGCCGAGTCGACCCAGCACTTTGGTGCGGGCACCGTCGACCGCGGACAGGTCGAGCGCCTGCTCGGCGAGGTCGCGGTGCACGATTTGGAGGTCCCGGCGGAAGTGTAGGCTGGCTGTTTCAACCGCCAGCCCTGGAGGACTCACTTGGAAATCGAAATCGGCCGCGGCAAGAAGGGTCGCCGCGCTTACGGATTCGACGACATCGCCATCGTCCCTTCGCGCCGGACGCGCGATCCCGACGACATCGACATCAGCTGGGCCCTCGGCCCCTACCGCTTCGAGCTGCCCCTCGTCGCCTCGGCGATGGACGGGGTGGTAAGCCCCGACACCGCCGTCCTGGTCAACGAGCTGGGTGGCCTCGGCGTGCTCAACCTGGAGGGGATCTGGGCGCGCTTCGAGGACGCTGAGCAGCGGCTGGAGCAGATCGCGGCCGCTCCGAAGCACGTGGCGACGCGGCTGATGCAGGAGATCTACGCCGAGCCGGTCAAGTCCGAGCTGATCGGGAGGCGGGTCGAGGAAATCAAGGCCCGCGGGGCTGTCGCCTGCGGCTCGCTGACCCCGCAGAAGGTCCGGGAGCACTACGAGGTGGCGGTCGAGGCTGGTCTCGACATCCTCGTCATCCAGGGAACGGTGATCTCCGCCGAACACGTCTCGACCACGGTCGAGCCGCTGAACTTGAAGGAGTTCATCGCCGAGGTGCCGGTCCCGACCGTGGTCGGCGGCTGCGCCTCCTACTCCACCGGGCTGCACCTGATGCGGACCGGCGCGGTCGGCGTGCTGGTCGGGGTTGGCCCTGGCGCCGCCTGTACGACCCGCGGCGTGCTCGGCATCGGCGTCCCTCAGGCGACCGCGATCGCCGACGTCGCCGCCGCCCGCTCTCAGCACATGCTGGAGACCGGCGAGTACGTGAACGTGATCGCCGACGGCGGCATGCGCACCGGTGGCGACGTCTCCAAGGCGATCGCCTGCGGCGCCGACTCGGTGATGGTCGGCTCGCCGCTAGCCCGCGCCAAGGAGGCTCCCGGACGCGGATTTCACTGGGGGATGGCCACCTTCCATCCCTCGCTGCCGCGGGGCACCCGCGTCTCGACCAAGCAGGACGGGACCATGGAGGAGATCCTGCTCGGCCCGGCGCAGGAGAACGACGGGACGTTCAACCTGATGGGCGCCCTCAAGACCTCGATGGCCACCTGCGGCTACGAGGACATCCGCTCTTTCCAGCGGGCCGAGGTGATGGTCGCCCCGGCGCTGATGAGCGAGGGCAAGAAGCTCCAGAACGAGCAGTCGGTCGGGATGGGGTCCAACGGCCGCGCGGCCGTCTCCGCGGGTGTCGCAGTAAGCGATGACTGATCAGGTCGCCGCCAGAGCCGACGACGAGCTGATCGTCGAGCCTGGCGGCGAGCTGCCCGCCGAGGACGTGCGGGCCGTGGAGGAGGTCCTGGTCCTCGATTTCGGTGGCCAGTACTCGCAGCTGATCGCCCGGCGGATTCGCGAATGCGGCGTCTTCGCCGAGCTGCTGCCGGCGACGACGCCGGTCGAGAAGATCCGCGAGCGCAGGCCGAAGGCCCTCGTCCTCTCCGGCGGGCCCGCCTCGGTCTACGAGCCGGGCGCCCCGCCGTTTCCGACCCCGCTGCTCGACCTCGAGATCCCGATGCTCGGCATCTGTTACGGGATGCAGGCGATGGTGCTGGCGCTCGGGGGGCGCGTCGAGTCAGCCGAGACGGGAGAGTTCGGCCGCACCGATCTCGTTCTGCGCGACGGCGGTGGCCGCCTGCTCGGTGGCCTGCCCGAGGAGCAGAGCTGTTGGATGAGCCACCGCGACGCCGTCTTCGAGGCGCCGGAGGGGTTCGCAGCCTTGGCCTCGAGCCCGAGCTCGCCGGTCGCGGCGCTCGAGCTGCCGGACCGCGGCCTCTACGGGATCCAGTTCCACCCAGAGGTCGTGCACACGCCTTACGGCACCGAGATCCTCACCCGGTTTCTGCGCGACGTCGCCGGTTGCATCGAGCAGTGGTCGCCGCAGTCGGTTATCGCCGAGCAAGTCGGGAAGATCCGGGCGCAGGTCGGCGACGGCCGGGTGATCTGCGGGCTCTCGGGCGGGGTCGATTCCTCGGTTGCCGCCCTGCTCGTACACAGGGCGGTGGGGGAGAGGCTCACCTGCGTCTTCGTCGACCACGGCCTGATGCGGCTCAACGAGGCTGCGCAGGTGGTCGAGGCCTTCGAGCAGTTCGGGATCCCGCTCGTCCACGTCGACGCCGAAGAGCGCTTCCTCGCCAAGCTGGCCGGGGTCGAGGATCCGGAGCGCAAGCGCAAGATCATCGGTGAGGAGTTCATCCGCGTCTTCGAGGAGGAGGCGCGCAAGCTCGAGGATGTCGGCTACCTCGTCCAGGGCACGCTCTACTCCGACGTGATCGAGTCGGGTGGCAGCGACCACGCGGCGACGATCAAGTCGCACCACAACGTGGGCGGCTTGCCGGAGGAGTTCGATTTCGAGCTGGTCGAGCCCCTGCGAATGTTGTTCAAGGACGAGGTGCGGGCGGTCGGCGCCGAGCTGGGGATGCCCGAGCGCATGGTCTGGCGCCAGCCGTTCCCAGGGCCGGGGCTGGGGATCCGGATCGTCGGCGGCGAGGTGAACAGAGAGCGGCTCGACATCTTGCGCGCTGCCGACGCGATCCTCCAGGAGGAGATCCGCGCAGCCGAGCTCTACCGCCAGCTCTGGCAGTCGTTCTGCGTGCTGCCCGTGGTGCGCTCGGTCGGTGTGCAGGGCGACGGGCGGACCTACGCCTACCCGATCGTGATTCGCGCCGTCACTTCCGACGACGCGATGACCGCCGATTGGGCTCGTCTGCCCTACGACCTGCTCGAGCGCGTCTCGAACCGGATCATCAACGAGATTCGCGACGTCAACCGCGTCGCCCTCGACATCTCCTCGAAGCCTCCGGCGACGATCGAGTGGGAGTAGGGCCAGCTAGGCCGCTCCCTCGAGCGAGCCGCCGGTCTCGAAGCTGGCCATCCCGACCACGGTCGAGATCATGTCCTTCCCGCCGCTGGCGGCGAGGCGGTCCTGACTCTGCAGGTGCGCCGAGAGGATCTTCTCGGTCGCCTCTTCGAGGATCCCGACGGTCTCCCTCCAGCCCTGCTCGTCGAGCAGGAGCGGCATCCAACGGAAGATCGTGTCGTCGCGGCCGTCGAGAGTTCCCGCTTCGAGGGCGGCGATCGCCTTGTCGATGAAGGTCCGCAGGGTGGCGCCGGAGATTCCGCTGAGCACCGGGCGCGGCACCCCCCGCCAGGCCGGGCTGCCGACGAACGCGTCGGGTGTGGCCTTGTAGAAATGCTCGGTCGCTCCCCGCCGCTGCGCCGTTTTGACGAGCGCGAGACAACCGCACTTGTCGAGGGCGCGGGTGTGGTACGCAACATGACTGAGGCTCGCGTCGAGCTCTTCCGCCAGCCAGTTCGGGCTCGCCACCCGGTCGGTGAGCAGTTCGAGGATTTCGACGCGCAGGGGATGGGAGAGGGCTCGGACTAGGCGCTGGTCGATGGTTTGCGTTCGGTCGGGCACGGGGGAGCTCCTTCGGTGGCTTGCGATAACACCCACTGGATACTCGGTACATGTTGAGTAAATGTTGTGGATGTCGCAATGTTGCGCGCGCAGCACAAGTCGAACGCGCGAATTAGTGCGGGTGTCAGACCAGCGTGATCGCGTAGATGGCAACGAACCCCGTAATAGTCAGCAGCACCCGGGCCAGGATTCCTCACCATGGTGTTCGTGCGCAGGGGCGGTCGGTAGTAGGTCAGTTGCGCCCAGAACGAGAACCAACCGTGTTGGGGAATCGGGGGCAGGCCGCTGCGGTCCCACGCCCTCGGACGGCTAGCTGTACTTGTCCCACTGCAAGAGGTAGGGGAGCGGGTCGAAGGGGCTGCCCCCCTCGTACCAGCCAGGCGCTCCCCAGATCTCGAAGTGGAGGTGACAGGCGCTGCTGTTGCCGGTGTTGCCGACGATGCCGATCGGCTGTCCGGTTCGCACCGTTTCGCCTTCTTGGAGCGGCGATGGCTCGGCCAGGTGCGCGTACATGAAGTCGTTCGGCGTCCCCTTGCCGTCGATCACGATGTAGTTGCCGGCGCTGGCCTCGTATCTGTTGTACTGCACGGTGCCGCCCCGGGCCGCGACCAGCGGCAGGCCGCAGGCGGCCATCACGTCCTGGCCCTGGTGGGTATGGCCGGAACGTGCCGACCCGAAGCCGCTGCCCTCGCTGCCGAAGTCATGAGCGCCGAGGACCGGGAAGGCGTAGCCGTAGAGGGAGAAGCCGGCGGCCACCGTGGTCGAGGCGCTGGCTCGGCGGGCGGCGACGGTGCTGCCCTGCGGGATCACCTGGAACGTGTAGCGGCCGTTGCGGGCGGGACGGCCTTCGGCGGCGGTGCCGTCCCAGCGCACGGCGGTCGGCGCGTTCGGGGCGACGTCGTTGCGGTAGAAGCTGCGGACGACTTCGCCGGCCTCGTTGACGACGTTGATCTGCAAGTCGTTTTGCGGCTGGCTGCTGGCGATCGCGAAGCTGAAGCGGGGGTAGCGAAAGCCGAAGAAGAAGCTCTTGTGCGGCGCCGCTTGGGCGGAGAGCAGGCTGACGGCGCCGGCGCTGGGAGCGGGGTCCGCCGCCCCGGACGGGCTCCCTTTGGGAGTCGGCGCCGCGCCCGGCATGGCCGCGCCCCCAGTCGTGGCCGCCGCGGCAGCGGTGCCGCAGGCGCTCAGCATTGCCAAGGCGACCAATATGCAGATCCTCCCCGCAAGGCCAGGACGGGACATCTCGTTATCGCGCACAGCCAGCCTCTCTTTCGTTCGCCTACGGAGTTAGCTGTCGGGCTCGCGCTGAAAGAGATGCGCTAGGGACGGGATTCGTCCGATTCGCCCCGGAGACCTGCTTGGTCTCTTCGGTTCCTCCGCTCCCGCCCGGTTGCCCGAACGGGATTCGGCATTTGCTGGCGCGGCAGTATAGAGGCGGAGGTGGCTATGATCCGCGAGCCGCGTCGGTGCGTCCGCGCGGTTTTTGCGCGATGAAGACCTTTGTTGCCACGCCAGCCAACCGCCAGCGAGACTGGTACGTCGTCGACGCCGAGGGCCAGACCCTGGGTCGGCTGGCTACGCAGATCGCCAACACGCTGCGCGGCAAGCGCAAGCCGGAGTACACGCCGCACGTCGACACCGGCGACTTCGTCGTCGTCGTCAACGCCGAGAAGATCCGCGTGACCGGCGACAAGCTCGCGCAGAAGACCTACTGGCGCCACAGCGGCTACCCCGGCGGGATCAAGTCCCGCACGCTCGGCGAGATGCTCGAGCGCAAGCCCGAGGAAGTGATTCGCAAGGCCGTGAAGGGAATGCTCCCGCGCAACCGCCTCGCTCGCCAGCAGCTGACCAAGCTGAAGGTCTACGCGGGGCCGGATCATCCGCATGCGGCGCAGCAGCCCAAACCGATGGAGACGAACTGATGGCAGACGACGAGAAACGCGACGACGAGACGACCGAGGGACAGGACGGTCAGGCCACGGGTCCTGACGCCGAGGAGACCTCCTCGTCCTCGCAAGCTGCGGGCGAGGACGCCCCCTCGACGCCACCCGTGTCAGACCCGTCTGACGCCCCGGCCGAGTCGGCGGAGCCCGAGGCGCCTGCCGAGGAGCAGTCGTCTGAGCAAGCTGAGCCCGAGGCCGTCGAGGAGGCTCCCGTCGCTGAAGAGCCGTCCGAGGAGCCGGCTGCCGAGGAGCCCGCTGAGCCTGAGGCCGAGGAGGCTCCGGCCGAGCAGCCGAAAGCTGAGAAGAAAGATGTGATTCCGGGGGCTGACCTGGAGCCGATCGCGGTGGAGCCCGAGGCTCCGCAGCTGAGTGCTGAAGAGCGGGCTCGGTTGGAGGCTGAGGAAGAGGAGAAAGCCCGGCGCGAGGCCGAGCTGGCCAGCGTCGAGGAGCCGGCGAGCCGTGCCCCGGCGAAGATGGAGAGCGGCGCTCGTTTCTTGGCCACCGGCAAACGCAAGCGCTCGATCGCCCGCGTCACCCTGTTGCCGGGCAGCGGCAAGATCGAAGTCAACAAGCGCAGCCTCGAGGAGTTCTTCCCCCGGCCGCTGCACCAGACGATGGCCGTCCAGCCGCTCTCCGTCTCCGGTTACGAGGGCAACGTCGACGTCCGCGTCCGGGTCCACGGCGGCGGCATCAGCGGCCAGGCCGGCGCGGTTCGCCACGGGATCGCCCGGGCCCTGACCGAGATCGACCCGGAGCTGCGCGGCGACCTCAAGCGGCGCGGCTTCCTGACCCGTGACGCACGGGTCAAGGAGCGCCGCAAGGCCGGTCTCAAGAAGGCGCGCAAGCGGCCCCAGTTCAGCAAGCGCTGACGGGGGTTTGGTGAAGGCCGAGCGCAAGCTCTTCGGAACCGACGGGGTCCGAGGAGAGGCTGGGACGTTCCTCACCGCCGAGCTGGCGACCGCCCTCGGCCGAGCCACGACCGCTTCGCTCGAGGCGCCCCGCCCGCAGGTCCTGATCGTCCGCGACACGCGCGAGTCGGGCCCGATGCTGGAGGCGGCGCTGGCCGCCGGCGTGGCTGCGGCGGGCGGCGAAGCCCTGCTCGGCGGGGTTCTGCCGACGCCGGCCGCGGCGATCCTCGTCAGGCGCCTCGGGCTCGACCTCGCCGCCGTCGTCTCCGCCTCCCACAACCCTTATCGCGACAACGGGATCAAGTTCTTCTCCGGCCAGGGCACGAAGCTCGGCGACGAGGTCGAGGCGCAGATCGAGTCCCTGCTCGACGCCCCCTCCGCCGAAGCCGAGCCGGGCCGCGTGCGCGAGCTGAACGGCGGCCTCGAGGACTACCTGCGCGAGCTCGAGGCGGCCTTCCCGCTCGATCTCTCCGGCCATCGCGTCGTGCTCGACTGCGCCCACGGCGCCACCCATCGCGCCGCGCCAGCGATCTTCGAGCGCCTCGGCGCCGAAGTCGACGCGATCGGCGTCGAGCCGGACGGGCGCAACATCAACGCCGGCTGCGGCTCCACCCATCTCGAGCCGCTGGCCGAGCGGGTCGCCGGCACCGGCGCCGAGATCGGCTTCGCCTTCGACGGCGACGGCGACCGAATGCTCGCGGTCGACGGCAACGGCCGAGTCCACGACGGCGACGAGCTGATCGCCCTGGCGGCCCGCGGGCGGGCGGCTCGCGGCGAGCTCGGCGGCGGGGTCGTGGTCACGGTGATGACCAACTACGGCTTCCACCGGGCGATGGCGGAGGCCGGGATCGAGGTCGCGGTGACCCAGGTCGGCGACCGCTACGTGCTCGACGAGATGCAGCGGCGCGGGTGGTCGCTGGGCGGCGAGCAGTCCGGCCACATCATCGCCTCCGACTTCGTCGGCACCGGCGACGGCATCGCCGCGGCGCTGATGACGATGCGCGAGCTGGACGGGAAGTCGCTGGCGGGCGGCGTGCCGATGGAGAAGCTGCCGCAGACTCTGGTCAACGTCGAGGTCGCCGACCGCGGGGCCGTAGCCGACGCGACCGCGGTCTGGGCGGCGGTCGAGGCAGAGGAAAAGGCGCTGGCGGGTCGTGGCCGCGTCCTCGTGCGCCCCTCTGGCACCGAGCCGCTGGTGCGGGTGATGGTCGAGGCGCCGAGTGCCGAGGAGGCCGAGGCGGTCTGCGACCGCCTGGTCGACACCGTGCGCCGAGAGCTGGCCTGAGCCGGCCAGGGCCGGCCGGTCTCTACCCTTACTCGCCTTCATGTGCGGAATCGTCGGATACGTGGGCGGTCGCCCCTGCGAGGAGCTGCTGCTGGCGGGCCTCGAAAAACTCGAATACCGGGGCTACGACTCGGCTGGCCTCTCGCTGATCGAGGACGGCGACGTCGAGAGCGTGCACGCGGTCGGCAACCTGGCCAACCTGCGCGCCGCCGTCGCCGAGCGGGCCGCCAACGGCGCCGGCGCCCTGCCGGCCTCCCACACCGGGATCGCCCATACCCGGTGGGCGACTCACGGCCGGGTCACGGAGGAGAACGCCCACCCGCACGACGACAGCTCCGGCAAGGTCCACATCGTCCTCAACGGGATCGTCGAGAACCACGCCGGCTTGCGCAAGCGGCTGCAGGCGGAGGGCGAGGAGTTCACTTCGGAGACCGACGCCGAGGTCGTCGCACACCTGATCGCCGCCCACTACGAGGGCGACCTCGCGGCGGCCGTTCGCGCCGCCTACGCCGAGCTGCGTGGGCACTACGCCTTCGTCGCGATGCACGCCGACGAGCCCGCGCGCCTGGTCGGGGCCCGCAAGGAGTGCCCGCTGGTCGCCGGAGTCGGAGAGGGGGAGACCTTCCTCGCCTCCGCGATCCCCGCCTTCCTCCTCGACACCCGCACCTCGGTGCCGATCGAAAACGGCGAGATCGTCGAGATCGAAGCGGACGCCGTGCGGATCACCGACACGGCAGGCGCGCCGATCGAGCGAGCGGCGGAAGAGGTGACCTGGGACGCCGACGCGGCTGAGAAGGGCGGATACGAGACCTTCATGCTGAAGGAGATCCACGAACAGGCCGACGCGGTTGCCGAGACGCTGGCCGATCGCCTGCCCGGCGACGAGGGGGTCGACCTCTCCGACGTCGAGCTCTCCGACGACTTCCTCCGCGGCGTCGGCCGGATCGTGATCGTCGCCTGCGGCACCTCCTACCACGCCGGCCTGATCGGCCGCTACGCGATCGAGGAGTGGGCGCGGGTGCCGGTCGAGATGGACATAGCCTCCGAGTACCGCTACCGCAACCCCGTCGTCGGGCCCGGCGACCTGGTGATCGGGATGACCCAGTCGGGCGAGACGGCTGACACTCTCGCGGCGATGCGGCTGGCGCGCGAGGCCGGGGCCACCGTGCTCGCGCTCACCAACATCATGGGCAGCCAGGTGACCCGCGAAGCCGACGCGGTCCTCTATACCCGGGCGGGGCTGGAGGTGAGCGTTGCCGCGACCAAGACCTTCGTCGCTCAGGTTGCGGCGATGTACCTGCTGGGCCTGCGGCTCGCGGAGCTGCGTGGGACGCTGCCGCCCGAGCGCATCGCCGAGCTGGTGGCGGCGCTGAAGTCGCTGCCGTCGAAGATCGAGGAGACGATCACGGCGGTCGAGGACGACGTCCGCGCCGTCGCGGCCGCCCACAGCGACCAGGACTTCTTCCTCTACCTCGGTCGCCACATCGGCCTGCCCGTCTGCCTCGAGGGGGCCCTGAAGCTGAAGGAGGTCTCGTATATCCCCACCGACGCCTACGCGGCGGGAGAGATGAAGCACGGCCCGATCGCCCTGCTCGACGAGTCGACGCCGGTCGTCTGCGTCGCCACCGACAGCCCGGTCTTGGAGAAGGTCCTCTCCAACGTCGAGGAGGTGCGTGCCCGCGGCGCCCAGACGATCGCGATCGCCACCGCGGGCTCCGAGCGGGCAGGCGAGGTGGCCGACGAGACGGTTGAGGTGGCACGCACCGACTGGATCCTGCAGCCGATCGTGGCGATCCTGCCGCTGCAGCTGCTCGCCTACGACATCGCCCGCGCCCGCGGCCTCAACGTCGATCAGCCCCGCAATTTGGCCAAGACCGTCACGGTCGAGTGAACTCGACCAAAGGGGCCGCTAGCATGCCCGCTCCCGTGATGGTCCGTCTCGTCCTCATGGTCGCCGCCGCGGCCACCGCGCTCGCCCTTTCTCTCGCCGCCTGTGGCGGCGGGAGCGACGGCTCCGGCTCCGATCCGGCCGCGCTGGCGCCGGCGAAATCCCCGCTCTACATCGAGGCGGCGGTTCAGCCCGAAGGCGCGGTCAAGGCCAACGTCGAAAGCCTGGCCCAGAAGATCGCCGGCGTCGACGACCTCGGCGAGCTGATCGTCTCCGAGCTCGAAAGCTCCGCGACCGATTCCGGCGAAGAGCTCGACTTCGAGCAGGAAGTCGAGCCCTGGCTCGGCGAAACGGGCGGCCTCTTCTTTCGCGAGTTCGACGGCGAGGACTTCCATCGCTACGGCATCGTGGTGCAGAGCGCCGACGCCGATGCGACCCAGTCGTTCATCGACAAACAGAACGAGGAGAGCGACGAGCCGGTGCAGGACGGCTCCTACGAAGGGGTCGACTACGCAGTCGAGAGCGACGACGGGACCACGATCGGCATCATCGACGACTTCCTTGCGATCGCCGAAGACGAGGCGACCTTCAAGGCGATGGTCGACACCGCCGACGGCGAGGAATCGCTGGCCGACGACGATCGCTTCTCCGAGACCTTCGACGCCGCCTCCGAAGGCAGCTTCGCCGACGTCTACGTCGACGTCGGAGGCCTGCTCGATCAGTCCGACGAGGCCGTCGACCCAGAAGCGAAACAGTTCCTCGACAGCGCCGGGATCGACCCCTCCGAAGCGACCGCCGTGGCGAGCCTGATCCCGGGGTCCGACCAGGTCGAGATCGAGTTCAGCTCCGACCTCGCCGGCGAGAACCCGCCCAGCGGCGACGCCTCCGGCCTGCTCGGCGCTATGCCAGCCGACTCCGTCGCGGCCGTCGCCCTTGCCAACTTCGGCGACCGGGTCGGCGAAGCCCTCGACCAGATCGACGCCAACGGGATTCCCGGCGAGGTGCCGCCGAGAAAACTCAAGAGCTCGTTGAAAGAAGTGGGAGTCGACCTCGACGAGATCGCCGGCTCGGTCGGCAGCCTCGCCGTCTTCGCGGAAGGCAGCAGCGAACGCGACCTCGCCGGCGCCGCGGTGCTGGAAACCTCGAGTGCCGGCGAAGCGCGCAACACCGTCTCCAGTATCGGCCTTTTCCTCCGCGCCACCGGGACGCCGGGCGTCACCACTGTGAGCGGGGGGTTCAGCGGCTTCTCGGTTCGCGACCAAGAGGAGCTGGGAGACAAGCCGCTGGTGGTCGGTGCCAAGGGAGAGCGCATCGCAGTCGCCTACGGCTTGCCGGCGGCGACGCGGGCCCTGAACCCGAGCTCGAGCGACACCCTGGCCGGAGACCCTGCCTACGAAGAAGCCGTGAGCGCCCTGGGCGGCACGCCGATCAGCGGTTTCGCCGACGGCCCGGCGGCGCTGGAGGTCGCCTCTTCTCTAATCGCCGGGTCCGATGACGAGGAAGGTTTCAACGACGCCAAGCCGTACCTCGCCAAGATCGCCTGGCTGGCGATCGGCTCGACTTCCTCGGACGAGTTGGCGACGGCCAAGCTGATCGCCGCCATCGCCAAGTAGTCGCAGCACGACGCCTCGGCGCGGTTAGGCTCCTCGGGATGGAGTCCTGGCTGAGCCCGCTCTACGACGCCGAGGGGATTCGCGCCCTCGATCGCTGGGCGATCGAGGATCAAGGGATTCCGGAGGCCGAGCTGATGGAGGCGGCGGGAACGGCGCTGGCGGAGGCGGTGGCCGAGCTGGCGCCGCAGGGCCCGGTGCGGATTATCTGCGGCAAAGGGAACAACGGGGGCGATGGGCACGTCGCCGCGCGGCACCTGGCCGCGATGGGCTTCGCGGTCGATGCCGTCGACCTCTGGTCGGAGGGGACGCCGGGGGATCTGGACGGCTGGCTTGCCGAGGCCGGTGCTGTGGTCGACGCGATCTTCGGGACGGGGTTCAAGGGTGAGCCACGCGAGTCTGCAGCCGCGGCAATCGAGGCAATCAATCGCTGCGGGGCGCCGGTCATCGCCTGCGATGTCGCCTCCGGAGTCGACGCGTCCAGTGGGGAGGTCGAGGGCGTCGCGGTCGAGGCCGACCTCACCGTGACCTTTCATGGCGCCAAGCTCGGGCATCGGGTCGCGCCGGGGAAGTGGCACACCGGCGAGCTGCGGGTGGCGCCGATCGGGATCCCCTCGGGCGGACCGGACCAGCCTGCGGGAGGGACGATCGAGGCGGCGGTCCTGGCGCTGGCCCCACAGCGGGGCCCCCGCTCAACCAAGTTCAGCTCGGGTCAGGTGGTCATCGCCGGCGGCTCCCGGGGCCTGACCGGAGCGGTTCGTTTGTCTTCGACGGCGGCGATCCGGGCTGGTGCCGGCTACGCGACCGTGGCCGTCCCGGCCATGCTCGAGCCGGTCTTCGAGGCGGGGCAGCCGGAGGTGATGTCGGTCGGCGCCCCTGGCGATCTCGGCTGCCTGATGCCGGCGGCGACCCAGACCCTCTTGCGCGCCTTCGAGCCCGCCGCCGCGGGGGTTCTCGGCCCTGGCATGGGGCGCGCATCGGGCACCTTCGAGCTGGCGCGGGAAGTGGTCGGGGCGATCGAAGCGCCGCTGGTGGTCGACGCCGACGCCCTCAACGCGTTCGCCGGCCAGCTGCAGCGGATCGCGGCGCGCGACTCGCCGACCGTGCTGACGCCGCACGCGGGCGAGCTGGGCCGGCTGCTGGAGCGCGACTCCTCCGAAATCGGAGATCGCCGTCTCGCGGCGGCGCGCGACGCGGCCCGGCAGGCGAGCGCGGTCGTCGTGCTGAAGGGCGACGACACCGTCGTCACCGACGGCGAGCGGGTTGCGGTCAACTCGGTCTCGGCCCCGGCCCTGGCGACCGCCGGCACGGGCGACGTCCTCTCGGGGATGACCGCCGCCCTGCTTGCCCGCGGTCTCGAGCCTTTCGCGGCTGCCTGCGCAGCGGTCCTGGCCCACGCCCGCGCCGGCCGCGACGCGGCTCGCCGGATCGGCGCCGCCGAGTCGGTGATCGCCACCGACGTGATCGACTCGATCCCGGCGGGCCTGCGCCCCGACGAGCCGGTCGAATAACCTCGCCCTCGCATGAAGACCGCCGCCGACATCATGAACGCAGATGGGCCCACCGTCTCCCCCGACGACGACGCTCGTACGGCGATCGATCTGCTCTCGAAGACCGACCTAGGGGCGATCCCGGTCGTCGACGAGGACCGCCGGGTGGTCGGCATCGTCAGCGAGTCCGACCTCGTGCTCAGCGAGGAGGAGTCCGACCTGCACCTGCCGCACTACCTCAACATCATGGGCGGGATCGTCTTCGTCGGCTCGATGAAGGGGTTCGAGGACCGGCTCGAGAAGGCCTTCGCGACCAGGGTCTCGGAGCTGATGACCGCCGACCCGGTGGTCGCCCACGACTACGAAGCGGCCGACCGCACCGCCAAGAAGATCGCCGAGTCGCATCACAACCATCTACCGGTGGTCGACGCCGACGGGCACCTCGAGGGCATGGTCACGCGGGCCGACGCCCTCGCCGCGTTGGTCGACGAGTAAGACGATGGAGCGGGCGGTCGCCCGGATCGATTTCGGCGCGGTTCGCGACAACTGCGCGCGGCTGCGCTCGGCACTGCAGGAGGGGACCGAGCTTTGCGCGGTGGTCAAGGCCGACGGGTACGGTCACGGGGCCGACGGATGTGCCGCCGCGGCGCTCGACGGGGGGGCCAGCAGGCTGGCGGTCGCGACCGCGACCGAGGCCGAAAGGATCGGCCGCCGCTTTCAGCACATTCCCCTGCTGACGATGGGGGCGCTGAGCGCGACCGATGTCGACGTCGTGCTCTCCGCGGGCTCCGAGGTCGGGGTCTGGCACGACGGATTCCGGGCGCTGCTCTCCGCGCGCGCCAGGGCTCAGGGGCGCCCGGCCCGCGTCCATGTCAAGTACGACAGCGGCATGGGCCGGCTTGGGAACCCGGATCCCGAGCAGGTCTTGGCGCTTGCCCGGGCTTGCGATGCCGATCCCAACCTCCAACTGGCCGGCGTCTGGACCCATTTCGCCACCGCGGACGAACTCGACTCGCAGTTCTTCACGGAGCAGCTCGGTCGATTCGAGACGGTGGTGGCCGCGGTCAAGTCCGAGTTTCCGGCCGTCACCGCCCACGCGGCGAACAGCGCCGCCGTCCTGCGCGATCCGCGCGCCCATTTCGACATGGTGCGGTGCGGCGTCGCGGTCTACGGTCTCGACCCGTTCCAGCGCGATCCGGCCCAACAGGGCCTGGCGCCCGCCCTCTCGCTGCGCTCGTACGTCGCGGACGTCAAGCGCTTCGCCGCGGGCGCCAGCGCGGGCTACGGGCAGAGGTGGCGGGCTCCGCAGGAGACCTGGGTCGGGGTCCTCCCCATCGGGTATGGAGACGGGGTCCGGCGCGGTCTCGGCAACAACGCCGAGGTCCTGGTGCGCGGCCGCCGCCGCCCGCTGGTCGGGACCGTCTCGATGGACAACATCACGATCGACCTGGGTCCGGAGACCCAGGTCGAGCCGGGGGACGAAGCGGTCCTGATCGGCGTCCAGGGCGACGAAGCGATCCTCGCCGAGGAGCTCGCCGCGCGGCTGGACACGATCAACTACGAGGTCACCTGCGGGATTTCGGCCCGGGTGCCGCGGCGCGCGGAATGAGCCTGGTGGATCGCTTGATGGCCGCGCCCCCGGTCGCCTCTGCGCGGCGGGCCTTGGGCGGCGGCGAGGGGGCTTGGGTTGTCGGAGGCGCCGTGCGCGACGCCGTGCTCGGCCGGGAGATCGCCGACCTCGACCTGGCGGTGGCGGAGGACCCCGGCGCCGCCGCGAAGGCGATCGCCGAGGAGCTGGGAGAGCACGCGTTCGAGCTCTCGGCCGAGTTCGGCACCTGGCGGGTCGTCTCCCCCGATCGGGGCTGGCAGATCGACGCGACGCTCCTGCGGGGGAGCGGGATCGAGGCCGACCTGGCCGAGCGGGACTTCACGATCGGGGCCGTCGCCGTGCCCCTCGGCGGCGGCGAGCCGGTCGATCCGTTCGGTGGCCTTGTAGACCTCGAGCGCAAGGTCCTGCGCGCGGTCGGCGCGGGCAGCTTCGACGGCGATCCGCTTCGCCTCCTGCGAGCCGCGCGGCTCGCCGCCGAGCTCGACCTCGAGGTCGACGCAGCCACCGTCGGGCTGGCCCATGCCGCCGCCTCGCGCGCCGGCGAGCCCGCCGGCGAGCGCCTGCTGACCGAGCTGCGGCAGCTGCTCGGGGGGCCGGATCCCCTGCGCGGCCTCGCCCTGCTCGACGAGCTGAGGCTGACCCCGGTCGTCCTGCCCGAGGTCGAGGCGCTGCGAGGCGTCGAGCAGGGTCCCAACCACCATCTCGACGTGCACGGCCACACCTTGGCGGTGCTCGAGCACACCCTCGAGGTCGAGCAGGATCTCCCGCGTTTCGCCGGGGAGCGAGCCGCGGAGGTCGCCGCGCTGCTGGCGGAGCCGTTGGCCGACGAGATGAGCCGCGCCACGGCGCTGCGCTTCGGCGCCCTCTTCCACGACATCGCCAAGCCCGAAACCCGCGCCGAACACGACGGCTTCATCGGCTTCCGCGGGCATGACCAGGTCGGAGCGGAGACCGTCGCGGGGATCTGCCGGCGTCTGCGCGCGAGCCGCCGCCTCACCCAGCACCTGCAGGGCTTGACCCTGCACCACCTGCGGCTCGGGTTCTTGATCCCCGAGGCGCCCTTGGCGCCACGGCGGGTCCACGAGTACCTGCGTGCCACCGAACCCGTGGCCGTCGACGTCACCCTGCTCACCGTCGCCGACCGGCTCTCGGCCCGGGGCGCCGGCCCGTTGGCCCGGCCGGAGATGGTCGAGGCGCACCTCGCGCTCGCCCGGCAGATGATCGACGCCGCCCTCGACTGGCGGCGCGACGGGTCGCCCGCCCCTCTTCTGCGGGGCGATGAGCTGGCAAGGGAGGCGGGAATCGAGGAGGGCGCCCGGCTCGGCGAGCTGCTGGCCGAGCTCGAGGCCGCGCAGTACGCCGGGGAGATCGGCAGCCGCGAGGAAGCCCTGGAGCACGCCCGCAAGTGGCTCGAGTGGAGCGCCGAGGAAGCCTAGGGGCGCCCCTGGGACGTTCCGTCAGGTACGCTCCCCGCCGCATGGCCAAAGAGGAAAAGATCGAAATGGAGGGGGAGATCACCGAGGCCCTCCCCAACACCATGTTCCGGGTCAAACTGGACAACGGCCACGACGTGCTGGGCCACATCTCCGGCAAGATGCGCCGCCACTACATCCGCATCCTGCCCGGCGACCGCGTCAAGATCGAGCTTTCGCCCTACGACCTCGACCGCGGCCGCATCACGTATAGATACAAATAGGCGCGGTCGCCGCAAACCGGCGCATCTCGGTTTCCTCAGTCGCTCGGATCGGGTCGCGCACGAAAGGCGCGCTCCCCTCACCTCGCTCCCTGCGTCCCCCGACCTGCCTGCTTTTCACGGCCGTGCGTAGTTCGGGTCGGCCAGCTCGGCCACTAGGGCCGACCAAGCGAAGTCACGGGCGCCCAGGCCCTTGCCGGTGCGCGGGTCGTAGTACTCGCGTAGGCCTTCGCGCTCGACCGCGGCGATCAGGCCGTCGGCGAGGCGCTGTGCCTCCGCCTCGTAACCCAGGCGGCGCATCCCCAGCCAGACCATCCAGGCCGAGTTGACCCAGGTCGGGCCGCGCCAGTAGCGCCGGATCGGGCCGCGGCCTCCGCCCGGCTCGTAGCTGGGCTCGCAGGCGGCGACGGAGGGCGGGGCGACGGGAGTGAGGAACTCGCGCGCGTCGAGCAGGTGCTCCTCGACCAGGCGGCGCCCGATCGGCTCCGGCAGGTCGGGCAGGGCCAGCGGCGCCAGCGAGGCCCAGGTGACCGGCGCGGGCCTGATCGCCCCCGGCTGCGCCTCGTCGACGAAGAGCCCGCGCCGCTCGTCCCAGAGGCGCTCGACGAGAGCCGGGGTCGCAGACGGACGCCCCAGCGCCTGCAGCGAGAGCGACCAGAGCGTGTTGACCAGCGTCTCGCAGAGGAGCGGGTGCCCGCGCTCGCGCAGCCGCCTGGCGTCGAAGCCGAGCTTGCGGTTGCGCCGCACCAACAGGGGGAAGCCGATGCGTCCGTTCGAGCGCCACCCCCAGACCGGTTCGAACTTCGGCGAGGCGTCGAGGCCCGACTCGTCGGGCTGCAGGATCCAGAGCAGGCCGTCGCCCTCGAGGTCGCGGTTGGCGGCGAGCCAGTCGATCTGGGCGGCGATCCGCGGCTCCGCCGCCGGATCTCCGACCGCGATCCGCCAGGCCCAGGCGAGCAGCGGCGGCTGGATCGTCTCGGTCTGAAATGCCGAGCGCGTGGCGACGTTGTAGAAGAGCAGGCGGGGCAGCGCGACCGGGCGGTCCCAGAAGATCGTGTGGCCGATGAACCCGTCCGGACGCTGCGCGGCGAGCAGGCTCTCGAGCTCGGCCCGGGCCCGGGCGGGGTCGTAGCGGCGCCAGACGATGGCGGCGAAGCAGGAGTCCCAGTACCACTGCCAGGGGTAGCGGCTTGGGCTGGGCTGGGTGTATCGGTAGGGCGTACCCTCGCGCTCGCCCTCGCGCCAGCCTCCCCGCAGCACCCGCTCCGCGAGCTCCGCTGCCGAGCTCACTTGCCGGTGCGGCGCAGCTCGCGTAGGGCGAGCGCGCCGAACAGGGCCAGCAGGCCGGCGAGCGCGAGGAGCCCGGGCCAGGTGTTCGCCCAGGTGACCGCGCCGACGAACCCCTGGCGAGCCGCTTCGACGACCTCGGTGACCGGGTTGAGCTCGGCGACGTCCTGAAGCCAGCCCTGCAGGAGCGCCAGCGGGGCGTAAGCCGGCGTGAGCAGGATCGCCGCCATCGTCCCCGCCTGCATCAGCGGGGCCGCCGACTGGCTCTTGAAGCGCAGGGCGAGGAACGATCCCCAGCAGGCGGCGACCGCGGCCATCGCCATCACCATCGCGTAGGTGACGAGAAGGCCGTCGAGGCCCGGGAAGCCGGAGCCCAGGGCGAGCGCGATCGCGAACACGAAGGTCGCAGGGATGAGCGCCCTGGTGCTCGCGCCGAGCACGGTTCCGGCCAGCAGCACCCAGCGCGGGGTGGGGGAGACCAGGAGCCGGTCGAGCCAGCCCTGCTCGATGTCGCGGGCCATGTTCACCCCGGCGGCGGCGCCGGTGAAGCCGGCGCCTTGCAGCATGCTGATCGGGACGATGAACGCCTCGTAGGTGTTGGCGTCGAACCCGTTCAGCTGGATCAGGGCGCCGAAGACGCCGTTGAGGCCGAGGAAGAAGATCGTCGGCGCCAGGATGCCGGGGATCGCCGCGCCGGGGACCCGGACGAGCTCGTTCCGCGCCCGGCCCATCATCGCGGCGATCGTCGCCAGGTTGGCGCGCCAGGCCGGTAGTGCGGTCACCGCTCCCATCAGCCCACCCGCAGTCGGTGGCGGAGCGCGCGGGCGCTGAGGACGAGGCCGAGCAGGACGATCCCGAGGATCGCCAGCACCGCGTACAGCGTGTCGGCGGCGTCGATCTCGGAGATCATCGGCTCGCGGATCCCTTCGACGACGAAGCTGAGCGGGTTGTATTCGGCGATCGTCTTCGCCGGCTCGATCATCAGGTCGACCGGGAAGAAGGCGGAGGAGACGAAGAGGACCACCAGGACCAGGGGGAAGAGCCCCTGGACGACGCTGGCGCTGCCGGTGCGCAACGCGATCGCGGCGCCGATTCCCCCGACCGCCATCGCCGCCGCGGTGACGAGGAAGATCGCCAGCAGGGCGCCGGGCACGCCGCTCTCGATCTCGGCGCCGAAGATCAGCCCGATCGCGAGGAACCAGAGCGCTGCGAAGAGCCCGAGCGCCGCCGTCCCGGCGAGCCGGCCGAGGACGATCGCGAAGCGCGGGATCGGGGCCGCGAAGAGGCGGTCGGTGAAGCCCATCTCGATGTCGACCGCGAGCGCGATCCCGCCGCTGTTGCCGGCCAGCATCAGCGACTGCATCATCGCCCCCGCGAGCATGAACTGGAGGAAGCTCTGGACCTCGGGGAAGCCGGGGAGTTCGATCGCGCTCGCCGCTCCCCCCGTCTGAATCGCCAGCAGCAGGGTGGGGAAGACGATGATCGGCGCGATCAGCTGCGGGCGGCGGAAGGTCTGGCGGATCGAGCGCAGGCCGAGTGCCTTCACGACCCTGACGTTCGTGGCCAGCCCGCTCACGCCTCGACCGCCTCGCCGTCCTCCTGCGCGTCCTCCTCTTCGAGGTGGTAGCCGGTCTTGGCGACGAAGACGTCGTCCAGCGTCGGCCGCACCAGCTCCAGCGACTCGACCGCGATCCCGCCCTCGTCGAGCGCCCGCACGACCCGCGGGATGTCGGCGGCGCCGTTCTCGACCTCGACCAGCACCGTGCGCCCGTCCTTGGGCGGCAGCAGCTTGCCGATCCGGGCGCAGACCTCCTCCGCCTGCGCCACCGAGCCGTCGGCGAGGTGGAGCTGGATGTGGGGGTTGCCGACCTCGGCCTTGAGCCGCTCCGGGGTCCCTTCGGCGACGATCCGGCCGCTGTCGATGATGCCCACGTTGTCGGCGAGCTGGTCGGCCTCCTCCAGATACTGGGTGGTGAGAAAGACGGTCGTGCCCTCGTCGTTCAGCGAGCGCACCTCCTCCCAGATCGTCTTGCGGCTGACCGGGTCGAGGCCGGTGGTGGGCTCGTCGAGGAAGAGGACGCGGGGTTCGTGCACGAGCGCCGCGGCGAGGTCGAGCCGGCGCTGCATGCCCCCGGAGTAGGTGCCGACGCGGCGGTCCGCGGCGGCGACGAGGTCGACCCGCTCGAGCAGGTCGTCGGCGCGCCGCTTGCCCTCGGCGGTTGGGATTCCCTGCAGGGTCGCCTGCAGCCGAATCAGCTCGCGACCGGTCATCAGCGGGTCGAGCGCGGCTTCCTGGAGGGCGACGCCGATCGAGGAGCGGACCGCTCGCCCTTCGGAGACGACGTCATGGCCGGCGACCGTCGCGCTGCCGCCGGTCGGCAGCAGCAGCGTCGTCAGCATCCGCACCGTCGTCGTCTTGCCGGCGCCGTTGGGGCCGAGGAAGCCGAAGATTTCCCCCTCCTCGACGGCGATGTCGATCCCCTGCACCGCCAGCACCTCGGCGAAGGCGCGCTCCAGCCGCTCGGCGACGATCGCGGGCATCTCAGGCCCCCGTCGTCTCGGCCTGTTGCGCGAGCGGCGGCAGCGCCTCGACCCAGCGCCGCCCGTTGGCGCGCTCCAGCGCCTCCGCCGCGTCCAGCAGCAGCTCGTCGCCGCCCCAGGCGGATTGCAGCTGCAGGGCGACAGGCAAGCCGTCGCTGAGCCCGACCGGCACGCTGATCGCGGGGATGCCGGTCAGGTTGGCGAGGCCGGCGCCGCGCACGTTCGCCTGGTCGGCCGTGAGCGTTCCCGAGGGCAGCTCGACCAGGGGAGCCTCCAGGGGCGGCGCCGGGGCCGGCACGGTGGGCCAGACGATCACGTCGACCCCCTCGAAGGCCGCGGCGAGCCGCCTGCGCATCAGCGTCCGCACCTGCTGCGCCTTCACGCTCGCGGACGCCGGCAGCAGCATCCGGTACTTGAGGAATCCACGCGCGATCGGGGTCAGCTCCGGGCTGAGATTGTTGACCCGGGCGGGGCTGAGCCCGACCATCGCGTCGGTGTTGGCGATCAGCACCGTGGCCAGCGCCGCCGGCTCGATGTCGGCCAGCTCGATCTCGCGCAGCTCGCCGCCGGTCTCCTCGACCAGCGCTTTGATCGCCTCCTCGCAGGCGTCGCGGACCGCCGGCGCGACGTCGTCGGTGACGTTGTCGCGGACGATTCCGATCCGCAAGCCCTGCGCGTTCCCGGCGCCGAGCGCCTCGCCGAACAGGGCGCCGCCGAGCAGACGGCAGTCGGCGGCGTCGGCGCAGAGCGGCCCGGAGACGATCGTGGTCGAGACGTCGGCCATGTGGTGGCCGTCCATCGCGCTGCGCCCGAAGGTCGGCTTGAGGCCGGTCAGGCCGCAGTAGGCGGCGGGGAAGCGGATCGAGCCGATGCCGTCGGCGCCGACCGCGCCGGCGACGAGCCGGCCTCCGACCGCGGCCGCCGGCCCGCTCGAGGAGCCGCCCGGGCAGCGGTCGACGTCCCAGGGGTTGCGGGCAGGGCCGTAGACCGAGGCGTTGCCGGTGCTGCTGGCGCCGAGCTCGTGCATGTTGCCGACGCCGACGATCGTCGCGCCGGCGTCGCGCAGGGCGCGGTATGGGCCGGACTCGCCAGGCTGTGAGGGCACCGGCATTTCGGCGGCGCCGAAGCGCTGCGCCCGCCACGGCAGCGGCCACTCGTCCTTGATCACGACGGGAACCCCGTAGAGCGAGCCGCGCGGCGCCTGCTCGAGCATCTGCCGCGAGTGCTCCGGGAAGGTCTCGACGACGGCGTTCAGCGCCGGGTTGCGCTCGGCGATCCGCTGCAGCGCCTCGTCCAGGAGCTCCACGGGGTCGACCTCGCCGCTCGCGACCGCGGTCGCCTGGCCGCGCAGGGTGAGATCGAGCGCGCTCATCTGGCCGGGGCTCGCGAGAGATCGGCGTCCGGCTCGGCAGCGCCGTCGGTGTCGAGCTCGAGCAGTTCGAGGATC
>Ga0196962_10000182_pt1 | contig 34656 bp, 25 predicted proteins | sample S3v_20metaG_FD_183186 | JGI IMG/M metagenome (GOLD analysis project Ga0196962, IMG submission 183186) | Soil microbial communities from Anza Borrego desert, Southern California, United States - S3+v_20 | ecosystem: Environmental > Terrestrial > Soil > Desert | place: USA: California | collected...
GCGCTCGACCGCGCCGTGAAGCTGGCCGCGCGCTCGGGGCATCGCGACGAGATTGGCAGGTGGTCGAAGGCGCGCGACGAAATCCGCCGCGCCGTCCTCGCCGAGGGCTACAACGCGGAGGCCGGCGCCTTCACGCAATCCTTCGGCAGCAGCGAGCTGGACGCCAGCGCGCTCGTCGTCCCCTTCACCGGCTTCCTGCCGGCGACCGACCCGCGCGTCCTCTCGACCATGCGCGCCGTCGGCGAGCGTTTGACCTCGCGGGGGTTGGTCTACCGCTACCTCGCGGGGGACGGGCTACCCGGCGGCGAGGCGACCTTCGCGATGTGCACCTTCTGGCTGGCCGACAACCTCGCGCTCTGCGGGCGCGTGGACGAGGCGCGCGAGGTCTTCGAGCGCGTGGCCTCGTACGCGAGCGACACGGGCCTGCTCGCCGAAGAGATCGACCCTTCGACGGGCGAACTGCTCGGCAACTACCCGCAGGGCTTCACGCACCTCGCGCTCATCCGCACGGCGCTCCACATCCAGAAGGCCGAGGCCCTCGGCGCCGAAGAGCACGCCGAGGACGCGGCCGAGCGCGCGGGCCACGTGGCGGGCACCGGCCGCCTGCGCCGCCCGCTCAGTCGGCCCGCACCTCGTTGACGGCCTTGCGGTAGGAGACGTAGAGGTCTGTGAGCTGCTCGGCCGCGGCCGGGTCGCTGCGAGCGAGGAGCGTGATGAGGTGGTCGCGGCGGGCGAGCAGGGGGGCGGTCGCCTCGCGCTGCCGCGCCGTGAGGGCCGAGTCCGCCCCGGCGTCGAGCTGACCGCGCAGGGTGGTGAAGAAGTCGCTCGCCGTCTGGCGCGCGGGTTCGTAGTCGCCGCGGCGCGCGTCGATGGCGGCCGAGGCCAGCGTGCCGTGCAGTTGGCTGAGGCGGAGTTCGCGCTGCGCCGCGTCGCGCTGCGAGGCCGCCTCGCCCGCCTTCATCCACATCGGCAGCAGTCCGAGCAGGAAGGCGACGGCGGCGACGCCGAGGTACGCGCCGACCTTCTTCAGCGTGCCGGAAAGGGGGACGCTTTTCGCCGGCGCAGCGCCCGCCTCCGCGGCCGAAAAACTTCTGACCTTACTCACCCTCCGCCTCCTTTCGCGAAACCGCTCGCACACGCCCGCGCGCCGGGCCAGCCCCGAAGCTAACCCAACGGCGGCCGCGTCTGAAACAGTGTGAACACTTAGGCGGCGTGAGTGTTTACCCTTATGCCCGGGCGCGGGCGCGTTGTTATACTTCGCGTCACCCTTATTTTTTCCGGCAGCCCCCCCCGCGGATTGGTGAAGGTCTTGGGCATACGCGGACGATTACCGGTTCTCGCCGTCGGCATCGCCGTCCCGCTCGGCCTCGTCGGGGTGGCCGACATCCGGGGCGGTTGGGAGAGCAGCCGCGCGCAGCTCGGCGGCAGCATCTCGGTCGAGAGTCCGCCCGCGGGCGAGAGTCGCGGCACGGTCTTCACCGTCCGCCTCCCGCGCCGTGTGAGTGTTATCACCTACGCGCGCTAAGTAGTAACACTGTCGCCGCCCCGCCGCGCCTCCGCTATGCTGGAAGTGTTCCAATCTCGACTACTCACGGAGGCTTTACCGAGATGCTCAAGGGTTTCAGCAAGACAATCTCTCCGGGGGCGGGCGCCGCAATCCTGACCTTCGCGCTGACGGTGGCTTCCGCCGCCGCCGCGCGCGCGCAGGGCACGCCGACGCAGACTGAGCCCGCGACGCAGACTCAGCCGGCGGCGCAGAGTCAGCCGCAGCCGGCGGCCCCGCCCTCGGTCGGGGTGACGAACCAGACCGAGGCGCAGGTCGCGGCCGGCCTGACGCGCGAGCCGGCCCCGGCGAAGGCGGCCGAGCCGCTCTACCGTGAGTACCGCGGCGTCACGCTCGGCATGAGCGCCTCGGACGTGCGCGCCAAGCTCGGCAAGCCGGAGGAGAAGTCGGACGAGGTGGACTACTTCGTCTTCAACGACCGCGAGCGCGCGCGCGTCTACTACAAGGACGGGAAAGCGAGCGCCGTCATCGCCACCTACGTCGGCAGGGAGGCCGCCGCGCCCGCGCCCGCCGCGGTGCTCGGCACCGAGATCGAGGCCAAGCCCGACGGCTCGATGTACCTGATGACGCCCTACCCGCAGGCCGGCTACTGGGTCGCCTACAGCCGCACGCCGGGCGACTCGCCCCTGACCATCATCACGATGCAGAAGTCGCCCTGACGCGCTTCGCCTCGACCGACGCCCGCGACCCTCTCTCGCCCCGAGCGGGCTGCGGCCCGGCCGCACGCCCTCCGTCGTAAGCCGTCACACAACCTCCTGCGTGTGACGGAAAGGCCGCCGCCTGACATGAACATGAAGGGCGGCGGCCTCGACTTTTATTCAACCGAAACGCGTCGCCCGCGGGCCGCGTCGTGAAGGAGTGAGGGCGGAGGCGTTCGGGGCTGACGGCCCCGGCGCGCCCGCGCGGCGTGAGTGGAAACACCTACGCCGGCTGAGTGTTCGCACCGTTGCCGGCGGCGGCCCCGCGGCTTAACCTTTCGTCAAGAGTCTTTGGCCGCGGGGCGCAGACCGCGGACTCGCGGCCGGGGGAGGTTCGACGTAATGGTTTCCGAAAAGTCTCTGAACATCCGCGGGCGGCTCAGACGCCTGACGGTGGTGTGCCCCGAGTGCCGGCAGGTGTGGCTCGCGCCGGGGCTGGCGAGCGGCGACGAGCACGTCTGCAAGAGGTGCGGGGCCGCCTTCGTGAACAAGGGGCCGGACGCCCCGTCTCGGCCGCGCGACCTTCTGCGCGCGCCGCTGGCCGCGGCCGAGACGCCCGCCGCCTAACGTCGGACTTTACGGCAAGGGGGGTTTTCAACTTTGCGCCCGAGCGCGCTCTTCACTCCGGTGCGGACAAACTCGTTACAGTTGGGCGGCGCGAGGCCGACGGTGCTCGTCGTCGAGGACTCGGAGGACGCGCGCCGCGTGCTGTGCCTTGAGCTACAGCACAAGGGCTGCCGCGTGGTGACGGCCGCCGACGGCGGCGAGGCCGTCGAGACGGCCCTCAGCGCGCCGCCCGACCTCATCCTCATGGACTTGAACATGCCGGGGCTGGACGGCCTCGCCGCGACCGAACGGCTCCGCGAACACGGCGAGCTCGACGCCGTGCCGATCATCGCCGTCACGGCCTTCGACACCTACGGCATCAGGGAGGCGGCGCTCGAAGCCGGGTGTCAGGATTACCTGCTCAAGCCGCTCGACCCCGGCGCGCTCGAACGCGCCATTCGCGTCGCGCTCCCCGGTTTCGATTTCGCGCGCGACGAGTCCGCCGACTGGCCCCCCGACGCCGAATGAGTTTCAACCGACCCCACATCGGAGCTGAGCGACCCCGGCCTACGCACGCGCCGCGATGACCGCGACGGCGGCAATCTGCCGGCGGTGTCGGCGGAAGACGCGGCGCATCTCGAAGACCCTGCGGCGGGCGTCGGCGTCGCGCAGCAGGTTGAAGGCGAAGCGCAGCGCGCGGAAGAAACCTCGTCGCGGACGACGCGCGCGGGTTCGAGCAGAGCCATCGGCGCCAGCTCGGTTGCCCTGACTTCAAAGCCCGAGCCGGTCGATGTATGCGACAGCAGTCCGGCCGGGTCGGCTTTCGACTTCGGCGGGGGCGAGCGCCCCGACGGCCGAGGCGCTCGCCCCCGCCTCGCCCAAAGAACTTCCCTACCCTCGGGCGAAGACACATGATGGCAGAGGCGCGGCGCGGGCGAGATGACTTATGTCACACCCTTTAGGCTGCGTTGAATCCGGTCTTTCGCGGCCGGGGCGCGCGGACGCAATACAGCGCCGACTACATCCGCGAGGGGAGACGATGAAGCGACGCATCGTAGGTTACGACCGCGACGACGAGGGCCACTGGCGTGCCATCCTCGACTGCGGCCACCCGCAGCACGTCCGCCACGACCCGCCGCTCGTGACGCGCGCGTGGGTTCTGACCGAGGAGGGGCGCGCCTCACGGGTGGGGTACGAACTCGACTGCAAGCGCTGCGACGAGGAGGGAGAGGCGGGGGGGTTTGAGGAGGAGTAGACGCCGGGGGCCGCGCCCACCCGCTCCACGCCCTACTGTTCAAGCGCGGGCGCAAGGCCCTTCTCCGATTCGAGCCTGCTGCGGAGTTGCCCTTCGGCGCGCGCGGCCAGCTCCTTGCAGGCGTTGGGCGAGACCACGGGGTCGGGCCGGACGCCTTTCTGTCGCCCCTCAAGGCGCTGCCAGAGTCCCGAAGCGTCCGGGTGAGACGTGAGCAGGATGTCGCACGTCGCAGACCGGAGGAAGGCGAAGCTCTTCTCGAAGTCGCGGACGGCGTTGGGGTACTCGCGGCTGTCGGAGAAGCGGAAGCCGTCGGCCGAGACCGGCGTCATGCTGTCGGAATAGACGAGGTTCAGGCAGCGCCCGCCCTCACACGATTTCCAAGTCCAACTGGTGCCGCCGGGCGTGTGGCCGGGGGTGAAATGGGCGGTGAGTTTGATGCCGCCGACGCGGAGCGTCTGGCCGTCGCGCAAGGTGTCGGCGCGCGGGACGAGCGCCACCGGCAGGATGCCGCCGAACTGCGGGTCGCCCTTCCCCACCCCGCTCTTCGTCAAGACCTCGGCGCTCCACGGGCTGGCCGCCACCCGCGCGCCGCTCAGCCGCCGCAGCTCGGCTATCCCGCCGCCGTGGTCGAAATGCACGTGAGAGTTGACGATGAGTTTCACGTCCTCGATGCGGAAGCCGAGCGAGCGGATGTTGGCGACGATTTGCGGGACGGACTCCGGGAGCGCGCCGTCTATCAGAACGTGTCCGGACTTGGAGGTAATCAGGATCGAACTCAGCCCGCGGGGGCCGACGTAGTACGTGTCGCCGTAGATGCGGAAGGGCTGCTGCGGCTTGTTCCACTCGGGGCAGTTGTCGCAGGACGAAGCGGGCGCGCCGCTCTGGCCCGCCGCCAGCGCCGCGAGGGCGAGCAGGAAGGCGGCCAGCGCGAGGGCGCGGGCCGGGTTCGGAAGATGGTTTCGCGTGCGCGTGAACTCTAAGCTGCGTGGGTCGCTCAATCTAAACGCCTCCCGGTCGCACTCGACTCGTGGTTTCTGAGATCGTTCCCCGGCGCGGGCCGCCGTGAGCAGCCGCGCCGCGCGTCATTCCCCGGCGGCGCGGCCGGCGAGGTGCGCCACCACCGCGACCAACTCGGCCGGCTCGACCGGCTTCGGCACGTGGAGCTGGAAGCCGGAGCGCAGAACCTTCACGCGGTCTTCCGCCCTCACGTAGGCGGTCAGGGCCGCCGCCGGAATCTGCCCGCCGCGCGCGGGCGGCAAGGCCCTCACCCGCGCGATCAGAGCGAAGCCGTCGTCGCCCGGCATCCCCAAGTCGCTGATCAGCACGTCGGGGCGGAGGTGGGCGACGGCCTCCAGCGCCTCGGACGCCGAGCCGGCCGTGAGGACTTCGGCGTTGCAGTGTTCCAGCACGGCGCGCAGCATGTCGCGCGTGTCGGCCTCGTCGTCGACGACCAGCACCCGGAGGCCCTGAAGCGCGGGCGGGCACTCGATCTCCGGGGCGACGGCGGCCGGCCTCCGCTCCGCCGGCTTCAGCTCGTCCTCGCGCGCGACGAAGGGCAGGCTGACGACGAAGGTCGCGCCCCTGCCCTCGCCCTCACTCTTGGCCCTGACGGTGCCGCCGTGCAGCTCGACCAGCTGGCGGACGATGGACAGCCCCAGCCCCATGCCGCCGTGGACTCGGTTGGTGCCGGGGTTGGCTTGGCGGAAGCGGTCGAAGATGTAGGGCAGGAACTCGGGGTTAATGCCCATGCCGGAGTCGCGCACCGTGATCTGCACGCGCGAGTCGGCGACCTCCGACGCGATCTCCACGCGGCCGCCTTCGGGGGTGAACTTGATGGCGTTCGTCAGGAGGTTCCAGACCACCTGCTGGAGGCGGTCGGCGTCGCCGCTGATGGGGCCGGCGCGCGGGTCGAGCGAGGTGGTGAGCCGGACGCCCTTCGCCTCGGCCGCGGGGCGCGTCGCCTCGACCGCGGCCTCGATGATCGGCGGCAGCTCGACCGTGCGCAGGTCGAGGCGGAGCTTCCCCGAGATGATGCGCGAAACGTCGAGCAGGTCGCTGATGAGCTGGTTCTGCGACTGCGCGTTGCGGTGGATGATTTCGAGCGCGCGGCCGCGGGCCTCGTCGCCGAGGCTGCCGGCGAGCAGCATGTTCGACCAGCCGAGGATGGAGGTCAAAGGCGTCCGCAGCTCGTGCGAGACGGTGGCGAGGAACTCGTCCTTGAGGTGGTTGGCCTCCTCGGCCTCCTCGCGCGCGGCCTTCTCCCTCGCCAGCGCCTGCGTGCGTGCGTCCACCTCGTCCTGCAACGCCGCCTCGCGCGCGACCCGCTCGGTCACGTCCTCGATGACGGTCACGGTGCCGATGACGCTCCCGCCGTCGTCGATCAGCGGCGAGATGCGCGCCGTCTGCTGCATCTCCGCGAAGCCGCACAGGTTGGGCTTGGTGGGCAGCGGCAGCAGGTGGCCGTGGAGGCGCTGCGACAGAACCCGCGTCTGCCCCTCCAGAACCCACTTGTAGTGGCGGTCGAGCCGCCTCTTCTCCAGCTCCGTGTAGACTTCGAGGAGGTTGCGCCCGACCACCTGCCCCGCGCTCAGCTCGCTGTGCTCTTCCAGCCAGCGGTTCCACGCGCGGATTTTGAGGTCGGCGTCCGTGACGAGGATGCCCTGCCCGGCGAGGTCGTTCATCCAGCGCAGGAGGGCGGCGCTGAGCAGGGCGTCTTCCTGTGGAGCGTATTTCGTCATGACTGCGAAGCCGTCCGGCGAAGTTTAAGAGTGCCCTTGCCGCTCTTCCCACGCGCCAACCTCCTGAATCAGGCGGTCGAGGGAGGTGACGCTCAAGACCAACACGAGGAAGCCTCGGACGGCGCTGTCGCGAATCTGGAAAGCCGTGTAGACCACGAGGGCGTAGCGCGGCTCCCCGGCCCCCGTGGCGAGCGAGCCGAGCAACTCGTCCAGCGTCTCGAGGTGCAGCCGCGGCACCGAGAAGGAGACGTGAACTTCGAGCAGGTTGCCGAACATCCCGAGGCAGGCGTTGAGCAGGATGTTCCCCACCTCGGTCAGCACTTCGCGCGCCGACTCGTCGAGGCGGTTAGACGGGGCGTGCCCGTCCGTCAGCAGGTCGGTCAGCCGCACCGCGCCGTCGTGGTTGAGCAGGAGGAGCGCGTCGCCCGCGACCGGCCCGCCGAAGACCTGATGGATGGAGGCGATTTCGCCGGGGATGAACTTGCCGAGCGCGCCCGGCAGCTCCTTCGTCGGGTAGACCGAGACCTCGGGCGCGCTGAGCATGACGCGCTGCCCGGTCAGCTCGGAGAGCGCGGCCCCGGTTCGCGAGAAGGCGATGTTGATCAACTCCGACATCGCGTCGCGCTGGCGTTCGGTCAAGTCCATCAGGCCGTCCCCCCCCCGAGCGCCGCGTTGACCGCGCCCAGCACGTTCTCCGTCGAGAAAGGCTTGTTGATGAAGTCGCTCGCGCCCGCCTGCTCGACCAGCGCCCGCGTCGAGGTCTGGATGTCGGCGCTGGCGACGATGACGCGCGCGCCCGTGTCCATCTCGCGCAGCTTCGCCAGCACGTCGAGCCCGTACATGCCCTTCATCACCAAGTCGAGGAGGACGAGATCGGGCTTCTCGATGAAGTAGAGTTCGAGCGCGGCCATGCCCTCCTCGGCCTCGACGACGCGGTAGCCCGCGCCCTCAAGGATGCGCCGCAGCGTCCTGCGGGAGAGCGCCGAGTCGTCAACGACCATGATCTTTTTACTCATACGGCCTCCCGTATCGCCAGCGCCATGCGGTCGAGCGGCACGCTCCGGTCGCTCAGCCCCGCCTCCACCACCGAGGACGGCATCCCGTAGACGACGCACGTCTCCTCGCTCTCGGTGTAGACCAGCCCGCCCTGAGCCTTGATCCACGCCGCGCCCTCGCGCCCGTCCGACCCCATCCCCGTCATCACCACGCCCAGAACCCTCTGCCCGTAGACCTCCGCCGCCGACTGGAAGAGCACGTCCACCGAGGGGCGGTGGGGCGTCTCGAAGGGCTTCGAGTCGAGGTGCGCGGCGACCGCCCCGTCCGCGCGGCGGCGGAACGTCAGGTGGCGGCCGGCCGGGGCCAGCAGCGCCGCGCCCGCGCGCAGCACGTCGCCCTCGCGCGCCTCCCGGACTTCGAGCGGCGACAGTTCGTCGAGCTTGCGTGCGTACATTTCAGTGTAACCCACCGGCATGTGCATGACCATCGCCACCGGGGCGGGAAAGTCCGCGGGCAGTTGCGGGATGAGTTGCTTCAAGCCCTGCGGCCCGCCGGTGGAAATCCCGATGACCACGACATCCGCCAGCTCCCTGCGGGCGACCGGGGCGGCGGGCGCCGGGGGCGCTTCGGCGGGCGCCGGCGGGGCGACCCTGACGCGGGACATGTGTATCTCGGCGGCCGCCTTCACCTTCTGGATCAGCTCGTCGCTGACCTCGAAAATCTTCTCGGTCGCCAGCGCCGTCGGCTTCTGCACGAAGTCCACGGCGCCGGCGTCGAGCGCCGTCAGCGCGGCCTCGCCCGTCTCGCTGGCGATGCTCATGATGATGATGGGCAGGGGGCGGCGGGCCATCTGCTCGCGCACGAACCCGACGCCGTCGAGTTCCGGCATGATGAGGTCGCAGGTGACCACGTCCGGTTCGAGCCGCGCCACCAACTCCAGCGCCTCCCGGCCGTCGCGCGCCGCCCCCACCACTTCGAGGAAGGGGCTGCGCGAGAGCATCTGCCTGACGACCTTGCGCACGTACGCGGAGTCGTCCACCACCAGAACTTTCAGCACTCGATCCATGAATGGTCCTCGAAGCGTGGCGCTCAGGTCAGGCCGCGGCCGGCCGCCTCACGTAGACGAACGCGCCGCCCACCTCCTGCAACTCGAACTCCGTGGTCAGCTTCAGCAGAGACTCGGCGGCGGCGACGAACAGGTAGCCCGGCGGCCTGAGGCGCGCGGCGAATGAGCGCACCGTCGCGCCGATGGCCCGGCCGGAGAAGTAGATGAACACGTTGCGGCAGAAGATCACGTGCGCCGCCGCCAGCGGCGCGACCTCCGCCTCGTTCATCAGGTTGGCCACCCGCCACTCGACCGCGGCGTGCAGGTTAGCGTCCACGCGCCACGTTTTTGTCGCGCCCTCTTGCGTAAAATATTTGGCGCGCAGGTGGGGCGGCAGGTTGCGGAACGCGCGCTCGCGGTAGACGCCGCGCCGCGCGCGCTCGACGGCCGCGGTGCTGGCGTCGCTGGCGCGGATTTCGATGGGCGCTCGCCCGAGCCACCCGGCCTCGGCGAGCGCCATCGCGATGGTCAGTGGCTCCTCGCCCGTCGCGCAGGCCGCGCTCCAAATCTTCAAAGGCCCCGCGCCGGGCGCGGCGAACCAACGCGGCACGACCCACTCGACCAGCGCCCGCACCTGATCCATCTCGCGCCAGAAGTAAGTCTCGGGCACGGAGAGCGCGTCCATCACGTTCAGCCACTCGTCCTGCGCCGCCTCGTCGTACTTCAAGAGGTAGTAATAATCCAGCAGCGACGTGAACCCGCGCTCGACGACGAGCGGCGACAGCTTGTCCGTCAGGATGTCGCCCTTGCCGTTGTCGAAGAACATCCCCGTGCGCTCGTGTATCAGGTCGCGCAGGAGCCTGTCCGCCCCGCCGGTTAGCCCCAGACTGCCCGTTTGAAAACCCATTGTTCTATCGCGCGCGCAGACGCCCGACGGCCCCGCGGCCGCCGGCTCAAATCTTCCGCCCGCCCTTCATCATCCCGAGCGCGCCCGCGGCCGCGCGCGCGAGGTCCGTGTCGTCCGAGTTGACCAGCGGCGAGACCGCGCGGGCCGCCGCCTCACCGCCGATGCGCCCCAGCGCCTCGACGGCCGCGATGCGCACGTGATTCGATTTATCACCTCGCGCGAGGGCGGAGAGTGCCTCGGCGCTCTCGGCCACCTCCCGCCGGCCGAGTGAGCGCGCGGCGAAATAACGCACCCACGAATCTTCGTCCGCGAGCGCCTCCATCAAATGCGTCGAGACTTCCGGCCCCTCCGACTGCGCCATCGCGGCGGCCGCCGCGGCGCGCACCCTCGGCGTCCCGTGTCGCAGGGCGCCGGCGAGCGCGGGCGCGGCGCGCTCGTCTTCGAGGTACGGCAGGTGCTCGACGGCCGCGCGGCGCACGCGCTCGTCTTCGTCGCGGCACCGCTCAAGCAGAAGGTCTGCGCATTCCGCGTAGCCGAAGTAGCCCGCGATCTTGACCGCCGATTCACGCACGTTCGGGTCGGCGTCGCCGAGCAGCGGCAGCACCCGCGCCGGCATTTCGGGCGCGCCGAGCGAGTTGAGCGCGCCGACGACCGACTGCCTCACCGCCGCGTTCGGGTCGCCGACGCGCGCCAGCAGCGGCTCGAAGGCGCCCGCGTCGCCGATCTTCGCCAGCGCGTCGGCCGCCGCGATGACCGTCTCCGCGTCACCTTCGCGGGCTTCGGTCAGCGCGGGGACGGCGCGCGCGTCCCCGATCCGCCCGAGCGCGACGGCCGCCGCCTTTCGTATTTCGAGGTCTTCCGACCCGAGCTGTTCGGTCAACAAGTCCGTGACGCGCGGGCCGTGACGCACCAGCGCTTCGATCACTTCGCCGCGCGCGTCCCGGTGGCCGAGCAGGCGCGTTAAGGCGCGCTCGACGGTCGCGCCTTCCAGCCAGCCGACGACGAGCGCGAGCGGGCGCAGCTCGCCGGGCTGCTGCCCCCACAAAGCTTCGAGCAGGTTCTGCGCGCCCGTCGGGTTGATGACGGCGCGGCTCAGGTCGGCGATGTACGCGCCCTCGCCGTAGAGTTCGGCGTAGCGGTCGTGCAGCGCGGCGAGGGCGCGCGCCGCCGCGCGCGTCGGGGCGTGCGGGGCGTTCAGCAGCCGGGCCAGCGGCGTCACGGCCTCCTCGTCGCCGAGTTCCCCGAGCAGTTCGGCGGCGGCCTCGCGCAGCAGTTCGTCTTCGAGCAGCGGCAGGACGCGCGGGACGACGCGCGCGTCCCCGATCTGCCTCAGCGCGTCGAGCGCCGGGAAGGCCAGAAAGAAGTCGCGCGTCTCCGCCACGCCCGCGAGCGCGTCCGCGGCCTCGGCCGCGCGCAACTTACCCAAAGCTTCGACGGCGTGGTAACGCACGTTCGCGTCCTCGTCGCCGAGCGCGCCGACGAGCGCGGGCACGGCGCGCGCGTCGCGCTGTTCGCCGAGGGCGAGCGCCGCCTGTATGCGCAGGTCAGCGTCCTCGCCGTTCAAAAATTCGACGAGCGGCGAGAGCGTGTCCACGTCGCTCATCAGGAGCACCCGGAGCGCGCTGTTGAGGACGGCGAGGTTGTGGTGGTTCTCGCGCACCGAAGCGAGGAGCGCCGCGATGGCGTCGGGCGCGGCGCGGCGGGCCAGCCCCTCGACGGCCGCGCGGCGCACGCGCCAACTCTCGTCGCCGAGCGCGGCGAGGAGCGGGCGCGAGGGTTCGAGCGACTCGTCTTCGGCGAGGGCGAGGGCGGCGCTGACGCGCGCGTCTTCGCCCGCGCCGGCGAGTTGTTCGGAGAGGGTGCGCTCGCGCTCGATGCGCGCCGTCACGTCCTCGACCGTGACGAGCGCGCCGACGACCCGGCCTTCCTCGCGCAGGGGCGCGATGGTCACGCGCTGCCGCATGCGGTCGAAGCGTTCCGAGGGCGCGGCCGGGGGGCACGGAATCAGGTAGCGGTGGAAGGCCGGCGCGAGGGCTTCCACGACGCCCTCGTCTATCACCCGCCTGAATCGCGCGAGCAGCCGCCGCTCCTCTAAATCGGGGATCAGCTCGACGAGCGGTTTCCCGCGCGCCGAGTCCGCGGGGATGCCCGTCAGACGTTCGAGGGCCGCGTCCCACACCTGAATCACGAGGCTCGCGTCGGTGGTGAAGACTCCGATTGGGTTGGTCGAGGAAGTCAGCTTGCTACTCTCCGGTCGCGTTAACGCTCATGTCGGCCGCGCGCCCGCCGGGGCGGGGCGGCGTCTTTCATCACTCCGCCCCGCCGGGCCGTTCCGGCTCGCCCGCCGCGGCCGCCTCTCCGGGGGCGCGATTCTTTTTCCGGCGGCGCGGCCTCCCGTTCTCCCGCGCCCCCGCGGGCGAAGGCCCGCCGGCCCCGTTCGCCGCCCCCCCCTCCGCGCCCGCGTCGCCTACGAGTTCGGCCAGTTGTTGCGCGCGCTCGATCAGATTCGCGGTGCCGCCCAGCGTGGCCTTGACTCCCCGCGCGTTGCGCTCGGTGATCTGCCGGATGTCGGTCAACGTGCCGAGCACCTGCTCGGCCGAGGTCAGGTGCTGGCGGTTCGAGCGCGTGATGAGGCCGATCTCTTTGGAGATGCTCCGGGCGGCGGTCGTCATGTCGCGGGTGGCGCGCGCCTGCTCGCCCATCGCCTTGGCAACCTGCTCGGACTGCTGGCGCATGTCGTGCGCGGCGGCGGTGATTTGGGTGGCGGCCGTCGCCTGCTCTCCCATGGCCCTGCTGACTCCCGCGATCATGCGCGCCAGCCGCGCCGCCTCTTTCGAGACCTGCTCGCCCGCGGTGGCCTGCTCTTCGAGCGCCCGCGACGTGCTGGCCGCGCCGCGGCGCATGGACTCGACCGCCTGCGCCACCTGCTTGACCGCCGCCGCCTGCTCCCCCGAAGCTTGGCGCACCCGCACCGCCACGGCCGTCGTGCTCTGCGCGGCCTTGATGATCTCGCGGGCGGCGCGCCCCTGCTCGCCCATCGCCTGACTGACCTCCTTGGCGGTCTTGCGCATGTGGGCCGTCGCCCTGACGATCTGCTGCGCGGCCGTGGCCTGCTCGGCCGTGGCGGCCGCGGCCTGCTTGGCCTGCGCCGCGGTCGTGTCGATGGCCGTCACGACGTGCGCGCCGGCGCCCAACTGCTCCTCGGTGGCGCGCGCGATCCGGCCGACGATCTGCGCGGTCTCGTTGATGCCGGAGAGAATCCTTTGCAGCCCTTCCGAGCCTTCTTCGGCGAGGCGGCCGCTCTCGTCGGCGATGCGCACGCCCTCGTTCGACGCCGCGACGGCCTCCTGCACCACGTCCTGCAAAGCCTTGATGATGGCGGCGATGTCGGCGGTCGCCTGCGCCGAGCGGTCGGCGAGGTTGCGTATCTCCTCGGCGACGACGGCGAAGCCGCGCCCCGCCTCGCCGGCGCGCGCCGCCTCGATGGAGGCGTTCAGCGAGAGCATGTTCGTGCGCTCGGCGATGACGTTGATGGTGTTGACGATGCCGCCGATCTCGTTCGAGCGCTTGCCCATCTCGCGGATGACCGCCGCCGACTGCTCCATCGAAGCGCGGACGCGCCCCATCCCCTGAATGGACTTCTGCGCCGCCGCGCCGCCCTGCTCGGCCTCGCGCGAGACGCGGCCCGCCACCTCCTCGGCGCTCTTGGTCATCGCCGCGACCGAACGCAGCGAGCGATCCATCTGGGCCGCGCTCGCCGCCGCGCCCGTCGCCGCCTCGGTGATCCGCTCGGTGTTCTGCGCCACGCCCTGCACGGAGCGCGCCATCTCCTCCATCGAGGTCGAGACCTCCTCGACGGTCGAGGCGAGGTTCTCCGTCATGGCCGAGACCTCTTCGACGGAGGCGGCCATCTCGTTAATGGACGAGGCGGTCTCTTCGGCCGAGACCGTCAGGTCGTCGGCGCTGCCGGCGAGGCTGTCGATGGAGCGCGACACCTCCTCCATGCTGACGGCCGTCTGGCTGACCGAGGTGGAGAGCGTTTCGGTGTCGTCGCTCACGCTCTTGACGGAGGCCGCGATCTCGTTCATCGCGGAGGTCACCTCCTCGGCCGAGGTCGCCATCTCCTGCGCGCTGGCGGTGACGCTTTCGATGGAGCGGGCCGCCTCCGCGATGGCGCCCGCCGTCTCGCCGACCGAGGCGGCGAGGCTCGCGGAGTTCGCGCTGACCTGCTCGACGGAGGCCGCCGTCTCGTTGACCGAGGAGACGAGTTCTTCCGTCGAGGTGGCGATGGACTCGGCCTGCGTCGTCGTCTCGCCGAGCGAGGCCGCCATCTCGTTGGCGAGGCTGACGGCCGAGTCGAGCGAGCGCGTCTGCGCCTCGGCCCCGGCCGCCACCTCGTCCGCGATGCGCGCGATCTCGCGGGCCGACTCCGCCACCTGCCCGGCCTGCTCCCGCGCCCGCCCGGCGCTCGCGCCGACTCCCGCCCCGTCACTCAACTGTGTTGCCATGTCCGTCTCCCGTTTGGCCGACGACTTCAGGCTACCCGCCGGAAGTGTCGTGATGATTGCTTTACCTTCAACAAAGTGGCCTGAAGTCACGCCGCGGCCGGGGGCGCGCCGGCCGCCGGTCGCTGCTCGCCGAGGTCGATCACTTCGCCGAGGTCGAGGACTAAAATTATCCGCCCCCCGACGGTCGCGACGCCTTCGAGGTACTTCCCGCTCAGGCCCGTGATGGCCTCCGGCGGCGGCTCGACGGCCGCCTCCGGGATGCGCAGGAATTCCCGCGCCGAGTCGACTATCAGGCCGAGCGTGCGCCCGCCCGTGCTGACGACCACGAGGCGCGAGCGCAGGTCGAAAGGGGTTCTCTCGAAGCCGAAGCGCGCCCGCAGGTTGAGCGCCGGGATGACCTGACCCCGCGCCAGCACGACGCCCTCGACCGCCGCGGGCGCGTTCGGCACGGACGTGACGTGCTCGATCATCTCCACCTGCTGCACGAAGCGGCTGCGGACGCCGTAGGTCGTCCCGGCCAGCTCGAACAGGATGAAAGGCTCGGCGTCGTTCTGCGTATTCGTCATGTTTGTTCAGGCCGGCGGCCGCGGTGACGCTCGCGGGCCGCCCCGCAATCGTCAGCGCCGAGTTCCCGCGCGCGCGTCTGCGCGGGGCCGCGGGCCGCCGGAGGCCGCGACCTTGAGGGCGGCCACGTCGAGGATGAGCACGACGCGCCCGTCGCCGAGGTCTGTCGCGCCGGCGACGCCCGCGACCCTCACCAGCGGGTCGTTCAGCCCGCGCACCACTATCTCCCTCTGCCCGATGACCCGCTCGACGGCGAGGCCCACGGCCTGCGCGCCGCTGCCGACGACGAAGACGTGGAAGGGCCTTTCGGGTTGCTCGCCGAGGTCGAAGAGGCGAGCCAAACGCACCAGCGGCAGCACGCCGCCGCGGTAGGAGACGATCTCGTTATTCTCCAGCACTTTTACGGCCGACGGCTCGACTTCGATGATCTCGCGCACCGCCGACTGAGGGAAGGCGAACCTCTGCCCGCCGACGCTGGCGATGAGCGCGTCGGCGACGGCGAGCGTCAGCGGCAGCTCGACCGTGAAGCGCGTCCCGCGCCCCCTCTCGGTCGAGAGCGTGAGCGTGCCGCCGAGTTCCGCGACGGCGCCGCCGACCACGTCCATCCCGACGCCGCGCCCGCTGGCGCGGTCGGCCTCGTCGCGCGTCGAGAAGCCGGGCGCGCAAATCAGTCGCAGTAACAGCTCGTCGTCGAGGGGCGCGTCCCCGGCGACGAGGCCGCGGGCGCGCGCGCGCGCCAGAACCCTCTCGGCATCGACGCCGCGCCCGTCGTCCGCGATCTCGATGAGCACGTTGTCGCCGGCCGTCGCGGCGCGCAGCGTGAGCCTGCCTTCGGGCGTCTTCCCCGCGGCGACGCGCTCGGCCGCCGTCTCCAGCCCGTGACTGACGGCGTTGCGCACGAGGTGCAGCAGCGGGTCCATCATGCGCTCGACGAGGAACTTGTCGATCTCGGTCTCCTGCCCGTGAAGTTCGAGCCTGATCTGCTTGCCGCTCTCGCGCGTCAGGTCGCGGACGACGAACTTCATGCGCTCGAAGATTTCGCCGACCTGCACCATGCGCACGCGCATGACGCCTTCGCGCAGGTCGCGCAGTTGCCGCGCCATCGCCATGCTCGTCTCTTGCAGCGCGCGCCACTCGGCGGGCGGCACGCTCCGCCTCAACTGCCTCAGCCCGTCCTCCATGCGCGCGCGACTCGTGACCAGCTCGCCGATGAGCCGCATCAACTCGTCCAGCCGCGCCAGATCGACCCGCACGACGTTCGACGGGGCGAGCATCGCCCCGCCCGCCGAGGCCGAGAAGGGCGCGCGGGCGCCGGCCTCTTCCGCGTCCGGGGCCGGGCCGGGGCGCGGCGGAGTCTGTGTCTCGTCCCGAGCGGATTCTTCGACCGGGGCGTACGTCAGGTTGTCTTCGCGCCAGCCCCCGAACGCCGACTCGTCCGCGTCGGTTGCGACGACGAACTCGAAAACAATCCCGCCCTGCCCCCTGACGTGCGGCGCGGCTTGCAATATCTCCCCGACCTCTTGCAGGCGTGCGCGCACGCTGTTGACGTTGACGCCTCTCTCTGAGAGCGCGGGCGTCGGCGTAAACTCGAACCGCCACGCGCGGGCTTTTTCGCGGCGGGGCGCGCCCCCTCCGGACTCCGCGCCGGCGGCGGAGTCGGCCGCGCCCTCGGGCGTGGGCGGCGCGGTCTCGGAGGCCGGCTCGCTCATCACCGCCTGAAGGCGGGCGACGGCGGCGTCTATCCCGGGCACTGCCTCCTCTTTGCGGCGCGCGGCGATGACCTGTTCGAGCGTCAGCACGCCCGCCATCAGCGCCTCGACGCCCTCGCCGCCGAGCCGCGCCTCGCCGTGGCGCAGGGCCCGCAGGTAACTCTCCATGTGGTGGGCGAGCTGTTCGGCCTCGCTCAGGCTGACCATGCCCGAGATTCCCTTAAGCGTGTGGAAGCTGCGGAACAGCTCGTCGAGCAGCGGCTGGTCTACGCCCGCCCGCCCGGCCTGCTCTTCGAGGGCGAGCAGGTGGCGGCGCACGAGCGTCAGGTGCTCGTCGCACTCGGCGAAGTAGTCGTCGAGGAACTGCGCGAAGAACTCGCCGTCGCCGGGGTTGGAATCTGACACTAGGCCCCTTCCCCTTGAGAGCGCAACAGGGCGCGCGCCTGCGCGGCCAGCGCCTGAGGCGCGAACGGTTTGGTCAGATACAGGGAGGCCCCGGCGGCGAGCGCGTCCGTCCGGCTCGCCTCGTCGCCCCTCGTCGTCAGCACGATGACGGGAATCTCCCGGTAAGCTTGGTGGCGGCGCAGGAAATCCAACACCTCAAGGCCGTGCATGTCCGGCATGTTCAGGTCGAGGATGATCAAGTCGACGGGGCCGAGCGCCACGCGCTCTATCGCTTCGAGGCCGCTGCCCGCCTCGCCGAAACTGGCGGCCGGCAACGAGCGCAGCGACGCCGCGACCATCCGCCGCATGGTCGGTGAATCGTCAACTATCAAAATGTTGCTCATACGGCGGCGGGCCCCTGACTACTCGAAAGGCGTTATCCTCATGTCGAGTGGAAGGCTCATCATAGCAGCCGCACCCTTAACAGGCTACGTCTTCGAGGCCCGCAGTCATGCCCCCACGGCGGTGACAGTCCCGCCGACAGCCGCGAGTCGGCCGCCCGGCCGGAGGCGGCTGCGGGCCCTTCAGAAACCGACTTGTCGGCGAAGGGGACTGCGCTCTGACACCTGAAACCCTCGCCGGCGGTGAAGCGCCGGCGAGGGTTTCAGGTGTCAGAGCGTCACCGGACAAGAGGCGGGAGTTTACCTAAGCGGGTTGGCGGGCAGAACCATGACTCAACTCATCCGCGCGGAGAGATGCGTGGAGGGTGAGGGACGGACAGAACGGCTACGCCATAGATCAACCGTAAGCGCGCTGACGGGCGAGGGGCAGAAGCCGCGCCCCTCGTCCCGGCCGTGACGAAGCTCTCGGCAACGGACTCCGCCGCCGGTCGCCGTCCGGCGTTACCGTTACGGAGCCCCGGTCTCGGCGGGGGCCCGCGGGTCGGGGACGACCACCCGCCGGGCCTTCACCGAGACACCGCCGCCCCGGAAATCGAAGTTGAGCAGCTCGACGGCGAGCCCCGGCCGGCGGAAGGCGCGCGCGCGCTCGGCGGCGTCCGCGTCGGCCCTGATGGGCGACGAGGCGGCCGAGTCCGAGCTGAGCGTCGAGTTGGGCCCGGCCGAGACGACGAGAATCTCGCCGGAGAAGCCCTGCCAGCTCGGGAACGGTGTGCTGTTCTGGCGCAACAGGGAACGCACCTGAATCCTCACCGTGACCCGGTTGCCCGCCGCCACCAACGGCTTCACGCGCACCTTCGCCAAGCTCACCGTGCCCAACGGCTGGAGGAGCGACACCCCGTTCAAGGTGACGATTCCGGTGCGGCCCGGCGAGTTGGACGAGGCGAGGCCGTCCGCCAGCTCGGACGTGGCTCCCGGCTCCACCGCGACGACCTCGGCCTGAGCGGGATCGAAGACCACGTCGAGGTGAGTGGCGCCGACCACGTCGGCCCCGGAAAACATCTGGACTTCGAGCACCGCGACGCCGCCGGCGGTCACCGACACCGAGGGGCTCGCGAAGAACACGTCCCCCTGAAACTGCGCCCGGGCCGACGCCGGCAGCAGCAGGAGCACCGCACCGGCGAGAAGGACGAGACGACTCTTTTTCATGGCGTTGCTCCTTTTACTGGACTCGGATCGTGAAGGTCTTGACGACGCCCGGCGTCAGGTCGTCGCCCGACAGCGGGGCGCCGCCGACGACGGTCGCGCCGGAGAACTGAATGAAGTAGGTGCCGATGCCGTCGGGCGCCGCCCGGCCGATCATCTCGACCGTGTGGTCGCCGGCCGCGAGGTTGACCGTGGTCGAGATGGAGCGGACGGGCACGCTGCTGGTCAGCACCGTCTGCCCCTTGATTCTGACCTCGTAGATGTCGTCGTTGGCGGAGCCGTTGTCGCCGATGGTGATGGTCACCGGGCGGCTGCGGCAGGAGATCGTCACCTCCACCTTCTCCGTCTTGCCGCAGATGTCGCGGCTCACGGTGAAGGTCACGTTGTCGGCCGAGCTGCTGCCCTGAGCGGGGCAGACGTAGTCGGCGATTCCGCCACCGGGGAAGGTGCGGACGCCCACGTTCGGATTCGGCCCTTGCAGCGTGGTCTCGTTCAGCTCGTAGTCGATGGGGACGCCCGCGTGAAGGACTCCGCAGACCTTGTTGCTGAACTCCGAGAGCGCCTCGCCGACGGCGGTGTTGTTTATCGCGCGCGCGAGTGCGGCCCCCAGACGGTTCTCAAGGTCGATGATGAATTTCGGCGCGATGTACCCGATGGCCGAGCCGATGGCCTTGAGCGCGAGCTTCCGGCGCATCAGCCGTTTGACCGCCCTCCGGCCGACTTCTTCGACCAGCTTATCCTTGGCCTGCCCGACGCCGAAGCTGCATAAGTCGTCGATCCCGACGACCTCAAGCGTCGCGCGCAGCTCCACCTTCTCCCCGGCCTGAGGGGCGGTCGTGGATGCCTTGAGGCGAATGTTGGCGTCCAGCTTGTCGACGAAATCAAGGAGCATCAGCCCCATCTCCATCGTGGTCTCGACCGTGCCGCAGACGGAGACCCAAGTGAACATCGCGGCCGCGTCGAACAGCGGCCCGTCCGCCGGCACCGCGACGGCGGCCAAGGCCGCGATGAGCAGGAGGTCGCAGCCGGTGCTAAAGAGGTCGCTGGCGGTGCTGAGCGTCTTCGCGGCCTTCTTGACCTCGCAGATGGCGTTCAGTATCTCGTCGACCGACCCCGTGGCCGCCGCGGCCGTGAGGCTGGATTGGAGCGCCGGGACTCCGCTCGTCATGACTTCCGTGAGGCTCTGGCGGAGCTCGGGGTAGCCGTTGGCGTTCGCGTAGAGGAAGAAGAGCCGCGCCAGCTGGTCGCCGCCGGGGGCGTCGAGCAGTTGGCGCATGTTCGCCAGCTTCGCGGTAACGTCCTCGCGTGCCGTCGTGAAGGCGGCGAGCAGCAGCTCCCTCTCGGGGCCGTCGACGGCCGCCTCATCCAGCAGTTGCCGGACGGCGTCATGGTTGATTTGGAATAGCGCCGCGTAGTCGTCGAGCAGCTTACGAAGCTCCGCCTTGGGGTTGGCCGGCAGGGGCGGCGGCGCGACCACCTGAAACGTCAGGGTGTCGACCACGGCGCCGTTGTTGATGATGCGAACCTCGACGGGGCCGGGCGTCACCCGCATGGAGCCGCGCCGGGTGGCGTCGAAGGGGATGACGAAAGCGGCGTAGCCGCGGACGAGGCGCAGGGGCTGCTGAACCCACTGCGACTGGCCCACCCCGATCTCGATGTCCGCCGTGGGGTCGAGGAGCGCGGGAGAGATGAGGGTGACGCGAGCGCCCGGCGCGCCGCGGGCCGGCAGCAGCGCGCTCGGCAGAGGCTCCCCGGCGGCGACGGCCTGCCCGAGGAGGCGCGCGTCGTCAGGGGTCACCTGCTGGTCGAGGTCGATGTCGGCGGCGGCCGCGGCGTCGGCCGGCAGGAGTTCGAGCCGGCCGGCGTGCTTGCTCGCCATGTGGGCGTCCGTCAGGGTGATCTGGCCGTCGCCGTCAACGTCACCCACCTGCTTCGGGAGGCCCAGCTCGGCCGGCGCCTGCGTGGTCGGGTCGAAGACCATCACGCCGGTCTCGGCCTGCACGACGTTGCCGTCCTGATCCGTGGCCGTCAGTTGCGCGCCGTAGGGGCCCGGCGCGGGGAAGGAGACGGAGATAGACCTGCCCGTCAACTTGCGGCCGTCGCTCAGCGTCCACTGCCACTGGGCGACCGGCGAGGGCGACTCGACGACGCGGCCGGTGAAGGTGAACGTCGTGCCCAGCGCCCCGGCCGTGCGGTCCGCGTCGGCGGAGACGACCAGCGGGTTGAACGCGGAGATGGTGAACCCCGAGTTCAGCACCACGCGCTCGGCGACGGTCTCTAAAGTCACCGAGCGCAGCCCCTGCGCCGCCGACCCGGCGACGGTCACCTGCGCCGTGGCGTGGGTCTTGTCGATCACGTTGACCGGGCCGAAGGCTCCCGCGGCGGCCCCGCCGACGGAGACGCCGTCGCCGAAGCGCGCGCGGGTGATGTTCTTGATGAAGGAGGTGAATTGCCCGGTGATGTTGACCGTGACGGTCTTACCCGTCTGGGCCGTGTCGGGCGTGACCGCGACGGCCTGCGTGCCGAAGCGGCTCTTGTATTCGAGCGAGATGATGAAGGCCTTGACCATCTCGGCCGCGACGAAGTTGCCGCCGAAGCGGTTGAGTTTGTCGAGCCAGAACCTCCACCCGCCGAAGTTCTGGTTGCCGCCGTCGTTCGGGTTGCGGCGCAGGTAGCCGTAATACTGCATCAGCACGAAGGCGCGGTTGGTCTCGCGCCCGTGGAGGTCTGCGTCCTCGGCCACGCGCCGCAGCACGGCGGCGCGCTTGCGCGCGTCGGCCGGCGTCGAGCCGAGCGAGGCGGCGAGCTGCGCCTTCTCGCCCGCCGTGAGCACGCCCCCGGCCCGCTGGTCGAGGCGGTCAACGAACTGCGCCGCGGTCAGCGACGCCGGGAAGGCGGCCGTGAAGCGCGGGCGCTGGACGAACTCCAGCACGTAGGCGTCCTTGTTCTCCGACAACAGCTTTTCCCACGCGCCCACGCCGACCCGCACCCCGAGGCCGATGCGCTGGGCGTCGGGCAGAAACTCATGCAGCTTGATGATGGGCACCGTCCCCGGCACGGTCGGCGAGCCGGTGTCGCCGAAGGCGGCCTTGTAGGACTTGTAGGCGAAGAAGCCGGTCTCCTGAAACTCGATGGAGAGGAAGAAGGCGGCCGAGACGTTGACGCGCCGGGCCTCGACGCACTTCGCGTCGGCCCCGCACGCGGTGATCTGGTTCGCCCAGAAGGCGAGCCCCGGCGCGTCCGGCTCGCGGTTCAGAAAATCAAGGTAGTGTTGGCGGACGAAGAACCGCGCGTCGTCGATGGGGTTAGTGGCGGTGGGTGTGGCCTCATCGCCGGCGGCGGTCGGCGGGGCCGTCTGCGGTGCGCTGGATCGCATCTCGGCCGCCCTCGCGGGCGCGTTCCGGGCGGCCAGCCCCCCTGCGGTATTGCCTAACGCGGTCAGGGTCGTCAGCAACAGGGCGACGGCCCGCGAAAACCGGACACTCATCCGACGGCGGTAAGGGCGCATTGGATCCTCCCACTAGCGGAGCGACCTTTCGGAGGAAAGGTTGTGAGAAATAAGGTGAGGCATCGGAAGAGCGCGAGAGGGCTCCCGAAACGTCACGGTGTACGGGAATGAGGATTGAGAGAATCCTTAATCCGTGAAGTAGATTCTGCTGACAGCGAGGAGCGTGAGCAAAACTCTGAGAGTAAGGGCCGGTGACCCGAAAGGCTTCGAGGAAGCCTCAGCGAACGTCCTAAGTGCGCGCGAATTTATTTCGTGGAGCCGCAAATGTCAAGAAGTTTTCTTCCGGCCCTCTACCGGCGTTGAAGGAAGGGGGAGGAAAGGCTTGGGAATTATGTCTTTGACAAACCCCGGCTCTGGAACCTAGCGAACCCGAATTCTGTCACCGGACGCGAAGGGGCCGCGCGAGCGCCCCGCCGACGCCTACGCGGCCCCTCGCGCGTCCGCCTCCGGCCGAGAGCGGACGCCCTAGAGATGCGCTGCCCCCGCATCTCTACACCCGGTTAACGAGAATGCCCATGCTCTACCCCCTGTGATATTCTCCGCACGCTCTTTTCTTTGAAAACTAAAGGCAACGGCCGGATGCGTAACTTGTGGCCTCAACCTCAAAGGAGTGATGAGCGCCGCCGTTGAGTTGAGGTTCACTCTCACGGCGAACAAGTCACGCCATCACAGTTTATTGTCATTTGGCAATAAACGCAAGTCTAACGCGCGCCCGGCCCCGTCAGGGGGCGACTCCTGATGGGGACGAGGGCGCGTCTACGGCAGGAGCGTTTGGGCGAAAAGCTCTTACAGATTCGGCTCGCGCTCGGCCTCTCCCAGACGGAGATGCTTCACCGCCTCGGGGCCGAAGACCTCATCAGCTATACCCAGATTTCGAGATACGAGTCGGGGCAGCGCGAGCCGCCGCTGAGGATTCTTCTGGCGTATGCGCGCGCGGCGAACGTGAGCGTAGAAGCTTTGATTGATGATGAACTGGACTTGCCCGCGAAGCTTCCGAGCGCGACCAAGCACGAAGGGGTGAGGCGTCGCCGGCGCTAATCACTCCTTCGCGGCCTTCTTCACGGGCCGCCTCTCCGTCTCTTTCTTCCGAGAGCTTATCAATCGAACGCCGGGCGACGTGTCATCCCATACGGCGGCGTAAACTCTCACACGCGCCCGGCAAACTCCCACCCGCAAGCCTGTAACTCACGCCCGCGCCGCGCAAATCGAGACAGTGCGCGCGTCAATCGCCATATGCACGCGTGAACCCGCGCGGTGCGGGCGAAAATCGAGAGCCGCACGCGTACAGCCTATGCCGGTGCGGCGTGCAGCGTGCCGGTGCGGGAGAAACCGAGGCGGTGCGGGGAAAAGCTAGCCGGTGCGGGCGTAGAGTCGAGGCGGTGCGGGCGTGAAGCGGCGCCGGTGCGGGCGAAATCGCCGCCGGTGCGCGCGAAAGCCTGCCGGTGCGCGCACAATCGCCGCCGGTGCGGGAAAATTCGCGCCGGTGCGGGTGAGAGCGTGCCGGTGCGTGCGGAATTGAGGCCGGGGCGGGAAAATTCGTGCCGGTGCGCGCGGAATTGCCGCCGGTGCGGGGAAAAGTTAGCCGGTGCGTGCGGAATCGAGGCCGGGGCGGGTGAGAGAGAGCGCCGGTGCGGGCCGAGGGGGTTGTCGAAGACATAATTCACGAGATTTTCGTTGACAGGCGCCCGGCGCGTGCTGTAGCTTCACCTGCTCAAACGCAACTGCCTCGTCAGAGGCCCGAAGCGCCCCGCTCTCAATGATTCATTACGGACTCTTTCCACACCCGACCTAAACCGCGTTATGACCGAACGTCTCAGCACGCCGCCGTTAGTTTCCAGCTAATCACTCCCCTACAGCTATCCACATCAGCGGACTAAGAAGCGCCGCCCGGGACGGCAGACCTCAGCCGCCCAGACCCGTGTGGGCCGTCCCCGCGCACGCTTCGTTTGACGGGCGCGCCCGCACGCCCGAACAGTCAGGAAGCCGAGCCATGACGCACCGACCCGCACGCCCCTTCGCGCCGTCGAAGCTGAAATTAATCCTCCTCGTCTCCCCGCTCCTCGCGGCGGGGGCGGCCGCGGGCGCGGCCCGCGCTTGGTTGCCCCCGGCGGAGGAGTCCCGCCCCGCCGCCCGCTCACGTGTCACTACCGGCGCGGCCCCGCGCCTCGCCGCTCCGGCGGGGCGCGGGGCGCAGGAGGTGCCGCAGACGGAGTTGGTCACGGTCACGCCGACGGGGTTCGAGCCGGCCGAGATTAGCCGCCCGGCCGGCCGCTTCATCCTCGCGGTGGAGAACCGCTCGGGCCTCGAAGCGGTGAAGCTCGTCCTGCGCGACGAAGCCGGCCAAGAGTTGCTGCGCCAGCGCGTCGAGCGCGAGCGGCTCGACTGGAGCGGCACATTAGACCTCGCCGCCGGCTCCTACCTGCTGGCCGAGGACGGGCACGCCGGGTGGGCCTGCCGCCTGACACTGACGGCCCCGTGAAGCCTCCGCCCCGACTAGGAACACCGTATCACCACCGACCTTTCCGGTCTCGCACCGACCTCTAACGAACACCGCCGCCCCGCGGGAAGAAGACAGATGACTAAGACCCTCTCCGCCGCCACGCCCCCCCGCGCCTTGCGCCTGCTCTCGGCCGCCCTCTTACTCTCGCTGGCCTGCGCCGCCCCCGCGCCGGCGCAGACGAGCGCCACCGACGGCAAGACCCCGTCGGGACTGGCGCCGGGCTCCCCGGTCGGCTCCTACGCCCTCTCCGGCTTCGAGACGGTCAACCTCTACGGCGGCAGCCTCAGCTTCCGCCTGCCCCTCAAAGGCGTCGGCGGGCGCGGCTCGGCCGGCTACACCGTGACGCTCCCCGTCGAGCAGAAGTGGGTCGTCAAGGCCGGCCAGACGACGCCCGCGGGCGTCACCCCGCTGGCGCCGAACCCGAATTGGTGGCAGGGCATCAAGCCGGGCTACGGCCCCGGCGTCATGCACGGGCGCCGGGCCGCGCACGAGGACGGCCGCAGCTACGTCCCCGACGGCAGCGGCGGCGAGACGGGGATACTGGCCGAGGTCCAACTGCGGACGCTGACGCGCCTCACCTTCACGGGGGCAGACGGCACGGAGTACGAGCTGCGCGACGCGGCGTCCGGCGGCGAGCCGAAGGTGGAGGTGTGGCACCCGGAGACGGGTAACCGCGACGGCTTCTCGCGCGGCACCGTCTTCGTCACGGCCGACGGCTCGTCGGCCACCTTCATCTCCGGCGCGGAGATCAAAGACTACGTTTCGCCGACGCTCTCGCAGGCCCAGAAGCTCTTCTACCCTTCGGGCGTGCTGCTCTTAGCCGACGGCACGCGTTACGTCATCTCCGGGGGGACGGTCGCCTCGATTACCGACCGCAACGGCAACAAGGTAACCTTCGCCTACGGGACTGGCAGCCGGGTCTCTTCGGCCACCGACCAGCTCGGCCGCGCGGTCACCTTCACCTACGACGACGGGGTGCGCCACTACGACGAGATCGCCTACAAGGGGTTCGGCGGGGCGGCGCGCAGGGTGCGCGTCTGGTACGCCTCGCTCTCGGCGCGGCTGCGCGCGGGCTACACGCTGAAGACTCACTACCAACTCTTCCCGCTCAACTCGGCCAGCACCACGACGCAGTACAACCCGTCTCGGGTCTCGGAGGTGGAGCTGCCGGACGGGCGGCGCTACCAGCTCTACTACAACCCTTACGGCGAGCTGGCGCGGGTCGTCCTCCCCACCGGCGGGGCCTTCGAGTACGACTGGGACGGGGTGACGGATCAGGACAACGCCGCCATCCAGCGCTACGTCACCGAGCGGAGGGCCTACACTTCGGGCACGACCCCCGCGCAGAAGACGCAGTACGCCCGCGTCAACCAGAGCCCGAACTCGATGGTCGAGGTGAGCACGAGGGACGGGGCCGGGGCGCTGCTCTCGCGCAGCCGCCACTACTTTTACGGCGACGCCTTCGAGTCGATGCTCGAAGACCCTTCGCGGCCCGGCGCCATCTCCTACGGGACGTGGCGCGAGGGGCGGGAGTACAAGACCGAGCAACTGGCCGCCGACGGCACCACCGTGCTGCGGCGGACGGAGCAGACGTGGGCGCAGCGCGCCTCAATCCCGTGGTGGACGCTCGGGTCTGACCTTGAGCCGCCCAACGACCCGCGCGTCGCGCAGACCGTGATGACGCTGGCCGACGTGACGCCCAACCTCGTCTCGAAGCAGACCTACGCTTACGACCAGTACAACAACCGCACCGACGCCTACGAATACGACTTCGGGGCGGGGGCGGCCGGCGCGCTCATCCGGCGCACGCACACCGACTACGTGACGGCCGCCGCCTACGTCGGCGCCGACGCCGACCCGGCCGTCGGCGCGCACCTGCGCTCGCTGCCCTCGCTCGTCTGGGTCTCGTCGGACGCGGCCGGCAGTACGAAGCTGTCGCGCACCGCCTACGAGTACGACAACTACTCGGACGCCGCCGCCGACGCGCGGCACGACCCGCTCGTCACCTACACCGCCATCACCGGCCTCGACACCGCCAACTACCCCGCGGGCTTCACGCGGCGCGGCAACGTCACCGGCGTCACCTCCTACGCGGACGCCGGGGCGCAGACGGGCGCCGTCACCGTCTCGACGATGTACGACGTGGCCGGCAACGTCCTTAAGACCATCGACGCGCGCGGCCACCTCTCCTCGGTCGGCTACGGCAGCTCGTTCTGCAACGGGCCGGGCTTGGGCTGCGGCGGCTCCTTCACGGCCAACACCTACGCCTTCCAGACCTCGACCGCCTCGCCAGTCCCCGACCCGGCCGGCACCCACGGGTCGAGCACGGCGCTGACGACCGCGACGAAGTACGACTTCTGGACGGGCCTCGTCTACTCGACGACCGACCCCAACGGCAAGGTGACCGCGTTCGAGTACGACGCGGCCGACGAGTTAGACCGCCCGAAGGCCGTCGTCAGACCGGGCGGCGCGCGCACCGACTTCGAGTACGGCGACGCGGTGGGCAACCTCTACGTGCGCACGCTCTCCGACCTCGACGCGAACCGCCGGCTGGACTCCTACCAGTACTTCGACCGGCTGGGCCGCCCCTACCGCTCGATGAGCCACGAGAAGCAGGACGCGGCGAAGCCGTGGGCCACGGCGGACACCGAGTACGACGCGCTCGGGCGCGTGCGGCGCGCCTCGATGACCTACCGCGCGGCGGCCGGGGCGGCGATGTTCTCCACCGACAAGTGGAGTGAGACGGAGTACGACGCGCTCGGGCGTATCACGGCCTTCACGACGAAGCCGGACAACGCCGCGGTGACGACCGTCTACTCGGGCAACCGGGTGACGGTCACCGATCAGGCGGGCAAGGTGCGCCGCAGCGTCACCGACGCCGCGGGCCGCCTCGTGCGCGTCGACGAGCCGAACGCCTCCGGCGCGTTGGACGTTTCCGGCAGCCCGGCGCAGCCGACTTATTACACCTACGACGCGCTCGGCAACCTCCGGAAGGTGGCGCAGGGCACGCAGCTCCGCTTCTTCATGTACGACTCTTTGGGCCGCCTCACCCGCGCGAAGAGCCCCGAGCAGGCGGCGAACGCCTCGATCACCGGCACCGACCCCGTCACCGCCAACGCGCAGTGGTCGCTCTCCTACGCGTACGACGCGGCCGGCAACCTGCTGACGAGGACGGACGCGCGGGGCGTCACCACCACCTACACCTACGACGCGCTGAGCCGCAACCGGACGGTCAACTACTCGGACACGACGCCCGACGTGACCCGCTACTACGACTTGGCGACGGGAGGCCGCGGGCGCGCGTGGAAGAGCGAGGCGGCGAGTGTCTCGCGCACGACCGTCTCCGCCTACGACGAGGAGGGGCAGCCGGAGGCTTACTCGCAGCAGTTCTGGTCGGGCGGCGCGTGGGGCGCCTCCTTCGGCGTGACGCGCGCCTACGACCTCGCGGGCAACGTCACCTCGCAGACCTACCCTTCGGGCCGCCGCGTCTCCTACACCTACGACGCGGCCGGGCGGCCCGCCTCCTTCTCCGGCAACCTCGGCGACGGGGCCGCGCGCGCCTACTCCTCGGGCGTCACATACGACGAGCTGGGCGGGAGGAATCAGGAGCGCTTCGGCACCGAGACGCCGCTCTACAGCAAGCGCTTCTACAACGAGCGCGGGCAGCTCTCGGAGGTGCGCGTCGGCACCAAGAGCATCACGTCGGACGAGCCCGGCCACTGGAACCGCGGCGCCATCCTCAACGTCTACAGCGCGACGGCCGCGTGGACCGAGAGCAAGTCCGACAACAACGGGAACCTGCGCAAGCAGATGGTCTTCGTCCCGAACGACGAACAGATCAGCGGCTGGTGGCAGACCAATTTCTTCTACGACTACGACTCGCTGAACCGCCTCGCCTCCGTCCGCGAGGTGCAGAACGACCAGAACCTCTGGGTGCAGGACTACGACTACGACCGCTGGGGCAACCGGACGATCAACGCCGCCGGCACGCAGGTCTTCGGGGCGAACCCGACCTACTCGATCCCGGAGCCGCAGTTCACCGCCAACGCGGCCAACAACCGCCTGTCGCCGCCGGCCGGCTACACCATGAGCTACGACGCGGCCGGCAACCTCACCAGCGACACCTACACCGGCTCCGGCACGCGCTCGTACGACGCCGAGGGGCGCATGACCTCGGCGCAGTTCCTCTCCGGTCAGTTACAGACGGCCGTCTACACCTACGACGCCGACGGCCGGAGGGTGAAGCGCGACGCCGGGGCGGCGGCCGAGGTCTGGCAGGTCTACGGCATCGAGGGGGAGCTGCTGGCCGAGTACGCGGCCAATGCCGCGCCCTCGTCGCCGCGGAAGGAGTACGGCTACCGCGGGGGCGAGTTGCTAGTGACGCTCGACGCGGCGCAGGCCGGCGCCCAGCTCCACGACGCCGTCTCCAACTTCTCGGCGACGCAGAACCCCTCGGGGGCGTGGGCCTACGGCTCCCGGCCCGCCTCCGGTGGCACGTTCACAGCCTACGCCTCGGCCCCTTCGCTCTTCGGGGCGGGGGCGAAGACGTGGGCGACCTCTGCCACCGCCTGCTGCCCGATGGTGACGAAGAACGTCACCTCGTCGGACTACACCTACGCGGGCGCGACCTCGGTCACGCAGCCGCCCGACCTGCTGAACCTCCACCCCGGCCCGAGCGGCGAGCGCAGCGTCGTGCGGTGGACGGCGCCCGCCGCGGGCTCCTACGTGGTGTCGGGCCGCTTTCAGGGCCTCGACAGCGTCGGGACGACCTCCGACGTGACGGTGACGCACAACGGGGCGCCCCTCTTCACCGCGGCCGTCACCGGCCACGGCGCGCAGGCGCCCTTCGCGCTGACGGCGGCCGTGGCGGCGGGCGACACCATCGAGTTCTCGGCCGGGCGCGGCTCGAACGCCACCCACTCCAACGACAGCACGGGGCTGGCGGCCACCCTCCTGCCGGCCGCGGCCGCCGGCGCGGCCCGCTGGCTCGTCACCGACCACCTCGGCACCCCGCGCATGGTCGTGGACGCTACGGGGCAGCTCTCGGGCGTGACGCGCCACGACTACCTCCCCTTCGGCGAGGAGCTGGCCGCGGGCGTCGCCGGCAGAGCGACAAACCGAGGCTACTCACAGCAGGACGGTGTGCGGCAGGGGTTCACTTCTAAGGAGAGAGACGATGAGACGGGGCTTGACTACTTCCTCGCCCGCTACTACTCGCCGACAATGGGCCGTTTTACGTCACCGGATGAATTTAACGGGGGGCCGGAGGAGTTGTTTAACTTCGCGGGAGATGCCGCGGAGAATCCGACTTTCTATGCCGAGTTAGCAGACCCTCAATCACTTAATAAGTACCATTATTGCCTTAACAACCCGCTCCGATACATTGACCCTGACGGGCATCGACAGCAAGAGGGTAAGAGCTCCAATGCTGTTGACAAGTTCATTAAGTCGGTAACGGAGGTCATCAATTCGCTGGGGGCGCCACTCCTGAGGGCGGCGGGTAAGAATGCGCCGCCGCAGGAAGAGACCAACTCGGGCCCGATGGGCAATAAAGAGCAAGTAATACAGGGCTACATGGATCGCGTCGGGGAGGGGGTAGAGCTTACGACCGACATGATCATGCAGTTCGACATTACAGGCGCGGGGAACGCGACCAGATCGTACCTGAATTATGAGTTTCGCGGAGGAAGCAAAGCCGATTTAGCCATCTCGATGGCCGCCATGACATTAACCAGAGGCGGCGGCGGCGGGCCTATTAAGTTAGGATTCAACGAGGCCAAGCGTCTCGTCGGGGGGTGGGGCACCGGGACGTTCCGCAACCTTTCCCAGACGATTAAATACCACTTCGGCAAGCACGGCGCCGAAGTAGGCGCTAATAACGTCTGGCAGTATTTAAGGAAGGCCGAGGGGTTCGCTCGAAACTTGCGAGGAGCCAAAGTAACGACCCTCGAAGACGGGGCGAAACGCTACGTTAAGAACGGCCATTATGTTATCAAGGACAAGGCCGGAAAAATCGTGTCGTACGGGCGCGTCAACTAATGAGTGATAAAAGAATCAGAGAAATAATCGAAGAGTGTCAGCGCCTGTGCCGGGCAGCTTCCCGCCTGCCTTTCCCGTATGAGGATAGCAGGACTCTTTTGCGCGAGGCGGGCGGGCAGTACGACGGGTTAATACCTGACCTCGACGTTTTTTTCTCCACCATCGCCGGCTACTGTAGCTGGCAGGAGAGAGTTTTAAAATGGTCTGAAGAACAGGTGCGCGAGGCGGAGGTCAGGCTGGCGAATTCATTTTTCGAACGATTCCCCCGGTACGGCCCTCTAGAGCGTTTAATCACTGAATCCGACACCCCCACACTTCACGCGCACATAGCAACGTATGAAAAGATAAGGGCGTGCCTTCTGGAATTGTTTCGCGAGCATAGGGGGACGGCCCGCGGGCGTTAATCCATTTAGCAAAGCTATCGGGCCCGGTAGGCCGCAGGTAATACTAGGCTCGGCGAGCGTCATCGGGGCCGCCGGCGACACCATCGAGTTCTCGGCCGGGCGCGGCTCGAACGCCACCCACTCCAACGACAGCACGGGGCTGGCCGCCACCCTCCTGCCCGCCGCGGCTGACGCATCCCGCTGACCTTGCGGGGGCCGCCGGGCCGCCCCCGAAAAATATTTCCCGAAAACTAAATATGTCTTGTCGATTTCGGCCCGCGTCGTTCGTCGTATAAGTAGAGACCGGGTTCGGCCGGCGGAGACCGGGGGCCCGGCCATGAATTCGAGAACTTAAGGAGACGATAAAGATGCGAGTCATGGTGATCATCAAGGCGAACGCGGTGTCGGAGGCGGGCGTGATGCCGGGCGAGAAGATGCTGGCCGAGATGGGGAAGTTCAACGAGGAGCTGGTGAAGGCCGGCGTGATGCTGGCGGGCGAGGGGCTGCACCCGAGTTCGAAGGGCAAGCGGGTCAGGTTCTCGGGCGCGCAGAAGGCCGTCATCGACGGCCCCTTCGCCGAGACGAAGGAGCTCATCGCCGGCTTCTGGCTCTGGCAGGTGCGCTCGATGGAGGAGGCCGTCGAGTGGGTCAAGCGCATCCCGGCCCCCAACGAGGGCGACCCCGGCTACGGCGAGGTGTCGGAGATAGAGATTCGGCCGGTCTTCGAGGCGAGCGACTTCGGCGCGGAGTTCACGCCCGAGCTGAGGGAGCAGGAGGAGCGGCTGCGCGCGCAGATCGAAGAACAGAAGAAATCCTGACGCGCCGCGCCTTGCGCCGGCCGCCGCGTGATGGTGTGATGTGTGGCCGTGGCAGCCGCGGACACACATCGCACCGTCGAGACGGTGTGGAGGATGGAGTCGGCGAAACTCATCGCCGGCCTCGCGCGCCTCGTGCGCGACGTGGGGCTCGCCGAGGAGCTGGCGCAGGACGCGCTCGTCGCCGCCCTCGAACAGTGGCCCGAGTCGGGCGTCCCCCAGAACCCCGGCGCGTGGCTCATGGCCGCGGCCAAGCACCGCGCCCTCGACACCCTGCGCCGGAGGACGATGCTTGAGCGCAAGCACGAGCAGCTCGCCCGCGAACTCGAAGCGCTGGAGAGGGCCGCGCCGGACTTCGACGCGGCCCTCGACGACCCCGTCGGCGACGACCTCCTGCGCCTCATCTTCACCGCCTGCCACCCCGTGCTCCCGACCGAAGCGCGCGTCGCGCTCACGCTCCGCCTGCTCGGCGGCCTGACGACCGACGAGATCGCCCGCGCCTTCATCGTCCCGGAGCCGACGGTCGCCCAGCGCATCGTCCGGGCCAAGCGGACTCTGACGCGGGCGCGCGTCCCCTTCGAGACCCCGCGCGGCGAGGAGCTGGCCGCGCGCCTTTCTTCGGTGCTCGAAGTCGTCTACCTCATCTTCAACGAGGGCTATGCGGCGACGGAAGGCTCCGACTGGGTGCGGCCCGCGCTCTGCGAGGAGGCGCTGCGGCTCGGGCGCGTCCTCGCCGAACTCGCCCCGCGCGAGCCGGAGGTTCACGGCCTCGTCGCGCTGATGGAGATTCAGGCGTCGCGGCTGCGCGCGCGCGTCGGCCCTTCGGGCGAGCCCGTCCTGCTGCTCGACCAGAACCGCGCGCGCTGGGATCAGCTTCTCATCCGCCGCGGCCTGAACGCGCTGGCGCGCGCCGAAACGCTCACCGGCGAACCCGGCCCCTACGCGCTGCAAGCCGCCATCGCGGCCTGCCACGCGCGGGCGCGCGCGGCGGCAGAGACCGACTGGGCGCGCATCGCCGAACTCTACGCCGCGCTCGCCGAGGCTTCGCCTTCGCCCGTCGTGGAACTCAACCGCGCGGTCGCCGTAGCGATGGCTTCGGGGCCGGCCGCGGGGCTCGAACTCGTCGACGCGCTGGCCGACGAGCCGTCACTCAAGTCTTACCACCTGCTGCCGAGCGCGCGGGCCGACCTCCTCGCCAAGCTCGGCCGCTTCGACGAAGCGCGCGGCGAGTTCGAGCGCGCGGCCGCCCTCACACGGAACGAGCGCGAGCGCGCGCTGCTCAGGGCGCGGGCGGCCGAGTGCGCGCGCTCGCCCGCGCCGACGCCTGCCGAGGCGCGTTGAAGCGGCCGCGGCCCGTCAACCGGCCCACTCGTCCGCCCGTTTCGAGAGTCTGAAAGCGAGGTCATAACTTTGGCACCAGACCCCAAGCGCGAGGTGTTACGTCACGTCGTCGCGACGGTGGCCTATCGCGGCGGCGTGGCCGTCGCGGACGCGCCGCCGGACTTCGCGGAGTTCCGCGCGCACGCCACGACCCGCACGCCGGGAGAGATTCTGGCGCATGTCGGCGACCTGCTCGAAGGCTCCCTCCACTTGGTCAGGGGCGAGTTAGTTTATTTAACGTCCGCCCCGCTGCCGTGGGGAGAGGGGGTCGCGCGATTCTTCTCCGCCGCGAAAGAGTTAGACGCATATCTGGCGTCGGGCGCGCCGCTGGCCTGCCCCGTCGAGAAACTCATTCAGGGCCCGGTCGGCGACGCCCTGACGCACGTCGGGCAGCTCGTGATGCTGCGGCGCATGGCGGGGAAGCCGGTGCGTGTCGCGGCCTATTTCACGGCCGAGATAGTCGCCGGCGAGATCGATGCGGAAACCTTCACGGGAGCGGAGTAAGCTTTAGGGAGCTTCGCGCGTTGGCGGCATGCCGAGACGACCGGCGGCCGGGACTTCGGGGCGAGCGCCGCGCGCGCGGCGAGCCTCACCTTCCCGGTTCGCGTAACGAGGCGAGGACGCGCCGCACCAAGCCCTCGACGGCCTTGTTCTCCACCCAGCGGGCGACGACGACCAAGTCGTTCTGCGGGTCGACGTAGATGACGTTCGTCCCGTTGCCGACGTGCGCGAAGGCCGACTCGGGCGCGCCCGGCAGGTACTTGCCGCCCGTGTTCAGGAAGAAGTTCATAAACCCGTAGGTCGGCTGCGCGGGCGTCGGGGTCGTGGCGAGGCGCAGCCACCCCTCGGAGAGCACCTGCCTGTCGCCCCACCTCCCGCGCCGCAGCGTGAGCAGGCCGAAGCGCGCCATGTCGTAGGCGCTGATAAACATGCCGCCGCCCCAGTGCCCTCCCCCGCTCACCGACTGCACCGCCTCGCCGTCCATCACCACCCAAGAGTTCTCGTAGCCGTACCAGCGCCACGTCGTTGAGGCCCCGATGGGCTCCATCACGTATTCGCGCAGGACGCCGGGCAGCGGCCGCCGCCAGACGCCGAGCGCGGCCAGCGCCAGCGCGTTGACGCGCACGTCGTTGTACTCGTAGACCGCGCCCGGCTCGTGGCGCCGGCGCGTCAGCCACTCGGAGGGGTTCGCGGCGGGGCGGTCGGCCCAGTCGGGCTTGCCCCAGAGCGTCCCCTCCCAGTCGCTCGTCTGCCGCAGCAGGTGATCCCACGTCACCTTCCGGTTGTGCTCGGACTCGAACGGACGGAGCAGCCGCGAACCGGCCAAGCCCTCCGGCTTCCGGCCGCCGAGCCCGTCGGCCAACGCCAGCACCGGCCCCGCCGACTCGCGCGCCGGGCGGTCGAGTCGAATCATCCCGCGGTCGTGGGCCAGCCCGACCACCGCCGAGAGGAAACTCTTCGTGACGCTGAAGGTCATGTCAACGCGGTGCGGGTCGCCCCACTCGGCGACTAA
>Ga0196962_10000183_pt1 | contig 34640 bp, 34 predicted proteins | sample S3v_20metaG_FD_183186 | JGI IMG/M metagenome (GOLD analysis project Ga0196962, IMG submission 183186) | Soil microbial communities from Anza Borrego desert, Southern California, United States - S3+v_20 | ecosystem: Environmental > Terrestrial > Soil > Desert | place: USA: California | collected...
GTCCCCTGGGACTGGGCGCGTGAGGGGGACAGTCACTTTTCGTTCGGCGGGATGAGGTTGGGGGCGGCGGCTCGTGAAAGTGACTGTCCCCTGGGCGGCATCGAGGGGGACAGTCGCTTTTTGGTCGGCGGGGTGAGGTTGGGGGCGGCGACTCGTGAAAGTGACTGTCCCCGGGAGGATAGTCGAGCGGGCGCGGGCGCTGATCGGCGTCCGGTTCCGGGTCCAGGGGCGGTCCGCGGCACAGGGGCTCGACTGCATTGGAGTGGTGACCATGGCGACAGGAATCGACCCGACCCGAATACGCTCGGACTATGGCCTGCGCTGCTCCGATCCGGAGACGGTCAACGGCGAGTTCGACGCCTGCGGCTTCCTCCGTCTCGCGCCCGCCGCCGCCGAGGCGGGGGACGTTCTGCTCGTCCGCTCCGGCCGGCTCCAGCTGCACGTCCTGATCCTGACCGATATCGGCTATCTGCACGCCGACGCGACCCTTCGCCGGGTGGTGGAGGTGCCGGGGCCGGTGCCGTGGCCGGTCCTTTCGGCCTGGCGCTGGCCGGACGCGATCGTCGTCCCGGCGCGGCTGAACTGAGGAGGCGGACCATGGCGACGCTCGTCCTCACCGCGGTCGGAACGGCGGTGGGCGGGCCGATCGGCGGCGCGCTCGGCGCCTTGGTCGGACAGCAGCTCGACGGCGCTCTCTTCGGCCCCAGGGCCCGGCACGGGCCGCGGCTCGGCGACCTCTCGGTCCAGACCTCGTCCTACGGCACCGCCATTCCCAAGCTGTTCGGAACGATGCGGGTGGCCGGGACGGTGATCTGGGCCACCGACCTGATCGAGAGCCGTTCGGAAAGCGGCGGCAAGGGCCAGCCCAAGACCGTCGCCTACAGCTATTCGGCGAGCCTGGCGGTGGCGCTGTCGGCGCGGCCGATCGTCGCGGTCGGCCGGATCTGGGCGGACGGCAAGCTGCTGCGCGGGTCCGCGGGCGACTTCAAGAGCGCGGCGATCTTCCGGCTCCATCGCGGCGACGAGGACCAGGAAGTCGATCCGCTGATCGCCGCGGCGGAGGGGATTGGCCAGGCGCCGGCCTATCGCGGCCTCGCTTATGCCGTGTTCGAGAATTTGCGGCTCGAGGATTTCGGCAATCGAATCCCCTCGCTGACCTTCGAGGTGGTGGCCGACCCCGCCCCGGTCGCGATCGGCACCATTGCCGGCGAGCTCAGCGAGGGACGGATCGTCGCCGGAGCGACCGCGGCCGTGCTCGGCTATGCCGCCGGCGGCGACAGCGTCCGCTCGGCGGTGGAGGCCCTGGCCGACGTCGTGCCGCTGTCGCTCGCCGACCGCGACGGCGCGCTCCGCCTTGCCGCCGAGGTCGGGGCGCCCAAGGCGATCGCCCGCGCCGAGGAGAGCAGGCGGCGCGAGATCGTCCGCCGAGCCGCCGCCGGCGTCCCGGACGAGGTCAGCATCGCTTATTACGACGCCGACCGCGACTTCCAGGCCGGGCTCCAGCGCGCCGCCGTCGGCGCCGGCGGCAACGCCCGCAACGCCGACCGCCGAGCGCTCCCCGCCGCGCTTCGGGCGGAGGCGGCGAAAGCGCTCGCCGAGTTCCGGCTGTCCGCGCTTCGCGCCGGAAGGCTGAGGGCGCGGCTCGGCCTCGGCTGGGCGCGAAGCGCTCTGCGGCCGGGCGACGCCGTGCTGATCGAGGGCGAGGCGGGCCCGTGGAAGGTGGAGCGATGCACGCTGGGCGCGATGTCGCTGGAGCTGGAGCTGGTGCGGGTGACCGGAGCGGCGCTTCCGGCGCCGGTCGCCGCCCATTCGGGACGGCCGGTGAGCGAGCTCGACCGGGTGCATGGAGCGACCCTCCTGCGCCTGCTCGACCTGCCGCTCGGCGAGGCCCGGGAAGGGCGGCCGTTGCTGCTCGCCGCGGCCGCCGGGGTCTCGGCCGGCTGGCGGCGCGCTCATCTGCTGGCGAGCTTCGACGGCGGCGCCGAATGGAAGGAAGCGGGCGCGACGGCGGCTCCGGCCACGCTCGGGACCGCCGAAACGGCGCTGCCGGCGGCGGACGCGCTGCTGTTCGACGCCGTCTCGACCGTCGACGTCGAGCTGGCGAACGAGGCGATGTGGCTCGAACAGGCTTCGGACGACGCCATGGTCGGCGGGGCGAACCTCGCTCTGGTCGGCGACGAGCTGGTCCAGTTCGGCCGGGCGCAATGGCTCGGCGGGCGGCGGTTCAGGCTGTCGCGGCTGCTGCGCGGCCGCCGGGGCACCGAATGGGCGGCCGCCGGGCACGCGCCCGGAGAGCCCTTCCTCCTGGTCGAGGGCGACGCCCTGACCGCGATCGAGGCGCCGGCGGGGTCGATCGGCGGCGAGGCGCAAGTCAGCGCGGCCGGAATCGGCGACGGCGACGAGCCCGCGCTGGCGGCGAAGGCGATAAGCGGCGAATCGATTCGGCCGCCGTCGCCGGTCCACCTCGGCGCCAGGCGGCTGGGCAATGGCGACGTCGCGATCGGCTGGGTCCGGCGCAGCCGTCAGGGCTGGGCCTGGGCGAGCGGAGGCGACACTCCGCTCGGGGAGGAACGGGAAGCCTACCGCGTCGAGATTGCCGGCGACGGCTTCGGCCGGACCGTCGACACCGACCGGCCCGGCCACGTCTACACTGCCGCCGACCAGGCCGCCGACGGCGCCGGCGGCACTCTCCAGATTTCGGTCCGTCAGCTCGGCACCCACGCCGTCTCCCGGCCCGCGACGCTCGTCCTGCCCTGACTGAAGGAGGTTCAGATGCCTACCGCAAGCGCGCGCTTCGCGCTGCCCTTCCTCGTTCCCGGCCAGGCCCAGAAGGAGATGTTCCACAACGAGGCGCTGGCGACGATCGACAGCGTCCTCAGCGCGTCCGTGGAGGGCGCCCCGCTCGCCGTCCCGCCCGCCGCTCCGGCGGACGGCGAGAGCTGGATCGTCGGCGCGGGCGCAAGCGGCGCATGGGAGGGAAGGGCGGACGCGCTCGCCACCTGGACGGGCGGCGGCTGGCGATTTGTCCTTCCCGTCCCGGGGATGCAGGTCTGGAACAAGGCCGCGGGCCTGTGGCTGCGCTGGACGGGGACTGCCTGGAGCGAAGGAACGATCCCCGCCTCGGCCCTTCTGATCGGCGGCCAGCAGGTCGTCGGGGAGCGTCGTCCGGAAGTGCCAAGTCCTTCTGGCGGAACGGTAATCGACGCCGAAGCGAGGGCGGCGATCGGACTGCTCATTGCGACATTAAAGGCACACGGACTGACCGAGTGAGAATCTTCTTCGCTGCGCTGCAACCTAAGGGGGGAAGCGTCGTTTCTGCGCCTGCCTGGCAACCCGCGTTCATCTTCTGACTGAACTGCGGCTTTTCAGCAACAGGTGAGGGGCTAAGCGTGCTTGCACGTAAACTCCGCTTACCGTAAGGAGTTCACGTCGTTCCCGCTTGGGACGCAGAAGAAAGGGGAAGATTTATGCGGAAGCTCGCCATTGTTGTGGCGCTGTCGTCCACCGTGCTCGCGACTCCGGCACTTGCGCGCAACGGCGCCTGGTATGTCGGCGGCGATTTCGGCGGGATGCTCATTGAGGATACCGGATTCGAGTTCGGTCTCCAGCCGACGACGCCCAGCCAGCCCGACGCCCAGGTGGTCCTCGACCACTGCTGCGGCTTCGACGCCGCCTTGTTCGTCGGCTACGATCTGGGCGGATTCCGCCTCGAGGCCGAGGTCGCCTACAAGCGAGCCCGGCTCGATGACATCGAGGCCGTGATCACTCTGCCCGGCCAGAACACGCCCGGCACCTCGCTGACGCAGGTCGACACCTTCGAAGCCGGCGGCGGCAACACGACCGCGCTCAGCTTCATGATCAACGGCATGCTCGATTTCGGCGACGACGACGGCCTCAGCGGCTTCGTCGGCGGCGGCGTCGGCATCGCCCGGGTCAATTACAACAACATCCGTGCCTTCGAGAACCAGGGCGCCTTCGTCGACGATTCCGACACGCGCTTCGCGTGGCAGGTCGTCGCCGGCGTGCGTCAGGCGATCACGGACAATATCGACGTGACGTTGCGCTATCGCTTCTTCAACGTCGAAGACCTGCAGACGGTGGACTTCCGCGGCTTCGAATCCGAATCGCGCATGCGGTCGCACAGCCTGTTGGGCGGCATCACCTTCAACTTCGGGGCTCCGGAGCCGCCGCCTCCGCCGCCTCCGCCGCCGCCTCCGCCGCCTCCGCCGCCTCCGCCTCCGCCTCCGCCGCCTCCGCCGCCGAGCATTCCGGGGCCGTTCATCGTGTTCTTCGACTGGGATAAGTCGGACATCACGCCTCAGGCCGCGGCGATCCTCGACAATGCGGCGGCTGCCTATCAGTCGACCGGCCAGGCGCGGGTGGTCCTCGCGGGTCACGCCGACCGTTCCGGCCCGGCCGATTACAACGTCGGCCTGTCGCAGCGCCGTGCGGACAATGTGCGCCAGTACCTTGCCGGCCGCGGCGTCCCCGAGACGGCGATGACCACGGAAGCGTTCGGCGAGAGCCGGCCGCTGGTCGAGACCGCCGACGGCGTCCGCGAGCCGCAGAACCGGCGCGTGGAAATCACCTTCGGCCCCGGCTCCGGCTGGTAAGAAGGCCGCCCGCCGCTCCGGCGGCGGGCACGCCACGAATATTGGGAGCCGGTCTTCGGACCGGCTCCTTTTTTTGTCGCCGGCGCAGCGGCCGGGCGTCGCGGCCAAGGGCCGAAATCGCTGTTCCGGCGGCGGCAGCTTTGTTAACCGGCGCCCGAACACAGAGTTTCAGGGAGTTGTAATGCGCATCGCTATCATCGGGACCGGCTATGTCGGGCTGGTCTCCGGCGCCTGCTTTTCCGATTTCGGCCACGACGTCGTCTGCGTCGACAAGGATGGGCGCAAGATCGACGCCCTCGAGCAGGGGGTCATGCCGATCTTCGAGCCCGGGCTGGACCGCCTGGTCGAGCGCAACGCGGCCGGCGGTCGGCTGAGCTTCACCACCGACCTCGCCGCCGCCGTCGACGGCGCCGAGGCCATCTTCATCGCGGTCGGAACGCCGTCGCGGCGCGGCGACGGCCATGCCGACCTCAGCTACGTCTACAGCGCCGCCGGCGAGATCGCCGAGGCGCTCACCGGGCCGGCGGTGATCGTCACCAAGTCCACCGTTCCGGTCGGAACCGGCGACGAGGTGGAGCGGATCGTCCGCGAGGCCGCGCCCGGCGTCCGGACCTGGGTGGTCTCCAACCCCGAATTCCTGCGCGAGGGCGCGGCGATCGAGGACTTCAAGCATCCCGACCGAATCGTCATCGGATCGGAGGACGATGCCGCGGCCGAGGTGATGCGCGAAATCTACCGCCCGCTCTACCTGAACAAGGCGCCGCTGCTGTTCACGTCGCGGCGAACCGCCGAGCTCATCAAATATGCCGCCAACGCTTTCCTCGCGACCAAGATCACCTTCATCAACGAGATCGCCGATCTGTGCGAAGCGGTCGGCGCCGACGTCCAGGACGTTTCGCGGGGAATCGGGCTGGACGGCCGGATCGGGTCCAAGTTCCTCCACGCCGGCCCCGGCTATGGCGGCTCATGCTTCCCCAAGGATACGCTCGCGCTGCTCAAGACCAGCGAGGATCACCAGGCGCCGCTGCGCATCGTCGAATCGGTCGTCAAGGTCAACGAGGCGCGCAAGCGGGCGATGGGCCGCAAGGTGATCCGCGCCCTGGGCGAGGATCCGCGCGGCAAGACCGTGGCCCTGCTCGGCCTCACCTTCAAGCCCAATACCGACGACATGCGCGACGCCCCGTCGATCAGCATCGTCCAGGCGCTCGAGGACGTCGGGGTCAAGGTGCGCGGCTACGATCCCGAGGGCAAGGAGCAGGCGCGCTCGCTGCTCCCCAATGTCGAGCTGTGCGACAATCCTTACGAGGCGGCGGCGGGCGCGGACGCGGTCGTGCTGGTCACCGAGTGGGACGTGCTGAGGGCGCTGGACCTCAAGCGGCTGGCCCGGACCATGGCCGAGCCGGTCATGATCGACCTGCGCAACATCTATCCGGCCGACGAGGTCCTCGCCGCCGGTCTGCGCTGGCACGGCGTCGGCAAGCCCGCGCCGGCGCGCGCCGGCTGAAGGCGCCGGCGCGCGAAACGTTTCGTCGCGCGACTCGTTCGGAACGGCATTCAAGGAGGCAGTCGATGAACGCACGACGCTTAGGGGCGACCGCTGCGCTGGCCTCGCTCGCAGCCTGCCAGCCAATTCAAGACCCCTATTCCGCCGGCGAGGGCGCGCCGCCGACGCCAGCAACGATCACGGCCGAGCTGCGCGACGCCGCCGGTCAGATCGTGGGGACGGCGAGCGCGACTCAGGACGGCAGCACGGTCATGGTCCGGATCGAAGGCACCGCCCTTCCTCCCGGTTATCACGGCACCCACATCCACACGACCGGCACCTGCACCCCTCCGGATTTCGAGAGCGCGGGTCCGCACTGGAATCCGACCCGAGTCGAGCATGGAAGCCTCAACCGCGCCGGCAAGCATAAGGGCGATCTGCCCAACCTGCAGATTCGCCCCAACGGCCGGGGGGTGCTCCAATATGAGATTCCCGGCGCTCGGCTGGCGGCCATCGACGATGCCGACGGCGCGGCTTTGGTCGTCCACGCGCAGCCCGACGATCATCGCACCGACCCCAGCGGCAATAGCGGAGCGCGGATCGCCTGCGGCGTGTTCGGCTGACCCGAACCTAGATCGGCTCGCCGACCTCGCGGGCCCGCTCGACCTTGGTCGCCTCGATCTCGGCGAGCCGGCGGCCGGCGATCCAGAGCGCCGCGACCGTGAAGGGCGGCACGATGAACAGCGAGAAGACGCCGATCCTCAGGCTGTCGAAGACGTCGGCCATCTTCCCGGCGAAATAGGGGCCGAGGGCGAGCCCGACCATGGTCGTGCCGAGAATGTAGGTGGCGCCCGCGGTGCCGCGCATTCGCGGCAGGACGACGTCCTGGAGAGTGGCTACCGCGGCGCCGACCCACATCGCGCTCAGCAGATGGGCGAGGGGATTGGCCCAGTAGAAAGCGGCGAGGTCGGTCGTCGTGAACATGAAGAAGACGACCGGCGCCGGCGCCACCGCGGCGATCATGTTGACGAACAGCCTTCCGCGCGGATCGTGGCGGCGCCACCAGTCGGCGACGATCCCGCCCATGATCACTCCGAGCGCGGCGGAGACGGCGGCGCTCCAGCCCAGGATCATGGCGACCTCCTCCGCAGCCCGCATCCCGCCCACATAGAGGGCCGGTCCGGTCGGGTCGGGATAGAAGGTGCGAAGGACGTAAGGCGGTCCCCAGAAGCTGACCGCGTAGGTGACGAAGGAGATGCTTCCGAAGGCGACCGCCATGGTGACGACCAGCGGCGTTCCCCAGATCAGCCGGTGAGTGGCCGGATCGCGCTGCTTGAGCGACTGGACCCATGAGAAGACGGCATAGACGCCGAGGCCGTAGGCCGCCCATTGCGGCCAGTTGCCGGTCAGCCAGGCAAGGCCGAAGGCGGCGAGCGCCACCGCTGCAAGGGCGATGAGATTGACCGCGAGAGCGCCGGGAATCCGGGCGACGTTGAACAGGGTCAGCGGCGGCAGGATCGCCATCAGCTCGCGGCCGAAATCGCGCCAGGCATTGGGCCGCACGACGGGCTGGGGAAGGCCGTCCGACGCGCCGCGCTGCGGCTCGCGCAAGGTCACCACCCACAAGGCCAGCAGCAGGCCGGGAATGCCGACGGCGAGAAAGGCCGCCTGCCAGCCGGCGAGGCCGAGCGGCGCCTCGGCGGCGACGGGATAGGCGCTGTTCCAGCGGCTGAGGACGAAGCCGCCGATCGGCAGGCTGAGACCGCCGCCGATATAGAGGCCGCTCGAATAGATGGACAAAGCGGTGGCCCGGCGCTCCTTAGGGAAATGGTCCGAGATCATCGAATAAGCGGCGGGAGACGCGCTCGCCTCGCCGATCCCGACTCCGATCCGGGCCGCGGCGAGGACCCCGAAGCTGTTGGCGAAGCCCGACAGCGCCGTCATCGACGACCAGAGCGCCAGCCCCATCGCCATCAGCCGGCCGCGATACCAGCTGTCGGCGAGACGGCCGAGCGGGATCCCGAACAGAGCGTAGAAAACGGCGAAGGCGGTCCCGTAGAGGAAGCCGATCTGGGCATCCTCGAGGGCGAGATCGCTCTTTATGTCCTGGGCCAGGATCGACAGGATCTGGCGATCGATGAAATTGACGACGTAGACCAGGACGAGGACGAACAAGGCGTACCAGGCATAAGCGCCGATCCGCGGCTTCGCCGCCGCTTCGGCGGCTCCGTCAGGGCTGGACGCCATACGCACCCTCGTTGTGCTCGTGCTTGCGTCTGGCTAGCAGAGCAGGGCGCTTTGGCAACAAGGCTTTGTCGGATGAAGACCGCCGTGCTGTTCGTCTGCCTCGGCAATATCTGCCGCTCGCCGCTCGCCGAAGCCGCGTTCCGGGCCGAGGCGGAGCGGCGCGGGCTCGAGGTCGAGGCGGATTCGGCCGGGACCGGCGACTGGCACGCCGGCGATCCGCCGGATCGGCGAGCCTGCCGGGTCGCGGCGCGCAACGGCGTCGACGTCACGCAGTTGCGGGCGCGGCAGGTGACGGCCGCCGACTTCCTTCGCTTCGACCATATCGTTGCCATGGACCGGCAGAACCTCGCCGACCTTCGGCGGCTTCGGCCGGCCGATGCGCGGGCCCGGCTGTCGCTTCTGCTCGACCACGTCGCCGGTCGGGAAGGGCAGGCCGTCGCCGATCCCTATTATGGCGGCGAGGCGCATTTCGACGAGACCTGGAGCGACGTTGCCGCCGGGGCGCGGGCGCTCGCCGACAAGATCGCGGCGGCGCGGTGAGCGGGTTCCCGGCGCGGGTGGCCGAACTCGCCGGCGTCGGCACCGAGCGGGTCGAACGGCTCGCCGGCGGCGACCTCTCGGAGGTGCTGCTCGTCTGCCGCCCCGACGGTTCGGCCGTCGTCGCCAAAGGCGGCCCCGCCATCGGCATCGAAGCGGCGATGCTTCGCGCCCTCGCCGCGGCCGGCGCCCCCGTTCCGGCGATCGAGGGGGAGCATGACGGCGTGCTGCTCCTCGACCATGTCGAGAATGACGGCCTGTTCAGCACGAGGGCCTGGTCCGACATCGGCGCGCGCGTCGCCGATCTCCACGCCCGGCGCGGGCCTAGCTACGGCTGGCCGGCGGATTACAGCCTGGGCAGTGTCCACCTCGACAATCGCGAAGGCGACGACTGGCGGGCTTTCTGGGCCGAGCAGCGCCTGACCAGCGCCGCCGCGCTGCTCGACCGGCCGTGGCGCGAGCGCGTGGACCGGCTGGCGGCGAACCTCCCCGGCCTTCTCCCCGCCGCGCCCTTCCCGTCGCTGCTGCACGGCGATCTGTGGAGCGGCAACATCCTCGTCCGCGACGGCCGGCTCGCGGCGCTCGTCGACCCCGCCTGCTATTACGGGCACGCCGAGGCGGACCTCGCCATGCTGACCCTGTTCGACACGCCGCCCGAACCCTTCTGGAGCGCCTACGGGCCGCTCGAAGCGGGCTGGAGCGAGCGGCGCCCGATCTACCAGCTCTTCCCCGCCCTCGTTCACCTGCGCCTGTTCGGGTCCGCTTATGCCGGACTCGTCGAGCGCCTGCTCGCCGCGGCCGGCGCCTAGCCTCAGCCGAGCGGATAGCGCTCGACGGCGGCATAGACCGCGCCCTCGGGAGTCAGCTTGCTCTCGAACAGGCCGAAAGCCTCGACCGTGAAGGCGGGGCTCCTTAGCCCGCCCGACTGCTCGAGCAGGGCCCGAACCGAGCCCGAGGACGGCTTCAGCCGAGCGAGCGTGATATGCGGCAGGTAGGCGCGCTGCTCCGGCTCGACGCCGACCCGAGCGATCGCCTGGCCGACCTTCTTGTGGAGCGCCCTGAGCGGCTCGTGCGGCGCGACGCCCGCCCACACCGTCTCCGGCTGGCCGCGCCGGTTGAACGTGCCCAGCCCGTTGACGGCGATGTCGAAGCGCGGGTGATGAACGGCGCCCAAGGCGGCGTGGACGTCGCCGGCCCGGTGCCGGTCGACCTCGCCGATGAAGCGCAAGGTGAGGTGGATCTGATCGTCGCTCTGCCAGCGCGCGCCGCTGACCCCGCCCATCGCCTGCAAGAGCAGGGCGCGAATGGGCTCGGACGGCCGAATGGCGACGAACAGGCGGTGCATGGGGCCTCGATAGCAAAGGCCGGCCCGGGAATCATGGTTAGCGCCGTCGGGCCCTGTCCGGTTTCGCTTGAAAGCGGACGACATTCTCACGATATTGCTTCCGTTCGGCAGATTGTTGCCGAGAAGGGAGATTTGACAAATGGCCAATTGGTCTGATCCGCGGATCGGCGGCAGCGCGCAACCGGCGACGACTGTCGCGAGCGCAGGCGTCGCGGTCGACGCGGGCCTGCGCGCGCACATGCTGTCGGTCTACAATTACATGACCTCCGGCATCCTGCTGACGGGCATCGTCGCCTTGCTGTTCGCGGAGAGCGGCGCCGTCTACTCGCTGATCAACATGAACAGCGGGAGCCCGTCGCTGCTCGGCTACCTGGTCATGTTCGCGCCGCTGGGCATCGTGCTGTGGATGAGCTTCGGCATCAACCGGATCTCGACCGCAACGGCGCAGATCATGTTCTGGGCGTTCGCGATCATCATGGGGATGTCGCTGTCGACCATCTTCCTGGTCTACACCAACGCCTCGATCGCTCTGACCTTCTTCGCCACGGCGGCGGCCTTCGCCAGCCTCAGCCTCTACGGCTATACGACGAAGAAGGACCTGTCGGGCTGGGGCACGTTCCTGATCATGGGCGTGGTCGGGCTGATCGTCGCCTCGATCGTCAACCTGTTCTGGATGAACGACACGTTCAGCCTGGCGATCGCCGCGATCGGCGTGCTCATCTTCGCGGGCCTCACCGCCTACGACACCCAGAAGATCAAGAGCATGTACTTCGCCGTCGCCGGAAGCGATTTCGCCGGCAAGGCGGTGATCATGAGCGCGCTGACGCTCTATCTCGACTTCATCAACATGTTCCTGTTCCTGCTGCGCTTCCTCGGCAGCCGCGAATAGCGGAGCGAGCGAGAAGCGGGACGAGAGGCCCGGCGGAAACGCCGGGCCTTTTTCATGATTCGCCGCGCAGGTGTCGGTCGAAGAATTCCAGAGTCGTCGCCCAGGCGCGGCGGGCCGCCTCGGCGTTGTAGCGGGCCGCCGACGTGTCGTTGTGGAAGGCATGGTCGACGCCATGATGGTTGATCGCCCGAACCTCCTTGCCGGCTCCGCGAAGCGCCGCGATCCAGGGCAAAGCGGTCGCGTTGACGCGCTCGTCCCGCTCGGCGAGGTGGATGAGAAGCGGCGCCCGCACCTGCCCTGCCTCCGAAGGCGAGGGCGCCGGACCGTAGAAGGAAACGCCGGCCGCCAGCGCCTCGCCCGACGCCACCGCCAGGCGGTTCACCAGGGCGCCGCCCCAGCAGAAGCCGACGATCCCCACCTTGCGCGAGCCGCCCTCGGCCGACGCGAGCCAGCGGATGCTCGCCGCGCCGTCGGCGACGGTCTCGGCCATGTCCAGTTCGCCGATCATCGCCCGCGCCCGGTCCTCGTCGGCCGGCGTGCCGCCGGCGGGACTGAGGAAATCGGGCGCGACCGCGGAATAGCCGGCGATCGCCACCCGCCGGGCGACGTCGCGGATATGGTCGTTGAGACCGCGATTCTCGTGGATGACCAGGACCACGGGGAGGTCCACCGACCCGCGCGGCGCGGCGTTGTAACCCCGATAGCGCCGCCCGGGCCGAGCCTCCCACTCGACCGTCCGCAGGGTCAGCCGATCGTCGTCGTGGGCGACCTGCGGCGCCGCCGCTCGGCAGGCGATGCTCGACAGCAGCAGCGACGCCGCCGCCGCGCCGCCGGCGATCCGGGTCAGCTCGGCCATGAAGGCACGACGGTCGAGCCCGTCATGGGTGAATCGGTCGTAGAGGCTTATTGCGGCCCTGATTCGTTCATCACGCATTCCTCGTCTCCGCAGTCCGTCCGGGCTTTCGGCATCAGGGCGTCGTCGAGCTCGCGCGCGCGGACGGCCGCGGGCCGCGCCTGGAGGCGGCCGAAATAGTCGACGAAGGCGGGGCGCTTGTCGATCGACCCGAACATCATCCCCCAGCCGATCTGCGAGCCGACATAGACATCCGCGGCGGTGAACTGCTCGCCGCAAATATAGGGGCCGGGGCGGATCGCGCGCTCGAGATTGTCGATCGCCTCCTCGAAGCTGCCATAGCCGACGAACGCCTTCTTCTCCGGCGCGAAGGCGACCTCGAGCGCCTTGTTGGTGACCGCCGCCTCGACCGGTCCGGCGGCGAAGAAGAGCCAGCGATAATAGGGGCCGCGCTTCTGGTTGCCGGGCGGCGGGGCGAGGCCGCGGTCGGGGAACATTTCGGCCAAATAGGCGCAGATGGCGGCGCCCTCGGTGACGACGCAGTCGTTGTGCCGGATCGCAGGCACTTTCCCCATCGGGTTGATGGCCAGATATTCGGCGGACTTCATCGTCGTTCCGTAATCGAGCACGACCGTCTCGTAGGGCGCGCCCACTTCCTCGAGCATCCAGCGCACGATCCGCCCGCGCGACATAGGGTTGGTGTAGAAGGTGAGGGACTCGGTCATGACGGATCTCCGCCCACGGTCAGGCCACCATACCAGACCGCGGTCCTATCGCCACCTCAGTTCCCGCCGCACCGTCGTCGCCTGGCGCTAGCGGTTCAGCTCGTGGCGGGCCACCCCGGAGAAGGTGATCAGGGCGAGGGCCAGGACGATCGCGCCGCCCAGCGCATAGGCGACCTCCGCGACCTTCCATGCGACCGCGGCAGAGTCGACGGCACAAGCGCCTCCGGACACGTTAGGAAGAGGAACCATCAGCTCGAGCGCATGGAGCCCAGGACTGAAATCTAGGCAGGCAGCTCCGACCCGCTCTCGCGCCCCGTCCTTCGCAACGGTGATCACGCCCAGCCGGTTGGCATAGCTCAGCCATAGGCTGCCGATGACCCAGTACGCCAATAGGGTCCCAGTCGCCCGGACGGGCGAGCAGCCGTATCCGAACGTGATCTGATATAAGAGGCTCAATAGCCAATCAAAAAAGGACGCTTCGCCTGCGTGACGACGTTTTGCGCGCTTGGCGATGGCAACCCTGCGCGCGTCTTGTTCGTGCCCATCGGCACGTAGGAGCTTGGTCAGATAGTCGTAAGGCTGAGGATAAAAGATATGGCGGGTCTCGACGCCGTAATCCTGTCGATCCAGCCAACGGCGGCGGCCAGGCCATAACGAGGCAGCGCGACCCTCCTCCTCGTGCAGTCGATGATAGACGAATCCATTGAGACGAAGACGAACGCCGGGGCTTTTCGTCTCAGCCCTGTCCTGAGGATGCTGCCCCCAGCCCTCGCCGTTGCGATCATCGAGCACCCCGACAACCGCGCCGGTCAGGTCAACGATACCTTCCGTCATCCGATCCGGCGCGAAGCCGCAAACCGCTAGATGCCCTCCAACTCGCGCATTTCGAAGCGACATGATCCGTTCGTCGCCTGGACGGGGGAGAAGGGAGGCGCCCGAAAGTTCCAGATCGCCCTCGATCGTCGAGCCGTCCAGTATCAATACTCCGTCGAACTGACCGGATTGGCCGGACGGCGAGGTGCCGAGCCGCATATCGCCGGCAACGCCGAGGGCCGGCGCAAAAAGACAGTCGAAGAGGCTCTGACCGTCGGATGTCTCCGCGCCGGTGTCCGTGGGTGTCAATATTGCGCCCCTCAAGTCGAAGTTGCCATCGATGTGGGCGCGCGCGAGGCCGATCAGCCCTTGCGCATGGAGCTTACGCATTTGGACACTGCCACCGAACCGAGCCTCGCGCGCGGCAATGGCCCAGCCGCGTCCTTCCCCCTCGGATTTGGCAAAAATGCGGGTCCCCTGGATCTCCCATCCACCCTTGCAGCGCACGCCCACCATCTTGATGCCGCCGTGGATGGTGGCGTCGTGCATCAACCACACTCCGTCCAGTTGCAGTTCGTCCAGGGTGAGGCCGTTCGATCCTGCAGGACAGTCAAGTCGACTGGCCTGCAAGATACCGTGCAATTGAGCCGACGAAAAGTTGGCGCCAGATTCGATGCGGCTGTCAGTCAAGGAAAGAGTGGACGCAATTTCAACGTTTTGCGCGCTTATCGTGCCAAACACGGTATGGCTTAAGTCGAGATCACTTGCGAATTTAGATTCGAAGATTGACAGGTTTAGAGGAATTGTTCGGCTTGTTAAGTGCCCTGCTTTATGAAATGAGCAAACTCCTCGTACCTTGGCCTGAAACAAATAAATTTTGATCTCCTCGACCTCCGGCCCGGCGCTAAGTCCGGATGCGCTCAGCAGTCCGCCGACATCCGCCCAAGCTAAGTTCACAAGCGCGGGTCCCGCGGAAGTAAGAACGACGTTCCACAATCCCACCGCGCCCGAGACCTTCACAAGCTCGGCGTCCAGCGACGGGAATATACTGTTGCTGAAGTCGAGGCCCTCAAGGTGGGCGTGCTCGATCTTGATCCTATCGGAAAAGTGGCAGTGGTTGCAGATGAGCGCCGGCAGTGGGCCTCCATCCTTCCTCCGGCCATATTCAAGGGAGAGCGGACCTGTGATCCGCAGCCCCGAGACCTGGACGCCCTGAACCGGGCGCGGCCACTCGTCGACCAAACCCGTGAGCAGGTGCCGGAGCAGTTCCGCGCGGATCGAAGGGGCTTCCTCGAGCGGCTTTTTGTTGTCTGCGTGGAACGCGGCAAGCTCGAGTGGGTCCTCGTCTGAACCATCCGAATTGAACTCGAACCACCAGCCGGAACTGAAGGCTAATCCGCCGCAGACGGACTCGACGACTGACTGCTCCGTTGGGCTCAGGTGCTTGAAGTCGAACTCGGATTTAGCCACGGATCGGCTGTCCTAGGAGGAAGAGCGCGTGCCACACTTACATGACGCGTGACACGTCCATACATTTCCATGCCAGGCACTGCCAAGTGCATTGGCCTTCCAAAGTGAACCGTCTGGGAAGAACCGCGGAAATCAGGCCTGCTGCTCGCTCTGGCCTTCTTCCTTGGCCTGGCCGGCCGGTTTCCTCTTCTTCGAAGCCTTGGGCGGGGCGGCGGCGATCTCGAAGGTCGGGGCGTTGTCCTTGATTCGGACCTTGACCTCGCCGCCATGGGCGAGCTTGCCGAACAAAAGCTCCTCGGCGAGCGGCTGCTTGATCTTCTCCTGGACCAGCCGGCCCATCGGCCGGGCGCCGTAGAGCCGGTCGTAACCGCGCTCGGTGAGCCACTTGCGCGCTTCCTCGTCGAGCTCGATGTGGACGTTGCGCTCGGCCAGCTGGAGCTCGAGCTGGAGGATGAACTTGTCGACGACCCTGGCGACGACGTCGGGCGGCAGATAGCCGAACGGGACGATGGCATCGAGCCGGTTGCGGAATTCCGGCGTGAACATCCGCTTGACCGCCTCGTCGCTGGCGTCCTCCTTGGAGACGTTGCCGAAGCCGATGCCCTCGCTCGCCATGTCGGCCGCGCCGGCATTGGTGGTCATGATCAGGATGACGTTGCGGAAATCCACCGTCTTGCCGTGATGGTCGGTGAGCCGGCCGTTATCCATGATCTGGAGCAGGATGTTGAACAGGTCCGGATGCGCCTTCTCGATCTCGTCGAGGAGGAGGACCGAGTGCGGATGCTGGTCGACGGCGTCCGTCAGAAGGCCGCCCTGATCGTAGCCGACATAGCCGGGAGGCGCGCCGATCAGTCGGCTGACGGAGTGGCGCTCCATATATTCCGACATGTCGAAGCGTTGGAGCGGTATGCCCATGATGCTCGCCAGCTGGCGAGCGACCTCGGTCTTGCCGACGCCGGTCGGGCCGCTGAACAGATAGGAGCCGATCGGCTTGTCGGGATCGCGAAGCCCGGCGCGGCTGAGCTTGATCGCCGAGGACAGGCGGTTGATCGCCTCGTCCTGGCCGAAGACGACGCGCTTGAGGTCGCGGTCGAGATGCTCGAGGGCCTTCTTGTCGTCGCTCGACACGCTCTTCGCCGGAATGCGCGCGATGGTCGAGATGACCGCCTCGATCTCCTTGGTGGTGATCGTCTTCTTGCGCTTCGAGGGAACGACCAGCATCTGCATCGCTCCGACCTCGTCGATCACGTCGATCGCCTTGTCCGGCAGCTTGCGGTCGCTGATGTAGCGGGCGGAAAGCTCGACCGCCGCCTTGATCGCGTCCGGCGTGTACTTGACCCCGTGATGCTCCTCGAAGGCCGAGCGAAGTCCGGTCAGGATCTTCACCGTGTCGTCGACGGTCGGCTCGTTGATGTCGATCTTCTGGAAGCGCCGGAGCAACGCCCGGTCCTTCTCGAAATGGTTGCGGAATTCCTTGTAGGTCGTCGAGCCGATGCAGCGGATGGCGCCGTTCGAGAGCGCCGGCTTGAGCAGGTTCGATGCGTCCATCGCCCCGCCCGACGTGGCGCCCGCGCCGATCACGGTGTGGATCTCGTCGATGAACAGGATCGCGTCAGGCAGCTTCTCGAGCTCGTTGACCACCGCCTTCAGACGCTCCTCGAAGTCGCCGCGATAGCGGGTGCCGGCGAGCAGGGCGCCCATGTCGAGCGAGTAGATGACGGCGGGCTTGAGCACCTCGGGGACGTCGCCCTCGACGATCTTGCGCGCCAGACCTTCCGCGATCGCCGTCTTGCCGACGCCCGGATCACCGACGTAGAGCGGGTTGTTCTTGGAGCGGCGGCAGAGGATCTGGACGGTGCGGTCGACCTCGGGGCCGCGACCGATGAGCGGATCGACCCGGCCTTCCTTGGCCTTCTCGTTGAGGTTGACGGTGAATTGCTTGAGCGCGGATTCGGGCTTCTTCTTGCCCTCCTCCTGCTTCGATTCCTCGGCGCCCTTGGCCTCGGGCGCGGGGGCGACGGTGTCGCCCTTGCCCACGCCGTGGCTGATATAGGTGACCGCATCGAGGCGGCTCATGTCCTGCTGCTGGAGAAAGTAGACGGCATAGCTCTCGCGCTCGGAGAAGAGCGCGACGAGGACGTTGGCGCCGGTCACCTCGTCGCGGCCCGAGGACTGGACGTGGAGGATGGCGCGCTGGACGACGCGCTGGAAGCCGCTGGTCGGCGACGGATCCGTCTCGCCCTCGACTTTCAGCGCCTCGAGCTCGTTGTCGAGATATTGGCGGACCTGATCCTTGAGCTCGGGGAGGTTGACCCCGCATGCCTCCATCACCCGGCCGGCATGGACGTCCTCGATGAGCGCGAGCAGCAGATGCTCGAGCGTGGCATATTCGTGGCGGCGGCCGCTTGCCTCGGAAAGGGCGCTGTGGAGGGTCTGCTCGAGTTCGCGCGCAAAAGACGGCATTTGCTACTCCTACCGGCCCATGCCGATGCGCGGGCCGCCTGACCCCAATGTCGGGCTTTGCCGTCCCGCCATCAAGCGCCTTCACCAAACATTTGTGGGTAAAGGCGGGGCGCCACCCTTGTTTCCCCCTATTTCTTGAATAGCTCGTCCGCGCTTGCGCGGAAGTTAACCGAATGATCGCGCTTGGCCTTCACGCGAGCGATTTCGGCCTCGAGGATGACGATCCTTTCCTCGAGCTCCTCGACGGAGAGCGGATCGAGATCCTGCCGGGTGAGCAAGGTCAGCGGATCGTCCGGCTTGCTGGGGAAGAGCTCGTCGAGATCCATGTCCCTAGACTCTCTCTTCCGGCGCCGCCTTGTCAACAGCGGCGGCCGCGGCGGCCTCCGTTTACTCGGAGGCGTCGTTCATGGCGTCTGCGAAAAGCAAAGCCCCAACACCAAGCAAAACGACCACGCCGCCGGCGACGAGCAGCCATGGGCTCGGGCCGGAGCCCTCCTCGTCGCCGGACTGGGCCGCGAGGGCCCGGCGGCCGAGCTCGCGCCCGGCGACGGCGAAGCGGGGCGAGCCGGCCGCAGTCACGCCCAGCTCGACGCCCTCGCCGAAGCGGGTGACGGCCCGTCCGTCGCTGCGCTGAGCGCGAATCATCGGCGCCGCGACCAGCCCGGCGCGAAGCGGCTCGCCGCCGCCGATCGCCAGGCGGATCCGAGCGCCGGCGAACGAGCCCGATCGGGTCGCGGCGATGCCGCTGTCGTCGACGATGTCGGCGGCCGCGGCGGGCGCCGCGAAGATCTGGGCGGTCAGCAGACTCGCGATGAGAAGCGAACGCATAGGCTCTCCCCAAACGGCGCGGAGCCGCGAAAATTGTCGCTCCGGCCGGACCGGCAGCGTTGACCGGGCGGCCCGGCAAGTCAATAAAATCGTCCGCGTTGGGAAGGGGGGACGGTGGCGGGCCTGGCCGAGGAGATGGACGCGATCGACCCGGCGGGACCCGGCGGGCCGGAGCTGCTCGTGCCGGTCCGCCGCCCGGTGCCGCGGCCGGGGGCCGGCGAGGTGCTGATCGAAGTCGCCGCCGCCGGCGTGAACCGGCCCGATCTGCTCCAGCGCCGCGGCCTCTACCCGCCGCCGCCGGGAGCGCCCTCGATCCTCGGGCTGGAGGTTGCCGGCCGGGTGGCCGAGCTCGGGGCCGGCGTCCACGGCCTGTCGGTCGGCCAGCCGGTCTGCGCCCTGCTCGCGGGCGGCGGCTATGCCGGCTTCGCAGTCGCTCCCGCGGGCCAGTGCCTCCCCGTGCCCGAGGCGCTGACCCTCGTCGAAGCGGCGGCCCTGCCCGAGACCCTGTTCACCGTGTGGCACAACCTGTTCCAGCGCGCTTATGCCCGCGAGGGCGAGACGGCCCTGGTCCATGGCGGGACGAGCGGCATCGGCACGATGGCGATCGCGCTGTGCGGCCTGTTCGGGGTGCGAATCATCGTCACCTGCGGCGGCGAGGAGAAATGCCGGCACGCCGAACGCTTGGGCGCCGACCATGCGATCGACTATCGCGCGCGCGACTTCGTCGAGGAGGTCCGGCGGCTGACCGGCGGCGCCGGGGTCGAGATCGTGCTGGACATGGTCGGCGGCGACTATCTGCCGCGCAACCTCGCCTGCCTCGCCGACGACGGCCGCCACGTGTCGATCGCGGTGCAGCGCGGCTCCACGGCGCAGCTCAACATAGCGGGGATGATGATGCGCCGGCTGACCCTGACCGGCTCCACCCTGCGGGCGCGGTCCGCCGAGTTCAAGGCGCTGCTCGCCGACGAGATCGCCCGCACCGTCTGGCCCCTGGCGACGGAGGGCAGGCTGAGGCCCGTCATCGACTCGGTCTTTCCGCTCGCCGAGGCGGCCGGGGCGCATCGCCGAATGGAAGCCGGCGAGCATGTCGGCAAGATCGTGCTCGAGATGCGCTGATGGAGCGGCTCATCCTCCACGAATATGCGCCGTCGGGGAATTGCTACAAGGTCCGGCTGACCGCTGCCCTGCTCGGCGTGCCGCTCGAAAGGCTCGGATACGACATCCTGAAGGGCGAGACCCGGACCCCGGAATTCCTCGGCCGAGTCAACCCCAACGGGCGAATTCCGGTGCTTCAGGTCGGCGAGCGGTTCCTCCCGGAGAGCAACGCCGCCTGCTTCTACCTCGCCGACGGGTCGGGGCTGATCCCGGCCGACCGTTTCGAGCGCGCCGACATGCTGCGCTGGATGTCCTTCGAGCAATATAGCCACGAACCGAACGTCGCGACCTTGCGCTTCTGGCTGGCCTTCGTCGGCAAGGCCCGGCTGAGCGAGGCGCAGCGGGCGCTATTGCCCGGCAAGCGGGAGGCGGGCGAGGCGGCCCTCAGGCTCATGGACGAGCATCTCGCCTCGCGGCCCTTCTTCGTCGGCGATCGCCTCAGCCTCGCCGACGTGGCGCTCTATGCCTACACCCATGTCGCCGAGGAGGGCGGATTCCGCCTCGCCGACTATCCCGCGGTCGTCGGCTGGCTGGACCGAGTGGCCGCGACTCCAGGCTATCAGCCGATGGGCTCCTGAGCGCCGCTAGTTGCACTCGTCCTCGGGGTCGCAATCGAGCGCGTCGTCGATCCAGAGATATCCGACGGTGAGGCCCACGACCAGCACGGCTCCGACGCCGATCGCGACCCAGCCAAGCGTCGACACGCCGGCGCGGCGGCCGTCGGGCGCGGTGCCGTTCGGGGCCATGCCGAGGCGATCGACCCGGGTGCCGGCGAGGGTGAGCTCGAGCGGCCGATCCTGGCGCAGGCCGAGCTCGAGGCCCTCGCCGATGCGGGTCCGGCTGCTGCCGTCGGCGCGGCGGCTGTGCAGGGTGGGGGCCACCATGAGCCCGGCCCGGACCCGGCGCTCGGCGCGATCGCCGCCGAGCGGCACGCGCACGCGAAGTCCCGCAAAGGCGCCCGCGCCGGAATCCTGAGCGGAGGTGAACTCCGCCGCCGGGACGGGCTGTCCCGCCGCCGGCACATGGGCCGCGAGCAACGCCGCGATCAGCAGTCTTTTCATCGATTTTCCCCTTCGGCGGCGATGATGCCCCGCTTCGCCGCGCCAGCCAAACGGAAAAGCCGCGCGCCCACCGTTCGGCGCCGCCGTGTCGCATCGCTGCAACGGGTCCGGCGGCGCCGGACGCCGGCGGGAGCTCAGCGAGCGGGCTCGCGCAGGGCGAATCGCTGGAGCTTTCCGGTCGCCGTCTTCGGCAGGGCTTCGACGAACTCGATCTCGCGCGGATATTTGTAGGGGGCGATGGCGGCCTTCACATGGTCCTGCAGCGCGGCCGCGAGCGCCGGGCCGCCGTCATGGCCGGGGGCGGGAACCACGAAGGCCTTGACCTTCTGGCCGCGCTCCTCGCAGGCGGCGCCGACCACCGCGCATTCCTGCACGGCCGGGTGCGAATAGAGCGCGTTCTCGACCTCGGGCGCGGCGATGTTGTAGCCGGACGAGACGATCATGTCGTCCGAGCGGGCGACGTACCAGAAATAGCCCTCCTCGTCCTTGCGGTAGGTGTCGCCGGTGACGTTCCAGCCGTCGAGGACATAGTCGGCCTGGCGCGGATCGTCGAAGTAGCGGCAGCCGGTAGGGCCCTTGACGGCGAGCCGGCCGGTGCCGGCCGCCATCGGCCGGCCCTGCTCGTCCAGCACCGCCGCGACATAGCCGGGAACCGCCTTGCCGGTGGCACCCGGACGGATGTCATCGCCCGCCGCGGAGATGAAGATGTGCATCATCTCGGTGGCGCCGATGCCGTCGACGATCGCGAGCCCCGTCGCCTCGCGCCAGGCATGCCAGGTGGCGGCGGGGAGATGCTCGCCGGCCGAAACGCAGGTGCGAAGGCTCGAGATATCGTAGGCCGTTCCCTGGGGAAGGCCGGGGTCCAGCGGCACCGGATTCTGGGCCCCGGCCTTCGCCGGGGAGCTATCCTGAAGCAGCGCCGGATTCTGGGCCCCGGCCTTCGCCGGGGAACTATCCTGCAGCAGCCCGAGCATCGCCTTGTAGGCGGTCGGGGCGGTGGCGAGAGTGGTGACGCGGTGGCGCCGTACCGCGTCGAGCAGGGGCTTGGGTCCCGGCGTCTCGATCGTCACCGCCGTCCCGCCGAAGCGCCAGGGGAAGGTCAGCAACATGCCGAGCCCGAAGGTGAAGGCGATCGGCGCCGAGCAGGCCCAGCGATCGCCGGCCCGCGGAGCGAGCAGGTGGCGAGCGAAGCTGTCGGCGCTCGCCAGCACGTCGCGATGATAATGGACGCATCCCTTGGGCTTTCCGGTCGTGCCGGAGGTGAAGGCGACCAGCGCGACGTCGTCCCTCAGGGTCTCGACCGGGCTGAAGCCTGGCGCGATACCGGCCAGGCGCCCTTCCAGCTCGCCGGTGCCTGAGTCGCCGTCATAGGTGAGCAGCGACCGCACCGTTCCGGCCCGGCTGGCGCCGGCATGAAAGTCCTCCAGGGAGCGGGCGTCGACGATGGCATGGCTCACCTCGGCGCGCTCGAGGATCGTCGCCACCTCGCCGCCGCGAAGCATCGGCATCGTCGCCACCACCACTCCGCCCGCCTTGAGCACGCCGAGCCAAGCGGCGAACAGCATGGCGTTGTTCGGGCCGCGCAGGAGGACCCGGTTGCCGGGGACCAGTCCCTCCTCCTCGACCAGCAGGCGGGCGATCCGATCGGAGAGCGAGCGCATTTCGCCATAGGTCCATCGGCCGGCATCGTTGAGCACGGCCAGGGCGGCGGGATCGTTGCGGTCGATCAGCTCGACCGCGGCGTTGAGCCGCTCCGGATATTGGAGCTCCGGGAGCTCGAAGAGGAATTCCGGCTGGCGGTCGGCCGGCGGAAGGCGGTCGCGAATGAAGGTGTCTTTATGCGCGGTCACGTTAGGCCCTCACCCTGGCATCCCGCTGCGCGGGCTGCCTGTCCCTCTCCCCTGGAGGGAGAGGGACGAAGGGGCCCGCCGCGTAGCGGTGGGAGGGTGAGGGCACGGCCGACTCACCATTCGGGCACTACCGCGGTCGACTCGATTTCGATCCGCGCCGCCGGCTCGACCAGGGCGCCCACCTGAACCACCGCCATCGCCGGGAAGTTGCGCCCCATCACCTCCTTGTACGCAGCGCCGATCTCGGCGAGACTGAAGCGATATTCGTTGATGTCGACGACGTACCAGGTCATCCGCACGACATGCTGCGGGCCGGCGCCGCCCTCGGCGAGGATGGCGAGGGTGTTCAAGAGGATCTGGCGCAGCTGCCCGGCAAGGTCGGGGGCGACGATCCTCCCTCTTTCGTCCCAACCGATGATTCCGGCGGTGACGACCAGGCGTCCCTTGGCGGAGATGCCGTTGGAGAAGCCGCTGGGCCTCGGCCAGCCGGGCGGAAGGAGGGTGTTCATGTCCGATGCTCCGCCAGGTGATGGCGGGCGATCACCACCTTTTGCACCTCCGAGGCGCCTTCATAGATCCGAAGCGCCCGGATTTCGCGATAGAGGCTCTCCACCGGGACGCCGTGGGTGACTCCGAGACCGCCGAAAATCTGCACGGCCTTGTCGATGACCTGCTGGGCGCCGTCGGTCGCGTGGAGCTTGGCCAGGGCCGCCTCCTTGCTGTTGCGCCGGCCCTTGACGTCGCGCAGCCAGGCGGCTCGGTAGACGAGCAGGGCGGACGCCTCCACGTCCAGCACCATCTCGGCCAGCATCGACTGGACGATGGCGTTGTCGGCAAGGACGCCGTCGCCGAGCTTCCGCTCCAGCGCCCTTCGGGTGGCCTCCTCGAGCGCCCGGCGAGCGAAACCGAGGGCGGCGGCGCCGACGGTGGTCCGGAACACGTCGAGCGTCGCCATCGCCTGGGCGAAGCCACGGCCGCGCTCGCCGAGCAGGGCGTCGCCGGGGAGCCGCATGCCGTCGAACTTCAGGGTCGCCAGAGGATGCGGAGCGATCACCCGGATACGCTCGCTGTCGTCCAGCCCGGCCGTGCCGCTCGCCACGACGAAGGCCGAGATGCCCTTGGAGCCGGCGCCCTCGCCGGTGCGCGCGAACAGCACATAATGGTCGGCGATGCCGCCGTTCGAAATATAGGTCTTGGCGCCGTCAACGACATAGGAGTCGCCGTCCTCGCGGGCGACCGTCTCCATGGCGGCGACATCGGAGCCCGACCGCGGCTCGGTCAGGGCGAAGGCGGCGATCCTGTCCCCCGTCGCCACGGCCGGCAAATAGGCCCGCTTCTGCGCCTCCGATCCGAACAGGCTGATCGTTCCCGATCCCAATCCCTGCATGGCGAAGACGAAATCGGCGAGGCCGCTGTGGCGGGCCAGGGTCTCGCGGATCAGCGCCAGCGAGCGCACGTCGAGCTGATCTTGGACGCCGCCATAAGCGGCGGGGACGCAGTAACGAAGCCAGCCGCCGCCGCCGAGCCTACGCACCAGCGCTCGGCAGGCGGCATCGATGTCGTCGTCATGGCCGTCGGTGAGCTCCGCGGCGCACCAGCTTTCGAGCTCGTCGGCGAGGCGGCGGTGACCGTCGTCGAAGAAGGGCCAGTCGAGGAAGTCGCGGTCGCTAACACGACCGTCATGCTGAACTTGTTTCAGCATCCAGTCCTCCACTTCCCGAGCGGTCGACCGGCTGGACCCTGAAACAAGTTCAGGGTGACGGCTCTTCGGTCGGCTCGCTCAGTCACCCCTGAACTCCGGGCTGCGCTTCGCGGCGAAGGCTTCGAAGGCTCGCCGGAAGTCGTTGGTCGCCATGCAGATCGCCTGGGCCTGAGCCTCCATCTCTATGGCGGTTTCCAGGCTGACCGCCCATTCCATGTTGAGCTGGGTCTTGGTGATGCCGTGGGCGAAGGTCGGGCCGTCGGCAAGGCCTCGGGCCAGGACCTCGGCCTCCTCGATCAGCCGCTCGGCCTCAACGAGCCGGTTGTGAAAGCCCCAGCGCTCGCCTTCCTCGGCGGTCATGACCCGGCCGGTGAAGAGAAGCTCTGATGCCCGGCCCTGGCCGATGATCCTCGGCAGGATCGCGCAGGCGCCCATGTCGCAGCCGGCGAGGCCGACCCGGGTGAACAGAAACGCCGTCTTCGTCCGCGGGGTCGCCAGCCTCATGTCGGAGGCCATGGCGACGATCGCCCCGGCTCCGACGCAAACCCCGTCGAGCGCAGCGACGATCGGCTGCGGGCAGGCGCGCATCGCCTTGACCAGGTCGCCGGTCATGCGGGTGAATTCGAGCAGGCCGGGCATGTCGCGCTCGGTGAGCGGACCGATGATCTCATGAACGTCGCCGCCCGAGCTGAAATTGCCGCCGGCGCCGGCGACGATGACCGCCTTGACCTGGCGGGTGTAGACGAGCTGGCGGAACAGGTCGCGAAGCTCGGCATAGGATTCGAAGGTGAGCGGGTTCTTCCGCTCCGGCCGGTCGAGAGTGACCGTGGCCACGCCGGCGGCATGGCTCCACCGGAAATGGCTCGGCCGATAGGTGTCCGGATTCATCTCTTCTTCTTCCTGGCCGACGCTTTGGCGATCGACAATTTCAGAACGCCGAGGGCGACATAGAGACGTTCGCGCGACGTGAAGTCGAGGCCGCCGACGATCTGGTCGATCCAGTCGCTATGCGCCTGGGCGAGCCTGGCGAACTCGGTCCTGCCCGCCGGAGTCAGCCGGACGATCGACGAGCGGCGGTCGGCCGGCGGCTTGTGCATCTCGACAAAGCCGTCGCGGATCAGCTTCTGCACGAGCTGGGTGACGTTGCCGTTCGACACGAGCAGGGACCTGGACAGGGCGCCCATCGTCATCTCCGAATGGCGGTCCAGCGCCGCGAGGACGTCGAATCGGGGGAGGGTCATTCCGCACTCGGCGAAGCGCGCCTGCACCTCTTTCTCGATCGCCATGGTGCAGCTGAGCAGGCGAAGCCAGACCCGAACGCTGGATCGGTCGCCGAGCGCGCCGTCATGCTTCTCCCGGATCGGAACGACATGCTTCACGTCACTTCTCCTCCGGCGACCGCGATCGCCTGGCCGGTGATCGACCGGCTCTCGGGCAGGCAAAGCCAAAGCACCGCGCCGGCCACCTCGTCGGGCGCGATCAGCCGGCCCTGCGGATTGAACCGGGCGAGCTGCGCTCTCGAATCCTCGGCGCTTCGGCCGGTCCTCGCCCCGATCCTGGCGACCGCGTCGGCGACCATGTCGGTGTCGGTGAAGCCCGGGCAGACCGCGTTCACCGTCACCGGAGTGCCGGCCAGCTCCGCCGCCAGGGCGCGGGTCAGGCCGACCGCGCCGTGCTTGGCGGCGACGTAGGGCGCGCTGTAGCCGTAACCCTTCAGGCCCGCGGTCGAGGCGATGGTGACGATCCTTCCGGCCGGAGCCGCGAGCAGGTCGGGAAGCGCCGCCTGGCAGCAGTGGAGCAGGGCGTCGAGATTGACCGCCATGGTCCGTCGCCACATGTCCTCGGTCACCTTGCCGAACGGCGCGCTCTCCGCGGCGCCGGCATTGTTGACCAGGATCGTCACCGGCCCCTGCGCTTCGCGAGCGATGGCGAAGGCGCTCTCCACCTCCTCGCGCACGGTGACGTCGGCCGGCGCGACCAGAGCGTCGAAATCCTCCGATCCGATCTCCTCGAGCTTCTCGCGCCGCCGCCCGACCAGGGTCAGCCTGGCGCCCTCCGCCGCCAGGGCGCGGGCGATCGAGGCGCCGATCCCGGTGCCGCCGCCGGTGACGATCGCATGCCGGCCGTCGAGCCGCTTCATGCCTTGAGCTCCGCCTCGCGCTGGAGGTTGCGGGCGAGCTGGGCCATGCCGCCGAGATATTGCGGAGGCACGTGGACCCGCCGGTAATCCTGCTGCGCCGCCGCCCGAAGCGTCCACATCGGGTCGATCAGATGCGGCCGAGCCAGCGCGACGAGATCGGCGCGGCCCGCCGCGAGGATCGAATTGGCGTGGTCGGTCTCGTAGATATTGCCCACCGCCATCGTCGTCAGCCGGGCCTCGTTGCGGATCTGGTCGGCGAACGGGGTCTGGAACATGCGGCCGTAGACGGGCTGGCAGTCGGCCCAGGTCTGGCCCGCCGAAACGTCGATGAGGTCGGCGCCCACCTCGGCGAAGGCGCGGCCGATCGCGACCGCCTCGTCGGGCGTGACTCCCTGTTCCCCCATCCAGTCGTTGGCCGAGATTCGGACCGACATCGGCCTTTCCGCCGGCCAGGAGTCGCGCATGGCACAGAAGACTTCGAGCGGGAAGCGGAGGCGATTGGCGAGGCTGCCCCCATATTCGTCGGTGCGCCGGTTGGTCAGCGGGGTGATGAAGCTGGACAGGAGGTAGCCGTGAGCGGCGTGAAGCTCGATCATGTCGAAGCCGGCGCTCAGCCCCATCAGCGTGGCGGCGACAAACTGGGCGATCGCCTCGTCCATGTCCGACCGGGTCATCGGCCGCGGCACCTGGTTTTGCGGGCTCCAGGCGACGTCCGAGGCAGCCATGACCGGCCAGTTGCCGCCGTCGAGCGGCACGTCATAGCCCTCCCAGCCGACCTTGGTGCTCCCCTTCGGCCCGGAATGGCCGAGCTGCAGGCAGAATTTGGCCCGGCTGTGGGCATGGACGAAATCGACGATCCGCTTCCAGGCCTCGACGTGGCCGGGGGCATAGAGGCCGGCGCAGCCGGGGCTGATCCGCCCCTCCGCCGAGACGCAGGTCATCTCGGTGAAGATCAGCCCAGCGCCCCCTTCCGCCCGGGCGCCGTAATGGACGAGGTGGAAATCGTTGGGGGTGCCGTCGACGGCCGAATACATCGCCATCGGCGAGACCACGATCCGGTTCGGAAGCTCCATCTCGCGCAGCCGGAACGGAGCGAACATCGGCGGTGCCGGCTCGTTCACCGGGCCGCCGCGCGCCCTCGACTGGAACCAGCGCTCGACGCCCTCGAGCCACGCCCGGTCGCGAAGGCGCAGATTCTCGTGGCTGACCCGCTGCGAGCGGGTGAGCAGCGAATAAGCGAACTGGATCGGCTCGAAGTCGAGATAGCGCTCGAGCGTCTCGAACCATTCGGTGGAGTTGCGGGCGCTGTTCTGGAGCTTGAGCACTTCGAGGTTGCGCTCCGCCTGATATTCCTCGAGCGCCGCCTCGCGGCCGAGGCCGGGCCGGTTCAGCACTTCGGCGAGCTTGATCGAATCCTCGAGCGCCAGCTTGGTGCCCGACCCGATCGAGAAATGGGCGGTATGGGCGGCGTCGCCGAGCAGGATCAGGTTGCGGTAGGACCAGCGCTCGCAGACGATCCGGCGGAAATTGAGCCAGGCCTGCGGGCCGGGCAAGTGGCCCGCATTGGAGATGAGCGGCCGGCCCTCGAGATAGCGGGCGAAGATCCGCTCGCACAAAGCGATCGCCTGGGGCTGGTCCATGCGGTCGAGGCCCAGGGCCCGCCAGGTCTCCGGAGTCGTCTCGACGATGAAGGTCGAGAGATCGTCGTCGAAGCGATAGGCGTGCGCCCAGACCCACCCGGCCGGCGTCCGCTCGAAGGCGAAGGTGAAGGCGTCGAAGACCTTGCTGGTGCCGAACCAGAAGAACTTGTTCTTGCGGACCTGAGTGTCGACCCCGAAATGCGCCTCGTAGCGCGAGCGGATGCGGCTGTTGGCGCCGTCGCCGGCGATGACGAGGTCGTACGCCTTCCAGTCGTCGAGGTCGGGGCTCGCCTCATGCTCGAAATGCACCTCGACCCCGAGGGAGCGCGCTCTCTCCTGAAGGATGTTGAGCAGGCGCTTGCGCCCGATGCCGATGAAGCCGTGGCCCGAGGAACGGATGCAGCTGCCGTGGATGTGGACGTCGATATCGTCCCAATGGGCGAATTCGTCGCGAATGACCGCGCCGCTGACGGGATCGTTCGCCATCAGATTCTCGACGGTCTGATCGGAGAAGACGACTCCCCATCCGAACGTATCGTCGGCGCGGTTGCGCTCGAAGACGTGGACGTCGTGCCGCGAGTCGCGCAGCTTCATCGATATCGCGAAATAAAGCCCGGCGGGTCCGCCCCCCAGGCAAGCGATACGCATCCTCGCCTCCGATGTTTTAAGGTTAAACTATCCATTTCCGAAGCCGCGTCAATCCTCGCGGAGTGACGAAACCCGCGGCGGGGCGTATAGGCGACCGGATGAACTGGCTGTCCGGCCTATCGCTGTTCGCGGGAACCGTGCTGACGATGGAAGGCGTCGCCTATGCCGCCCATCGCTGGGTGATGCACGGTCCCGGCTGGGTGCTTCATGCCAGCCATCATCGGCCGCGCGCCGGCAGATTCGAGGCCAACGACCTTTACGCTGCGATCTTCGCCGCGCCTTCCATCCTGCTCCTTTACGGCGGCGTCAATCTCGGCTGGGGCGCCTGGGCGATATGGGTCGGCGCCGGGATCGCCGCCTATGGCGCGATCTATTTCGGGTTTCACGACGTCATCGTGCACAAGCGGCTGGCTCACCGCTACGTCGCGCGCTCGCCCTACATGAAGCGGATCGTCCAGGCGCACCGCCTCCACCATGCCGTGGAGAGCAAGTCGGGAGCGGTCAGCTTCGGCTTCCTGTGGGCGCCGCCGGCCGAGTCGCTCAAGGCCGAGCTCGTCCGTCGCGAGCGCGCCGGCCTGCGGGCTCCCGCCGCGCCCTGAGCCTCAGCGGCGGCGGGTCCACAAGCCGTCGCGGCTCTTCGGCGCCGGTCGGGCGGCGCTCTCGATCAGCGCTCGGAAGACGAGCAGGAACTTGGCCGGCTTGCCGATGACGGTCCGACTGTCCCAGGCGGAGCCGGCGCGCGCCGCCACCTTGCGCGCGATCCCGCCATAGATATTCGCCGCCGAGAGCACGGCCCAGCGCGAGCGGAAGGGCAGGCGCGCCACCGCTGTGCGCGCCGAAGCCTCGTAGCCCGCGACCAGCGCCGCCAGCCGTCCCGCGAGGGCGGCGAGCGCTTGGCGGTCCGAAGGATCGAATCCGCCGGGGCCGATCCAGCTCTGCGGCAGATAAAGGCGGCCGACGCCATGGTCCTCGACGATGTCGCGCGAGATGTTGGCGAGCTGGAAGGCGATGCCGAGGTCGCAGGCGCGATCGAGCATGTCCTCGTCGCCCGCATCGACTCCCATCACTATCGCCATCATGCAACCGACGGCGCCGGCGACGTGATAGCAATAGAGCAGCAGATCCTCTTCGCTTCGGGGCCGCCAGCCCCGGGCATCCAGAGCGAACCCTTCGAGATGATCGTCGATGAAGCGCCGCGGGATGGCGCATTCCGCGGCGACGACCCGAAGAGCGTCGAACGGCGCCAGCCCGACCTTCTTGCCGGCCAGAGCGAGGTCGGTCTTCTCGCGAAGGAGCGCGATCCGCCGGGCCGGATCGGCGGTCGCGGAGGCGCCGTGGCCGAGCGTCTGGCCGTCGGCCAGGTCGTCGCACGCTCGGCACCAGGCGTAGAGCAGCCAAGCCCGCTCGCGGGTCTTCTGGTCGAAGATGTTGCTTGCGAAGCGGAAGGATTTGGAGCCCACGCGAATGGTCCGCTCGGCTTCCGCGACCAGCGAGGCGCGCTCAGCCCGCGAGGTCATCGATCATCAGGCCGGCCGTCGCCTTGGCGCTGCCGACCACGCCGGGAATGCCGGCGCCGGGATGGGTGCCCGCGCCGACGAAATAGAGGTTCGCGATGACGTCGTCGCGATTGTGGGTACGAAACCAGGCGCTCTGGGTAAGCAAAGGCTCGAGGCTGAAGGCGGAGCCGAGATGCGCGCCGAGATCGTCGGCGAAATCCTGCGGCGTGTAGTGGAACAGGACGCGAAGGTTGGCGCGCAGGCCCGGCAGCAGCCTCTGCTCGACGATGTCGAGGATGCGGTCGCGATAGGCCGTTCCCGCCACCCCCCAGTCGACGGCGAGCTTGCCGAGATGCGGAACCGGCGCAAGCGCGTAGAAGGTCGAGCATCCAGCCGGCGCCATCGCCGGGTCGGTCGCGGTGGGATGGTGGACGTAGAGCGACGGATCGTCGGCGAGCCTGCCGCGGTCGTAAATGTCGCCGAGCAGCTCGCGGTAGCGCGGCCCGAACAGGATGTTGTGGTGGGCCACGTCCGGATAGGAGCGGCCGAGCCCGAAATGGACCACGAACAGCGACGGCGAGAATCGCTTCCGGCGCAGCTTCGCCGCCGCGGACGGGCCGCGGGGATGGCGCTTGAGCAGGCCGTAGCTGTGGACGACGTCGGCATTGGTGGCGACGGCGTCGAAGCGGGCGCGCCAGCCGCTCCGGGTGCGCACGGCATCCGCCCTGGCCCCGTCGGTCTCGATCTCCTCGACCGGGTCGGACAAGCGGATCGTGCCGCCAAGCCGGACGAAGTGAGCGGCCATGCCGCTGACCAGCGCGTTGGTGCCGCCGCGCGCGAACCAGACGCCGCCGTCGCGCTCGAGCTTGTGGATCAGCGCGTAGATGGCGCTGGTCGTCATCGGATTGCCGCCGACGAGCAGGGTGTGGAAGGAGAGGGCCTGGCGCAGCTTCTCGTCGCGGACGAAGCCCGACACGATCGAATAGACCGACCGCCACGCCTGGTAGCGGGCGAGGCTGGGCGCGGCGCGGACCATCGAGGCGAAGTCGAGGAAGGGGACGGCGCCGAGCTTCTCATAGCCCTCGCGATAGACTCCGGCCGAATAAGCCAGGAAGCGCTGGTAGCCGGCCACGTCGGCCGGCTCGAGCGCGGCGATCTGGCTATCCAGGCTGGAGTCGTCGTTGCCGTAGTCGAAGATCGTGCCGTCGGGCCAGGACAGACGGTAGAAGGGCGCCACCGGCACCAGGTCGACGTCGCGGGCGATGTCGGCTCCGGTAAGCGCCCACAACTCCCCGAGGCAATCGGGGTCGGTGATGACGGTTGGGCCGGCGTCGAAAACGTATCCCTCCTTCTCCCAGAAATAGGCGCGGCCGCCCGGTCTGTCGCGGGCTTCCACCACGATCGTCTCGATTCCCGCCGACTGCAGCCGGATCGCCAGAGCGAGGCCGCCAAAGCCGGCGCCGATCACGGCCGCGCGCTTGGTCATGACCGGATCGTCCGCAACGCCCGCGCGAGCGGCACCGGCGGCTTGCCGCTGAGGATGCGCAGCTTGTCGAGCGCGGTGGATTTGCCGGCATAGAAGCGTTCGATCGGGGCGGGAGCGAGCCGGTAGAAATGCTGGAGCACTCGGTAGCGCTCGGGCGGCTCGGTGGCGCGGAACAGCATCCGGTTCAGCAGGCGGTAGAAACCGCGCTCCTGCCACAACCGCCGCGCTTCGTGGCGGAGCAGGGCAGGAAGGCGGGCGAAATTCTCCTGCCTGGCGATCAGCATCGCCGTGCGCACCGCATCGGGCAGCGAATAGCCGGTGGTCGGGTGGAAGAAGCCGCCGCGAAGCCCGATCCGCGCCGTTTGCTCGCCCTCCGGCCAAAAGGCGTCGAAATCGCCGCCCATCGCCACCGGAAGCACGCCGACTTCCTCCTTTTCCAGAGCCGTCGGGACCCAGCCGCGGGCGTCCGCATAGGCCTCGATACGGGCACCGATCCGAGCCCGGTCCAGGCCCGGATCGGTCGAATAATAAGTGTCCTCGATGAGCAGGCGGTCTTCGGCGAAGGGGAGGCAGTAGACGAAGCGATAGCCCTCGCCCTGGTCGACGCACGCGTCCATGACGATGGGGCGGGAAAGGCCGTGCGGCGCCGCCAGCTTGTACTCGCGGCCGACGAACTTCTGCCAGCCCAGATCGAGCGCCTCGAGCCCGGCCGCACCGCGGGCGTCGATGTCGATTGGCGAGTGGTCGCCAGATTCCGCGCCGAGACGATACTGGTCCGGCCGCAGCCGTTCGCGCACGAGGCGGTCGAGCAATTCCGAGCGGGTGCTGTTATAGCCCGTGGGCAGCGTGCGGGCCCGCCGCGGGAAGCGGACGTCGTAGCCGTCCCAGCTCCTCGCGACGATCGGCTCGACCAGCCAGCGGTCGTGGGCCGCGACGTCGGCGTCGAAGAACGACCAGATATGATTGCCGCCGAAGCTTTCGGCCCGCTCGATCAGCAGAAGCTCCACTTCGGGCCGGAGCCTCGCCACGGCCAGCGCGGCCAGGCAACCGGCCAGGCCGCCGCCCGCGATCACCAGCCGCCCTGCTTGGGTCCCGCTCATCGGCCGTCCTCTTACGCAGGGCCGTCGCCTATCGCCACCGGCTGTTGTAAGGACCCGGCATGAGCCTGTTCCTCGCCGTCGCCGTCTCGATCGCCGCGATGACCGCGATCGTCGGGCTGCGCTATCTGGCGGCGAGCGGCGGGTTCGCCTGGCTGACCGCGCGGCGCCATCCCGGGCTGTACGACGGCCGGGCGACGCAGATCCGGCGCGAGATCGGCTGGTCGCTGGCCAGCGCCTTGATCTACGGCGCACCCGCGGGCCTGCTCGCCTGGGGATGGCGGGAGCATGGCTGGACCCGAGTCTATACGGACGCCGCCGAATATCCCTGGTGGTGGCTGCCGGCCTCGTTCCTGCTCTATCTGCTGCTCCACGACGCCTGGTTCTACTGGACCCATCGCTGGATGCATCGCCCGCGGCCGTTCCGCCTGGCCCATGCCGTCCACCACGCCAGCCGGCCGCCGACCGCCTGGGCCGCGATGAGCTTCCATCCGCTCGAGGCGCTCACCGGCGCCGTCGTGATCCCGGCACTGGTGCTCCTCGTCCCGATCCATTTCGCGGCCCTGCTCGCCGTGCTAGCCGTGATGACGGTGATGGGAGTGACCAACCATATGGGCTGGGAGCTCTTCCCGCGACCGCTGGTCGAAGGGCGGGCCGGGACCTGGCTGATCACCGCCAGCCACCATCATCGGCACCACCAGCAATATGGATGCAATTATGGCCTCTACTTCCGCTTCTGGGACCGGCTGTGCGGGACCGACCGCGGCCTCGGCGCCTTCGCGGCTGCGCCGGGCGGCGGCGGCGCTGGCCCTGCTCGCGACTCCGGCTTCGGCGGCCGGGGAGGGCGAGGTCGAGGTCCAGGTTCAGGGGCTCAGGAACCTGCGCGGCATGGTTCGCCTGTGCCTGACCCGCGATCCGGCGCATTTTCCGAATTGTAACGGCGATCCCGCGGCGCTGAAGCGGTCGGTCGCGGCGAACGAGGCCGCCGCCATCCGCCTGGCCGGCGTCGCTCCGGGAGTCTATGCGCTGGCCGTGATCCACGACGAGAACGGCAACGGCCGGCTCGACCGCTTCCTCGCCATCCCGCGCGAGGGCTTCGCCTTCTCGCGCAATCCGCGCATCCGGATGGGCCCGCCCCGGTTCGAGGAAGCTCGTTTCGAGGTCGCGGAGGGGCCGGTCCGCCAGGCGGTTCAGATGAAATATCTGCTCTGAGCCTCGAACGGCTCGACGGCGGCGATCGTTCGACCTCGCCGCCGCCCGCTCCGGCGCTCGCCCGGCTCGAGACCGGACTCAGCGGATCGGAACGGCGGCGCCGGCATAGGGATCCTCGAGCGCCGGCGGGTTCAGCTCGGGCGGCGGCGCCGGGAGCAGGGTCGAAGGCGGCGGCTCGGCCCGACCGGCGGCGCCGCCACTCCCGCCGGCGGCGAACGACTGGATGCCGGCGGCGATCGAGGATGCTCCGAACAGGATGAAGCAGCCGAGGATGACGGTGGCGCCGCGGCGCAGGTCGACCCGGCCGCCGAGCATCATCAGGCCGACCGTCGCGACGGCGATGACCGCGATCGTCGTCGCGATCGTCCCGAGCAGCGTCTGCTCCAGCCAAAGGACCGCGGCGACGAGCACGCCGGAGCCGCCCGGATCGGTCAGCGAAACCATCGAGCCGGAAGGCCGAAAGCGAAAATTCCTGTTATGGCCGTCCCCCTTGCCCCGCAGTCGAGCCTGCCATGACCGAGGGGAGGGCCCAAGTCAAACCGCGACCGGCCGCTTCTGGGACGAGGTCGTCAAAGGCCGGTCGACTGTCGCAATAAACGCTACGACCAAGAATGCGTTTGCAATCTTGCGCATCTGCTGATCTTCTTCCTCCGTTCGGCGACTCGCGCCGACGGGGGAAATCATGAACCGCCACAGGCTGGCCGTCGCCGCGGCCTTGGCCGCTCCCGCAGCGGCGGGCGCCAGCGAGACCGCGACCTACAGCTATGACGTGCTCGGCCGGCTGACCGGGGTGGCGACCAGCGGCGGGCCCAATGACAGGCTCAGCGTCGCGGCCAGCTACGACCCGGCCGGCAACCGGTGCACCTACGCCGTCGCCAAGGCGGGCG
>Ga0196962_10000184_pt1 | contig 34450 bp, 35 predicted proteins | sample S3v_20metaG_FD_183186 | JGI IMG/M metagenome (GOLD analysis project Ga0196962, IMG submission 183186) | Soil microbial communities from Anza Borrego desert, Southern California, United States - S3+v_20 | ecosystem: Environmental > Terrestrial > Soil > Desert | place: USA: California | collected...
AGGCGCACTTCCCTAAAGGCTCCTGTCCCTCTGATCAACCGCATGGGGTTCACATCCGGTCTCGGCTTGGTCAGTAGGTGCGCTAGATGCCGCCGGTGTATCGAGAAGTGCGGCTTCAATCCGCTCTATGAGGACCTTCGTCTCAGTGGGCCAAGGCACGCTAATGACTCCCTCCTTCTCTGGCAGACTCTCCTCTGGGGCTGTGTGGAGCGCGATCACCGGCATGCGTCCCTTTTGCGGGGTGCTCTTGCCCATGGCGCCTACGAAGGCCTCGCGCACGCTCTCATCCACTCTGGGAGTGAGGATCAAAAGGTGCGCGCCGTCTAGCAGCTCGTCGACAACCCCCGTGGGGTAGGAATCGAGTAGGGTGGTCTTATAACCGGAGCCCTCCAGAAGCACACAGAGAGAGCGCCCGACCACCGTATCGCAGCCGAGGATGGCTATGGTTGGGGGGTTGGGCATGAGTTCCACTTCGCCGTTTGCTCCTTGGCTGAGAGATCTACTGGGGTCTCTGTGCCCTTAGACGGAGAGGGGGCCGGGGTTGTTACGCCCCGGCCCCCTCTCGTGGCTGTAGATGTGCTTTACCTCCTTCAGGTTACTTGAGCTTGAAGTAGGCTGTCTGGGACGAACCGTCGAGGGAGCTTATGGTCACGTTGTAACAAGTGCCCGCGCCCGTAGGCGTCTTCCAGTTGTAGATGAACTGGCCGCCAGTGGTGTCGTAACGGAGGCTCGTGCCGCCCGTGACTGTCATCTCGATCAGATCCTCCGGATCGCCTGTTAAGGTCGTGCAGCTGATCTTCTGAGCCTTAAGCGGCTGGACGACATTGGCCGTATCGGTCAGTTCGGTGGTGCCCTTGAGGAGCTCGAACTTGATCGGCACTGTGGAGCCACCTTTGACGGTGTTGACGGTACCGTTCATATCCACCGGCTGGTAGAAGCCCTTGAAGGTCCAGGCCTTCACCGTGTATTGGCGCGTCGCCGTTGCCGTCCGGCCAGCATTGTCCTTGGCCGTAGCGGTCATCGTGTGGGTGCCCACGGCGGTGCTGTAGCCGGTGACGTCGCAGGAAGCGAAGCCGGAGACGGCGTCGTTAGCCGTGCAGGTCGGCTTAGCCGGAGTGTCCCCGAAGTCGTACGAGCCGTTAGCAGCGGGGCCGCCGACGAACGTGACGTTGGTCGGGTTGCTCAGGTCGATCTTGAAGGCAGCGCTGTCGATGCTAGCGGCCGAGTTGCCGACGGCGTCGGAGACCGCGCCGGAGGCGATCTTCACGGCGCTACCCTCGTCCGTGTTGCTGGAGTTGGTGATGGACTTCGTCAGATCGCCGTTCGGAGCGAACCCGGAGCCACCGTCCGTAGCGGTGAACTTGTTCGTGACAGCGGTTGTGTACCAATTGTTGGCACCGTTGGGGTTGGTCGGCGTCGGGCCATTGTCTGTGAGGACGGGAGCCTTCCTGTCGACCTTGTTGCCCGATATGGGACCGGCCGTAGCGCTGTTGCCGGCCTTGTCCGAGACGGTCCTGCTGTCGGTGGAAGCGTTGCCGTCCTCGGTGTTGGCCGCGACGTTGGTGGTTAGGTTGAAGCTAGCGTCGCCAGGGTTGGCAAGACCCGAGCCGCCGTCAGTGGCGGTGCAGTTGATGCTGACGTTGTCGGCATGCCAGTTGCCATCGGCGCTGCCGCACTGCACGTTCGGAGCAGTCTTGTCGACCTGGACCGGCTTGTTGCCCGAGGAGCCGGGGTTGCCGACCGCGTCGAACTGCGAGGCGGCGAAATTGTGAACCCCGTCAGTGGACACCGGAGGCATCAGGTTCACCGTCCAGCTACCCGAAGGGGAGCAGGGCACCAACGGCGGGGAAGTCGGGCCCCCGTTGTGCGTGACATGCACCGGACTGCCGCCGGGCTCGCACGACCCACCCAGCGAAGCAACGTTCTGGTTCGTGAGGTACGGGAAGGCGCGGGCCGCGCCGTTCACATCCGTCAGAGTGACGTTCGCGGCGGTGCGGTCGATCGTGTATTCCTGGCCGGCGAAGCTGCCGTTACCGGTTCCGCCACCACCCGCGGTGCCAGTCCCTGTGCCGCCGAGCTTGTTGCCTGCCCCGTCGGCGATAGAGTCGTTGTCATTAAGGTTCAACCCGAGGGTACCATCGCCGCTACCGGTATTCGCGGTGATGGTGTAAGTTGAGCCAGAGCCGGTGATGCCGGTAATCGACGCCCCGCTCAGGCCCGAACTCACAGCCAGCGCAAAGTCCGAGTTGGCGCCGATGTTGACGCCCGTGACGCTCTCGCTGAAGGTCACGTTCCAGCCCACGCTGGAGGCGTTCGTCGGGTTGGCGTTGGCACGGTTGATCGAGGTGACCGTCGGCGCGGTCGTATCCGAAGGGGTCACCTGGACGCACAGCCGTCCCGGGGCCGCGACCACCAGCCGATGTCATAAACTTGATCACTCCCTGGTAGAAGCCCGGTGAAGCGTTGCTCGGCGGAGCGACCGTAAAGGGGAATGTCGTCGCCGTCGTACTATTGAGCGTCTTCGGGAACGTCTGAGTGGTCGAAACCCAACTCGTCGGGAAGGTGCTCGCGGTCCCACTGGGGGGCGGCCCACAGGTGGGAGAGCCGCCGCCGACCGCTTCAACCGCGAAGCCGGTCACGACTGGGTCGGCGCCTCCTCCCTGCTTCGTCGCGTTGAGGTTGAACGAGAAGTTGTTTCCAGCGGCGACCGACTGGAATCCGGTAGTGGGGAACCTCGGCGGGTTGTAGACCACATCCGCGTCCGTGAAGCTCGTCGTCGCGGTACCCGACTGTGTTCCCGTCGCCGTGACGGAATACTGGGCGACGAACCAGTTGGGCAGGTTGAACGAGTCGCTAATATTTCCGCTTGCGTCGGCGGTCACGTCCTGGATCCGGTTCCAGGTCTGCCCCTGGTCGTCGTTGACGAAAATTCGGACCGACTCACCCGGCTGCCAGCCTGAGCCGGTGAGCGTGACGAGCTCACCGGGAGCATAGTCAGCCTTGTCGCTCTGGATGGTGGGCGCTGGTGAGGTGCCGGTGTCCTGCGCGAGCGCTGCAGCCCCCGGGATGGCGATTAGCACCGCACACAACATAAGGAGGAGCGTTACCTTGCTCCTCAGCCTAGTTCGCATATCTAGAGATCTCCCTTCTCATTGGTCTTACACCCTTGGTTCCTTGCGTCCATTCCTAGCTCTCTCCTCCTTGCATCTTGGTACTGATCTCCATATTTTCCGCAGGTTGCTTCCCTTTTCGAAGCTGCAGACTATCGGGAAGGGGGGGCGTGCCATCTGCCACGTGGCCTTTTCTTTGAGACCTTCATATATGCCATGTGGCTATTTTTTTGAGGATCCGTGTTTGGAGGTGGCTTGACGTATGCCGGGGTATGCTGAACGGCATATGCCTAACGCGCATATATGACTCATAAGTGGGGGTGCGGTGGGGGAGAGGGTGGTGCCATCAGGCCTTTGCCAGGCCTCGTGCATGGCGGCGCGTAGGGTGCAGAGGTCGGTCAGTTCCTCGCTGGCGGTCCTGGGCCCTGTGAAGCGGGGCTATGCTGAACCTCGTCTGACGGAGTTCTTGGATGCCGGTTAGCCAAGCACGAAACGGCCGCCCGGCATACATATCGTGTCTGCGATGGATTACAATGCTCGAATACGTTCGACAAGGGCAAACCCGTCGCAAGGCGGGGGCGCAAAGCCTACGGACCTCTGGAGGAGGTAGCCGGGTTGCCGAACCGCCAAGAGCGAGACCAAGGATGGAACCACCAAGAGTGGGAGCCAAGCAGAGCCCTGACTAGCGCCCTCCAGGAGCTGCCGCTCCTGGCCCAGACGTCCCGAAACGAGGACCTGGCGAACCTCGAACCCCACCTGGAGGAGGCGCTTCAGACGCTGGAACGCCTCGAGCAGAGAAGGGGTCTTTCGGATAGGGAAAAGATTCGAGAAGGGGCCCTCAGGATGCTGCTGACGTCGATCGAAGAGGTCAAGTAGAAGTCAGTACGCAACGGAAGGGCGGCACACGTACGCCGCTACCTACGCGGCGCTTCGTCTCCGCCAGGCGTATGCACGGCTTGCTCGATCGCCTGCACGAGAGCTTCCGTGGACCACGGCCAGGGCAAAACCGAGTCCGACCGCTCGTCCAGCTGCGCTTTCATGTCTGTGGAGAGGCTGAGGGCCGGCAAGTCAGCGGTCGCCGGGTCGCCTTTCACGACGCCCAGAAGCTCACCCTTGTGTTCGTCGCCGAGTAATGGCAGGAAGAGCACCAGGTCTACGCCCGCCAGCGCCACGCTCGGATCCTCCAAGGCGGCGAACCTGTCCACGAGGCGCGCCTCGTAGCCAGCTCCCTCGAGCAACAGCCCCAAGATCCGGGAGACCAGCGGATCATCGCCGATGATCCCTACCACCGTCGTCGTAGTACCATCCACCGGCGCTCCTCTCTTACTCGGAGAACGGGGAAAGAATGAGTATTCACCCAACCTTGTAGAAGGTAGATTTCTCGCTCGTACACCGTATACACACCCAACATTCATCGCCCCTGGCCAGGGTGTAGGCGGGACAGAGCGACACAGGGCTCCTTTCCTTCCGAGAGTATCCTGATCTCCTTCCTCTCCGTAGCCCTTCAGCAGCCAAGCGCCTACGAGTTCTGCTCTCGATAGTGCGCTCCGAGCCATTCTAGGCGGTGCTTCGCCGGTCTTCTTCTCGAGGGTTCCTGGAGCCTGAGTGTAACTCTATCAACTTCCTGTAGTCTTCCTTTGCGGCCTCCAAGATACCCTCCTTCGTAACCCCCTGAGCGCTGAAGGCGGCCACAAACGTGTCGTCTTGGCGGCGCAGGATGACTATGTCCGGGTCCGACTCATCAAGATAGTAGTCGATCTTGGGGAGTATCTCCTCATCCATGCTCACTACTCCTTGGAACATCACCTTGGCAAGTGAGGCCAAAAGGCTGCGTGGTCTCTAGCTCAATTCCTTCGAGCGCGTGTAAGGCGTGTTCTCGGAAGGACACATAGCCCCGGTCCAACACCCATGCGGCCTATGCTGTCTTTGGTGACTTAACGCCACCAAAAGGACTAACAAGACGCGTTTCACAACAGGCTACCTCCTTGCTGTTCGTGCGGTAGCCGGTTGCGCCACTGGCTCCACTCGTCCCAAAAGGTGCCCAACTGCGGGACGGGCTTCTCGGCCTCTACCTTCTTTCCCTCGCAACCGGTAGCATAAAGCCACGGCCGCAGACAAGCAACCCCCATATCGCATCCTCCGGGAGGAGTAGCCCTTACCGCTTGAAGTGCCTAGGAGGTGAAAGTTGCGCGGTAGAGCCCCGAGCATGTATGCTGCGTGTACTGCAAAACCCAGCTGCTGATAGAGGCTGAGAAGCTCACTCCCATACCTGGGTGCCTCGGATGAGTGGAGCCAGTGGCGCAACCGGCTACTACCGCAAACGGTGCTAGCCGGTTTTGTTTTGCAGGTTTGATGGAGGTGCATATCTTGGCACGTAAAGAGGAGGAGCAGCTACGTTTCCAGGCCAAGCTGCTCGAGGCCGTGGGGCAATCCATCATCGCCACCGACCTCGAAGGGAAGGTCCTCTACTGGAACAGTGCCGCAGAGGAACTCTACGGCTGGTCCTCGGAGGAGGCGCTGGGACGCAGGCTGAGGGACCTGACGCTCTCTGAGGAGCTGCTGGATCAGGCAGAGGTTGTCGCTTCCCACCTACGGGCGGGAAGAACCTGGTCGGGCGAGACGCTTCTCAGGCGCAAGGACGGCTCCTACGTGCCCGTGTTGGGTACCGCCACACCCTTCTTCGACGACCGAGGACACCCCGCAGGCATGATCGGCGTCTCCACCGACATCTCCGAGCGCAAGGCCCTCGAAGCGGAACTCGAACGCCGGGCTTCCCATGATCTCCTCACGGGCCTGTACAATCGTCGCGTCTTCGTCGATCGCCTCGGACAGGCCTTGCTGCGCACGAGGCGTCGGAAGAACAGCCTCAAGGTGGGAGTGCTGTTCATGGACCTGGACCGCTTCAAGACCATAAACGACTACCTGGGGCACGAGGCCGGCGACAGGCTCCTCGTCACGGTCGCCGAGCGTTTCAAGCAGCGGTTGCGGCCCGAAGACGTCATTGCACGCTTCGGGGGAGACGAGTTCGCCGTGCTGCTGGAGACCGTGGAGGACCCCTCCGAGGTGATCCGGGTGGCGCAGAGGATCGTCGAGAGTCTTCGGGAACCTTTCACCGTGGACGACCATCAGGTGGGCGTCAGCACCAGCGTCGGCATCGCTTTGGGCACTGCCCACGCCAACGACGACCCCGAAGGGATGCTACGCGAGGCGGACGTTGCGATGTACCGAGCCAAGGAGCAGGGCCCCGGCCGCTACGCGCTGTTCGACCCGGCCATGCAGACTCGCGCGCAGGAACGTATCGAGCTAGAGGCCGAACTCAGACGAGCCCTAGAGCAAGGGGAGTTCGTACTCTTCTATCAACCCGAGGTCTCCTTGCACAACGGGAGCATGGTCGGCTTCGAAGCCCTGCTGCGCTGGCAACATCCCGAAAGGGGACTACTCAAACCGTCGGCCTTCGTGCCACTTGCCGAGGAGACGGATCTCATCACGCCTATCGGCAGGTGGGTGCTGGAGGAGGCTTGCCGGCAGGCGAAGCGGTGGGAAGTAGAGCATCTTCCTGCCCCTCCCGCTACGATGGAGGTCAACCTCTCCGCAAGGCAGCTAGCACGCCGAGGGCTGGCACAGACCGTCGAAGAAGCACTGAGGCGAGCAAACCTGGCTGCCCACTCCTTGGCGCTGGACATCACCGAGACCGTCCTGATAGGAGCCTCGGAGCACAACGCCCAAGCACTTGAAGCCCTGAAGAAGATGGGCATCCGGTTGTACCTGGACGACTTCGGCACCGGCTATTCCTCACTCTCGTACCTAAAGCGCTTGCCTGTGGACCGCGTGAAGGTGGATAGGACGTTCGTAAAAGGGCTCGGAGGGAACGCGACGGACACAGCATTGGTGCGAATGATCATAGAACTGTGCCACACCTTGGGCATTGAGGTGCTGGCCGAGGGGGTCGAAACCTCCGACCAAGCAGCCTTGCTGAAGGACATGGGATGCGATTTGGGACAGGGGTACTACTTCGCACGGCCGCTGCGGAGTGAAGAGCTAGCGGAGCAGCTGCCCGAAGCGTTTCTACCGTAGGGTCGCCGCAATGATCTTAGGGCTAGCCGGAACGGTCATGTTCGATTGGCTAAGTGAGCTTTCGGCACTCGGCGCTGGTCGGCAACTGGCTGTCCTCGAGGCAGACGCCGCACACCGGCTCTCTGACTCGGAGTATGTGGCCTTGCGGCTCAGGCTTGAAGCGCAACAGAGGCGGCGCTGGAGGAGGCTTGGGGTAGGGTGATTCTCAGCCCGTTCTCATACTACGCTGTTAGATATTCTAGTCATTAGAGCTCGACCGGATGAGGAAGGGGACCATATAGGCGCCGGTACAGAGTCAATCGAGTGGAGCAGACCCTGGAGCAGCTAGCCCACCACTTTACTCTCCGGTCCCACCTACACACAGGAGATGTATATGAAGTCCACAGACATTGAGCTTATGATCTCGGTGGAAGAACAGGAACTCATGGAAAGGCTGGAGCTAGACTCATGGCCGGAGATCCTTAGGCTAGTGGGCCAATGCTCGATTCTCGTTGGGATTGTCGGTATCATCGCGGGGCTCATCGCAGCATAGCGGTAGGCTAACGCAGCACGCTAGGCCCCCAGAAGAGAAGGGCCGGGGTGTTGTGCACCGGCCCTTTCGTGCTCGGACTATCCGATCAGCCCGTCTTTTCATCTCCTACTTGCCGACTTTGAGGACGACGTACATGCCGGTGGCTGCGTGGTCTGCGGTGGCCCCGAAGGGGTCGACCAGGATGGTGAACTTCTGGTTCGCCGCGGCGTTGTTAGGCACCTGGAGGTTGTAGATGTAGCCCCCATCGACCGGGCGCATAGTCTGAGTGGTATCGGCCGCCAGGACCGGGGTAGTCGTCAGGGTCGTCCTCCCGGATTCAGCCTCGGGCGAGACGTTGCCGCCGAGAAGCTGGATGTGGGGAGTCAGGTTGGTCAGGTCGGTGGTGCCGCACCCGACGGAGATCTCCACCGGGATGACCTGGCCCTTCTGCACCATGTTGGTGGTGCCGTCAACAAGCGGCGGACTGAAGACCCCGTCGTACACGCTCACGGACTGCGCGGCCTGGGATGACTCGGCCGATACGCCGCCGTCCTTGTCGATGGCCTGCGCTTCGACGGTGTGGGTGCCGCAGGTGGAGAAGGAGTGCTGGTTGTTGGCGTCTCCGACCTCGAAGGTGTTGGCGTTAACGGCGCCGAACGGGCCGTAAGCGCCTCCGTCGATCGCCCACCGCCACCTGAATCCGGCGGCGAGGTCGATCGGCGACACATCGGTCGCCGTGCCGGTAAAGGTCACGGGGTTGAGCGTTCCTGCCAGGGCGTTCTGCGAAGAGCTGCTGATGCCCGTTAGCGCGGGAGCGACGTTGCTGACGCCAACGCTCTTGGACTCAACGTTGCTTAGCCTATCACCGTCGCTGACCCGTACGCTGATGTCGACCGGGGTAGATGAGATCAGGCCGTCGAGGAACTCGCAATCGAACCGGCCGTTGGTGCCGCTGATCCGGACGCTCCCGGGGACGAGCTCACCCTTGCCTGGCCCGCCGCAGACGACTGAGGCAGAGAAGGCGCCGCTATCCACGTCGGCGATGTCGAAGGTGTAGGTCTTGACGTCGCCCTCGTTGGCGGCGCCATCACCTTGCATATTGCTGACTATCGGCGCGTCGTTTAAGGCGGTTACGTCGATGGTGAACGTCTGCTCGGCGCTGGTGTCCGCTCCGCCGTTGGCGAGGCCGCCGTTGTCCTTGAGCCTCACGGTAACGTCTGAGCTGCCGTTCTGGTCGGTGGCGAGCGCGTAGCTGAGCGTACCGTCGGCTGCGACGGAAGGCTGAGTAGAGAACAGCCCGGTGTTGGTGTTGTTGGTGACCTCGAAGGTCAATTCCTGATCTGACTCGTCGGCGGGACCAGCGGAGATGCCGCTGGCCCAACCGGGGATGCTGTGTGGTCCAGAGTCCTCAGTCACAGTCTGGTCGGCCCCCGCCGTGAAGCCGGGAGCGTCGTTGACCGGGCTCGCCTTGACGTCCACTATCGCTACCATGTCGGAGCACTCGCTCGGGCTGCCGTTGTCGCATACGGTGTACTCGAAGCTAGCCTGTCCGTCGAAGCCGGTATCCGGCGTGAAGGTGATGTCGCCGTTGGTGCCAAGAGAGACCTGGCCATTGACGGGTAGGTCTACGGCGGTGACCGTCAGGGTTTGGTCGCTCTCGTTGGCGGTTCCCGGAGTGTCGTTGCCAAGTAGCTTACCGGCCGCGAAGACCAGAGGAGTATCCTCATTGGTCGACATGGTGTCGCTGGTGGCCACAGGTGCGTCGTTTACGGAGTCGACCGCGATGCTGACCGTTGCTGGATCGCTGTCGGCGATCCCGTCGGAGGCCTTGAAGGTGAAGCTGTCAGGACCTCTGTAGTCTGCCTCCGGTGTGTAGATGAGGTTGGCGCCCGAGCCGTTGAGGGTGCCGTGCCGCGGAGCACTCACGATGATGTAGCCCACGGCGTCGCCCTCTGCATCGGGGGCAGTGAGGGTAACTGCTACGGCCGCGTCCTCATCGGTGGTGACCGACTGGTTGCCTGCTGCCGGTGCGTCGTTTACGGGGCTGACCGGCACGTTGACCGTCGCCCTCTGCACGGAGCACTTGCTCGGGCTACCGTCGTCGCACACCAGGTATCTGAAGGCGGCGTAGCCACCGAAGTCGGCCTCCGGTTCGAAGGTGATGTTGCCGTTAGAACCGAGGCTTACAGTGCCGGCGGCGCCCTCATAGACCTCCGTGACGGCCAGGGTCTGGCTAGACTCGTTGTCCGCGCCCTCATAATCGTTGCCCACGAGGTCGCTAGACGGGAAGACCAGTTTCCTGTCCTCGACGGTCGCCAGGGTGTCCCTGCGGGCGATGGGCGTGTCGTTTGCAGCGGTGACGTTGATGGTGAAGCTCTGCTCGGCACTGGTGTTCGCTCCGCCGTTCAGCGTGCCACCGTCGTCGCGGAGCTTCACGGCGACAGTTGCGCTGCCGTTGGCATTGGGCGCGGCCTCGTAGGTGAGCTTGCCGCTAGCGTCGATCTCGGGCTGCCCCCCGGCGGTGAACAGGTTGGTGTCACTGGTGGCCTCGAAGGTCAACCGTTGGCCACTCTCGTCGGCGCTGCCAGCAGAGATGTCGGTAGCCCAACCGTTGACCACCTGCGCACCGGAGTCCTCGTTTACCGTCTGGTTGTCGCCCTTCCGGAAGCCAGGCGCGTCGTTTGCAGAGTCGACAGCGATGGTGAAGCTCTGCTCGGCACTGGTGTCCGCTCCGCCATTGGCCGTGTCGCCGTCGTCGCGGAGCTTCACAACAACCCTGGCCGTGCCGTTGGCATTTTCGGCGGGGGTGTAGGTAAGCGTCCCGTCGGGGGCGACGGAAGGCTGTCCTCCCGAGGCGAACAGGTCGTTGTTGTCGTTGGTGGCCTCGAAGGTCACCCGCTGGCCGGTCTCGTTGGGACCGGCAGAGATAGCGGTGGCCCAATCGGTAATGGTCTGCGCTCCGGCATCCTCATTCGTGGTCTGATCCGGACCCTTGGTGAAGCTGGGGGCGTCGTTTACGGCTTCGACCGTAACGGTCACGGACTTCTTGGCGCCGATCGCGGCCCCGGCGCAAGGAGGGTTGGCGGCCCGGCATTCGTCCGGATCGCCGCGGTCGGTGGGCGCATAGTCGATCTTCACGGTGCCGTTGAAGTCAGCAGCCGGGGTAAACTCGCGAGTGGAGCCTGCTCCGCTGAGCGAACCCTTAGCGGGATCGGTGATGCCATAGGTGAGGTCGGCATCGGAAGTCTCCACGTCGGAGAGCAGCCCACCGAAGTCTATGGAGAGCGGACCGCCGTCCTCGCTCATCGTCTTGGTTTCGTCGGTGGCCACCGGGGTGTCGTTGACCGGATCGACCAACATGGACACCGGAGCAGGGTAGCTGCCTTCGGTGCCGTCGTCGGCTTTGAAGCTGAAGATATCGAAGCCGTTGTAGTCGTCGTCCGGCGTGTAGGTGACGTTCGCGGAGCAGGTCCTCGGCACCGTACCCGCGCACGTCAGCGCCCCGATCGGCCCGAGGGTCCCGTGGCTCGGGCCGGTGGCGATGTAGAAGAGCACGTTATCGCCGTCCTCGTCGGTGCCGCTCAAGGTGATCGTCTTGGCGGTGTCCTCGTTGGTGCTCACGATCGGCTGGGGTTGCGCCTCCGGAGCCTGTTTCGTTGTATCCTCCGGAGTCTGCTTCGCCGGATCGAAGTGCGCGAGGAGGTCGGTGATGTTGCCGTTCGGGCCGCCCGGGTCCCCGGAGAGACACGCGTCGTTGGCAACCGTGTTGCCGTTCTGGTCGGTCCAATGGTCGAATACGAGCGTCGAGTCGGCGGGCACGGTCACGGTCCCAAGCCTCATAGACCCTTTATCGGAGATGGCTACGGACGCTGTGCCCATGGTATCGGGGAAGATGGTCCTGGATCCGTCAGTGCCCCCCGCGGCGCAAGAAGTGTCGTGGGTAGCGTTCCCACCGCCATGCGTCCTGTAGTTGACGGTCCACCTCGCAGGAGCGGGTAAAGTACCGCTGAACGACACGTTGCCGCCGGCGAAGGACGTCGTCGCCACGCCGGACTGCTCACCCATGGCGGTTACCTCGTAGGTTGCCGAGAACCCGGCGGGGAGCTGGAACCGGACCTGTATCCGACCACCCGCATCGGCCGTCACGCCTACGTTGCCGCTCCAGGTCTTGCCCTGATCATCCGTTAGCTTGACATGGACGGACTCGCCTGGCTGCCAGTTGGATCCAGTAAGGGTTATGTTCTTGCCCGCCGCAGTCTTCGACTCCTCGATCTGGATCGCCTGCGCGGGCAATGCGTCAGCGCTCGGGGCGCCTATGTTAGCTTCCTCGTTCTGGATCGCGGGCGCGGGCGAAGCGTCCCCGCGCGAATCGGTGCCGGGGTTGGCTACTTTCGCCCCCTCGTTCTGGATCGTGGGCAATGTATCGTTGCCCAGATCGGTTATGAGTGCCATCACTATCGCCGGTGCGGCGAGCAACATCCCACACACAACGAGTAGGAGCAGAAGGTTGCTCCTCAGCTTCGACAGCCTTCCCCTCGTCCTTTGATACATACGCTACCCACCTGTTGGCGAAGCCTCATATTTGTTTGTTACTGGTAAGGTTCTCACAGTTCGCTTCGCTACATCAAGAACAGACTATCGGGTAGGGAGTACAGTGACGTCTGCCAGGTGGCCATTTCTGGTGAAATCCGTGCGTCGAGGTATGCCAAGGGTTATTCGCACAACGCAAACAGTCGCCCACCGGCGGGGGAAGGGGCCTAAGAGCTACCCCGAGCTTGTGCTGAGTAGCCGGTTGTTCCGGCGGGCGGAGCCCTCACTTCCTCCACTCGCGGGAGATTTCAACCTCGACCTGGACGGGCACCTTCTCGAGAATATCCTCCCCCGCCCTGACCATCGCCGCCTGCGTCTTCTCGGAGACCTCGGTGGCCTGTTCCTCGGCGCACTCGATGACGAACTCGTCGTGGATGGAGTTTATGAGACGGGCGTCGAGACCTTCGACCTCCTCGCGGACGTAGACCAGGGCCAGCTTGGCTATGTCGCTGGCGGCCCCTTGAATCGGAAAGTTCATCGCCTCGCGGCGCATGGCGCCCCTGTCGTCTGCCACGGGGTCGTTGCCGAACTTGCGCACCCGGCCTGCGAGCGTTCGGAGTGTGCGGTCCCGCACGGCCCGGTTGGCCGTTCGTTGCAAGAAGCGTTGCACTTTGGGGTAGTTGGCGAAGTACTCGTCTATGAGTCGGCGCCCACGTTCCTCGTCCGTGCCTAGCTGGGCGGAGAGACTGCGGGCGCCGCGTCCGTACATCAGGCCGAAGTTTATGCGCTTGGCCGCCGTGCGCTGGTCCTTGGTGACCTCATCCATGGACACGTTGTACATCGTGGCCGCCGTCAGGCGGTGGAGGTCCATGCCTCTCTGGAAAGCCCCGACGAAGGCGGGATCTTCTGAGACCTCGGCGAGGATCCTCAGCTCTATCTGCGAGTAGTCGGCTATGACGAGCGTGTTGCCGTCTTCGGCCACAAAGCAGCGGCGGAACTCGTCCTCGTGCGGAATCTGCTGGATATTCGGAGCCGTACAGGCGAGACGCCCGGTCGGAACGCGGCACTGCAGGAAGTTAGCGTGAATGCGGCCGGTCTTCGGGCTTATAAAGCCGGGGTAGGTTTCGAGGTAGGTACCGAGTTTCTTCTGTAGTTCCCGATACTCGAGCAGTGCCTTCGCCGCCGGGTGGTCCACCTTGAGGAGGGTCCAGACCTTCGTGTCGGGGAGCTCTATCCCCAGGGTCCGGAAGGCGTCCGTGATCTGCTTGGGGCTGTTGAGGTTGAGTCGCGGTCCGAGGCCCTCGAGCGGCAATATCCCTTCGGGCGGCGGGAAGAAGGACTCCAGGTGGTCGGCGGCCCGGTCGCGTCGCTCGCGCACCCTCACCTCTAGCTCCTTCCAGCGGGCTACGTCGAGCTTGACGCCGGCGAGTTCCATCTCGGCTATCGCCGCGACGGCCGCGAACTCTATTCGAGAGATTCGTCCGAGCTCTTCCTCTTCTAGCGATGCCGCAAGTCGTTCGCGCAGAGGCAGCAAGACCCTTGCGTCCCGTGCGGCGTACTCGAGCTGTGCTTCGCTCAACTCTCCAGACCAGTCGCTCCTCTGCTCGGACTTGTCGAGCGACTCGTCGAGGTAACGCTCCACCACGGCTTCCAGCGAGTAGGATGCCCCGTAGTTGCCGCCATCGAGGACCTGGGCAGCGAGCATCGTGTCGAAGAGGGGCGAGAGCGAGACACCGTACAGGGCACTAAGGAACTGGTAATCGAACTTCAGGTTGTGCCCCACCTTGACCGGCCCGCCTTCGAGCACCCCTGTGAGTGGTGAGAGGTCGCCGACCTCGAAGATATCGATTACGAACGTCTCCTCCGGGGTGGCGAGCTGGAGCAGGCGCACCCCTCCGTCGCGGGGGGAGAGGGCCGTGGTCTCGATGTCCACGCCGATGGTTTCGGCGCTTTGCAGGGTCTTCGCGACGGCGCCAAGGTCTTCCGCGGTCGTAACGAGACGGTAGCCTTGGGTACGTTCCTCCACCCCTCGATTCTAGCAGGCAGAGGGGGTTTCGGATCACACCGCCCGCCGGTGCGTGGGGTAAACTCAACGCAATAATGGGTGGATCTTTCAAGATAGGCAGTGCGTTCGGTATAGACGTGAAGGTTCACTGGAGTTTCTTCCTGCTGCTGGCCTTCTTCGGCTATCTCGCTTTCGGAGATTCGGGCAGCTTCGTGGACGCGCTCGTCACCGTCGGCGTTGTGGTCGTACTGTTCTTCTGCGTCTTGCTTCACGAGTTTGGCCACTCGCTCGTGGCCATGCGTCTCGGGAGCGAGGTTCAGGACATCACGCTCCTGCCCATCGGCGGGCTGGCCAGGATGAAGTCACTTCCTGAGAGACCCATCGACGAGGTGAAGGTCGCCGTAGCCGGTCCGCTCGTCAACGTCGTGCTCGCCCCCATATTCTTCGGACTCGCCCTGCTCTTCGGGGGCAACCTCTCGGTTCCGACGGACATACTCTCCGGGGTAGGGTCCCTGGGCCAGCTCTTCGCCACGCTAGGCATGATCAACGTCGCCCTCGTGGTCTTCAATATGATCCCGGCCTTCCCGATGGATGGTGGCCGTGTGCTGCGCGGCCTGCTCGCCACGCGCCTCGGACCCTTGCGCGCCACGAATATCTCCTCGACCGTAGGGCAGGCCTTCGCCGTCCTCTTCATCCTCTTGGGCTTCTTTAGCAACAACTTCCTGCTCGCCATCGTCGGCTTCTTCGTCTTTCTCGGCGCGAGCGGCGAGGCAGGGATGGTCCGCCAGAGGGAGCAGATGCGCGGGCTCACGGTCTCTGACGTAATGGGTACCAAGGGCCGAATCGAGACGGTAACGCCCTACCACAACTTCGGCCAAATCCTCGACTCCGTTATCCACGGCTACCAGGAGGATTTCCCCGTCCTCGACGAGGAAGGAGATCTGGTCGGCATCATCACCCGCAACGAGATCATGGCCGCAGCCCACTCCCCCGGCCGTTTTGCCACCGTCCGCGACCTGATGAAGACAGAGTTTCCTACCATCTCACCCGACGCCGACCTCTTTACAGACGGCAACCGTATCCTTCAGGAGAGCGGCTTCAGGGCCCTGCCCGTCGTCAAGGATGGCAACCTGGTGGGGATGTTGACCGTAGATGATGTTGGCCAGGCCGCCCTGCTCCGCGATCTTCGAGAAAGGCGGTAAGCGCAGGGGCGCTCCGTGCGTAGGGTGCTTCGCGAAGACGTAGGGGCGGGTTTCAAACCCGTCCCTACTCGCACCGTCGGGACCTATTCGCTAGACTCTCTGCCATGAAAACGGTGGTAGAGGAGATCGAAGAGCACATCGCCAGGGTTGGGACGCACCCTGTTTACGGGTACGTCCACTGCCTGAGGGTCTTCGCCCTGGCTGAGGAGCTAGCTGCCCTGGAGGGAATCTCCTACGACGAGGAGATTCTGCGCGCGGCCGCCCTGCTGCACGATGTCGGTCTCTACAAGGCCTACGCCTTGCGGGAGCCGTCCGACCACGCCAAGCGCTCGGCGGTGGTGGCCGGCCGTATCCTCAAGGACTGGGATTTTCCCCCTCAGGCGAGCCAGGCGGTCATAGAGGCGATCGAACACCACCCACCAGGGGCGCCCGCCGGCACTGCCTCTGAGACCGTTCTCCTCAAAGACGCGGTCGGCCTCGACTACCTGGGCGCCATCGGTATCTCCCGCATGCTGGCCATGGTCGGCACGGAAGAAGACGTGCCGGATATAAGGGCGGCGATCTGGAACGCGGAGAGCCTGCGGCGGAGGATCCCCGACCTCCTCGTCCTGAGGAGCAGCAAGGATCTGGCCGCCCAGCGTATCCGTGAGATGGATGCTTTCGTCGAAGACCTGAGATACTCTACGGCGAAGCTGAAGCTGCTGTAGACGGCCCCGAAGGGGCGCACTCTTACCGGCTACGCCCCCGGCATCTCGCACGAAGGCACGCCTGGTCAGCTCTTGCATCCGGCCCACACACCGACTCACAGGCCATCCGCGTGTCAATCTACACTGTGTAAAGCAAGGAGAAAGGAGCCGAGTATGGAGGCCGAGAACGGGCACGAAAGCCGCCTCTTCCAGCGTGTGGGCTGGGATCCGCTAGGACGTGTCGGCCGATGAACGGTCTTCTGTTCGCGCTGACGTTCGTTGCAGCCCTCGGATGTGGTGTGATAGCCGGGGTCTTCTTCGCCTTCTCGGCTTTCGTGATGAGCGCTCTCGCCCGGCTGCCGGCCCAGCAGGGCATCGCCGCCATGCAGGCAGTCAATGTGGCGGCGATCACTCCCGCGTTTATGGCGGCGCTCTTCGGAACGGCCCTGGCTTGTGGGACGTTGATCGTCTCGTCGTTCTTGGTGTGGGGCGAGCCCTTCGCCGGGTACCTGCTCACCGGCGGCGCGTTGTATTTGGTGGGCACGATCGTGACCACCGTCGCCTACCACGTGCCGCGCAACGAGGCGCTGGCGAGGATCGAGCCACACGGCGCGGGCGCCGAGGACCACTGGTCGCGCTACCTTCGGGGTTGGACCGCATGGAACCACCTGCGTTTCGCAGCGGCCCTCGCCGCGGCTGCCACGCTCACGATCGCGCTGCGTATCGGTTGAGCGCCCGACGTCAGATCCCAGGCCACGACGAATAGTGGAGGCACACCATGTCACAGACCAGGATCGAAACCACGGGCCACAGGGCTCCCCGACCGAGGATTCTTGGTTCGGCCGTCCGCACCCTCGCGCTGGGCCTGGCCACCCTGGCCACCGGCCTCGTGGCCGGCGTCTTCTGCTCGCCGTGCACTTCCCGCAGCCCAGGTCGGGCCGTTTTTGGCTCGTTGCGCTGGCCTGCGCGCTCTACATCGGGGGCTGCTTCTTACTCACGGTCTTCGTGAACGTACCTTTGAACGAGGAACTGGCCCGCGTCGCCGAGGGCGCATCGTCCGCCGAACTGGCCGGCGCGAGGGCCGCCTATGAGGGTCCTTGGAACTTCTGGAACGGTGTGCGGACGGTGTTCTCGTCGTTGGCGTTCCTGGCCCTCATCGGCGCCTGCCTCTTGTGCGAGGACCGCGGCGCATCCTAACCCTGCCCGTTGCTCCTGTCGCCCACCATACGGGAGAGGAGGGTGCGGAAGCGTGGGTCGGCGTGCAGGGGCGCGAACTCCAGCGCGCTCCTGAAGTGCTCGACGTCGCGTTCGCCGGCGTCGACGGCCTTCTCGATGTAGTCGAGCGCGTCGCCGTACTCGCCGCGGCGGGCCTGGATACTGGCGAGCGCGGAGAGTGCGGGGGAGTATCTCGCGTCGGCGGCTATGGCCCGCTCCAGGATCTCCTCCGCCACCTCCAGGTCGTCGGCCGTGTAGTAGAGGCTCGCGTACGAGTAGAGCGCACGGGGGTTCGCGGGATCCACCTTCAGCGACTCCACGAAGTGCTCTTCCGCCCGCCCCATCTCCCCCTTGCGCTCGCTCAAGATACCGAGCTCGAGGTGGGCCTCCGGGTTCTCGGGGTCGAGGGCCAGGACCGCGTCGTAGGCCGCGGCCGCCCCGTCTTCGTCTTCCAGGGCGAGCCTGGCCTCCCCGAGGGTTATGAGGTGCCGGATCTCATCCCGCCCCAGCGCCACGGCCTCCTCCGAGAGCCTCAAGGCCTCTGGAAGGTTCTTCCTCAAGGCGAGCAGATGGGCCGCCAGTTCGTCCCTGATCTCCGGCGAGCCGGGACAGTCCTCGAGGCCCTGCCTGAAGGCGGCCTCCGCCTTCTCCAGATCACCGTTGCGGGCGTGGCAGATCCCCAGGTTCGCGTGGGCCTCCCACCACTCGGGCGCCGCCGCTATGACCTCCTCGTAGGCGCCTACGGCTTCGGCGTAGCGGCCCAGCATATCCAGGGCGTTGGCCCTGAAGGTCCGCGCGCCGCACTTCTGCAAGTCGTCTGCGGCGGCCTCTATCGCCTTCTCGAAGAACTCGAGGGCTTCGGCGTAGTCGGCGGCGTCGAAGAGGGTCAGGCCGGCGTTTATGAGCATGTCGGCGTCTTCCGGCACCCGGTTCGTCCAGCGCTCGAAGGTGGCCTTCGCCAGCGCGGGCTCCCCCATAAAGCCGTAGTAGCGGCCTAGCTCCACGTACGCGTCGGGGTATCCCGAGTCCGTCTCTATGGCCCGCTCAAGGTGGTGCACGATCTTGAACGGTTCGTCGCGCGAGAGCGCGACCATCGCGAGCCCCATCCGCGGCGCTACCCATTCGGGGTCCAGCTCCAGGGCGTCGAGGAACCTGGCCTCAGCCTCCTCGAGACGGCCCAGGTTCAGTAGGGCGCGTCCCACGGCCTCGATGACCTCGGGGTTCTCGGGGGCGGCCTCGAGGGCCTGCTCGAAGCGGGAGAGCGCCTCCTCTACGAGGCCCTCACTCGCCAGGGTCTCGCCCTGCTCCAGGTACTCGTCGTAGTCCATTGCACCCATTAAATCAGATGGGACGCGAGGAAGATGTGTACAATCTTCTGCGGAGACCTACAGGAAGGGGACGCCTCCGTGAAGAACCCCCCCGCCCTCACGCACCTCGAGATCCGCTACGGGGACCTCGACCCCTACGGCCACGTCAATAACGCCGTCTACCTAGAGTTCTTCGAGAAGATCCGCATCTGCTACTGGCGCGTACTTGCCAGGATGGCAGGCATCGAGAAGCTCGAAGCGGGCGACGTCCCCGGCGCCCGCTACGTAATCGCCGAGACCACCGTGCGCTTCAAGGCCCCGATCTTCTTCGAAGACATCCTCCACGGCGCGGGGCGAATGCGAACGGTCGGCAACCGCTCCTACGCTATGGACTTCGAATTGCGCACCGGCGAGACGTTCGAGCACGGCACCCTCGCCGCAGAAGGCTCTGCGGCCCACGTCTTCTTCGACCCTCTGGAGAATACTGTTCAGCAACGTCCCGACTGGTTTCTGCCCGCAGTCGCGAAGCTGGAAGGACGCCAAGAAGCATCATTCTCCCCGCAGGAGCGCTAGATCTAGAGGAGGTCATGATGGAGTATCTGAAGATAAAGGACACGGAGGTACCTTCGCTCGGACTCGGCACTTACAGGCTCACCGGGGAGACTTGCGTACAGGCTGTCGGACGAGCCCTCTCTATGGGCTACAGGCACCTGGATACGGCCCAGATGTACGGTAACGAGGCTGAGGTAGGCCGCGGCATCGGAGACTCAGGGGTAGACAGGGAGGAGATCTTCCTGACCACCAAGGTCTGGCCGAGCGACTTCGCCCACGACAGCGTCATACGGAAGACCAGGGAGAGCTTGAGGAAACTCCGCACCGAGTACGTCGACCTCTTGCTCATGCACTGGCCAGGCGATGGCGTGCCTCTCGGCGAGACCCTCGGTGCCATGCGGGAGCTGCAGGAAGACGGTAGCGTATCGCACATAGGGGTGAGCAACTTCTCCCCTTCGCTGGTCGAAGAGGCGTCGGAGCACGCGGAGATCTTCTGCAACCAGGTCCAGTACCATCCTTACAGGAGCCAGAACGCACTACTCGAACAAGCGCAAGAGATGGACTATTTGCTGACCGCCTACACGCCCCTCTCTCGCGGGGGGGTCGGACGGGACAAGACCCTCAGAGAGATGGGGGAGGCGCACGACAAGACGGCGACGCAGGCGGCCCTGCGCTGGCTCTTGCAGCAGGACAAAGTCTGTGCCATCCCCAAGGCGACCGGCGAGGAGCACCTCAGGGAGAACCTCGACGTCTTCGATTTCGAGCTCTCCGACGAGGAGATGGACCGCGTCTTCTCCCTGGGCCGCTGAGGCCGCATGCGCGCCCGCGAGCTGGGAATAAGGGTAGGGGATCTCTCGCCGGGGACCCAGAATGCGATCACCGACGTCGAGGGCGTGAGGGTGGGGCACTCGACCATCGTACGCGGCGAAGGCCCGCTCGTCGTCGGAGAGGGACCGGTGAGGACCGGCGTTACCGTCATCTGTCCCCGTGAAGGGCTGACGCGCGAGGTGCCCGTCTTCGCCGGCTCTCACTCCTTCAACGGCAACGGTGAGATGACGGGCCTGGAGTGGATCAGGGAGGCCGGCATCCTGGCGACACCGGTCGCGATCACCAACACCCACAGCGTCGGTGTCGTGCGCGACGCCCTGGTAAGGGCCGAGATGGAGGCCAGGACCGGCGAGGAGGACTACTGGTGCCTTCCCGTCGTCGCCGAGACCTACGACGGCACCCTGAACGACATCAATGGCCAGCACGTCAAGGCCGAGCACCTACTAATGGCGCTCGAATCTGCGAAGAGTGGACCCGTCGAGGAGGGCTCCATCGGCGGGGGGACGGGTATGATCTGCCACGAGTTCAAGGGCGGCATCGGCACGGCTTCGCGCAGGCTTCCCGAAGGCGACGGCGGCTGGACGGTCGGCGCCCTGGTGCAGGCGAACTACGGTAGGCGCTCCATGCTGCGCGTCGACGGGGCTCCGGTCGGGCGCGTCCTGAGCACGCAACGCGTCCCCTCACCTTACGAGAGCGACCAGGAGCCTCGACCCGCGGGCACGGGTTCCATAATCGTGGTCCTCGCCACCGACGCCACGCTCCTGCCTATCCAGTGTGATCGGCTCGCGATGCGCGCGAGCATCGGCCTTGGCAGAATGGGCGGCGGCCTCGACGACGGGAGTGGCGACATCTTCCTTGCCTTCGCCACGGGCAACCGTGGCATTCCACGCGAGGGACTCCCCGATCCACCGGCGACCGTGACCCTGCAAATGGTGACTAACGACTACATGACGCCGCTATTCCACGCGGCTGCAGAGGCCACAGAGGAGGCCATCCTGAACGCGCTTCTCGCTGCCGGCGACATGAAGGGGCGCGACGGAACCACCGCCCACGGTCTCACGCCAGAGGTCCTGCTCGGCGCGCTCGAGGAGGCCAGAAGGGACTCGAGATGACAGTATCCCTCACCGCCGGTCTCCACCGGTGAGCAAACAGCGTCTCCTGCGCAGAGCACGCTGCGCGATCTAGCTCGGAGTGTACTTCTAACTTCGGATGTACGCAGTTCTCGGCAGTTCGGGATTTGATGTAGACTCCCTTCGGCTTGGTGGCGAGCTAGGGGAGGCTCCGATGCGACGGGTACGCTACGCGGTCGCGATGAGCTTGGACGGGTATATCGCTGGGGCCAATGGCGAAGCGGACTGGATCATCATGGACCCGGACATCGACTTCCGAGTACTCTTCGATCAGTTCGACACCTTTCTCATGGGACGCAGGACGTTTGAGGCCATCGGAGGAGCAAGGGGCAGTGGGCAGCAGGGAGCGCAGACGATAGTCTTCTCGCGGACGCTGCGCCAAGAGGACTATCCGAACATAACCATCGTCTCCGAGAACCCAGAACGAGCGCTGGCCGACCTCAGGTCGAAGCCGGGTAAGGACATCTGGCTCTTTGGCGGTGGGGAGCTCTTCCGCAGCCTCTTGGAAGCTCGGTTAGTGGATGGTGTGGAGGTCGCTGTGATCCCCGTGCTGCTGGGCGAGGGCATCCCGCTGTTGCCGCCTAAGCCTTCGACGGAGCGGTTCAAGCTGACGTTGGTCAGCAGTAGGACGTACGAGACGGGGATAGTATCTCTGGAGTACGCCGTCGAGTACGAGCAGGCCTAGCCTATTCACCCGAACGCGTGGAGAATACGAGTTTTCCGAAGTTCATGAGGCTACGTGAGGTGCCTCTCGATGGTGCCTAAGACCTCTTGAGCATGACCAATAGGGTCAGCATCAGGCTCGAATGCCACCGACGCGTGGCCGCCTTCGATTGACGCTACAAACTGAAAGAAGCTGCCCTAGCGGACCACCACGTAGTCCAACCCACCACAGTCGATCTCGCCTCGCTGGCGGGTCAGCACTAGGATAGTGGGGTTAACGAGCAGCTCTTCATAACGGTCGGACTCGGGAGCAGAGGCGAGGCTCAGCTCAGGACGCTGGCGCAACGACAACTCGCCATGGCTGTAGATGGCAACGTAGCGCACCGCTGGGGTGAGCTGGAACAAAGCGTCGATCAAGGCGTTCATCAGCTTCCTCCTGTGTGGGGCCATAAGACTCTCGTCACCAAATACCCTACGAGAACCACTTTTCATGCAGCCTCTCTAGGAAGTTGCGCCAGAACTTCTACGCCTTCACACTGGGCTCGTCGATCAACTTAAGGCGAGGCCGACCGGTCCCGCCCTCTATGTGAAGGAGGTAGGCTAAAGCTATGTACATTGCAGTGCGGCGCTACGAGGGCGTGAAAGACCCGCAAAAGGTGAGACAGGTGGTCAAGGAAAGCTTTGTGCCCATCCTCAGCGAAATGCCTGGATTCGTGGCCTTCTACTGGGTCGACGCCGGCGACGGCGTAGTGCAATCAACCAGCGTCTTTGAGCATAAGGCGGCTGAGGAACAGTCTACCATCAGGGCACGAGAGTTTCTGGAGGAGCATCTGGCCCCCTTGATGCCGAACCCGCCCCAAATCACAGCCGGTGAGGTTGGCATATACAAGGGGAGGTAGGCGAGACACAGAGAGTTTGAGAGCTAGATGTGTGATAGAGCGGGGGCTCCTTAGAGTCCCCGCTCTCTCACTGCCCTAATTCACCCAAGTGCCGATAAGAGGCCTTCTCCGAAGTTGGACTTCCGTGAAACTGTCCGAAATGTCTCATGAGCGAGCCAATCGACTGGCCATCAGGCGGCTCATCGCCGCATAGATGAAGGCTTCCGAGCTCTCCGGCAGTCTCTCGTAATCCTTGCTCAGCCTCCTGTTCTGGCCCAACCAAGCCAACGGTACCCACAACCTACGGTTGATGCGCCAAACCTCAGAACCCTTCATACTTCTTCTTCCTGCCCGAGATGGGATTCAAGCACCAGCGCGATAGACACCAGCCTCTACACGACTCCTCCACACTCGGTCCTAAAAGCCCTCTCGGGCAGTGGAGACAGGCGCGGCTGTTACAGAGAACCAACGGTCTTCGGATGAGCGAAGACGGCGCAGTGGTGGAAGCGCGGGAGCATGAACCAACACTCGAACGCGCGCAAGAAACGCGCCTTGGGCACCATAGTAATGTTCTTGGTGTTCGCCAGGTGCACGTAGGTATCTCCCACTCGGTAGATCACGCCCCAGTGGGCACTCAAGGGACGACCTCCAAGCTTGCCCATGTCCATAGAGACTATGACGGGCAAGCTTGCTTCGACCGATCGCTTGACCTCCTCCCATATTTGCTGGCGTCCCTTGCCTGTATTCGTCGAAGCAGCCCAGCTTGCCTCAAGCCCGGCAGATCGAAGCACCTTTCCGAGCTGGCCGGGCGTAGTGCCGAATAGTCCGAACAGGTGATCCGGGGGGAAGTCCTCGCAAATCCTGTCGATTATCTCGCCGTCCGCCCAATGAGGGTGTCCGTCGTTCTCGTCGTAGATGGGTTTGTTTAGACCGTAAGGGTCTAGCCTGTGATAGTCAAGGATAGTTGCCACGGCTGCCTGGCCGCACCTGTTCCAGTCCACCCGCGGCCGCGAGCTGTGGTAAGAGTGCAAATAGTCGATGCCGCCCTCTGGTTGCGCCTTTATGATTTACCTCATGTATGGTCCCGTGTTATGTGGTAGATCATTGTACCGAGATTTACTAGCTTGGCGGCTGAACAATCGTCTACGATAGGGTCACGGTGGTTAGGGAGGTTGGCACGACAGTAGAGACGATGTGGGCAAGGATAGACGGACTGCGCGTACGCTGCCTTGCCGCTGGGACAGGAAGGGCACCCCCGCTGCTACTTCTCCATGGCGGTGGGTTCGATGCTGCCGACTTTTCGTACCGGTACACAATCGAACCTTTAGCTCGCCGTCGCCCTGTACTCGCTTTCGACTGGCCAGGATACGGAGGGAGCGACAAGCCGAACCACCGGTATGATCTCGCCTACTACGCACGCTTCCTCTCGCACCTAATGGACTCTTTAGGGATTCAGCGCGCGGCACTCGTCGGCACCTCTATGGGAGGTGGAGCGGCGCTCTCCCTCGCGCTGTGTGAGCCGGAGCGGGTTGAGAAGTTAGTCTTGGTAGCCAGTTACGGGCTTGGTAAGGATATCCCTTACGGAAGGCTCGGGTACTTCCTCGTGCATGCTCCGTTGGCTGCGGACCTGCTCTACACGCTCTTACGCCGGAGCCGGCGCGCGCTGCGTTCCGGGTTGCGTAGAATGGTTTGCGACCCCCGGGTGGTAAGCGACGAACTCGTAGATGAAGCCCGTCACCTTCTGGACCAGCCCGCATCAGGCCGGGCGTTCCGCTCGTTTCGCAAGAGCGAGGTAGGGTGGAGCGGGCTGAGAACCGATCTTTCGGACCGCTTGGGCACAGTAGCTCAGCCAACCCTCCTGATTCACGGCGAACGCGACCGCGTGGTGCCTGTAGCGTGGGCACGACGAGCGCACGAACGACTTCCGGACTCGGAGCTGCGCGTTCTGCAGGACTGTGGCCATTGGCCGCCGCGCGAGTGCCCGGACGAGTTCAACCGAGTGGTTACGGACTTTCTGGCTCGCTGAAGGGTGGAATGGTTTCTGGAAGCGGCCGGGGTTGCTTTGAAGCGGAAAGGGTCAGGGCGCGTCACAGCCGCCAATGAGAACTGGTAACCTGGAGGTCCAGCGCCGGAGTCAGCTTCCCTACGAGCGCGCCGTCAAGGTCATCCGTATTCCTTCCTTCGGTCTTAGCGTGATGGAGGCGTAAGGCTCCACACTCTGGCCAGGAACAAGCTCCATCCTGAACCGCTGGGCCACCGCGGCCAGAACCAGGCGGGTCTCGGTCATCGCGAAGCCCGCGCCGATGCACTGTCTGGGTCCCCCGCCGAATGGGAAGTACGCGAAGCGCGGCATCCTCTTCTCGTACTCGGTTGTCCAGCGGTCCGGGTCGAACCGCTGTGGATCGCGGTGGTAGCGCGGGTCGCGGTGCACCACCCACTGGCTCATCAGTGCGGTGGTGCCGGCGGGCATCCGGTAGCCGCCAACTTCACACTCCCAGACAGCTTCCCTTCCCATCACCCAGGCAGGTGGATAGAGGCGCATCGATTCCTTCACTACGCGCTCCACGTAGGGCAAGTTGGGCAGGTCGGCCACGATCGGGGTCCTGCCGCCGAGCACGCGTTCGAGCTCTTCGGCCAACTTGGCTTCGGCCGCGGCATACGAGGATAGAAGCCAGAAGGTCCAGGCGAGGGTGTTGGCGGTAGTCTCGTGGCCGGCTAGGAAGAGGGTCATGACCTCGTCCCTGAGCTGCTTGTCCGTCATCCGCTCACCACTCTCGTCCTCGGCCAGCATGAGCATGGAGAGGAGATCACCCCTATCCTCCTCTCGGCTCTTGCGGCGCTCCTTGATGATGACGTGGACGATCGCGTCGAGCCTCCGGGCCGCCCTCTCGAAGCGGAGGTTGTGCGGGGTGGGGATGCTCTTGGGGATCCGGATAAGGCGCCGCTGCGAAGAAAAATCCTCCAGAGCCACCGTCATCGCTCTCCCTACGTCCCTGGCCTCCGCCCCGACGTCGGCATCGAAGAGGCACTTGGCCACTATCTCCAGCGTCAAGCGCGTCACCTCTTCGTGGACGTCGATAGTTTGGCCATCTCGCCAGTCTTCGAGCGAGCGCTCGGCGAAGTTGGCAATCACCTCTCCGTAAGCAGTTATTCTCTTGCGGTGGAAGGCTGGCTGGGCGAGCCGTCGCTGGCGTCGCCAGAACTCGCCCTGGCTCGTCAAGAGCCCTTCGCCGAGCAGGCGGCTATTCCTCTTGAGGATTTTGGTCTTGGTGAAGTTACGGTTGTTCTCGACGAGCACGTGCTCGATTAGGTCCGGATGTGAGAGCAGGTAGAACGTCTGACCCATGAAGCGCAGCTGTACAATGTCCCCGTACTCTCGGGCACAGCGAGAAAGAAAGCCCAAAGGATCCCTCGAGTACTCCCGCAGATTATGCCCGAGGAGGTGACCCTTGGGGCCGGATGGACCTCTCAGTGTCCTCACCGGTTCGTTTGCTCCTGAAGGTTGCAGGGATCCACAGTCAAAGTGATGCTTGCGAAGGTCGGCTCATCTGCGAGTATACCGCGCCGAGGTGACGGAGAATGGCATCAGGGTGCCCTTCTATCGCTAGAATTGCCTAGATAAGGTGTTTGCGTTGCGGCCCGAACTGTGCGATAGCCGCGCCAGCGCCTCCCCGTACACCCCAGCGGGCCCACGGTGCGCTGTGTCGACGGGTGGGGTTATCGAGGATACGTGAGTCTCAAAACACCCGGTCACCTGGGCTACGATTCCGTGCCTTACTGACCGAGGGTGGTGACCGAAGAGTGCAACTTCAAAGAGCCTGAAATTTGTCCCTGGTACAGCCTGGAAACATCGCCTTGACAGTGTTCTCCGAGGTTCGTGTGAGCTGAATGCCGATCGGGTAAGGATTACTAAAGAGTGGCGGCAACGTTGGGAGGGTAAGGATGCCCAAGAAGAGCAGCAAGGACAGAGCCGAGGGAGCCCTAGACAAGGCCAAAGGCCGTGTGAAGGAGGCCGGTGGTTCTCTAAGCGATGATAGCCAAAAGAAGGCGGAAGGACGTGCTGACCAGCGCAAGGGTACAGCCAAGGACAAGAAAGGCGCAGCCAGGGATCTGGCGCAGTAAACGCTGCGCAGGGCCGTTGGATAAACAGCGAGCGAGGGTTTGAGGAGGCACAAACGTATGAGCATTGCGAGAGTCACAGAACTTAGCGCCATCTCGGAGCAGGGCTTCGAGGACGCCATCAATCAGGCTGTAGCCCGAGCCACCAAGACGCTCAGGGGTGTAGAGGGTTGCTGGGTGAAGGACATGAACGTCATGATCGAGGATGGCAACATCACCGGCTACAAGGTCAACGTGGAGATCACCTTCCAGCTTGAGGATCCCGCCTAGCGTTGAGGAGGAGCCCTCGACGGGGCTGTGGCTCTGGCTTTGCCGGGGCGAAGCCATAGTATTGGCGAAGGATCCGATCGTCTCCGGTTGCTGCCCTTTAGGTCACACGAGTTTAGCCAGCCCGTTCTCCTTTCGCCGTCCGTTCGTCTGTTCCGGGTAGTTCTCGAACCGGCGTTAGGGCTAGGTCGTAGATCCTCCAGTCGAGGTCCCGGGCGCGCTTTATAGCGTTTTCGACCTTCTCCGGTATGTTCGTCTCATCGTAAGACACCACGACGGCTTCCCCGAAGTACACCTGCCCCTCCTCTCGCAAGCGCAAATCTACATCCTCCACCCAGTCGAGGTCCCGGAGCATTTCAGCGAGCCTTTCGTGCAACGGATCCGCGTCGTCCTCATCTATGGTCGTTGGTGTCTGGTCCATCAGGTCCACGACGGCGCGGCGCAGGTTCGAGACGCCGTCTTTGGTGATGTCCAGAGAGATCAGGGCAGCGGCTACAGCGTCGAGCCACCACAGCCCGAACCCGATGCCCACGACCCCCACCATGGCGGCGCTGGCGGTGAGCCAGTCCGCCTTGTTCATCTTGGCATCGGCGTAGAGCACCTTGTTGTGCAACTCTTCTGCCAGGGTTATCTTCGCGCGTCCTAGGAACACCGCAGGCAAGCCACTCCAAGCGAGAGCTGGCAGCATCAGCCAGCCTAGCCAGATCGTCTGCCCGAAGAGCTCGACGGAGTTTATGGTGGGGTACTCTGCTGTGATGAGCTTTATGATCGATTCAACAAGCAAGTAGGTACCCATAACGAAGAGCGCGAGTGCTGAGCACAGGTGGGCTATGGAGACGATGCGGTGGAAGCCGTAAGGGAAGCGTGCTGTCGGCGCGCGCGAGTTGAAGCGCATGGCAAGGAGGAAGGCGATCGGTGGGATCAGGCTGAGGAGGTCCTCTATCCAGGCGGTCTTCATCGCCTGGGAGGAGCCGAGTACCAGAGCCAGGAGAATCACGGCAGAGGTGAGGTAGGCGATGGTTAGCCATTCAAGCCTGCGCGCCTTGCTGAGCGTCTGCTGCAACTCCGGAGGCAGCTCCGCCGATCTCGCCCGCCCCATCAGGAGGTCTCTTCGCGCAGTAGTTCTTTCGCTTCCTCCCGGTGCACGCGCAGGAAGCGCTCAAGTTCCACGAGCCAGCCGTTCTCCCCGAGCGGCACGGCCATGATGTGTTTCTCCTCTGGAAGTTCGGCGCCGGTGGGCTCGAACCCCCACGCCTTTAACTGCCACTCGTAGGTGGCGACGGGCATCTCGGCGGCGGAGAGATCCTCTACCGGAACCGGAACGGCACCCTCCTCCTTTAGCATGGCAGCCGTCGCGTCTATGCGCTCCACGGCGACCTTTCGCCCCGATGGATCGTCGAACACGTGCGTGCCGGGCGGCACTCCCACGACCAAGCGCGTGGTCAGGTAGGTGCCGGTAACGCCAGCCTCCTTCCCCTCGCTCACGCCGGGAGAGGTGCTGGTGAACCCCCCGACCAGCACGTCCACCTCGGCCTCTTTGGCCGCCTGAAGTAGCTCGGGTGTAGTGCCCGGCACGAAGGTCGTGTCCGCCCCCAGCTCTCGGGCGAAGTCTTTCAGCAACTCAACCTCGATCCCGGAGGCGCGTCCGTCCTCCATTCGTGTCCACGGGTCGTTGTCGACGATGCCCACGCGCATCGTAGCGTTCTGAACCCCCTCCAGCGTCCCTCTAGGGTCACGCGGAAAGTTGCAGCTCGCAGACGCTAGGGCACTGAGAGCAAGAAGGAAGAGACAAAGATGCCGCCAACCCGCAAAAGCGTAACCGTCCATGCTTGGAGCTAGTATATACGCGAGCCTGTAGCGAGGTAGGACCTTGGGAGATGATCGCGGAGGGGAGCGCAAGAAGCGTGTGAACGGTGGACGACAAGCGGCGGACCGAGGTGCTGCGAACCGTGACGTTGTGGCCAGGATGCTAGCCCCGGTCCTCGATCTGATGCAATGCACCCGAGTGTGTGCACGGTAGATTATCCGAAGCTCACCTTGGCGGAGTTCTAGGACGTTCCTTCAGTGCAACGACACCTTTCGGGCCACTACAACTGCACCCTTAGTCTGCCGACCGGGGTGCAGATAACCGATCTTTACGAAGCTCCGGATCAGCGGAGCTCCGGTAGGATCTCCTTTTCGAAGAACCGGAAGAAGCCCTCCTGGTCCGGGCCGATCTGGTGCATGTAGATCTCGGTGTATCCCGCCTGTTCGTACTGGCGTATCGACTCCAGGTAAGGCTCGGGATCCGGACCTGTGGGAGGCGTATCCGCGACCATCTCCTCGGTTACTAAGGAGGCGGCCTGTTCGAAGTGTTTGGGTGTGGCAAGCTCCTGGGAGAGCTCACCCGGCAGGCCCATGTTCGGCCACAGCCTGTGGACCATGCGCCGGGCTTCGGATTCGTCCTCGTTCCAGCAGACCTTCATCTCCCCGAGGCGTGGCTTATCCTCGCCGGCCTTCTCGATAAAGTCGTTGAGGAGATCCGGCTCCGGGGCGGTGCCTACGTAGCCGTCCCCGACCCGGGCTGCGACCTCGATCGCCTTGGGGCCGAAGGCCGAGACGTAGATGGGCGGCGGCTCGTTTGGCAGCGTGTAGAGGCGGGCGTTCTCCACGGTGTAGTGCTTGCCGTAGTGCCGCTTGTTGGTGCCCTCCCACAGCAGCCTAATCACCTGAACCGCCTCTTCCATCATCTCAAGCCTCACGTCGGTCGGGGGCCAGTGGTCCCCGAGTATGTGCTCGTTTAGGTTCTCACCGCTGCCGATGCCGAACCAGAAGCGACCCTCCATCATCGCCGCCGAAGTCGCCGTGGCCTGGGCGATTATGGCCGGGTGGATGCGGATAATGGGAGCGGTGACGCCGGTGCCGAGACGTATACCTTCTGTGGCGGTTGCAATACCCCCTATCACGCTCCATACGAACGGGCTCTGGCCCTGCGCGTCAATCCAGGGGTGGTAGTGGTCCGAGATCCAGGCCGTGGTGAAGCCCGTTTCCTCCGCCCGGCGAGCGTTCCGGACCATTTCGTTGGGGGACATCTCCTCGCTGGAGAGCACATATCCCATCTCGGCCATCGGCTGATCCTCCTTCCCGATGTCGAACCGCGGGCGCTCTTGGACGCCGGGTTCGCCGCTCTGGTACATGCATCGATATACCCTCCGACCGGCGAAACTAACTCTTTTGAGCCGTGACCTTCTTCTGCGTGCTAGTTTTTGCGATGCTGAAACTGTCCGAAAAGGGATATGAGCCCTAGTCCGAGCGCGGATTCGGCCAGTGTACGGGGGGCGAAATGGGCCAAGGAGTGCCTTTCGGCGGACCTTAGGGCTACGCCACAGACGCATCGGAGGCTTTTCGGAAAGTCTCGGAAGGAGAATTCTGCGAGGATCGATCGCGATGATCTAGTATTGCCAAGTCAGACATCCTAAAGAGAGACAGCAGATGGCACGTTACGGAACACTGCAATTGCGGGTTCTTCCTTCCCTCGAAGGAGACTCGGAAGAGGCGAAGAGGGGTTTTTCAACAGGCTGATGAATTCTGCGAACTTCGTCTTTACGGAGTTCTCAATAAGTTAGCCCCGGACATCGGGCGGTGGCATCATGCATTTGGTGGAAGAGGATGCCCCGCTTCAGCTGAAGCGGGAGGAAGGAGCAGCGGCGTGACTGAGCCCGGCCACACGGACACCGAGATCCGGCCGTTCCGGATCGACATCCCGCAGACGGACCTCGACGACCTCCATAACCCTCTTGCCCGCACCCGCTGGCCGGACGAGCTGCCCGGGGTGGGCTGGAGCCGCGGGGTGCCGCTTGGATACCTCAAGGAGCTAGCCGAGTACTGGAGAGATGGCTACGATTGGCGACAGTGGGAGACGAAGCTCAACGAGTTTCCGCAGTACACGACTGAGATCGACGGTCAGAACATTCACTTCCTGCACGTCCGCTCCCCGCAGCCAGACGCGCTGCCGCTGATCATGACCCACGGCTGGCCCGGCTCGATCGCGGAGTTTATGAAGATCATCGGTTCGCTCACCGATCCTCATACCCACGGGGGCGATCCGGCCGACGCCTTCCACATCGTGGCGCCGTCGCTGCCCGGCTTCGGCTTCTCGATGCCGCTCCGCGAGCCGGGCTGGGAGATGGGGCGGACCACCGACGCGTTCGCCGAGCTGATGCGGCGTCTCGGCTACGACCGCTACGGTGCCCAGGGCGGTGACATCGGTGCCGGCGTCACCGGCCGGCTCGCCAGCATCGACTCAGACCACGTGATCGGCTACCACGTCAACAGCGACCAGGGCTCGGCGGCGATGGTCGGCGAGTTCTTGCCGATGCCGGAAGATTTGACCGAGGACGAGAAGGCGCGTCTCGAGGAGATCCGCCAGGCCTCGTCGGAGCGGAGCGGGTACTTCGGGCTCCAGTCGACCCGTCCGCAGACGCTCGCCTACTCCCTGGCCGACTCGCCGGTCGGCCAGCTTGCGTGGATCGTCGAGAAGTTCAAGGAGTGGACCAACCCGGCCGCCCCGCTTCCGGACGACGCCGTCGATCGCGACCAGATGCTGACCAACGTCAGCATCTACTGGTTCACCGACACCGGGGGCTCCTCGGCCCAGTTCTATTACGAGGGAGCCCACAGCCAACTCGACTGGCTGACCCCGTCGACGGCGCCGCAGGGGTGGGCCGTCTTCAATACCGACCCGATCATGAGGCGTCTCATGAACCCGGAGGGCAAGATCGCCCATTTCGCGGAGTTCGAGGAGGGCGGACACTTCCCGGCGATGGAAGCTCCCGACCTTCTGGTCCATGACGTGCGTGCATTCTTCCGTCGACTCCGGTGACGTAAGGGCTTCGTCGCCCCTGGAAGAGGACGACCACAAGCTCCCGGGAGCACCGAAACGGCCTTATTCACCGAGCCACCAGAGTAGGCCGTCGAGATTGACGAGCGGGCGCGCGGCACCGCCCCCGGCTACATCTTTATCGCCGCGAAGAAGGACGCCGGGCAGGACGATCCGATGTTCGTCGCCGACCTGGGACAGCTCGTGTGGATCAGCAAGGACGGGTACGCGACGGACTTCAAGGTGCAGCGCTACAGGGGGGTTGCTCGGCTCTACAAAGGCGGTCAGGCCCGGATGAAGGGTCCGTAGTTGGGGATCAGGCACTTTCTCGGGACGTTCCAGGATGCCATCGCTAAAGGCGGCGGACGCCGTTGCCTAAAATGGTGGTGTGGAACTGAGGGACTTGCAGATGTTCGGCGAGCCGGGGGCAGTTGTTTACCTCGCGGACTGTGTGGATCTCATGAAGGTCATACCCTCAGGCAGCGTAGACGTGGTCTTCGCCGACCCTCCTTACAGGCTCTCCAGAGGCGGCGTTACGGTCAAGAGCGGCAGGCTCGCCCCGGTTGACAAGGGCGCCTGGGACAGGTCCATGGGTTTCGCTGAGGATCACCGTTTCAACGTCAGGTGGCTGAAGGAGGCGTGTCGCATCCTCAAGCCCGACGGTACCATCTGGGTCACCGGCACCCACCACATCATCTTCAGCCTCGGTTTCGCCCTGCAGACGATGCGGTGCAAGATCATTAATCAGATTACCTGGGCCAAGCCGGACCCGCCCCCCAACGCCTTCCATACCGCCTTTACCCACGCCCATGAGACACTACTCTGGGCGAGCAAGGGAGGCGGTTCTCGATATACCTTCAACTACGACCTCATAAACAGCACGGACCCCGCCGCCCAGCTCTCCTCCGTGTGGCACATCCCTTCAGTTCCAAAGAGGGAGAAGCTTCACGGATACCATCCCACCCAGAAGCCCTTGCGTCTGCTCCGCCGCGCCATTTTAGCCTCGAGTAGAGAGGGCGATCTGGTCTTCGACCCTTTCTGTGGATCAGGGACGAGTGGGGTAGCCTCCAAGGAGCTGGGACGTTTCTTTGTGGGAGCAGAGAAAGAGGAGGAGTATGCAGAGCTAGCGGGGCGCAGGATAGGCGCTGCCGATCGTGGAGTAGTGTTGCGAGAGATCCCCGACCTCGGCCAAAGGGAACGTTTCTAACCTTTCCCTCCAGGACATCGGCTCTAAGGAAAACCTCCGCGAACCGGAACAGAGTTATGCATCCGTGTCGGTTCCTCCTCGTAGCACCCGGAAGCGCAAAAGCAGGGCGTAGTGACTCTATTAGCTTGATGGGCGTTCGTACGCACCCAGAGCGCGTATTCGTGCGGCCACACGACGTATCGTGGGCGAGGCACAGTCACTCACCGGTCCGAGAGCGCTCACCGGAGATCCCACTGGACGGAGGTATGCAAGATGCTGCATACCTACTTCGGAGAATCCGCCTTTCTAGGCACTTCGGTGAATAAGGCCCTCGGGGTGCTAGCCACGAGATTCATCGTCGAATCGTCCTTGCTATGATGGGGGCAACGAGGGTGCGAGGGAACGGAGGAATGATGAATTCTCAACCGTATGCGCTGACGAGGGAAGAAGGGTTGGCGGTGTGGTTTTTGGACGCACTCCTTATAGTGAAGGCTAACGCCGAGCAGACCGGCGGCGCTTTCGCCCTTATCGATAACGTGGGACCGCCCGGGGACTCCCCGTTCCACGTGCACCACAACGAGGACGAGGCCTTCTACGTCTTAGAGGGCGAGCTCACCGTCTACGTCGGAGACGAGAAGATCAAGGCGGAGCCGGGCACATGGGTCTACGGGCCCCGTGAGGTCCTCCACGGGTTCCGGATCGGAGGCACCTCGCCGGCCAGGTTTCTGTTGCTCTACACCCCGGCGGGCTTCGAGCAGTACTTTGTGGAAGTGGGAGAGCCGGCGAGGGAGCTGACCTTGCCTCCTGCGGAACCGCCCAACATGGAGCGACTGATGGCGGCCGCCCCGAAGTACGACATCGACATCCTGGGGCCGCTGCCGGACCACTAGGGTGCCGGGTATTGTGCATGCTGCCCGACGGCCAGAAGTACGAGGACTGGATTCAACCTCTCCTGGGGGGTTAGCCGACCCTTTTGCCGGCCCTTTTGACTTTCTCACACTCCCCCGTAACGTTGTCTCCGGGGTTGGCTCTGACCCGATCAGCGCCAGGGCCACAGGAGACGTCGTCCTTGCTCCCGTCCACCGCAAGGATCTGGTCGTCGCCACGCCCCCCTCGTCCTTTGTCCTTGCCGCCGCCAAGACGCAACGTGTCGGGTCCGCCCCGAGCGTCGACACGATCGGCGCCACCGTAGCCGTAGATAGCTTCACTATCAGGGGTGCCGACGAGGGTGTTGGCTCTGTTATTGCCCTTGATAATGCCCTTGATAGAATCCGGCGAGAGGCGCGCGTAGGAGTTCTGGGTGACCCCGCTGACCGTCTTGAACTCCCC
>Ga0196962_10000185_pt1 | contig 34287 bp, 47 predicted proteins | sample S3v_20metaG_FD_183186 | JGI IMG/M metagenome (GOLD analysis project Ga0196962, IMG submission 183186) | Soil microbial communities from Anza Borrego desert, Southern California, United States - S3+v_20 | ecosystem: Environmental > Terrestrial > Soil > Desert | place: USA: California | collected...
CAGGGGGCCTCGCGCGCCTGCCGCCGCCGCTCCTGCTCGGCGCGGGCCGCCGTCTCGGCGGGGCGGTTGAGCAGGATCGACACGTCGGGTTGGCCGGCCGCCATCGACAAGGCGAAGGCGGCATTGTCCCACACCCGCCCGAGGTCGGGCAGGCTGTCCTCGATCGCTCGGCCGACTTCCTCGATCTCGGCGATGATCGCCGCCGACCAGATTATGGCGTTGCGCTGGCTCGAGGCCCAGAAGCGGTCGAGCGTTTCGTTCGCGGCGGCGAACTTGGCGATGATCTCTTCCTCGACGACGCTGCCGCTGTCGTGCAGCGCCTGCTCGAGGTCGTGGAGCGCGCCGCCGCCGTCGCGAAGCGCGGGCACCAGCTGGCCCGACATCCGCCGCCCGAAGATCGCCGCCATCTCCGAGGCGAACTGCGCCTGCGAGCCGGCCCGCTGCGAGGCCTCGGCGATGGCGTCGAGCAGCTGGTCGGAGGTCGCGATCTCGCCGTTGAGGATCCGGTGCTTGATCCCGAGCCGCTCGATCGCCTGCGTGGAGCCGTTGTCGACCCCGTTCTGCACGTCGCCGAGCGTCGACAGCAGCCGCTCGAACATCTTGTCGACGGTCTCGCCGCGCACCTCGAGCGTCCGCAGCGCCTCGCGCAGCGTCTGGAACCGCTCGACTCCGACCCCGGCCCGGTCCGCGGCGGCCTGAAGGTCGTCGGCCGCGCCCAGCATCGACCGGCCGAAATTGACCACCGCCCCCACGCCGAGCGACACGCCGAGCGATCCGGCCAGGTTCTGCAGCCGGGAGAAGCCGGCGCCGAGCCGCGCCGTCGCCGCGTCTACTCCCGCCAGCGATCGGTCCATCCGGTCGGAATCGCGCTGCACCTGCGCCGTCAGCTGGGCGACATTGCGCTGCGCGAGCGCGACCGAGGCGTCGACCTGCAGCAGCAGCTGCCTGACGTCGCGCTGACCGGCTGCCGCCATTCGCTCTCTCCGCTGTCACTTGCCGCCGCCGGAATCCTCCGGCGGCTTGTTCATTTCCCTGAGCGCCTCATAGGCGCTGAAAAATTCGTGGGGCGTCGATCGGTAGAAGTCGGCGGCGGTCCAGTGGAACGCCGCCATCGCCAGCCCCTGCTTGCGCCGAAGAGGATCTACGCCGTCTTCCCCTTCGGCTTCGCTTCCCCCGACGCGGTATAGCCCCCGGTCAGCGCCCCCGCGAGGACGACCAGCAGGCGCGGGCACACCTTGAGCGAGCCCACTTCGTGGATCAGCTCGCCGATCCGCTTCGGCTGCGCCTCGCGATAGGTGGCGATCCGGGGATCGTCGGGATGGGCGCGGCCGTAGCCGCGCATCAGCTCGGTCGTGATCACCGCCTGCTCGACGAGAGTGAGCGCCATGTCGTTCGCGTCGACCACGAGCCGGCGAAGCGGCCGCAGCTGCGCCTCGATCGCGACGATCGCCTCATGGTCGGGCCGAAGCCCGAGCTCGCCGCCGTCGCCCAGGTCGATCGTCAGCTCGCCCCGCGCGTTCACGTCGGTCGCTTTCTCTAAGTCGGCCATTACTTCAGCTCGTCCACCGTCGGCGCCGCCGCCATGACGAAGGTGAAGTTGTTCTCGTAGGGGGCGTTCTGGTTTGCGGTGCTGTCGTCCTGCGTGACGAACATCGAACACTCGAACTCGACGTCGGCGGGATCGGCGCCGGCGCTGCCGCCCTTGCGGACCTGGAGATCGAGCGCCGCGATCGTGCCGGCGCGGCCGACCTCGATGATGCGCTCATATCCATTCGCGTCCGGCAGGTCCGGCAGGAAGCTTCCCTGCAGCGTGAGCGCGCGGGTGCCCGGCGACTGCGGATCGTAGGGGAAATCGCTTTTCGTGCCGGTGGAGAACGTGGCGCTGGAGCGGCTGATCGACAGCTGCTGATTGCCCTTCACCTCGTAATAGGTCGTGCCGGCGGCATTCTTCACCCAGAGCCGCCGGTCGTTGCCAAGCCTCTTACCCATCGTCCTTCCTCCTCGCTTTCAGAAAATCATGCAGGCTGGGCGAACAGCGAGAAGCGCTGCACGCCTTCGTAGGTCTGCCCGTCCTCGAGCAGCCCGTCGTCCTCGCCTTCGAACACGGGCGGCGACAGCTCCACTCCGTCCGCGGTCAGCGCCTGGCCCTCCAGGGCCTCGCGCGCGGCGGCCATGCGCGGCGTCAGGAACTCCCGCCCCGGCTCGCGCACATAATGAAGGATTTCGAAGTCGATCCGGTCGAGGCCGCCGCTTTTGCCGCCCATCGGCGTCGTGCTCATGTCGCCGATCAGCGAATAAGGCGGCTGCGTCTCCCCGGGCACATGCTGGTAGAAGGGCGCGAGCGCCGGCAGAGCGCTCAGCACCTCGTAGATCGCGACCTGCGCCGCCAGCTTCAGGTCAGGCATCGCCCACTCCTCGCGCCGCCCGCGCCAGCGTCCGCTCCCAGAAGGTCCTGATCCGACCGCCCAGTGTGTTCCGGATCGCGCGAACCCGCTCGGAGAAGACGAATGGCTGCGGTGCCTTCGCGCGCACCCGCAACTGGTAGCTGCTGATCTTCCCGCTCCTGGTCGAACGCCGGGCCTGCACCGTCTGCGCCTTGCGGCCGCCATGGACGATCGCGGCGAAGAACAGCCGGCGGTTGACGGCGCGCCCGAGCAGCCCGACGCGCAGCCGAAGCGTCCGCCGGTAGACCCGCTTGGACAGCGCCGCCGGCAACCTTCGCCCCGGCGCCGACGCGCGCTGCGCGGCCAGTATCTGATCGCCGGCCGCGTCGAGATCGGCGACAACCTCCTCGCGGGCTGACTCCGGGAGCTGGCGCATCAGGCGCGTGAACGCCCGGTCGCCCCGCACCCGGCGCCCTCGAACGGTCACCCTATTTCCCCGGCTTATCCGCCGCCGCGGCGGGCGGCGCCGAATCGTCCTTCGGCGCGGGGCCCTTCTTCACCAGGCCAAGCTTGCCCAGCTTCTCGGGGTCGCCGTCGAGGTCGTATTGGAACTCCTCGTTGCGGCTCTTGCTGCCGATGGCGGCGTTGCTGAAATCGCGGGTCGCGTGGACCAGCTCGGTCTTCCTGTCGGCCATATTCATGCTCCCTGTGGTGTTGAAGTGTCGGCGAAGATTTGCAGCTCCACCCGGGTCCCGTAGCGGTCGACCGGCGGAGCGATCACGTTCAGCTCGACGTCGCCGCCAGGCGCGTGCCAGATAATCTGGTCCTTCGCCTGCGGCGCCGTCTCGCCCGAGCGGAAGCGGATATTGATCTGGTAGGTGGCGACGCCCTGAAGCGTGCTGGCGATCACCGACTCGCGGCCGCTCTGCCCGATTACCTCGGCGTGGATCCGCTCCATTCCCACCACCGTCGTCCACGCCTGCGTATAGCCGCCCTTGCCGGTCTCGATGTTCGTCTGCCGCCGAAGCGTGACCCGGTCCCTCAGCCTACCGGCGCGCATCTTCGCGCCTCCCGCTCATCCCCATCAAAGCATCACCCGCCGATAGGGCGCGCACAGAGCGGCGATGCCCGCCGGCAGCTCGGTGGCGATGGTTCCCGTCACCACGCTCTCCCGGTTCAGATAGAGATGGCCGAGCATCAGCTTCACCGCCGCCGTCAGCGACGCCGGCGCGAGCCCTTCCTCATAGCCCGCCTCGAACCTCACCCTGACGCTGCCGCGCTCGTCATAGGCGGTCGGCCAGCTTGTGCCGTAGGTGGGCAGGACCAGGTCCGCCGCGCCCTCGCTCCACCGCCAGTCGGCCTCGTCGAGCTCGGCCGCCACGCCGTCGGCGTCCGCATAGGAGATCGCCGTGATCGCCGTCACCGGCTCGCGCGGGATGACGATGTCCTGGCTGCCGCACCGCCCGCTCGAGGCGGCGGGAAAGCCGTGCAGCGAAAGCTCCATCTCGCGCGGCGTCAGCACCTGGCTGGTATGCCGCTCGACATGGTCCTGAGCCGCCGCCAGATAGGCGGAGATCAGGTCGTCGTCGTCGTCGAAGTCGACTCGCAGATGCGCCTTCGCCTCCGCCAGGTCGATGACCGGCGGGATGACCTCCGCCGGAGCGAGGGGGCCGACGGTCCTGATCGAATATCTCATTCCCGTCGGCCCCATGGTTTCCGGTCGTCCGCCGGCTCAGCGGCCGCCCTGGTCCTTCATATTGTCCGCGACGGCTTCGGCGCCAGTCTTGGTCGGGTCGTTGAAGTCGATGCGATTCGCGTCCGCGGGCTGACCCTGACGCGGGGCGTTGTCGACCGCAGGATGGTCGACGTCGATCCTCGACTTGATCTCCGGTTCCTGGAAAGCGCCCGAAGCCTCCATGTCCGTGGCGGCGGCCGCTTTCAACGTGTCCTCGGACATTCCCGCCGTGTCGGGCACGCCGGGACGATCGGAAGTCTTCACGTTGCGAGTATCGACGCTGCGGGCGACCGTCGCGGCGGCGCCCCTGCTTCTGGCCGGCGCAGCGGTGCCGGCGCTTCCCTTGGTTACTGCCATGACGATCTCCTTCACATGGGGAAACGGCGGGTGCATCCCGCCGCTTCCTGATGCGAAGAAGGCGTCGGGGCGAAACCCCGACGCCTCTCTCTTCGTCGAGCGATGGCCGCTCAAGCGGCGATCTGGAGCGCCCGCATCGGCTCGGGATTCTGGACACCGCCCCCCACCCGCTTCGTCGTGTAGAAATGGACGAAGGGCTTGTTGGTGAACGGGTCGCGCAGCACCCGGATTCCGACCCGGTCGACCACCAGATAGGTCTGCTCCATGTCGCCGTAGAGGGCGGCGATTGCGGCGGCGGCGATGTCGGGCATGTCCGGCACCTCCACCACCGGCGCCGCCGCCAGCGTCGAGGGCTGGCCCAGCGCGAACGCCGGCTGCCACAGATAATTGCCCTGCCCGTCCTTCAGCTTGCGGAAGGCGGCCAGCGTCTGCTGGTTGGTGTAGAGCTTCGCGTTGCCGCGGAACTCCCCGGGGAGGCTGTAGATCAGGCTGATCAGCGCGTCGGCCGTGACCTGGGTGGCATGCCCGCTGTTGACGACGGCGATCGCGCCCCACGGGTGCCTGGCGGCATTGGCGGCGCCGGTCACGAAGGTGAGGATGCCGTAGGGCTTGTTCGTGCCGTTGCCGGACAGGAAAGCGATATTCTCCTGCTTGGCGAACTCGCCGTCCACTTCGTCCGACAACCACACCTCGAGGTCGACGGCAGCATCGTCGAGCAGCTGCTGCGAGATGCCCGGGTTGGCGTAGATCTCGCCGGGCACGAAGTCGAGCTGACCGATCGCCGGCGTGGTCGTGGCCGGCCTGGCCGCCGTCTCCCCGACCCAGCCCGAGCCGATCGCGCGGTCGCTGAAGTTTTTCTTGAAGCCCGCGGTCGAGATGCTGATCACCCGCGAATTCTCGCGGATCGGCGAGACCCGCTTGACCTTGCTGGTGATGGTGCGGTCCCATTCGATCGGCGCGAGATAGCCGCCATCGGCGTCCACCCCCTTGGTCATTGCCGCCTGCACCTCGCCGCTGCGGAGATGAGCCTTGAAGGCCACGACATATTCCGGGTCGGAAGCCGGGATGTCGCCGATGACGCCGCCGTTCAGCTTGTTGGAGGCGAGGATCGCCGCCTGGTCGTCGAGCGCCTTGGTGAGCTTGTTCAGGTCGGCGTTGATCGCGTCCAGCTTTGCGGTCACGACCGCATCGTCCACCTTCGCCGCCAGCGAGGCGTCGTTGGTCGCCTTGAATTCCTCGAAGGCAGCCTGGAGCTGGCCGATCAGCGCTTTGGGATCGCTGATATCGGCGCGGGGGGTGGCGTGAACGGCGCGCGGCATGTCGAGCGAAAGCGCGGCAGCCGCCGTAAACATCATCTTGTTCATGGTAGGACTCCTATGCCCTGATGGTTTGGAGAAGACCGGCGAGGGCGCCGGCCAGTTCGGGATCGGGAGCAGAGTCCGTCGTGCTCCCGGATGGGGCAGAGTCCGTCGTGCCCCGAATCTTGTTGATGCGCGCGCGCGCTTGGCTTCGGGTGTTCCCCGAGGCCAGCAACGACAGCTCCATCGCGCGCAGCTCATTGATTTGTTTGTCGGAAGCCTGGGCTTCCTCGTCTACCTTCACCTGGTCCGCAGGGAGGAGCGCGTCGGCGAAGCCACGCTCGATCGCCGCGCTGCCCGACATCCATGTCTCGGCATCCATCCACTTGGCAACATCCTCAGCCGACTGCCCCGTGCGCTGCGCGTAGACATCGCGCATCGCGGCGTCGAATGGCTCCAGCCAATCGGCCGTCTCCCGCATGTCGTGCCTGTTGCCGATCGCGATCACCCAGCAATCGTGGATCATGATGAAGCCGGCCGCCCCGATCTCGATCTCGTCGCCGGCCATGGCGATGATCGACGCAGCGGAAGCGGCCATGCCGAGGATCTTTACCGTGATGGCCTGAGAATGTTCGCGCAGCACGTTGTAGATCGCGATGCCCTCGAACATGTCGCCACCCGGGGAGTTGATCTGCACCTCAACCGGCCTGTCACCGATAGCGCGAAGCTGTTCCCTGACCTTCTTCGCCGTCACCCCGCCGCCGGTCCAGAAGTCCTCGCCGATGATGTCGAACATGGTGATGACATTGTCGCCCGACGACAATGCCCGCACACCAGCACCTTCGGACGACCAGCGATCCAGAACGCTGCTCGGCGTCAGCGCCGACACATCGCGGCGTTCGGGAACCGGAAGAGCTCCAGGCCGCGCCTTGGCGAAGACAAACATCGGCTTCATCTCACTCTTCCTCTTCCTCTGAACGGTCGCGCCGACGCCCTGTATTCACCGCCGGCGGAGCCGCAGGATCTTCTTCGACTTCCCCCGCCGCTACAGCACCACGGGGGGCCGCGGTCGGCTGCGGAAGCACTTCACCGCCCGGCTCGGGGTTGCGATCGAAGGCCTCGCGCACCTCGTTGGCCTTCAGCCAGCCATGGCCGCCGCCCGCGCCGAGCGCCTTGGCGAAGAACTCGGCCTGATCCTTCAGCGACCCGCGCAGCAACGCGCCGTCATTGAACTTGGCATACAGCCGGTCGCGTTCGTCATCATCCAGGATCCTCTCCACCGCCTGCTCCCAGGCGACGAACCAAATCATCAGGCAGTAAGTGACGAGGAATTGCCCGAGCTGCTCAATGCCCGAACCCCAACTCGTTTCGTCGAACATCAGCAGTGGCCGCGGCACACCTGTGAAGCGCGACACCTCTTCCGATTCGTGCTCGCGCGTCTCGACGTGCTGCGATTCCTTGGCGTTCTGGCTGAGCTGCTTGGCCTTCAACCCCTGCTCGAGGATCGCCCACTTGCCGGCATTGTCGGCACCGCTGTAAATTTCCTCCCAGTCGTCGCGGATGCGCTGGTGGACATCGTCGCCCAGCGTCTTATCGGTCTCCAGCACGCCCGCCGCGAAAGAGCCGTTGCTGAACAGCTTGCCAGCGGCGCGCTGCGCGATCGTGGCGATTCCGAGTGTCTCCTTCGCTACCTCCAGCAGGGACACGCCGCGCAGACCGTCGAGCGTCACCGGATGGCGAAAGTGAAACACCTCCCGCGAGGAGAGATAAACCGTACCCCCTTTTGGCCGTTGATATTTGAACCTTATGTCGAAGGTGTCGGTCAGCTCAGGGGTCACCGACTTGCGCGGCAACGGCACGATCTGGCTGATCTTACTCCCGACCCGGATCACCATAGCATACGCATTGCCGTCGAGTAGTGCACAGGTCTGCATGTACGACTTGAACTCAGCGGCCGTCTGGTAGCGGTTAGGGGCCTTGTGCAAAATCCTGAAGAGCGGATGCTCGCGCGCCTTCCTCTTATTGCCGCCGTCCTCGTCCTGCTCCATCAGGTGCAGCGGCAGCATCCCGATCGCACCCGCGATCAAGTTCACCGACCTGAAGAAAGTGCTGTTGCGAAGCGCCGCGCGATCGTTGACGGAAATCCCCGTCGACGATCGGAAGCCGCCGCTCAGAAACTCAATCAGCGCCGGATCGTCGAGATTGTAGGCCGTAAACGCCTGCACCGGCCCAGCACCAACCGGCGACGCGGAGGCCGGACTGGCCGCCCCCAACCAACCAGCTACGTTTTTCAGCCACGACACGAGCTGCGCCTACCCGACCATTCGCAAGCCGCGGGTCTCGTAGACCGATGTTTCTCCAGCCTCCGGATTCGCCTCGAGCAGCTTGGTGGCGTTGAAGCCGGCGATCAGCGGGTCGATCTTGGCCTTGCCGGCGGTCTCCTTCGTGATCAGCACGGCATTGCCCCTTTGCTCCACCTTCGCGTTCCCGACGCACCAGGCCATCATCGCCGATCCGGAATGCACCAGCATCCGGTCCTTGAGCTTGCGCTCCATGCTCCACACCGCGCTCGACAGCCGGAACCCCTGCGGCACCGCCACCACCTGGTGAGTGGTGGTGGAGAGGCCGATCCCCTCCAGCGCGTCGACGAGGACGCCCACGTCTTGCGGGTCGAGCCCGACCGCGCTCTTCTCGGGCAGCAAGCCAGTGGCCGCGACCCTTCCAAGGACTTCCACGATCTCCTCGATGTCCTGCGTCGCGTCGTCGCAGAGCGTCAGGTCGCCGTCCGCCTCGAAGTCGAGCAACTTGGGCGCGATCTCCTTGCGCAGCTCGAGCACGTCGCGCTGCGCCCAGGCGTGGAACCAGTAGAGCCAGCGCTTCGAATCGCGCTCCCGCCCCGCCACGCAGAGCCCGAACATATCGTCCAGGCCGCCGCCGTCGGCGCCGGCCACCGCCACCTCGCACCGCGCCAGCATCGCGTCGAGGTCGCCGCAGACATCCCGGTCCCCGGCACCCTCCCAGAAATCCGCGCCCCGCCAGCGGTCGTTGCGCAGGCGAAGGCCGATCTCGACGTTGAAATGCTGCGAGGCGACCAGCATCAGCTGGTCCATCCCCTCGCGCTCGGCCCGCTCCAGCTCGCGCTGCAGGAAGTCGGTGCTCACCGACCGGTCGAGATTCGGGTTGACCAGCGGCCAGTATTTGCGGTCCTTCCAGCCGTCCACCTTCAGCACCGATTCCGGCAGCTCGTAGAGCACCGGCAGCAGCGGCATCTCGATCTCGCCGTCGCGGACCGCCCGAGCCGTCTCAAGCTCGCGCTTGAAGACCCCCGACGGCGGCTCCTTCGACTGCGTCGTCGTCTGGAACAGGAACCCGTCCGGCCTCGCCGCCAGCGCGCCGCGCAGCTCGACGAAGATGTCGGCGGCGTTCGATTTCTTGGCGAAGACGTGGGTCTCGTCGATCATCGTGCCGACGTCCTTGCCGCCGGTGACGACGTCGGTGTCGGCCGCCTTGATCATCAGCACCGATCCATCGGTGCGCCGGGTGATCCTCCTCAGATGGTCCTGGACGTGGAACAGCTTGTCGAGCTCGGCGTCGATCCTGATCGTGCCGCGCGCCTGGCGGAAAGCGCGGCCGGCAATCTCCATCGTCGGCGCGATGAAGCTGAACTCGGCCTCGGGCCGGCGGTTCATGATCATCGCGGTCAGCATCACGACGCCGCCGTTCGACGTCTTCGAATTCTTCTTCGGGATGAGCAGGAAATATTCCTGCAGCATCCGCCGGTGCGCCGCCGGGTCGTAGCAGCCGAACAGGGCCCTGACGATCGGGAAGAACCAGGGCCCGCAGGCTTCGGCCATGGTCGGCTTGCCGATCAGGTCCGGGATCCGCAGCCGCTTGAAGATGCGCAGTGCCCGGCTTGCTTCGTCCGCGAACAGGGGCAGGTCCGGCACCAGGCTCTCGCCCGCCAGCAATCGCCGCTCCCAGTCCGGGCACGCCGTCGACCAGGGATTGACCAGCGGCTCGACCGACCCCGCTGCCGCTGCCACGCCTTCTCTCCTTTGGGCCACCGTCCCGCTCCCGGTCCGGTTCTCGAAACTAATGCCCGGCGGGCCGGCGCCAGGAACGCCGTCCGCCGGGCAGGCCGCCGAGGCGGCAGCGCGCGGGAGGCCCGCGCTCATCGGCCGCGCCGAAGCGCGCCCGGTCTCAATTCACCTGGTTCGGCGGCAGAAGATCGTTTCCCCAGATCGTCCCCTCGCCGGCGCTCTGAGCGGCGATCGCCGCCTGCTCCTTCTTGCCTGCCGGGCGCCGCGGCGGCGCTGCCTCGTCCTCGTCGTCGTCGGAGCCGGACCCCAGCCCGAACAGCGCCGCGTCGGCGCGATCGATGATCCGCCCCATCTCCTTGATCGCCTGGACGTTCCCGGCCCTCATCTGCTCAAGCAAGGTCGTCAGGTGCGCCGCCTTCAGCCGGTCGAGCATGACGGTCCGCGACCTGAGCTCGGAAAAATAATGCTTGCGCAAGGTCGGCCCGCTGATCCCGAGCGTTCCGGCGATCCGCTTCGGAGCCCAGCCAAGCGCCAGCAACACCATGACTTTGTTGCGGTTTCTGGCGGTCGCCTCGTGCGGAGGCCGGCCCCGGCCTTCGAACCCCTCCGGGATCGGGTCGCCGAACAGGTCCAGGTCGACCGAATTTTCCTGATCCAAGAAAAAAATCTCCAAATGAGAGGGGCAGAGGTGATCAGGGGGTCGGACCCCTGAACTTTTCACCCCCCCCAGCCAGTGGCCAGGGCGAGAGCCCCAACACGTTCGCTTCAATCCGAGGCCCGTCAGGGCGCCCGGCCGAGCGCCCGAAGCCGCCGCGCCTCCGCCGTCTTGCGAGGGTGGCACCGCTTCAGACAGAGCAACTCGACATTGGCCGGATCGAGCGGCGCCCCGCCGTCCTTCAGCTCACGCCTGTGATCGCCGACGATCCGTCCACCGGAGCCGCAGCGCTCGCACCAGTTCCCGCGCTCGCGCTTGATCTGCGCGACCAGAGCGCGCCACTCGCGACTTTGATAGAAGGGTTCGGCCCGCTTCGGCGCCGCCCTCAGCTTCGGAGCGGCGGCGCCGAGGCGCGGCGGCAGGGACCGGAGCTTGGCCATGATCCCGCCGCCGCTCCGGTCAGAAGCGGCGCATCTCCCTCTCCCTTGCCTTGAGCCTGTTCGACGAAGGTCAGGCCTCGCCCGACGATATCCGCCGGATAGCATGGAAGGGGGTGCGTGGCGGACACCCAATATTTTCGCGCCCATGCGCCACGCACCTTGACAGCCCACGCACGCCGAAATCAGCCATTCAGCGCCGCGGCGATGCCGGCGAGCGCCCGCCCATAGCGCTTGCGCAGCCCCTCCGGCCCGGGCCGCCCCCGCCCGAGCCGGTCCCAGATGCGCAGCCACGGCACCTTGTCGAAGCCGCGCACCCGATAGGTCAGGACGATCGCCACCAGCCTTCGGTCGCGCTCCGGAACGAAGGCCAGCCACTCGCTCGCCTCCACCATCGCCTTCACCTGGTCGCGCGTCAAAGCGGGCCGCCGCGGCACCTGCACGGCCTCGCGCTCGTCGAACTCGCCGTCGACGTCCACCCGCCAGCCCTGGCGGGCGATGTCGGGCCACAGCGCCCTGACATGCTGCCACCCACGCTCCCGGTCCGGCACCCGCCACCACGCCTCCATCGCATCGGCGAGCCGCGTCTCGACGTCGTCGAAGGTCCAGAACCGCCGCGCGCTTCCGGTTTCGGAAGCCTCGGAGCGAGCCCTTCCGGCATTGGTCTCGGCATAATTCATTGAACCATGGTCCTTATTTTCAGCATTTGGAAAGACTGGAAGGATTGGAAGCCTTTTTGTGAATTTCGCCTCGCGCCCGCGCCCGCACGCCCGCACTCACGGCCAACATCGCGCATCCCCTTCCAACCTTTCCAAAGCCGCAGAAATCCGCCGCTTTTCGTTTCCACCGACCCTTCCGCCTGACTTCCGTGGCGGAAGGGTCACGGTCGATCGTCCCATCCGCCGATGAAGTCGTCGCGAGGCGGCGGCCGAGCCGCGGGCGCCCTCGGCACCGGGTCCTCCAGGTCGGGCAGGCTCTCGCGCACCCTCCCCTCGGCATCGACGAACTCCTCCTCCGAGCGAGTCAGCCTGAGCCCGATCCAGCGCATGCCATCGCTTCGGGTCTTGGCGAAGCCCTTGTCGATCATCGCGTCGGCGAAGCCCTTCGAGCTCCACTCCTTCTCGCCGGCGGCCTTGCACCAGGCGGTGAACACCCGGTGCAGCTCCGACGACTTGACCCGGCTCTGCGGGTCCATCTCGGTGCACAGCCGAAGGAAGCGCGCCAGCGGGTCGCTATGGTCGCGATAGGCCTGGGTCGCCGCCGTCACCCCCTCGGGCTCGACGAAGCCGTGCTCGAGATAGTCGACCAGCCCCTCGACGAGCCGCCGGAACACGCCGGGCAGCTCGGCCGCCTTGATCTTGGCGAGCAGCTTGGGGTCCTTGGTCGGCCAGTCGGCGACCCCGGGCTCGGGCTGGTCGATGTTCCTCAGCCACGGGATCAGCTTCATCCGGCCCCAAATGCCTTCGTCGGTGTCGGGGATGGCGGGCTTGGAATTGCCGCTCATCAGCAGCTTGAAGCGCGGCAGCAGGTCGAAGAAGCCCCGGTGCAGAGCCCGCACGCTCATCGGCTCGCCGCCCGTCGCCGCCTTGATCAGCGCCGAATTGAGCTTGGCGCCGCGCTCGGGCTCGGACGCGCGAAGCATCCTCACCCCGCCCAGCTTGGCCAGGTCCGGGGTCGCCTGGTCGCCCCTCTTCTTGATCCCCTGGTCGAGGAAGGATTCGATCCCGATCGTGCCGGAATAGTCGCCCAGCGCCGAGCACCAGCTGTCGATCGCGGTCGACTTGCCGTTGCGGCCACGGCCGTAGTTGAACCACAGCTTGTGCTCGCCAGTGTCGCCCGAGGCGGCATAGCCGCCGACCTGGTGGAGATAGCGGCGCATGCCGTCGTCGGGCTGGGCCCAGGCGATCATCCCGTCATAGAGCGGGCTAGGCGCCTCTGGATCGTAGAGGACGGGCGCGAGCCGGGTGATATAATCCTCGCGCCGATGAGAGTCCCGGCTCACCGCCACCTTGCGCGATCCATCCGGCAAGATCTCGACGGCGAATCGCAACGTGCAATTCTCGACGTTGATCGCCATCTGCTCGCAGTCGAAATCCTCGATCGGGACGGTCAGCCAGCGCCGCGCGAGATTGGCGATGGCGACGGGCTTGCTCGCCTGCTCGGACTGCCGACCCCACGTCGCGAGCAGGGTCGAGAAACGCTTCCACTGCTTTCCGACCGCCACCCAATGGTCGAGCGCGTGCAGATTCGCCTGGTCGACGTCGAGCCGCTCCTGCTTGCCCTCCCTGACCAATTCGAGCTTGAGTCCGGTCTCGGCGACCCGCCGGGCCTCGCGCTGGATCGACCTTATCGTCTCGAACACGGCCGCGACCAGCTCGGCGGGCGCCGTGTCCTTGTCCTGGTCGAGCACCTTCCACCGCCGCTCGTCCCAGCCCAGCCAGCCTTTGCCGGTGGTGAACCGGAAATCGCGCCCGTGGCGGTCGCGGAAGCGCTCGCCGATCCCGAAATCGGTCATCGGATAGGCCGAGCAGGCGAGGTCGAGCAGCAATGGCCCGGGATCGAAGCCGCGGGCGCCGCCGCCGTCAACGGCTCGGTCGATGTCGGAATGCTGGAGATCGGCGACATCCTCGCACAGCGGCCAGATCGCCTCCTTGGCCGACCCCTCGTCGAGCAGCTTCGCCGCCACCCGCCGGCCGATGCCCCAGGCGATCGCCGTCAGCTCGGCCTTGCGTTCCGCCGCCGGCAGCCGCGCCGCCCCCGCCAGCCGCCGCTCCAGCCACGCCTCGGCGATCGGCCGAAGCCGGGCAAGCTCGGCCTCGCCGAGCGGTGGCGGCGGCGCTGCGGGCTCATCCCCGAACCCCGCGCCCGACGATTGGCCCGCCAGCCTTCCATCCCGGAAGGGTCGCGAATTTCTCGCCGATTGATCGTCCGACGACGGGCGGCGAGCCGCGCTCGAGGCCGGGGGCGATCGGGCGGAAGCGGCGGAAGCCCTGCGGCGATCCGGCCCGTAGCGCGAAGCGCGCGAGCGCGCGGCGGCCGCGATCTCGCCGAGATCGCGAGGCTTGTTGAGTCCGGCGGACCAGCCGCTCTCGATCGTCGCGGCGAGCTGGCGGTCGTCATCTCGCCCCGGATTGTCGCGCGCCGCCGCCTCGAGGCACTGCCGGGCGATCGTCTCCTGAAGCGCCCCGGCGGCCACTAGCGAGGCGATCTTGAGCGCGCTTTCGTTGAGCTGGCTGTTGCGCTGGCCGCTGCCGGCGGTCCGGACCGCCTGGCACTCGCCGTCGAGCGCCGCCAGCGCATATTTGCGCACCGCCTCGCGCTCGGAATCGTCCCAGGCCTGTCCCAAGCCTGCCGAAGCGCCCGCCGGCAGCGGCCGCGCCGCGGCCGCGCCGGCGCCGTCCCGTCCCGCTCCCTTGCCTGGCGAGCTCAGGATCTCGATCAAAGCCGCCGGCGCCTCGGCGATGCCGCCGATCGGCTCCTTGCGGTGCCAGCGATAGCGAAGCCCGGCCTGCCCCTTGACCGCATTGGGCCCCATGACGCTCGGCGGAGCGATGACGTAGCCGCCCAGCCCGCGCACGTCGACATGGTCGGGGAGGTTGCCGCGGTTGGCGATCGCCGGCCCGTCCCCCGGCTGGAGCAGATAGGCATGGACCCCGTCGGAAGGCGTCAGCGCGGCGAGCGTGACCGGGAAATCGCACCCCATCATCGCCTCGAGCTCGGTCTTGAGACGGTCGAGCGTCCAGATCTCGCCCGTGTCGGCGTCCTCGCGCGGGTCGAAATCGACGACGAACAGCCGACGGCCGCCCAGATCGAGCGTCGGGTGGCCGGTGGCGATCGCGACCAGCGCTCTCGGCCACTTCTTCCACCAGGCGCGGATCAGCTCCGGGTCGGTGCTCGCCTTGGTGACCCCGCCGCTGTTCGGGATCGGCCTGCCCGCCTCATCCTTGTCGCGCGCGAGCAGGGGCTGCTTGTTCTTCGGGTTGCACGGAAAGACCGGCCATCCCCGCGCGGCGTAGGCGAGGGCGGCCGCGAGCAGGTCGTCCCGAAGTGGTCCTTCGGGCCGTGTCATAGCGGCCGGTCCGCAGAGTCGGTCGTTGGAGAACTCCACACCGGCAGCAACATGGACGATAGGAGAGTAGGTTCCGGAGCATTGCGTGCGATGCGATTGGTATATCTGATTGCTTCTTGAACGCTGTTTGCGTCCCGCCCCTCCCTCCTAGCGGCAAAGCTCCAGGCCATGCTGTCAGCCGACGCCAGCAGCGCCCGCACGAGGGCGCTGCCGAGTGCTGTTGCCTTGATTCCGAACCCATGTAGCCTAAGCTCCGGCCGCTCCCGCTTTATGGCGAGCAATACCTCCTCAATCGCAGCAGGATTACCGTTCCTCTTGCATACACTACCGACCCCGACCCAAGCGCCCACCGCAGGCTTCTCGCCGACCACCGGCGGGAAAGCACGAGACAGGGCTGGTGAACGTGCGCACTCGTCGAGCCGGTCGCCGTAAGTTTTGAGATGTTGGACATATTCGTCAGGTGAGTACCCTTGCAGGACGGGCATCTGGTAGACGCCGCCGAGGTCGCAGGCGCCGATCGCATCAAATCTCTCTATTGTGAGGGCCTGATGTTCATGCACGGACCTTCCAGTCAATCGCAACATGTACGGCTCGCACATGTAATCTTGGGTCACTGCCGCCAGCAGACGACCGTTTTTCGACCATCTGTTGACTTCAGCAGCGTAGATCTCTGGGCTGTTGGGATAACCTCCGTATTTACGGATCGTCGAGAATGCGCCTGAATCCATGATCCAGTCGTTCGCCGCGAATGCTCCCTTTCGCCGGACGAGTCGGTGAACCGAAATGAACGCCGCGTCGACACGCCCCGCGTCCGATGGCTGATGGATGCCGGTGAAGAAGCGCATCACGGCCGCTCGACCTGGTCGCGGATGACCTCTAGCGCTCCAAGCGCAAGGGTCTGAGGCACCACCCCAATAAGGGCGCAGGCACGAGCTATAGTCAGATGGTCGTGGGCCGCATGGATGAGCGCCCGCTTCATTTCTGGTGTCCACATCAGCCGCGCTGGCCGCTCGATCGGGACGACAATCTTGTTCTGCCGCAGGACTTGGCGAGCGCTGTCCGTATCGGCGCCAACTATGATCGCCAGCTTTGGCGCAGTCGCCCAAGGATGCGCCTCATGAGCGGCGATCAATGCCGCTCGCAACGTACCTGCTGGCCAGCGGCGGCTGGTCATCTCACGCCTCCACTGCCTCGCAGCGTCAGCGGGACGATGCGCGCGCGCTCAGCGGGTGCCGCGCCCCGCGCGGGGGCGCTGCCCCCGCGGTCCTGACTGCCGTCGCTGCCAGCCATTACCCAGCCCGAACGCCTCCCTTGCTTTTCGCCCTCATGCTTCCAGCCCCAGGCTGAGCTGGTCGCGCCGCCAGGCCTCGTCCTGCCCGGAATCGTCCGTCCGCGCTGTGCCCGCTGCGGCTTCTTCGAGCCGCACCAGGCCGAGCCCGATCGCCAGCTTCAACCCCGGACGATCGTGACCCTTCAGCACCCGCAGCACATGGCTGACGCTGACCCCGGCCTCGAACGCGACGCGCTTGGCGTGCCCGCGCCCCGGCGTCCGCCGCCGCAGCTGGTCGACCACCTGCCGCTCGAGCGCGGCGGTGAGGATCGGGCGGCCGCTCACGGCACCACCTTCAGATGGCAGCCTTTCGGCCCTTCCTCGAAGACGGTCTCGGCCCAGGGAGGGACAAGATTGGCAGGGTGAAGCACCCTCGGATCGAGCCGCTCGCGCAAGGCGTCGACGCGCGGCTTCAGGAAGCGGGCACTGAGCGGGTCAATATGCTGCCAGTCGGCCCACCCAGCGACCTCGTCGGCCACCGCCTGGGCGCCGGCGAGCCCCATCACCAGGCCCATCATCCCGAATCCGGTCGGCAGGTGGGTGAGCAGCCACGCCATCTGGCCATCCGGGTCCACGTCGTCGGGAAACCAGACCGGCCTGAAGTCCAGCCCGAACAACTCCCGCCGCCACCCGGCGACGACCTGCCAGCCCTTGTCCGTCGAGCAGCGTATCTCGCCCACCGCCCAGCTCATCGGCCCCGCTCCGCGTGCCGCACCGTCCCGTTCAGCGGGCCAGACGGCCCCGCCGACCGGACCGGCACCAGCGCCAGGCCGGAAGGTGGGCCTTCGTCGACCAGGCCGGCGCGAAGCGAGCTGGCCAGGCCCTCGATCGAGGTCGCCAGCGGCCCCGAGCAGGGGTCGTCGCGGCCCGCGCGCACCAGCGCCGCATAGCCGTCGAGGAAGGCCGCCACCTCGATGTCGCGCTCGGCCCTCGCCGCCTCGCGGATCTGAGCGACCGTCTTGCGGGGGCGGCTCACGGCGTCAGCACCCCCTGCTCGCGCGCGATCGCCATGAAGCGCTCGATCTTGTCGCGCTTGGCGTCCACCTCCCCGGGCGTCCCCACCGGATGGGGGATGATCGACTCGTCGACGAGTATCTCGACGACGGCGAGCAGGTCCTTCAGCTCCACGACGACGCGCTCGGCGTTGGTCAACGGCTGACCGGCCTGGACCTCGCCGAGGCCGAAGCGGAGCGCCTTCGAGACGCGCTGGCCGACCTCGCTGCATTCCTCCGACAGGCATTCGAGAAGGTGCTCGACGCGGTTCATTCGGCCGCCTCCCCCATTCTCCGGGCCGCCTCGTCCGCCGGCGAATGCTCGGCGAGCCATGAAGCGGCCGATCGGCTGTGCTGGAACACCAGATGCGGCGCCCGCGCCTGGCGGGCGTCGACGATCGCCCGCCGGCGCGGCCAGGGCAGCCGGCCGAAGCAGCCGTCGCACAGCAATTTCCAGTGCGGGATCGCCGCGCCGCAGCCCGCCGTGAGGCAGGCGCGCGGCTCACGTTGGGCGCGCCTCCGCCTCATCCCCAGGCCCCGCGAATCCAGGCGTCGGTGCCATCGTGGCAGCGCGCCCACCGCTCTCGATCTGCTTCGGACGGCTCAAAGACCTCGGACCGGCTCGTGCAGGTGCCGACCGAATGGAACGCCCGCCCGTAATAGCGGCCCCCAATAATGTCGGTGACGCGCATCAGCGCGGTCGGGCCATCATCGTACCTGACAAGGTCGCCTACCTTGGCAGCGTAGCTGCGGGAGGGCATCATCGTTTACCGCTCCCGGTAAGCAGATGACGATTTCGGTCGTTCACCGGGCCGAGCAGCGGCAGGACGTGGGCGACGCTCTCGCCGCCCACATCGGCCTCCGCGCGCTCAACGGCCCACAGCAGCCGATCTACGAGCCGGGTTTCCTCGGCCGCCAGCTCGCGAAGCGTCGCATCGCCGGGCGCCCAGGTGTCCGAGCTGCCTTCGTTCACGAGCCGGGCGACGCCGCAGGTGGCGACGCTCGCGGGTCGCCAGATGCAGCCGCAGCCGTGGCACAGGTGCGACCGGTGGGGCGGGTCGGTCCACCCACGCTCGGGCTCGGGCTCGTCGACGTGCTGCAGCCCGCAGCGCGGGCAGTGGAGCACCATCGGGATCGGCAGCACCCTGGCCGTCATCGCCGCCAGACCGTTCAGGCTCTTGTCCCGGCCGCCCCGGCCGAGCCCGTCCCGCCACGTCACCAGCATCGCCGCGAGATAGCCCTGCTGATATTCGCTGTCCGGCGGATCGGCCCGGAACGTCTCCAGCGCCGCCCGGACGAAGTCCGCGATCCCGGTCATTCCGCCGCCTCCAGGTCGTTGACGCCATCCTCTTCTTCATCGTCCGGCCCGGCCGAAAGCTGGATCAGGGTTTCTCCATCGACAGCGCCGGGCATCTCGGCAGCGGCCACGTTGTTCAGCGCCTGCCGAAAATATGAGGCCTTGAGCTCGACGCCGATGCCACGCCGGCCGTTGATCAGCGCCCCGTAAATCTCGCTGCCGACACCCATGAACGGGCTAAGCACTACGTCTCCTGGATTGCTCCACAGCGCGATTACGCGCTCGATGGCGTCCAGTTGGAGCGGGTGGACGTGCTTTTCGTCGTCACGTTCCTTCGCCGCCTTGTAGGGCAGCACCCGCTCGATACGGATATCGTCCCAAAAGCAGGAAGCGTATTGACGCCAGATCCAGTGTGAGAGGCGGTTCTTCGCCTGGTCGGTCTCGCCTCGATATTGCCAAAGTCCAGGCGGAACCTCGCGGCCACCAGCATAGCGGTCGAACCCGGTTGCGTGGGTGACCGGCTCGGCGTTGTCGCCGTCACGCTTGAAGAACAGGAACTGATCGCCCGCCGCGACGGTGCTGGCCGTGCTGTCCTTCACCAGCTGCTTGTGGGTCAGGTGACGCAACCTGGTCCGGATGGCCACCTTGAGCGGCTCCTTCCAGATGAAGGCTCGGCCATAGAAATAGAATCCGAAGCGCTCGTGCAGGGCAATCACCTTGCCGGGAAAATCGTAATAGCCGCTGCGCTGGCCTGGGTTCGGGATGTCCATGCAATGCACGGCGGTCATCCGCCCCGGCTTCGTCACCCGCGCGACCTCGCCAACCAGAAAAGCGTAATGCTCCAGGAACCCGTCATAGGTGCGGTTGTTCGACAGGTCCTGATCGTGACTCGAATAATTGTAGAGCCCGCAAAAGGGCGGCGAGTAGACACTGAGGTGCACGCTCTGCGCCGGCAAGGACGGCAGTACCTCGCAACAGTCGCCGTTGTAGAGCGCGTAATTCTCCGCGATCCGCTGCTCGCTTACAGCCATGCCGGCACCGTCTCGCGCTGATCGAAGGTCTTGAGGCGGTCGAGGCGGATCGCATCGTTCATCTCAGCGACGATCCGGCTGAACATCTCGTCGCAGGCCTTCGCCTTGCGCCGAAGGTTGCCGAGGGTGCCCACCTGGGCGGTCGTGCCGATAATGTCCCCCCGGACCTGGTGGGTCTGGCCGAACCGCCAGAAGCGCCGGACCGCCTGGTAATATTGTTCGAAGCTGTCAGTCGGAAAGTAGCTGAAGCGATGGCAATGCTGCCAGTTCATCCCGAAGGCTGCGATCTTCGGCTTGGTCACCAGCGTCCGGATCTGGCCGCGCCTGAAGGCGGCAAACACCTCTTCCTTGCGCTCATCCGGGTCCGCGCCGCTGACCTGCACGGCACCGGGGATCAGGCGGGCGAGCAAGTCACCCTCCGCGTTCAGATGACACCAAGCAACGGCCGACGTCGCATCGGCGAGACGCTGGGCCGCCGCCTCGCACCGGCGCTCGATCGTCAGCCGTAGATCGGCGCGCTTCTCGTCCAGCGAGCGCGCCGGCGCGTGGAACAGGTCCCCTGCGGCGTTCGGGCTTTCCACCAGATGCTCGGCCTCGACCAACTCCGGCAAGACGAACCGGCCATCGTCGAAGCCCAAGTCGGAGGGCCGGCGGCAAGCACGCGACCAGCTCGCCATCCATCGCCAGAAGTCGCGCTCGGCGTGCGGCTTCAGCCGCCACTGCGATCCGATGAAGGCGGGGTGCAGGCTGTCTTGGTCGTTACGGAAGAACAGCGACAGCATGTCCATATAGCCGAGCTCGCCCAGCGCCTCGGCCGACGTGCCAAGCTCGACGTAGTCGTTCGGCGCTGCGGTCGCCGTGCACAGCAGCCGGTATTTGGTTCGGCGCATGAACTCGGTGATCGCCTGCTTCCGCGCGCCGTCGAAATTCTTGATGATCGAGCTTTCGTCGCAGACGATGCCGGCAAAATCCTCCGGGTCGAAATAGTGCAGCTTCTCGTAATTGGTGACGATCGCCCGCGCGCCGCGATGGCGTCCGTCCATGCAGCGCGCGGCGTCGATGCCGAACTTCTCCGCCTCCTCCACGGTCTGCTGCGATACCGACAGCGGCGCCAGCACCAGCACCGGCTTGTTTTCGTGAGCGATCACGTTCTGCGCCCACACCAGCTGCATCGGCGTCTTGCCGAGCCCGCAATCGGCGAACTCGGCGGCCCGCCCCTTGCGGACGCTCCAGTCGACCAGGTGCGCCTGGAAATCGAACAGGAACGACGGCAGAAAAGTCGGCGCGAAGCCGTGATCGCCGCCCAGCTGAGCCTTGCGCTCGAGGAAAGCGCGATAGGCGTTCATGCCCGCGGCTCCGGATGGTGCCTGGCGAAATAGCGGCGATAGCCGGCGAGCAGGGCGGCGGAGCCCGCCGCGGCCTCGCTGCGCCGGGCGCGATCGCCGTCGACGATCCCCTTGCTGGTCGGGACCGGGCAGCCGGCATAACGGCCGAGGCCCGGCAGGTCGGCGGCGCCCCTAGCCATGACGGCCAGCTCCGGGCGCGCTCGCGGGCGAAGTCCGGAATCCCCGCGCCTTGGCGAAGTCGATCAGCTGGTCGTCGCTGAACGTGCCCAGCCAGCCGCTGACCCGCCAGCCCTGGCCGAGCCGGTAATAGTCCCGGCTGTCGTCCCGGGACGGCCGCGGCGAATAGCCGAGGCCGCCGAGGAACGCGCGCGCGGCGTGGAGCTCGCTCACCTTGCGGTCGATCCAGGCCACCCCCGACGAGGCGGCCGGCGCCGAGGCCGGTTGCGCGTAGGCAAACCGCTGCACCGGCCGGCTCATCCGAACCTGCCCCTGAGCACCCGGTCGACCGCCGCCGCCGCGGCTTCCATCATCGGCAGATTGTCGCCCTCGCCCTTCAGCGTCCGCTCGGCGAGGTGCGGCGTGCCGAGCCGGCGCTGCACCCCCGCCACCGCCTCCCGAACCGCGATCAGATGATCGCCCGAGAGGCCGTGTCCGGGGGACAGGGCCGACGCGGGCGATCCGGAGAGGCCGTGTCCGGGGGACAGGGCCGACGCGGGCGATCCGGACAGGCCATGTCCGGGGGACATGGTTGCCGGTGATCCCGAGAGGCCGTGTCCGGGGGACACGCCCGCCTCGCTCGTTTCCGTTCGCATCATCCGCCTGCCCTCCTCTGTGCCGGCAGCGCCGTCCGGCGCTCCGCCTGGCCCGGTCGCGATCCGGGGATCACCACCACCCGCCATTGCGTCCCGTCGGGCGCCGCCACCGTCTCCGTCCGGATGCGCCCGTCGCGGATCAGCCTGGTCACCCGCCACGCCGCCTGGTTGCGGGTCGCCAGCCCGGCGATCCGAGCCAGCTCGGCGTCGGAGAAGGCCCGCCGCCGCCGCTCCGCGCAGCGCTCGAGCGCCGCGAAGATCTCCTCGATCGCCGAATCCGGAGGCGGCGCCGGCCTCGGCGCCGAGGCCGGGACCTGCTCCTGGCCGCGCTTGACGATCAGATGCTCCCACCCGTCGGGCCCGCGCCGGCTGTGCGGCCGGACCGCGCCGGCGTCGCGAAGCGCGTTGATCCGGTTCTTGGTCGGCCCCGGCGGCACCGAGGAAGGGCCCCGGCAATAGACGAAGCTCTCGCCGGGCAGCGCCATCCGCACCCAGCCGGCCACCTCCGCCTCGGTCAGAAGCAGCCCCGCCGCCGGCGCAGGCGGACGCGCCGCGGTCACCGGACATGCCCCCCTCCCGCCATCACCCGCGCTCCTTCGTGCGTCGCTCTGCGAGCCGCTCCGTGACCCGCTCGGTCAGCACTTCGAGGTGCTCGGCGCCGCGGCCATAGAAAAGCAGGACGCCGAGCGTCAGACTCTCCAGGATGACGAAGGCGTTGTCCTCGGTGTCGACCGATCGAACGATCGTGCTGAGCAGCCCCGGCGACAGACGGTTGTGCACGTCGCTCGGGCTCGCGCCCGCCTGCACCTCGCGCTTCCAGATTGGGCCGTAATCGGCCACCACCGACCGCACGGCCTCCTCGGAACCGACAAACACCGGGTAGAGCACGTTGCCCGACAGCACCGACAGAAAGATCACCCCGCCACTGCGGTTGACTTCGGCCAGTTCCTCGGGCGTCAGCCGCCAGGCGGAAACGATCGCCTTACCGTTCGAGAATGTGTGAAGATCGGAGACGTCGTCCCGACCCGAGGGCGCGGCGTAGACCTTATTAGCCCCGGAGAAGGCGAACGCTTCCGCCATCAGGCCCGCGCCGCCGCGCGAGTCTTGAGCGCGGCCTCGAGCTCGACCGCGACCCGGACCAGGTCCGCGGCGTCGGCGAGGCGCCGGCCGGCCTCGGCCGGAGTGACGTCGTTGTCGTCGGTGAGGTCGGTGCAGATGCCCTCGATCAGCTCGCCCGCCTCGCGTCCGAGCCGGGCGATGAAGCCGCTCCATACGGTCGGCGCGGCGCCCGGGTCGGGCAGCCGGACCAGGCCGAAGCCGGCCTCGCGAGCCTGCATCCGGGTCATCACCGGCTCGCCGGCGACGGCCTCCAAATCCTCGACCGCGTCGGAAGGAAGGAAGGCGACGACATTGGGGTTGCAGCAATCCGACAGCTGGGACTTGCCGAGCCGGCAATAGTCGGCCGCGTCCTCGAGCCCGCCGACCCGCTTGACCAGCTCGCGCGCCTTCACCTTGTGGAAGCGCTGCCTCGCGGTCAGGCTCGCCGAGCGGTCGACGGTCATGCCGCCTCACCAACCGAAGAGGCCGGGCTGTCCGCTGGCGGCGGCGGGGGCGCGCTCGTCGGCGTACAGGTCGGCGAGGAAGGGACCGGGGCGGGCGCCCCAAAAGGGCGGCGGCTGTCAGCCTCCGTCCGAAGCGAGGTCCGATCCGGACCGGAACTTCCGCCGCCCTTTCCGGATGACGCCAGCGGCCATTCGAGCCTAGCTGGCGCCATGAGCTGGTGGGCATCGATCTGCATCTCGCGGCCGACCGCAGGGTCGGGCCCGGCGGCGATCATCTCGACCTCGTCGAGCAGCATGGCGGCGTCGGCGGGGATGCTCTCCTCGGGCCAGTTGCCGGGCTCGCGGAAGAAGGCGAGGAAGCGCTCGAAGATCGTCACCGTGCAGGTCTTGCCGTCGGCGAGGCAGGCGAAGAACTTGCCGTCCTTGGCGACCAGGGTGCCGAGGGTCGAAAGCTCCCTGCCGTGCGCCGCCGCCCAGAGCAGGCCGAGTGCGCGGAGCCGGTCGATCAATGTCATGGCCTGAATGCCTCGCTGGTGAGGCGGCCATTAGATCGGGAAATGTCCCGGCCTTGTCAATGGGAATTTTCCCGAATGATCCCGCGCGGCATTTTTGGGATACTTCCCGAGTGGAACAGCGCCAGGCCGAACTGCTCGCCAGGGTCGAGGCGAAGCTCGCCCAGCACGGCCTCAACGAGACCCAGGCTTCGCTCGCGGCGGTCGGCAAGCCCGACCTGATCCGCGACCTCCGGCGCAAGAAGGGGATTCCGGGCGCCGAGCGGCTGCGCAAGCTCGCCGGGGTGCTCGGCACCAGCTCGGACTGGCTGCTGACGGGCGAGGGCGAGGCCGACGCGCCGCCGCCGGGCCGCTCCGCCGCCGTGCTCGCCGACCCCTTTGCGACCTTTCGCCACGAGCGGCCGCGCGACGTCCCGGTGCGCGGCACCCCCTCGTGCGGCGAGGTCGAGGTCGACGGCGAGCAGGTCGAGTCGGTCGAGATGGACCTGGGCGAGGTCGTCGATTACGTCCGCCGCCCGGCCAGCCTCGAGGGGCGCCGCGACGTCTACGCCATCTACTTCACCGGCTTCTCGATGGAGCCCCGCTTCGAGCCCGGCGAGGTCGCCTATGTCGACGCCGCCCGGCCGCCGTCGATCGGCGACTATGTCGTCGTCCAGCTCCGCCGCCAGCGCGGCGAGGAGGACGAGCCGAGGATCGTCTCGGCCTTGGTCAAGCGGCTCCGCCGCCGCACCGCCGACTGGATCGAGCTCGAGCAGTTCAACCCGCCGCTCGTCTTCCGGGTCGAGGCGAAGCGGGTCGCGGTCATGCACCGCATCTTCCCGCTCGGCGAGCTGGTCGGGATCTGACCCGGGTCAGCGCAGGCTGAACGTGCCTCGGCCCGGCGCTCCGCCGGCGAGCCGGGCGCCCGAGCGATCGCCGAGCACCGTCACATATTCGCCGCCCAGCATTCGCCCCCCGCTCAGCTGGCAGGCGATCGTCGTCCCGAAATCCGTCTTGGCCCGGGCGCTGAGCCGGCCCCACAGATCCTCGTCGACGACGAGCCGGTGCGGGGCGGGCCGCTCCCTGACCAGTCCGCTCGCCTCGGCCATCGCCATCGCCCGGTCGCACCGTGCCAGCCGGGAAGCCGCGCCGTCGGCCGAGCCCGAACCGGTCGCGGCGACCGGCCGGCTCGGCGGCGGGGCGTCGGTGACCGAGAGGACGATCGCCGCCGCGGCGGCGAGCAGGAGCAGGAAGCCGAGTGTTCCGCCGATGCCGCCCCGGTCGGCGGCGGGCGCGGGCGGTGCCGGCGCGGGCGGCACGGTCGCCGGATCGGCCGGCGAATCGGTGGAGACCCCGAGCACGACTCCGAGCATTCGGCTGTCGCTCCGGCCGATGCCGTCGATGACGGCGGCGAGGGGTCGCCCCTTGTCGAGCCTCTCCGCCATCCACTCGGCGGCGTCGCGGGCGACGTTGCCGATCTGGACGCCGCGGGCACTGATCACCTTGATGCAATTGCCGTCATGGGGGTTGGCGGGATCACGCTCGAGCGCCACCGGCTCGCCGATCCGGCAGCGCGCAATCTCCTGCTGCCGGTCGGAACCGTCCTCGTTGCGGAAGCTCTCGCCGGTCACGGCCGCCCGGTAGGTTCCCATGACGCGATCATAATCGCGCGGCCGACCCGAGGCCAACGGGACATTTCCCGATTATGGATTGACACGGGAAATTTCCCGAATATTTTGCGGCTCAGAACAGCGAGGGAGCCGACCGATGCCCGCCATCCATTACGACGCCCCGGCCTGGGCCGAGCGAGCCGAGGTAAATCCCGGCGACATTCTCATCGCCGACGGCGACTTCACCTGCATCGACGCCGGGACCCGGCTGACGGTCGAGCGCGATCTTCACAGCCCGGATCTCTACGTCCGCTGTTCCGAGGGGAAGCACTATCTCGACGGGCAGCTCGACGACCAGGGCCGTTATGTCGGGCTGTTTCCGCCGGAGCACGCGCCATGCTGAGCGGCGCGCCCTTCCCCAATCCCGGCGCCACCGCTTTGCTCGTCGAGCATGATGAGCGCTGCATCTGAAACCTCGCGCGCCGGTGCCCCGCCACCGATCGAGCGTGAGGTTTGGCAGGAACAAGAAGGCCTGATCCGCTGCGGGCAACATGATGGCGCATTCGTGGTCGTCGACGCTCACAAAGTCGTCAGCCTCCAGCCCGTGAGCGGAGGAGGCACCCGAATCGGCACCGTCGCGGGCACCTTCTTTTCCGTGCGCGGACCGCTGGAGGAAGTCCTCGCCAACGTCGTTGCCGCGCGAATCGGCGACAGCGTGGCCGTGGGCGGCTTCTACCGAGCAGCGGGAGCGGTGCGATGAGCCGGCCCCGGCTCCGGGTCGTCGACGGCGGCGCCATGCCGCGGACGCTGCCCCACGATCCCGCCAATCGCGGCTATGTCCTCGTCTATCGCCGCGGCGAGGTGAACCACTGCCCCGGCTGCGGGCGCGCCCACTGGCATCTCGGCCGGCGCTCGGCCGAATGCGCCTTCTGCGCGACCGCGCTGCCGTTCGAGCACAGCCATGGATAGGCCGCTGTCCCTCACCGGAGCGCTCGGCGCCCTCGCCGTGGTCATGGCCCTGGTCTGGATCATCGTGCCGGGCGCCGCCTGGCTCACTTTTGAGCTTTGGCGGGCGGCGTGAACGTCCGCGACCTTATCGCCCTCGACGAGGTGATCGCCGCCGCCGAGCGCATCGAGGACCCCGACCCCGGCGACCTGAACCGGATCATCGAGAGGTTCAACAGGGGCGAGACCTCGCCGCATGAGCACCTGGTGGAGCTGGGCGCCCAGGTGCTTGCCTTGCTCGCCTGGGTCGAAACCAAGGGCGGACGCCTCGAGGCCGAAGCATGAACGCGCCCAGCGCCACCCCGGATCTCGCCGAAGCGGCGGCGTTCGAGGTCGGCAGCCGCGAGCGTCATTATCCCGCCATGATCGAAGCCGGCGAGATCAAGCGGGCCGAGGCCGCCGCGGATCTCGACGCCTGGCGCGCGATCGCAGCCATGCTCGCCCTTCCCCGCGGCGCGGACGCCGACGGCCGTGTCGGCAATCCCCGGCTCCAGGCCGGCACCGAAATCCCCTGGCCCGCGCTCGCGGCTGCCGCCGGCCGGGCGCTCGAGCGCCAGACCCGCCGGGCCGAGGCCGCGCGCGGCGACGCCAGGGCGGCCCAGCGCCACGATGCCCTCCGGGCGATCCACTACGTCATCGTCGCGGAAGCCTGGTTCTGGAACGGGGGCCGCGGGCCGCGGCCGATCAGCGCGGTCCGGACCGCCGCCTGATGCAGGCTCCAGCCGCCCCGCAGCCTCCGCCCGAGCTGGTCGAGCTCGCCGAGGCCCTTGCACGCGCCGCCGTGGCGCGCCAATTTGACGCCCTTCTCCCCCGAGGCTCCGCCCGTGCGAACGATCATCTACGCCCGGTTCAGCTCGACGCTGCAGAATAGCCGGTCGGCCGACGACCAGGTCGCTCTCTGCCGCGCCCGCTGCGTGCAGGAGGGATGGGAGGTCGTCGGCGTTCACAAGGACGAGGCGATCAGCGGCGCCGCCGGCATCGGCGAGGACGCCCGTCCCGGTCTCTTCGCCGCGATCGCCGCGATCGAGGCCGGGGGAGTCGACCAGCTGCTCACCGAGTCGACCGACCGCATCGCCCGCCACCAGGGCGACGCCTTCGCGGTTCGCGAGCGGATCGAATATGCCGGCGCCCGATTGTTCACATTACTTGACGGCGTCGTCGACGACATAACCGGGACTATCAAAGGACTGTTCGACGCCCGCTTTCGTAAGGATTTGGGAGCCCGCACTCGGCGCGGCCAGGCCGCGGTCGTGGCGTCGGGCCGCATCCCGGCAGGCCTCGCCTACGGCTATCTGAAGGCGCCCCGGCTCGACGGGCGCGGCGATCTCGTCCGCGGCGAGCGGACGATCGACTCGGACCAGGCCGAGGTCGTCGTCCGGATATTCTCCGAATACGCCGCCGGCTCGAGCCCGCGGGCGATCGCCGAGGGGCTCAATCGCGACGGCATCCCGGCGCCGAGGGGCGGATCGTGGCGCGCCAGCACGATCGCCGGCGATCGGCGCCGGCGCAACGGCATGCTGCAGAACCGGCTCTATGTCGGCGAGATCGTCCATGCGCGAACGAGCAAGGTGCCGGAGCCCCGGACGCGCAAGACGCGCATCCGGCCGAACGCCGAGGCGGACTGGATCGTGCAGCCGGCGCCCGAGCTGGCGATCGTCGGCCGCGACCTCTGGGAGCGCGTCCAGGTCCTGCGGTCTCGGCACGCGCAGCCGGACCGGCCCGAGCGCGCCCGACGTCCGAAGCATCTCCTGTCCGGGCTGGCGGTCTGCGGCGTCTGCGGCGGCGGCTACACGATCGCCAGCCGCGACCGATGGGGTTGCGGCCGCTGGCGCGACGGCCGCGGCTGCTCGAACAACCGCACCGTCGCGGGGCGCCTGCTTGAGGAAAGGGTGCTTGCGGGGCTCGGGGACAAGATGCTCAACCCGGACGTCGTCGCGGCCTACGTCCGCGAATTTCACCGCGAGCATGCCCGCCGGTCGGCCGAGGTCGGCCGCCGGCGAGCCAAGCTGGATCGGGCGCTCGCCGCGATCGACGCGAAGATCGCGCGCCTGGTCGAGGCCTTCGGCGAAAGGGGAGGGGACATCGAGGAGGTGCGCGCGGTCCTCGCCGCGGCGCGAGTCGATCGCGAAGGGATCAAAAGCCGGCGCCGGGACCTCGACGCGCTCTCGGTCCTCACCCTGCATCCCGGCATCGCCGACGATTATCGCCGGCGAATGGCTCGGATCGGGTCGACGATCGGGCCCGACGACGCGCCGTTCGTCCGCAGCCTGATCGACCGCGTGACGATCACGCCGGCGCCCGAGGGCAAGCGCGGCGTCTCGATCGAGCTGTCCGGCAGGCTCGCCGGCATCCTCGCACTGGCGACAGGAGCGCCGCCACCGGCGGAAATGTACTATAACGGTGGAGCGGGTAGCGGGAATCGAACCCGCGTCACAAGCTTGGAAGGCTAGTGCTCTACCATTGAGCTATACCCGCCCGCGACGCTTCCGGGCGCGGCGACACACCTAGGCGCGCAAACGCGGATTGCAAGCGGGGTTTTCCAGTCCCGCCCCACCGGCTACGAGCGGCCCAAACCACAGGAGAAGGCGATGGGGGAGCGGACCCCGCGGGCTGGCGCGCGCTCGGCGTTGCGCCACTTTCTCGACAGCGAAGCGGTCGGCGGCATCCTGCTGATGGCGGCGGCGGCGCTGGCCATGGCGATCGCCAATTCCGGTTTCTACCAAGTCTATCACGACCTGCTCTATGCCGAGACCGGGCCGGTCATCTCGCCCAAGCTGGGCCCGATGACGCCCCATCTGTGGATCAATGACGGCCTCATGGCGGTCTTCTTCCTGCTCGTCGGCCTGGAGATAAAGCGCGAGTTCGTCGACGGCCGCCTCGCCACCTGGAGCCAGCGGCGGCTGCCGGTGATGGCGGCGGCGGCGGGCATGGTCGTCCCCGCCCTCATCTTCCTGTTCGTGGTCGTGGACGAGCCGGGGCTCCACGGCGGCTGGGCGATCCCCGCTGCCACCGACATCGCCTTCGCCATCGCCGTGCTGGCTCTGCTCGGCAGCCGGGCGCCGACGTCGCTCAAGCTGTTCCTGACGACGGTCGCGATCGTCGACGACATGGGCGCGGTCGCGATCATCGCGCTCGCCTACACGCCGGCGCTCGATACGCTCGCGCTCGGCGCCGCGGCGATCATCCTGTTCCTGCTCTACGCGATGGGCAAGGGCGGCGTGACCCGGCTTTGGCCCTACCTGATCGGCGGCGCGGCCTTGTGGTATGCGGTGCTGCTCTCCGGGGTCCATGCCACCATCGCCGGAGTGCTGACCGCCGCCGCCATCCCCATCGTCAAGACGCCGGGGGCGCCCGATGCCCCGGATTCGCCGCTCCACCGAATCGAGCATGCCATCGCTCCCTGGGTCGCCTTCCTGATCGTCCCTCTGTTCGGTTTCGCCAATGCCGGAGTGCCGATTGCCGGCCTTGGGCTGGACCAGCTGCTGGCGCCGTTGCCGCTCGGAATCGCCGCCGGCCTGTTCCTCGGCAAGCAGATCGGAATCTTCGGGGCGGTCTGGCTGACGGTGCGGCTGGGGTTCGCCTCGCGCCTGAGGGGGGCGACCTGGCTCCAGATCTACGCGGTCGCGATCCTCTGCGGCATCGGCTTCACGATGAGCCTGTTCATCGGAGCGCTCGCTTTCCCGGGCCGACCCGACCTGGTCGAGGAAGCGAAGATCGGCATCCTGCTCGGCTCGATCCTGTCGGCGGTGACCGGCTATCTGCTGCTGCGCTTCGCCCCGGCTGACCGCGGCCACGAGGACGAGGAGCTTCGCCAGGAACGCGAGATCGCCGCCGACGGCGATACCGACGGAATGGAGGCCCGCGACCCCGGGGAAGGTCCGCGAAGGGCCGGCAACACCTTGAGCGGCAAGTGAAATGAGCCTTGGCCGAACAGTTAAGGCTGGCATTCGACGCGGTCGCGGCCTAAACCGCGCCCGCTGCGGTTCGGGCGGGGAATAGTGCGCAATCTGATCAGCCTTGCGGCCATTGGGATAGGCCTTGCGACGGCCGCATCGGCGCCGGCCCAGGCGCCGCTGCCCGAGCCGTCCGGTCGGCCGCTCGACATCGATTTCGGCGCCGACCCGGTGCTCCGGCTGCGCCGCGAGCAGTCCGATTACGCCCAGTTCCGGTCCGCCATCGCCGCCGCCGTCGGCCGCCATCCCGGCACCGCCGAAGCCGTGGCCGGCGAGGACGAAGCCCTGGCGGTGCTGCGCGAAGCCCGCTCGGCGCAGCGTCCGACGCTCGACGCGACGATCACCTCCTATCGGGTCATCGCGCGCGATTTCTCCGACGATCCGACCAACATCATCGAGCGCTCGAGGCCCGAGCAGCGGACCGACGCGATCCTCTCCGCGCAGCAGACCATCTTCGATTTCGGCGCCACCGCCCGGCGCGTCTCGGCCGCCGGCGCTCGGCTCCGGGCCGCCGGCGCCGATCTCGAGGCGAGCGCCGACCGGGTCGCGCTCAACGCCGTGGCCTCCTGGTACGACGTGTTCGGCTACCGCGCCCTGGTCGCGCTCACCGAGGCGTTCGTGGCGAGCCAGCGCGAGCTTCGCGCCGCGGTGGAGATCCGGATCCGCGCCGGCGCCTCGGCGGAGGGCGACCTGCCCCGCATCGATTCCTACATCGCCCAGGCGCAGACCCGCCTCGCCCGCTTCCGCCGGCTGCTGGCGACCGCGGAGGCGCGCTATACCGAGCTCACCGGGTCGCCGCCGCCCGCCGACCTCGAGCGCGCGCCGGCCGCCGCGGCCGCTATCCTGAGCCGCGACGATGCCGCCCTCGCGGCGCTCGATTCAGCGGCGGTTCGAAGCGCCCGTGCCACCGCCGACGCCACCCGCCAGGAAGCTCGGGCCGCCCGCGCCGACCGGCTGCCGCAGATCACCGCCGGCGTCGATGCCGGCCGCTACGGCGTGTTCGAGAATGAGCGGGACTACGACATTCGCGGCCGGGTCGCGATGCGCTGGCGGCTGCTCGGCAATGCCGATGCCCGCGCCGACCAGGCCGATGCCCGAGCCCGAGCCGGCGACGCGCGCGCCGACCGCATCGCCGAGGAGGCGGCTCGCGACGCCGCCATCGCCTGGTCGGACGTGCGCGCGCTCGAGCAACAGCTCGAGGCGCTGGAGGCGGCCTATATCGCCAGCCGCCGCTCGCGCGACGTCATCGCCGAGCGCTTCCGCGCCGCTCGAGGCACCCTGTTCGACGTCGTCGCCGCCGAGGACGCCTATTTCGAGGCCGCGACCTCCTACATCCAGTCGCTGACGGAGTTGGACGCGGCGCGTTACATCCTGTTATCGAGAACCGGGCGCCTGCTCGAGGTGCTCGACATCGACGCTGATCAGCTGCGAGGTGAGGGTGAAGGCTGACAATCTGGTGAGGATGCCCAAGCCGCGCCTCGCGCCGTGGCTGATGGAGCCGATGCGGCGCAACCGCTCGACCTACTGGAAGGTGGCCGTGGCGGCGGTGTTCATCAACATCTTCGGCCTGCTGACCGCGCTGTTCACAATGACCGTCTACGACCGCGTGGTTCCGAATAACGCCATGTCCTCGCTGGTCGCGCTTTCGATCGGCCTGGGCATCGTCATCATCTTCGATTTCATCCTCAAGATGCTGCGCTCCTATTTCGTCGACCATGCCGGCGCCCAGATCGACCAGGACATTGGCGGCGACGTCTTCGAGCGGCTGCTGGCGATCCGGCTCGAGCTGAAGAAGGGCTCGACCGGGGCGCTCGCCGGAATGATGCGCGAGCTCGAGGCTTTGCGCGACTTCTTCGCCTCGGCGACTCTGACCGCGGTGGTCGACGTGCCCTTCATCTTCCTCACCCTGCTGGTGGTGGCGATCATCGGCGGACCGGTCGTCATCGTACCGGCGCTCATGGTCCCGCTCGTCATCCTCGTCGGCTGGCTCACCCATCCCGCGCTCGAGCGGCTGTCGGCGCGCTCGCTGGGCGAGCAGATGCAGAAGCAGTCGGTGCTGGTCGAGGCGATCGGCGGCCTCGAGACGGTCAAGACCTCCGGGGCCGCGCCGTTGCTGACCCGGCGCTGGCTGCAGGCGGTGCAGCAGCATTCGGACAGCTCGCTTCGCCAGCGCCTCATCTCCTCGATCGGAGTGACCTTCGCCACCTCGGCGGGGACGATCTCCTATGCCGGGGTCGTCATCGTCGGCGTCCACATGATCGCCAACCAGACGCTGACCATGGGCGGGCTGATCGCCTGCTCGATCCTCGCCGGCCGCGCCATCGCGCCGCTCGCCCAGATTTCGCAGCTCCTCTCCCGGCTGACCTCGACCCGGACCGCCTACCGGCAGATCAACGCGATGATGGAGATGCCGTCCGAAGGGCCGGAGGGCGAGGGGCTCAAGCTCAGCGGCGTCGAGGGCAAGATCGAGTTCCGCAATGTCGGCTTCCGCTACCCCGGCGCGCCCGAGCGGGCCCTGGACGAGGTCAGCTTCACCATCAATCCGGGCGAGCATGTCGCCCTGCTCGGCCGGGTCGGGTCGGGCAAGTCGACCATCGCCCGGCTCGTCCTCGGCCTCTATCCGCCCGAGGAAGGGCTGATCATGGTCGACGGCACCGACATCCGTCAGCTCTCGCCGAGCGACCTCAGGGACCATATCGGCGCGGCGATGCAGGAGAGCGTGCTGCTGACCGGCTCGGTGCGCGAGAACATCGTGCTCGACCGCCGCCAGGTCGACGACGCCGAGCTGATCCGGGCGGCCGAGATATCGGGCACGCACCAGTTCATGGGCCAGATCGCCAACGGCTACGACCTCAGGCTCGCCGACCGCGGCGAGGGCCTGTCGGGCGGCCAGCGCCAGTCGATCGCCATCGCCCGAGCGCTCGCCGGCCGGCCGCCGATCGTGATCATGGACGAGCCGTCGAGCGCGATGGACTCGCAGACCGAGACCAACCTCATCCAGCGGCTTCAGGAGGAGCTCAAGGGCCGGACGATGATCCTGATCACCCATCGCCCGTCGCTGCTCCAGCTTGTGCAGCGCATCATCCTGCTCGAAAAGGGCAAGGTGGTCACGGACGGCCCGCGCGACGCGGTGCTGCAGAAGATCATGCGACCCAAGGCGGCCTGACCCGTGCACGGCACCCACATCGAGGACCTCACCGATCGGATCAGGCCGCGCACGGCCTCGAACGTGCTGCTGTGGGGCGTCACCGCCTTCGTCCTGATCTTTTTCCTGTGGGCCGCCTTCGCCGAGCTCGAGCGCACCGTTCGCGGCATGGGCCGGGTCATCCCGAGCTCGCAGCTCCAGGTGGTGTCGAACCTCGAAGGCGGAATCGTCGAGGAGATACTGGTCCGCCAGGGGCAGCAGGTCCGCGCCGGCGATCAGCTGATCCGGCTCGACCCGACCCAGAGCAGCGCCGAATTCGGCAGCGGCGAAGCCACGCTGACGGCGCTCGTCGTCAAGATCGCTCGGCTTCAGGCCGAGGTCGAGGGGCGCTCGCCGGTCTATCCCGCCGCGGTCAGCCCGGTCGTCGCCGACCAGATCCGGATCGAGCAGGCGCTTCACGCCTCGCGCATGGCCGACCTGTCCGGCATGGTCTCGGCCGCCGAGGCGCGGGTCGTCCAGTCCGAGCGCGCCGTTTCCGAAGCGCAGTCCGTCTATCAGGCTCGCATCTCCGCGCGCGAGGCGCGCGCGGACGAGGTGCGGATCCTGCGGCCGCTGGTCGAACGGGGCATCGAGCCGCGCCTCAGCCTGTCCCAGGCGGAGAGCGCCGCCGCCATCGCCGCCAGCGAGGCCGCCGCGGCGTCGGCCGCGATCGGCCGAGCGAGCGCCGCCGTCGCCGAA
>Ga0196962_10000187_pt1 | contig 33907 bp, 15 predicted proteins | sample S3v_20metaG_FD_183186 | JGI IMG/M metagenome (GOLD analysis project Ga0196962, IMG submission 183186) | Soil microbial communities from Anza Borrego desert, Southern California, United States - S3+v_20 | ecosystem: Environmental > Terrestrial > Soil > Desert | place: USA: California | collected...
ACGGCCGTCACGCCCGGGCTTTTCCACAACACGCGCGCCGCGAAGCGCAGGTCTTGCAACAGAGTCCTCATCGGTTCACCTCACAGGGAGTGCAGAAGTCAGAGTGCAGAGTGCAGAACTGAAGAACTTGTCTTTCATTCTGCATTCCGCACTCTGCATTCATCATTCGTAGCGCAGCGCTTCCATCGGGTCGACCTTCGTCGCGCGCCGCGCCGGCACGTAGCAGGCGAGGAGGGCGACGAAGGCGAGCAGGAGCGTGACGCCGGCGAAGGTCGCCGGGTCGGTGGCCGAGACGCCGTAGAGCAGCTTCGACATGACGCGCGTCAGGGCGAAGGAGGCGGCGAGTCCGCAGGCCAGCCCGCCCGCGGCCAAAAGCATCCCCTGCCCGACGATCATCCTGATCACGTCGCCCCGCCCGGCCCCGAGCGCGATGCGGACGCCGATCTCGTGGGTGCGCTGCGTCACGGCGTAGCTCATCACGCCGTAGACGCCGACGGCCGCCAAGAGCAGCGCGACGCCCGCGAAGAGCGTCAGCAGTTGCGTGTAGAAGCGCGGCTGCGCCACCGACTCCGAGAGCAGTTGCTCCATCGTCCTGACGCCCGCGGCCACGCGGTTCCTGTCCACCTCGCGCACCGCCTTCTGCGCCGCGGGCGCGAGCGCCAGAGGGTCGCCCTCGGTGCGGACGAGGAAGGCCGAAGAGAGCCACGGGCGTTGCAGCGCGCAGTCGTAGATTTGGATGTTGGTCTCCTCGCCCACGGTCTGCTTCGAGTCGGCGACGACGCCGACGATCTCCAGCGTCACGCGCTCCTCAAGGTACGCGACGGTCAGGCGCCGGCCGACCGGGTCTTCGCCCGCGAAGACGCGCCGCGCCATCGCCTGATTGATGAGGGCGACGCCGGGCGCGCCCGCGGCGTCGCGCTCGTCGAAGGCGCGGCCCCGCAGCAGCGGGATGCCCATCACGTCGAAGTAGTTCGGGCTGACCGAGTTGTAATCGGCCTGCGGGTCGTCGCCGGGTCGCGCGGGCCGGCCTTCGACTTCGTAAGAGAAGTTCAGGACCCAGTCGAGCGGCAGGCTCGAACTCGTCGCCACGCCGCTGACGCCGGGGAGCGCGGCCAGACGCTCCCGCATCTCGCGGTAGTAGGCCGCGCGCCGCTCGGTCTGCCCGAAGAGGTGGTTGGGCGAGACGGAGAAGGTCAGGAGCCGCGCGGGGTCGAAGCCCAGCTCGACCCGCTGCAAGCGCGCGAAGCTGCGGACGAGCAGGCCCGCGCCGACGAGGAGCACCAGCGTGACGGCGACCTCGGCGACGACGAGCGCGGCGCGCGTGCGCTTCAAGCGCCCCTCGGAGGTCGTGCCGCGCCCCGCCTCCTTGAGCGTCTCGTTGAGGTCGGGCCGCGAAACTTTCAGGCCGGGCAGCAAGCCGACGAGCACGCCCACGGCGAGCGAGACGCCGGCCGTGAACGCCAGCACCGCGCCGTCCACCCTCGCCTCGTCGAGCCGCGCGAAGCGCAGGTCTTCGGGCACGAGCGCGAGCAGCGCGTCCACGCCCCAGAGCGCGAGGAAGACGCCGAGCGCGCCGCCCAGCGCGGCCAGCAGGACGCTCTCGACGAGCAGTTGCCGCACCACGCGCCAGCGCGTCGCCCCGAGCGCCGCCCGAATCGCCACCTCGCGCGCCCGCGCCGTCGAGCGCGCGAGCAGCAGGTTCGCCACGTTGGCGCACGCGATCAAAAGCACGAAGCCGACCGCGCCGAGCAGGATCAGAAGCGCCGGGCGGGCGCGGCCCACCAGCGTCTCGCGCAGGGGGATGAGGCGCACGCCCCACTCGGCGTTCGTCTGCGGGTATTCGGCGGCGAGGCCGGCCGCGACCGCGCCCAACTCGTCCTGCGCCTGCCCCGGCGTCAGGCCCTCGCGCACGCGCCCGACGACCGTGAAGTAGCGGCTCATGCGCTGGCGCAGCTCGCCCGACTCGCGCGGCAGGGGCGTCCAGACCTCGGCGTAGGACGGGTACCTGAAGTCTTCCGGCATGACGCCGACCACGGTCGCGCTCGCGCCGCCGACGAGCGGCAACTGCGTGCCGAGGACGCGCGGGTCGCCGCCGAAGCGCCGCTGCCACAGGCGGTGGCTGAGGACGACGGCCCGGCCCGGCCCCGCGCCGAACTCCTCGGCCGTGAACGCCCGCCCGAGCGCCGCCGGCGTCCCCAGCATCGAGAAGAAATCTTCCGAGACGCGCACGCCGGAGACGGACTCGGGCACGTCGCCCGCGGCGAGCGTGAGGCCGCCGCCGGTGTAGGCCGCCAGCCCGTCGAACGAGCGGCTCCGGGCGCGCCAATCGACGAAGTCGGCCGGGGCCACGCCGCGCACGTCGGCCGCGCCGCCGCGCTTGTTCTCGGCCGCGGCGACGAACAGGCGTTCGGCCGAGGCGAACGGCAGCGGCCGCATCAGCGCCGCGTAGACGACGCTGAAGACCGCCGTGTTGATCCCGATGCTCACGCCCAGCGTCAGCACCGCCACGGCCGTGAACCCCGGCCGCTTCCACATCATCCGCGCCCCGTACCGCACGTCCTGCCACAACGTTCCCATAAGTCACCTCAGAGAGTGCAGAATGCAGAGCGCGGAATGCGGAATGAAAACCACTCCGTCTTTACTTCTGCATTCTGCACTCTGACTTCATCATTCGTAGCGTAGCGCTTCCATCGGGTCGACCTTCGTGGCGCGGCGCGCCGGCACGTAGCAGGCGAGGAGGGCGACCGCCGCGAGCAGCAGCGAGATGGCGGCGAAGGTGAAGAGGTCGCTGGAGGAGACGCCGAAGAGGAGGCTGGAGAGCACGCGCGTGACGGCGAGCGCGGCCAGCAGGCCGACCGCGACGCCGACCGCCGCGAGCGCCAGCCCCTGCCCCGCGACGAGCCGGAGCACGTCGCGCGCCTGCGCGCCCAGAGCCATCCGGATGCCGATCTCGTGCGTGCGGCGGCTGACCGTGTAGGCCATCAGGCTGTAGAGGCCCGTCGCCGCCAGAAAGAGCGCGAGCAGCCCCACCGCGAGCGAGAGCGTGGCCGCGATGCGCGTCCCCCACAGCGCCCAAGACATGTGCTGGCGCAGCGTCCGCACCGCGTAGACGGGCAGCTGCGGGTCGAGCGCCTGCACCTCGCCGCGCACCGCCCTGACCATCTCCTCCGGCTCGCCCTTCGTCCTCACCACCATCACCATGCTCGCGTCGAAGCTCTGATTCAGCGAGAGGTACATCATCGGCCGCGGGCTTTCGCCGAGCGTGCGGTAGCGCCCCGTCCTGACGACGCCGACGACCTCGCGCGGCTGCCCGCCGCCGACGCGCACGAGCTTGCCCACGGCCGGCTCGCCCGGCCACAGGCGCTCGGCCAGAGCCTGATTGACGACGCAGACGCGCCGGCCGTCGGGGCGGTCGCCCTCGTCGAAGTCGCGCCCCTCAAGCAGGGCCATCCCCATCGTCTCGAAGTGCCCGTCGGCGACGACGTTGTAGAGGACGCTCAGCCCCTCGCCGGGCGGCGGCGGGGCTTGCCCGTCGGCGTAGACGGGGCCGGTCGAGCTGGAGCTGTCGCCGAGCGGCAGGTAGCGCGCGAACGAGACGGACTCGACGCCGGGGAGCGACGCGACGCGCTCGCCGAGCCGGCGGAAGAAGTCCCGGCCGCGCTCCTCGTCGTAGCCGAGCAGGCCGGGGTTGAGCGACATCGCCAAGCCCCTCTCGACCTCGAAGCCGGGGTCGATGCCCTGCGCGCGCCAGAAGCTCTTGACGAGCAGGCCGCCGACGACGAGCACGACGAGCGAGAGCGCCACCTGCGCGACGACCAGCGCGTTCCTCAGCGTCCAACGCCGCGGCCCCGCCTGCTGCCCCGCCGCCTCGTTCTTGAGGACGGGCACGATGTCGGGGCGCGACGCCTGCCACGCCGGGGCCAGCCCGAAGACGACGCCGGTCACGACCGAGACGGCGAGCGTGAAGACGAGGGCGCGCGCGTCGGGCGTGAAGCTGAGCGCGACGGTGTAGGGCAGCGTCGGGATGAGGGCCAGCATCAGGTCGGTGGCCCAGAAGGCGAGCAGGAGGCCCGCGCCCCCGGCCGCGAGCGCGAGCAGCAGGCTCTCGGTCAGGAGCTGGCGGACGACCCGGCCGCGCGTCGCGCCGAGCGCGAGGCGGATGCCGATCTCGCGCCGCCGCGCCGCCGCGCGCGCCAGCAGCAGGTTCGCCACGTTGGCGCACGCGATCAAAAGCACGAAGCCGACCGCGCCGAGCGCCACGGCCGAGCCGAGCTTGATGGTGGCCGTGGCCTCCTCGAAGCGCCCCTCGATCTCGGGCAGCAGCACGACGCGCGTCGCGCGGGCGCGCTGGTCGGGGTAGACCTCGGCGAGGCGCGCCGCGACGCCCGTCATCGCCGCCTCGGCCTGACCGAGCGAGACGCCGTGCCTGAGCCGCCCGAGCATCTCGAAGCGGTGGTCGCCGCGCTCGACGACCCAGAGGTCTTCGCGCGTGACCTGCTGCTGCATCATCGCCGGCGCCCAGAAGTCCATCGAGAGGCCGTACTTCGCGCCCGTGAACTCGGGCGGCGCGACGCCGACGACCGTGAACTGCTGGCCGTTGAGCGTGACGGGGCGGTTGACGACCGAGGGGTCTGAGCGGAAGCGGTTGCGCCAGAGCTGGTGGCTGATGACGACGACCGGGCGCGCGCCGGGCGCTTGGTCTTCGTCGGGCAGGAAGCCGCGGCCGAGCGCGGGGCGCACCCTCAGCACGTCGAAGAAGTTGCCCGAGACCAGCTCGCCCCAGATGAGGTCGTTCTGCCCCTCGGAGCTGAGCGCGGCCTGCTCCAGACGGTGGACGACGAGGCCGTCGAAGACCGCCGCCGCCTGCTCGCGGTAGTCGAGGTAGTCGGGGTGCGAGAAGTTGGTCGCCAGATCGCCGTGCGCGCCGCCGCCGCCCTGCGTCTCGAAGACGCGGACGAGCGCGCCGGGGTCGCCCGCCGGCAGCGGCCGCAGGATGAACGCGCTCACGGCGCTGAAGATGGCGCTGTTGGCCCCGATGCCCAGCGCCAGCGTCAGCGCCGCCACGGCCGTGAACCCCGGCGTCTTCAAAAGCATCCGCACGCCGTAGCGCACGTCCTGCCACAACGTTCCCATAAGTCACCTCAGAGAGTGCGGAATGCAGAGTGCGGAATGCGGAATGAAAACCACTCCGTCTTTGCTCTCTTTAATTCTGCACTCTGCATTCTGCATTCATCATTCGTAGCGCAGCGCTTCCATCGGGTCGACCTTCGTCGCGCGCCGCGCCGGCACGTAGCAGGCGAGGAGCGAGACGGCGACGAGGAGCAGGGCGACGGCGGCGTAGACGGCCGGGTCGGTCGCCGTCACGCCGTAAAGGAGGCTGGAGAGCACGCGCGTGAGCAGGAGCGCGAGGACGAGGCCGATGGCCGCCCCGGCGAGCGCGAACGCGAGGCCCTGCCGCAAGACCATCCGCAGCACGTCCCAGCGCCGCGCGCCGAGCGCGACGCGGACGCCGATCTCGTGCGTGCGCTGCGCCACCGTGTAGCTGACCACGCCGTAGATGCCGACCGAGGCCAGCGCCAGCGCCACGCCCGCGAATATGGCGAGCAGCGTCATGTTCAAACGCTGGCGCGCCACCGAGGCCGCCATCACGTCGCCCATCGTCCGCACCTTCGTCACCGGAACCTGCGGATCGACCGACCAGATTTTTTCCTTCACCGCGCCCGTCAGGGCCGAGGGGTCGCCCTCCGCCTTCACCACCACGCTCATCCAGCGCTTCCACGCCATGCCCGTCTGCGCGTAGGGCGTGTAGACGGCCGGCTCCTCCGGCTGGTCGAGCCCGAAGTGGCGCACGTCGCGCGCCACGCCGACGACCGTGATCCACTGCGCCTCGGCCGCGCGCGCCCAGCGGATGCGCGCGCCGACGGGGCTGGAGCCGTCGAAGTAGACGCGCGCGAACCTCTCGTTGACGACGCCGACGAGCGGCGCGCGCGCGTCGTCGCGCTCCGTCAGCCCCCGGCCGGCGACGACGGGGATGCCCATCACCCCGAGGTAGTCGCCCTCGACGCTGCGCGTGTAGAGGTCTGGCTCCTCGCCGGGCGCGACGGGCGGGCGGCCTTCGATGATGAAGTTGTGGTGCAGCGAGCTGCCGCCGAGCGGCAGCTCGCTGACCATCGCGGCGCGCGCGCCCGGCAGGGAGTCGAGCGCTTCGAGGACGCGGCGGCGGTACTCGATCTGCGACGGAATCTCTCTGTAGCGCGCCTCGGGCAGCTCCACCCGCATCGTCAGAAGGTTCGCCGAGTCGAAGCCCGGCTCGACCGAGCTGAGCCGCCAGAAGCCCTTGATGAGCAGACCGGCGCACACCAGCAGCACGAGCGCCACGGCCAGCTCCGCGACCACGAGCGCGCCGCGCAGGCCGCGCCGCGAGGCCGCCCCGCGCACGCCGCGCCCGCCCTCCCTGAGCGCGTCCGAGAGGTTCGCGCGCGAGGCCCCGAGCGCCGGCGCGAGGCCGAAGACGAGGCCGGTCAGGGCCGACAGGCCGAAGGTGAAGGCGAGCACCGCGGCGTCCACGCGGATGCTTGAGAGGCGCGGCAGGCTCTCGGGCGCGAACGCGACGAGGAGGTCAACGCCCCACAGCGCGAGCACGAGGCCGAGCGCGCCGCCCGTGACGGCGAGCAGCACGCTCTCCGTCAGGAGTTGACGCGCGATGCGCCAGCGCCCGGCCCCGAGCGCGGCGCGGATGGCGACCTCCTGCCGGCGCGTCGCCGCGCGCGCCAGCAGGAGGTTGGCGAAGTTGGCGCAGGCGATGAGCAGCACCATGCCGACCGCGCCGAAGAGGACGAAGAGCGCGGGGCGCACGTCGCCGACCAGACGCTCGTGCAGAGACATGAGGCGGAAGCGGCGGCCCTTGTTCTCGTCCGGGTACTGCTCTTCGAGCCTGCGGGCGATGAGGTCGAGGTCGGCCTGCGCCTGCTCGGGCGTGACGCCCTCGTCGGGCCGCCAGAAGGTGCGCAGGAAGTGGACGCCGCGCACCTTCGCCGCGACGGGGTTGACCACGCGCAGCGAGGCCCACACGTCCGGCGCGCCGTAGGGCGAGACGAACGTCTGCGGCAGCACGCCGACGACTTCGTAGGTCTGACCGCTCAGGGGGATGGTGAGCCCGGCGCCGAGGTCGCGGCCGCCGAGGTGCCTCTGCCAGAAGCCGTGGGTGACGACGACGACGCGCGGGCCGTCGTAGCGGTCGTCCTCGGCGGTGAGCGCGCGGCCGGCGGCGGCGCGCGCGCCGAGCAGGTCGAAGACCTCGTGCGTGCAGAGCGCGGCCTCGATCTGCACCGGCTCGCCGCCGCCCGTGAAGTCGAGCGGCTGGAGCACCGCCCCGCCGACGATCTGGAAGCTGCGCTCCTGCGCCTTGATCTCTTCGAGGTTCGGCAGCGAGATGTTCTGCCGAGCCGTCAGCAAACGTTCCGGCTCCGGGTAAGGCAGCGGCCGCAGCAGCACGCCGTTGACGACGCTGAAGATGGCCGTGTTCGCGCCGATGCCCAGAGCCAGCGTGACGGCCGCCACCAGCGTAAAGCCCGGCCGCTTCAGAAGCACCCGCGCCCCGTGTCTCAGGTCTTGCAGCAGAGTCCTCATGGATCAACCTCCGGTTGACAGTAGACAGTAGCCAGTAGTCAGTAGTCAGTAGAAAAACCTTCGCTAATGAACCTTTAGAGAGTCAGCGTCAGCAGACATCACGCGGAGCGCCTACTGGCTACTGGCTACTGGCTACTCGTAGCGTAGCGCCTCCATCGGGTCGACCTTCGTGGCGCGGCGCGCCGGCACGTAGCAGGCGAGGAGCGAGACGGCGACGAGGAGCGCGGGGACGAGGGCGAAGACGAGCGGGTCGCTGGCGCTGACCCCGTAGAGCAGGCTCGTCAGCAGGCGCGCGGCGGCGAGCGAGGCGACGACGCCGGCGGCCGCCCCGGCGAGCGCGAGCCCGAGCCCCTGCCGCAACACCATCCGCAGCAGGTCGCGCCGTTGCGCGCCGAGCGCGAGGCGGATGCCGAACTCGTGCGTCCGCTGCGCCACCCCGTAGGAGATGACGGCGTAGAGCCCGACCGAGGCCAGAAGCGCCGCGGCCGCGCCGAAGGCCCCGATGAGCGTCATCAGCAAACGGCGGTCGGCCACCGAGGCCGAGACGACCTCCTCCATCGTCTTCACGTCGTAGACGGGCAGGCCGCGGTCGAGCGCGCGCACCTCGCCGCGCACGGCCGAGGCGAGCTGCGCCGCGTCGCCCGGCGTGCGGATGGCGAGGGTGAGCGCGCCCCAGCCGGCGTCCTGCCGGTGCGGCACGTAGACTTGCGGCCCGGTCTCGGCGTCGAGCGCGCGCGGCTTCACGTCGCCGACCACGCCGACGATCTCGCGCAGGAATTTCTCGTCCTTGTAGACCTGTATGCGCCGGCCGACCGGGTCTTCGCCCGCGAAGTGGCGGCGGGCCAGCGCCTCGTTGACGATGACGACCTGCGGCGCGTCCTCGCCGTCGCGCGCGTCGAAGTCGCGGCCCGCGCGCAGCGGGATCCGCATCGCGCGGAAGTAGTCGGGCGTGACGACGTAGTAGGACGAGACGACGCCCTCCTCGTTCGTCTGCGGCCGCCCCTCGCGGATGAAGGGCCGCCCCACGGAGAAGTTGCTGCCGCCGAGCGGCAGCGACAGGGTCGCCCCCGCCGCCTCGACGCCGGGGAGCCCGCGCACGCGCGCGAGCAGCGCCTCGTAGAACTCGGCCTTGCGGCGCGGCTCCGGGTAGCGCGCCCCCGGCAGGCCCACCCGCAGCGTGAGCACGCTCGACGGGTCGAAGCCGGGGTCTACGGCCGCGAGCCGCGCGAAGCTCCTGACGAGCAGCCCGGCCCCGACGAGGAGCACGAGCGAGAGGCCGACCTCGGCGACGACGAGCGCCGAGCGCAACGGGCTGCGCGCGTCGGTCGAGCCGCGCGCCCCCTCCTTGAGCGCGTCGTTCAAGTCCGTCTTCGAGGCGCGCAGCGCCGGCGCGAGGCCGAAGAGGACGCCGGCCGCGCCGGTGGCGGCGAGCGCGAAGCCGAAGACGCGCGCGTCGAGGCCGGCCTCCGAGAGGCGCGGCGTGTTGGCCGGCGCGAGCGAGACGAGCACGTCCGTCAGCCACACGCCGAGCGCCAGCCCCGCGACGCCGCCGGCCGCCGCCAGCATCAAACTCTCCGTCAGCAGTTGCCGCAGCAGGCGCCCGCGCGAGGCGCCGACCGCGAGGCGCACCGCCACCTCCCGGCGCCGCCCCGAGGCGCGCGCCAGCAGCAAGTTCGCCACGTTGGCGCACGCGATCAAAAGCACCAACCCGACCGCCGCCATCAGCACCAGCAGCATCGTCCGCACGCCGGCCACCATCTTGTCGTGCAGGCGTTCGAGCGCGACGCCCCAGCCCTCGTTCGAGTCGGGGTGCGCGGCCGCGAGCCGCCCCGAGATGCCGGCCATCTGCGCCCGCGCCGCTTCGAGCGAGACGCCCTCGCGCAGGCGGCCCGCCACCTGATAGCTGCGGTTCTGTCGCGGCTCCTTGCCCACGTCGAGTTGCAGCGCCGTCCACAGCTCCGCGCGGTTCGGGTAGTCGAACCCGGCCGGCATCACGCCGACGACTTCGAGCTGTCGGCCGCCGACCTCGACGCGCCGGCCGACGACGCCCGCCTCCCCGCCGAAGCGGCGACGCCACAGCCCGTGGCTGATGACGGCCACGCCCGCGCCGCCCGGCCGCTCGTCCTCCTCGACGAAGGCGCGGCCGAGCGCCGGCCCCACGCCCAACACCTTGAAGAAGCCCGAGGTGACGCCGGAGGCGGCCACGCGCTCCGGCTCGTCGCCGCCGAGGTTGGCGCTGCCGCCCGTGAACATCGCCACCGCCTCGAAGGCCGTGGCCTCGGCCCGCCAGTCGGCGAAGTCCGGGGCCGACATGTTGCTCTCGGTGATGCCCTTCGAGGGGTTCGTGCCGGCGAACGAGATGATGCGCTCCGCGCCGGGGTAGGGCAGCGGCTTGAGCAGCACCGCGTTGACCACCGAGAAGATGGCCGTGTTCGCGCCCACGCCGACGGCCAGCACCAGCGCCGCGAAGGCCGTGAACCCCGGCCGCCGCCACAGCATCCGCCACCCGTACCGCGCGTCCTGCCACAACGTTCCCATAAGTCACCTCAGAGAGTGCAGAATGCGGAATGAAAACCACTCCGTCTTTACTTCTGCACTCTGCACTCCGACTTCATCATTCGTATCTGAGCGCTTCCATCGGGTCGACCTTCGTCGCGCGCCGCGCCGGGATGTAGCAGGCCGCGAGCGCGACGAGCAGGAGGAAGAGCGAGAGGCCGGCGTAGGTGAGCGGGTCGGTCGTGCTCACCTCGTAGAGCAGGCTCCGCATCAGGCGCGTGAGGCCGAAGGCCCCGGCGAGGCCGGTGGCGAGGCCGATGGCGGCCAGCGCCAACCCCTGCCCGACGACGAGCCGCAGCACGTCGGAGCGCTGCGCGCCGAGCGCGATGCGCACGCCCAGCTCGTGCGTCCGCTGCGTCACCGAGTAGGAGATGACGCCGTAGATGCCGACGGTGGCGAGCACGAGCGCCAGCACCGCGAAGACGGCGAGCAGTTGGGCGCTGAAGCGCGCGCGCCCGATGGACTCGGCCATCCACTGCGTCATCGTCCGCACGTCGGCCACGGGCTGCTCGGGGTCGAGCGCCTGTATCTCGCGCTGCGCGGCGGCCCCGAGCGTCGCCGGGTCGCCCTTCGCGCGCACGACGAGGCTCATGCCGTTGTAGGGCAGCTCGGGGTGCGGCCAGTAGACGGTCGGGTTGGCCTCGGCGTCGAGCCCCTTGTGCTTCACGTCGCCGACGACGCCGACGATCTCGGTCGGCTCCTGATCCGGCCTCATCCGGACGAGGATGCGCTGGCCGATGGGGTCTTCGCCGGGGAAGTACTTGCGCGCGAGCGCCTCGTTGACGACGACGACGCGGCGCGCCTCCATCGCCTCGCGCTCGTCGTAGGTGCGGCCGCGCAGGAGGGGGATGCGCATCACGCGGAAGAAGTTCTCGTCGGTGACGCGCACGTCCGTGACGGGGTTCTGCTCGGGCGGCGGCTCGGGCCGGCCGGTGATGTTGAAGCGGGTGGCCGCGGCCGGGCCGGTGAGCGGCAGAAACGAGACGGCCGCGGCCGACTCGACGCCGGGCAGGGAGCGCAGCCGCTCGACCGCCTGCCGGAAGAAGGCCGTGACCTTCTGCGGCTCGTTGTACTTCGAGCCGGGCAGCACGACCCTCATCGTCAGCACGCCCTCGGGCTCGAAGCCGGGGCTGACCGATTGCAGGCGCGCGAAGCTCTTGAGCATCAGCCCCGCGCCGACGAGCAGCACCAGCGCCAGCGCCACCTCCGTCACGACGAAGCCGCCGCGCAGCCGCGCGCGGCGGCGGCCGCTCGTGCCGCCGCGCCCGCCCTCCTTCAGCGTCTCGTTCGTGTCGTGGCGCGTCGCTTCGAGCGCGGGCGCGAGGCCGAAGACGACGCCGGTCAGCAGCGCGACGAGCAGCGTGAAGCCGAGCACGGGGAGGTTGAGGCGGACGTTGCCGAGGTCAACCAAGTCGCGCGGGCTGAAGGCGGCGAGTAACTCGACGCCCCACCACGCGAGCGCGAGGCCCGCCGCCCCGCCCGCCGCCGCGAGCAGCAGGCTCTCGGTCAGGAGTTGGCGGACGATGCGGCCGCGGGTCGCGCCGAGCGCCGTGCGCAGGGCGATCTCCTTCTGCCGCGCCGCGCCGCGCGCCAGCAGCAGGTTCGCCACGTTGGCGCACGCGATCAGGAGCAGGAAGCCGACCGCGCCGAGCAAGACCCACAGCGCCGGCCGCAGCTCGCCCGAGAGCTGGTCGCGGAGGGTGACGACCTCGACGCCCCAGCCCTTGTTGAACTGCGGGTGCTGCTCTTCGAGGCGCGCGGCCAACTGGTTCAACTGCGCCTGCGCCTGCTCGCTCGTCACGCCGGGCTTCAGGCGCGCCACGGCCGACATGTAGCGCCCGCGCCGGATGCGGTTCTGCTCCGTCCAGCCGAAGGGCGACCACATGTCGGCGGGCTTGCCGGCGAGCGACCCCTTGCGGACGAAGAACTGGAAGCCGGACGGCATCACGCCGATGACGGTCGCCGTCCCGCCGTTGAGGCGGAGCGTGCGGCCGACGGCGGCCGGGTCGCCGCCGAAGCGGCTCTGCCAGAGGGCGTGGCTGATGATGACGACGCTCGGCGCGTCGGGCCGCGCGTCCTCGGGCGTGAAGTTGCGCCCGACGAGCGGCTCGGCCCCGAGCAGCGAGAGGAGGTTGGAGTTGGCGAACTGCACCGTCACCTCGCCCGGCTCGCCCGCGCCCGTCAGGTTGAGCCGCGAGTCGTAGAAGGCGGCCATGTCCTCGAAAACGTCGGTCTGCTCCTTCCAGTCGAGGAAGTTGGCGGGGTTGATGACGTTCTGGTGCTGGTCGCGCGGCCGGTTGTGCTCCCAGACCATCGCGAGGCGCCCGGCTTCGCGGTAGGGCAGCGGGTTGAGGATGACGGCGTGGACGACGCTGAAGATGGCCGTGTTGGCCGCCACCCCGAGCGCCAGCGCCAACACCGCCACGGCCGTGAACGCCGGGTTCTTCAAAAGCCCCCGCGCCCCGAAACGCAAGTCCTGAATCAGAGTTCGCATGATGAAACCTCGGTAAAGAAGTAGACAGTAGACAGTAGTCAGTAGTCAGTAGAAAGACGTTCGGCGTCGTGTCGCCCTCGGTGCCGGCGTCAGCAGCAATCACGCGGGGCGCTACTGGCTACTCGTGCCTGAGCGCCTCGATTGGGTCTACCCGCGTGGCGCGGCGCGCGGGGACGAGGCAGGCCAAGAGGGCGACGAGCGTCAGCAGCAGCGCGAGCGCGCCGAAGGTGAGCGGGTCGGTCGGCGAGACGCCGTAGAGCAGGCTCTCCATCAGCCGCGTCAGCGCGAACGCGCCGGCGAGTCCCAGCCCGACGCCCGCCAGCGCCAGCGCCATCCCCTTCCCGACGACGAGGCGCAGCACGTCCGCCGCCCGCGCGCCGAGCGCCATCCGCACCCCGATCTCCGGCGTGTGCTGCACGACGAAGTAAGAGAGCACGCCGTAGATGCCGAGCGCGGCGAGCAGGAGCGCGAGGCCCGCGAAGGCCGTCAGCAAAACCATCCCCGTGCGCCGCTGCGCCGTCTCGCGCCCCAACACCTCGTCCAGCGTGCGCACGGCCGCGAGCGGCTGCTGCGGGTCAACCTCGCGCACGGCCCCGCGCACGGCCGGCACGAGCCCCGCCGGCGGGACTGTGGCGCGCACGACGAGGTCGCGCGGGGCGAAGTGGGGGAAGGCCGCGGCCTGCCGGTGCGGCACGTACATCTCCGGCTTGACGGGCGCGTCGGCCCCCATCTGCCTCACGTCTTCCACCACCCCGACGACGGTCAGCCACGGGGCCGGGTCTTCGAGCGCGCCGACCTTGAAGCGCTTGCCGAGCGCGCCCTCCCCCGGCCAGTAGCGCGCGGCCATCGTCTCGTTGACGACCGCCACGGGCGTCGCGCGCTCGTCGTCGCGCGCGTCGAAGTGGCGGCCCTGCCGGAGCGCGAGGCCGATGGCGCGGAAGTAGCCGGGGCTGACCTGACGGTGGTTGGCGTTCCAGTTCGTGCCCGGCGGCTCCTCGCGCCCTTCGAGCGTGAGGCCGTTGGCTCCGCCCTTCCAGACGAGCGGGACGGCCGTCGTGTAGCCCGCGGCCTCGACGCCGGGCAGGCGCTCGACGCGCGCCAACACGTCTTCGTAGAAGGCCGCGCGCCGCGCGTGCTCGCCGTAGCGGTTCGGCGCGAGCTGCGTCCGCGCCGTCAGAACGCTCTCGGGCCGCAGGCCCGCGTACTGCCCGCGCAGTTTGTACAAGGTCTGAATGAGCAGCCCCGCGCCGACGAGCAGGATGAGCGAGAGCGCGACCTGCGCGACGACGAAGGCGTTACGCAGGCGGCGCTGGCCCGCGCCGACCGACCCGCGCCCGCCGTGCTTGAGCGCGCCGCCGAGGTCGGCCTTCGTCGCCTGAAGCGCCGGGGCCAGCCCGAAGGCGACGCCCGCGAGGACGGAGACGCCCATCGTGAAGGCGAAGACGCGCGCGTCGAGCGAAAGCTCCGTCATCTCGCGCAGGCCCACGGGCACGAGTTGCTGGAGGAAGGCGAAAGACCACATCGCCAAGAGCAGGCCCGCGAGGCCGCCCGCGACGCCGAGCAGCACGCTCTCCGTCAGCAGTTGCCGCACGATGCGCCCGCGGCTCGCGCCCAGCGCGCAGCGGACGGCGATCTCACGGCCCCGGGCGGCCGCGCGCGTCAGCAGCACGCCGCCGACGTTGGCGCACGCGATCAAAAGCACGAAGCCGACCGCGACGAGCAGCATCGTCAGCGGCCGCCGCACCGCGCCCGACACCTCCTCGCGCATCGTGACGACCGACCCGCTCAAGCCCGTGGCCGCTTCGGGGTGCGCGGCGGCGATGCGGGCCGTGATGGCCTTGATGTCGGCGTCGGCCTGCTCGGGCGTCACGCCGGGCCGCAGGCGCGCGACCACTTCGAGGTAGTGGCCCTGCCGGTCGGCGAGCTGTTCGGGCGTGAGGGCGGCCGGCGACCACGCGTCCACGCCGGCCCAGCGCAACTGGAAGCCGCGCGGCATCACGCCGACGACCGTGTGGGCCTCGCCGTTGAGCAGCACGTCGCGGCCGACGACCGAGGTCTCGCCGCCGAAGCGCCGCTGCCACAGCCCGTGGCTGATGACGACGACCTTGTTGGCGCCGGGCGCGTCCTCTTCGGCCGTGAAGGCGCGGCCGAGTTCGGGCGCGACGCCGACGAGCGGGAAGAAGTTGGCGGTCACGCCGAAGGCCGTCAGGCGCTCGGGCTCGGCGTCGCCGGTGAGGTCGTAGCTGCGCAGCACCATCGCGGCCATGTCCTCGAACGAGCGGTTCTGCGCCTTCCAGTCGGCGTAGTTGCCCGGCGCGGGCGTGTCGTGGACGGCCCCGATGGAGTGGTCGTCCTCCCACACCATGACGAGCCGGTCGGGGTCGCGGTACTCCAGCGGCCGCACCAGCACCGCGCTCACCAGACTGAAGACGGCCGTGTTCGCGCCGATGCCCAGCGCCAGCGTCAACACCGCGACGGCCGTGAACCCCGGCCGCTTCGCCAGCACCCGCAGCCCGTAACGCACGTCTTGCAGCAGCGTCCTCATAAGCCAACCTCACCGAGAGCGCAGAATGCAGAGCACAGAATGCGGAATGGAAACCACTCCGTCTTTGCCGTCTTTAATTCTGCATTCCGCACTCTGACTTCATCATTCGTAGCGCAGCGCCTCGATCGGGTCTACCTTCGTGGCGCGGCGCGCGGGCACGAGGCAGGCGAGGAGGGCGACGGTCAGGAGCAGGAGCGAGACCGCGGCGTAGACGGCCGGGTCGGTGGCCGAGACGCCGAAGAGCAGACTCGCGAGCAGGCGCGTTAAGGCGAAGGCCCCGGCGAGCCCGGCGGCGACGCCCGCCAGCGCCAGCGCCATGCCCTGCCGCAGCACGAGGCGCAGAAGGTCGCCGCGCCGGGCGCCGAGCGCCGAGCGGATCGCCAGCTCGCGCGTCCGCTGCGTGACCGCGTAGGAGATGACGCCGTAGATGCCGACCGAGGCCAGCACCAGCGCCACGGCCGCGAAGACGCCGATGAGGTAGGCCGGGTAGCGGCGCATGAAGGTGGCGGGCGCGTCGGCGATGACGCGCTCCATCGTCCGCACCCCGAAGAGGGGGGCTTCGGGGTCGAGCGCGCGCAGCTCCGTGCGCAAGGCCCCGGCCACGCCCTGCGGGTCGGCGGCCGTGCGGACGACGAGCGCCGCCGTCGAGTCCGGCCCCTGAAGCATCGGGAAGTAGATGATGGGGGTCGTCTGCGCGTCGAGGCTCTTGATCTTCTCGTCGCCCACGACGCCGACGATCTCGAAGGGCGGCCGCCCCTGCGTGAACATGAAAGTGATGCGCTGCCCCGTGGGGTCTTCGCCGCCGAAGTTGCGCTCGGCGAAGGTGCGGTTGACTAAGACGACGGGCGCCGCGCCGACGCGGTCGCGCTCGTTGAAGACGCGCCCGCTCGCCCGCGGCACGCCCATCACGTCGAAGTAGCCGGGGCTGATGACGCGGAGGTTCGCCTCGCTCCAGCCGCCGGGCGGGGCCTCGCGCCCGACGACCGAGGGCGTCCCCGTCCCGCCGTCGCCCGACAGCGGCAGGTTGCTCACGGCGGCCGCGCCCTCGACGCCGGGCAGCGCGCCGGCCCGCCGCACCAGCTCCTCGAAGAAGGCGGCGCGCCGCGTGCCGTCCGCGTCGTCCGCGAAGCGCTGCGGCGTGAGGTTGACGCGCATCGTCAGAAGGTTCTCGGTCCTGAAGCCGGGGTCTACGCTGAGCATCCGCAGGAGGCTCTTGACCAGCAGCCCCGCGCCGACGAGGAGGACGAGCGCGACGGCGATCTCCGAGACGACGAGCGCCCCGCGCAGGCGCCCCGCCGACTTCGTGCCCGAAGAGCGGCCGCCCTCCTTCATCGCTTCCTGAAGGTCGGCGCGCGAGGCGTCGAGCGCGGGCATGAGGCCGAAGAGGACGCCGGTGGCGACCGAGAGCGCGGCCGTGAAGAGGAGCACGCCGGGGTCGAGCGCGAGCTGGCCGAGGTAGGGCATCCGCGCGAGCTGCGCCTGCGGGATGGCCGCGACGAGGAGGTCGACGCCCCACAGCGCGACGACGAGGCCGAGCGCCCCGCCGGCCGCCGCGAGCAGCACGCTCTCGGTCAGGAGCTGCCGCACGAGGCGCCAGCGGCTCGCGCCCAGAGCGACGCGGATGGCGACCTCCTTGCGGCGGGCCGCGCCGCGCGCCAGCAGCAGGTTGGCGACGTTGGCGCACGCGATCAGAAGCACGAGCCCGACCGCCACGAGCATCGCCAGAAGCACCGGCTTCACCTGCCCGACCACCTCCTCGTGCAACGGCACGGCGACGAGCGCGGTGTTCTCGTGCGCGCGCGGGTCTTCGGCGGCGATGGCCTGCCCGACGGCCGCGAGCCGCGCGCCGGCCGCCTCCGGCCCCACGCCCGGCCGCAAGCGCGCGACGACGTTGAGCCAGTGCATGTAGCGCGGGGTGGTGAAGTTCGGCGTCGGCCGCAGGCCCGTCCACAGCTCGGCGTTGCCGACGCGCGCGAAGTTGAAGTCGGCCGCGAGCACGCCGACGACCGTGTAGCTCTCGCCGCTCAGGGTGATCTGGCGGCCGACCACGGCGGGGTCGCCGCCGAAGCGGCGCTGCCACAGCCCGTGGCCGAGCAGGACAACGGCCGCCGCGCCCGGCTGATCCTCGCCTTCGAGGAGCGCGCGCCCGTGGGCGGGGCGGACGCCGAGCAGGTCGAAGAAGTTCGAGGTGACGGCCGCGCCCGCCACGCGCTCAGGCGCGTCGCCGCCCGTCAGCGTGTAGCCGCGGTTGACGTAGCCGGCCACGCCCTCGAAGACCTCGCCGGTCTGCGCGCGCCAGTCGAGGAAGTCGGGGTAGGAGGCCTCGCGGCGTTCGAAGTCGCGGTTCTGCTTCGCCTCCCAGAGGTGGACGAGCCTCTCCGGCTCGCGGTAGGGGAGCGAGCGCAGCAGCGCCGCGTCCACCACCGAGAAGATGGCCGTGTTCGCCCCGATGCCCAGCGCCAGCGTGACGACCGCGACGGCCGTGAACCCCGGCTGCTTCAGCATCACGCGCACCGCGTACCGCAAGTCCTGCCAGAGAGTCTTCATCGCAAACCTCAGTAGTCAGTAGTCAGTAGTCAGTAGAAAGACAGTCGCTTGTGATTCGTTCGTGTGTCAGCGTCAGCAGACTTCGCGCGGAGCGCTGCTGGCTACTGGCTACTGGCTACTCGTGTCTGAGCGCCACCATCGGGTCTACGCGGGTCGCGCGCCGGGCCGGGACGTAGCAGGCGAGGAGCGCGACCGCGACGAGCAGGAGCGCGACGCCGGCGAAGACGAGCGGGTCGGTGGCCGAGACGCCGTAGAGCAGCCCGGCCATGAGCCGCGTGAGCGCGAGCGCCGCCGCGAGGCCGACAGCCGCGCCGACGAGCGTCATCTTCATCCCCTGCCGGATGACGAGGCGCAGCACGTCGGAGCGCTGCGCGCCGAGCGCGAGGCGCAGGCCCAGCTCGTGCGTCCGCTGCGCCACCCCGTAGGAGACGACGCCGTAGATGCCGACGGCCGCCAGCCCCGCCGCCACCAGCGCGAAGGCCGCCAGCAGCAGCACCGCGAAGCGGCGCGACGCGACCGACTCGGCCACCCACGCCTCCATCGTCTTGACGTTGCCGACCGGCTGATCCTTGTCCACGGCCCGCACGCGCTCGCGCACCGCGCCGACGAGCGCGAGCGGGTCGCCGCCCGAGCGCACCACGAGCGACATCTGCCGCGAGGGCGACTGCGCGTGCGGGAAGAACATCTCGGGGCGCGTGTCCACGTCGAGGCCGCGGTGGCGCACGTCGCCGACGACGCCGACGATGGTCACCCACGGGTTGTTGTCGCCGGTGCGGAGGCGCTTGCCGACCGGGTCTTCGCCGGGGAAGAAGGCGCGCGCCATCGCCTCGTTGATGACGGCGGCGGGCGGCGCGTCGGCCGCGTCCGAAGGCGCGAGGGCGCGGCCCGACTTGAGGGGGACGCGGAGCGCGCGGAAGTAGTCGGGGCTGGCGTTGCGCCGCCCGGCGCGGAGGGCTTGGCCGGGCGCGAGCGGCGGGCGGCCTTCGATCTCGACGAAGTTCGAGTTGTCGTCGCCGCCGAGCGGCAGCACGCTCACCGCGCCCGCCACCTCGACGCCGGGCAGCGCCGCCACCTCGCCGAGCAGTCGTTCGTAGAAGGCCGCGACCTGCCGGCGCTCGGCGTACTTGGCCGGCGGGAGCGACAGGTCGAGCGTCAGCACGCCGCGCGGGTCGAGGCCGGGGTCAACGTCGAGCAGCCGCGCGAAGCTCTTGACCAGCAGCCCCGCGCCGACGAGCAGCACCAGCGTCAGCGCGACCTCCGAGACGACGAGCGCGCCGCGGAGGCGCCCGGCGCGCGCCGGCCCGGTCGACGAGCGCCCGCCCTCTTTGAGCGTCTCGACGAAGTCGGTCTTCGAGGCTTGGAGCGCCGGCGCGAGGCCGAAGACGAGGCCGGTCGCGAGCGAGAGCGCGACGGTGAAGGCGAGCACGCCCGCGTCGAGCGCGACCTCGCCGACGCGCTGGACGCCGGCCGGGTCGAGGCTGACTAAAAGGTCTACGCCCCACACGGCGAGGAGCAGCCCCAAGCCCCCGCCCGCGGCGGCGAGCAGCACGCTCTCGGCGAGCAGCTGCCGCACGATGCGCCAGCGCGAGGCCCCGAGCGCCGCGCGCACGGCCACCTCCTTGCGCCGCCCCTCGGCGCGCGCGAGCAGGAGGTTGGCGAGGTTCGCGCACGCGATGAGCAGGACGAGCCCGACCGCGCCGAGCAGCACGAGCAGGGCGGGGCGCACGTCGCCGACGAGCTGCTCGCGCAGCGGCACGAGGACGACCCCGTGGCCGGCGTTGGTCGAGGCGAAAGTCTGTTCGAGGCGCGCGGCGATGCCGCTCAATTCGGCCCCGGCCTGCTCCCGCGTGACGCCCCCGGCGAGCCGCCCGAAGACTTGCAGGTAGTGGCTCCCGGCCCGCGTGCGGGCTTCGGGGGCGAAGGCGATGGGGCGCGCGAGCTTGGCGTCCTGCGGCAGCCGGAAGCCGCGCGGCATGATGCCGACGACCGCGCAGGCCGCGCCGTCGAGGCTGACGGTCTGGTCGAGGACGGAGGGGTCGCCGCCGAAGCGCGTCTGCCAGAAGTCGTGCGTGAGGACGACGACGTTCTCCTTGCCGGGCTGATCCTCTTCGGCGAGGAAGGCGCGGCCGGCGGCGGGCGCGACGCCGAAGGCGGGGAAGTATTCGGCCGAGACGAGCGCGGCCGTGACGCGCTCCGGCTCGCCGCGCCCCGTCAGGTTGTAGTTGGCGAAGTCCACGGCGGCGAGGTGGCGGAACGAACGGCCCTCGGCCGCCCACGCGAGGAACTCGTTGGGCGACGCCTCGACGCTCGCCATGTTCTGGCGCGGCCGCGTCTCCCAGACCTGCACGAGCTCGTCCGGCGCGGGGTACGGCAGCGGCCTCAGGAGCACGGCGTTGACGACCGAAAAGATGGCCGTGTTCGCGCCGATCCCCAGCGCCAGCGCGCCGGCCGCGACGATCGTGAAGCCCGGACTCTTCGACAGCCTCCGCAGCCCGTAACGCACGTCTTGCAGCAACGACTTCATAAGCCAACCTCCGGTTGACAGTAGACAGTAGTCAGTAGTCAGTAGCCAGTAGAAAGACAGTCGCTAATGAATCCTCAGGGTGTCGGCGTCAGCGGCCCCGGCGCGGCAGCGCTACTGGCTACTGACTACTGTCTACTGTCTACTCGTATCTGAGCGCTTCCATCGGGTCGACGCGCGTGGCGCGGCGCGCCGGCACGTAGCAGGCGACGAGGGCCGTCAGGCCGAGCACGAAGGCGACGCCCGCGAAGACGAGCGGGTCGGTCGGCGAGACTTCGTGCAGGATGCTCGCCATGACGCGCGTCACGACGAGCGAGAGGCCGAGGCCGACGCCGAGCCCCGCGACGGCGAGGCCCACGCCCTGCCACAGCACGAGCCGCAGCACGTCGCGCCCCTCGGCCCCGAGCGCGAGCCGGATGCCGATCTCGTGGGTGCGCTGCGCCACCGTGTAGCTCATCACCGCGTAGAGGCCGACGGCCGCCAGCACCAGCGCGCCGAGCGCGAAGAAAGCCAGCGTGAAGACCATCACGCGCTGGGCCGAGAGCGCCTCGTCCACGATGTCGCGCAGCGTGCGCACGTTGTAGATCGGGAGCTCGCGGTCGAGCGCGCGCACCGCCTCGCGCGCGGCCGGCGCGAGCTGCGCCGGGTCGCCCCGCTCGGCGCGCACGACGAGCGCCATCGACCACCACGGGTCTTGCCGCAGCGGCCGGTAGAAGCCCAGCTCCGGCTCCTCCTCGAAGTCCTCGTCCTTCGTGTCGGGCACGACGCCGACGATCTCCCACGGCCCCTCCTCCTCGTTGACGACGAGGCGGCGGCCGACCGCGCCCTCGGGGAAGAAGCGGCGGGCGAGGCTCCGGTTGACGAGGCAGACGAAGGGCGCGCGCTCGTCGTCGCCCGCGTTGAAGCCGCGGCCTTCGAGGACGGGCATGCCGACGGCCTCGAAGTAGCCGGGCGTGACCACGCGCCACTCGGCGTAAGGCCGGCTGGCCTTCTCGAAGGGCGGGCGCCCCTCGATCTCGAAGTAGCTGCTCGAAGTGCCGCCGCGGTCCATCGGCAGGAAGTTGACGGCGGCCGCGCCGGCCGCGCCGGGCAGCTCGCCGGCGCGCGCCGCCAGCCGCTCGTAGAAGTCGGCGCGCTGGCTCTTCTCGGGGTAAGCCGGCCGCGGCAGGGACATCTGCATCGTGAGCACGCCGTCGGGCCTGATGCCCAGATCGGCCGTGAGCATCGAGACGAAGCTGCGCACCATCAGCCCGGCGCCCGCGAGCAGCACGAGCGAGAGCGCGACCTCGGAGACGACGAGCAGGCTGCGCGCGCGGTTGCGCCGGAGGCCGCCCGACACCCCCGACTTGCCGCCCTCTTTCAGCGACTCGTTGAGGTTCGTCCGCGTCGCCTGAAGCGCGGGCAGGATGCCGAAGACGACGCCGGTCACGAGCGAGGCGGCGAGCGTGAAGGCGAGCACGGTCGAGTCGATGCGGAAGTTCTTCCAGCCGGGGATGTATTGCGTAAACGTCGGCGGCAGCCCGTGCGAGAGGTAGTCCACGCCCCACACCGAGAAGAGCAGGCCGAGCGCGCCGCCCGCGAGCGCGAGCAGCAGGCTCTCGGTGAGCAGTTGGCGGACGAGCCGCCAGCGCGACGCGCCGAGGGCCGCGCGCACGGCCAGCTCGCGCTGGCGCGAAGAGGCGCGCACGAGCAGCAGGTTGGCGACGTTGGCGCAGGCGAGCAGCAGCACGAAGACGACCGCGCCGAGCATCACCTTGAGGTGCATGCGCGAGCCGCGCGTGCCGTTGTCGGTCAAGGTCTCGACGTAGGCCGTGCGGCCGGCGTTCGAGTCCGGGTGCAGCCCGCGCGAGCGTTCGGCGACGGCCGCCACCTCGGCGCGCGCCTGCTCGATGGTCGCGCCGGGCCGCAGCAGCCCGGCCACTTGCAGGTAGTGGCTGTCGCGGTTCGCGCGCTCCTTCGCGTCGGGGGCGAGCGGAACCCACAGCTCGGTCGAAGACCACGGGAAGTCGAAGTCGTCGGGCATGATGCCGACGACGGTGAACTGCCTGCCGTCGAGCCGGACGCTCTTGCCGACGAGGCCGGGGTCGGAGCCGAAGCGGCGCTGCCAGACGCTCCGCTTGACGAGCGCGACCTGCTCGCGCCCCGGCTCGGCCTCCTCCTCGGCGAAGGCGCGGCCGCGCTCGGCCGAGACGCCGAGCACGGCGAAGAGGTTCGGCGTGACGCGCGCGCCGGCGAGCCGCTCGGGCTGGTCGCCGTCGGTGAGGTTGAAGAACTGCGGCTGGTAGGCGGCGAGGTGTTCGAAGGAGCGGGCCTCGGCGCGCCAGTCCCAGTAGTTGCCGGGCGCGACCGAGCCGCGGAGGAAGGTGGCGTCGAGGCTCTTCTCCCAGACCATCAGGACGCGGTCGGTGTTGGGGAAGGAGAAGGGGCGGAGCAGGAGCGCGTTGACGGCGCTGAAGATGGTGGTGTTCGCGCCGACGCCCAGCGCCACGGCCAGCACCGCCACGGCCGTGAACCCCGGGTTCTTCACCAGCACCCGCGCCGCGAAGCGGAGGTCTTGCCAGAGACTCAACATCACTCAATCTCCGAAAGGAAGCAGTCAGTAGTCAGTAGTCAGTAGTCAGTAGGAAGACCTTCGGCGGCGCATCGTCGGCGCGTCGGCGTGAGCAGCAATAACGCGGGGCGCTACCGGCTACCGGCTACTCGTGCCTGAGCGCCACCATCGGGTCGACCTTCGTCGCGCGGCGCGCCGGCAGGTAGCAGGCGAGGAGGGCGACGCCGCCGAGCAGGACGACGACGAACGCGAAGGTCACGGGGTCGGTGGTCGAGACGCCGTAGAGCAGGCTCGCCATGAAGCGCGTGAGCAGGAGCGCCGCCGCGAGGCCGAGCGCGACGCCGGCCGCCACCAGCAGCAGCCCGCCCCCGCCGACGAGGCGGAGCACGTCCGAGCGGCGGGCGCCGAGCGCCACGCGGATGCCGATCTCGCGCGTCCGCTGCGCCGCCGCGTAAGAGACCACGCCGTAGACGCCGACCGCCGCGAGCAGCAGCGCCAGAAGCCCGAAGGCCCCGAGCAGCGTCGCCGCCACGCGCGCCGGGAAGAGCGACAGCGACAGGTGCTCTTCGACGGTCTTCACGTCGTAGAGCGGGAGGCCGGCGTCGAGCGAGCGCGCCTCGGCGCGGATCGAGGGGGCGAGCGCGCGCGGGTCGCCCGCGGCCCGCACCACCATCGTCACCGTCGAGCTGTAGCTCTGCGCGAGCGGGAAGTAGACGAACGGCTGCGGGGCCTCGCCCATCGTCCAGTATTTGCCGTCGCGCGCCACGCCGACGATCTGCCGGAAAGGCCCCTCGTGGCCGGCCGTGCTCAGCCGCCCGCCGACGGCGGCGCGCACCGGGTCGGGGCCGGGGAAGAAGCGGCGGGCCAAAGCCTCGTTGACGATGACCACGTCGGGCGCCGCGTCGTTGTCGGCCGGCGCGAAGGCCCGCCCCGCCGCGACGGGGATGCCCATCGCCTCGAAGTAGTCGGGGCCGACGGAGGCGACCATCGCCTGCGGCACGTTGGCCCCGCGCGCGGCCGGCTGGCCCTCGACGTGGATGTTGCTGCTCGAATAGTTGAGGCTCAGCGGGAAGAGGTCTGTCAGCGAGGCCGAGCGCACGCCGGGCAGGGCCCGCACGCGCTCGACGAACTGCCGGTGGAACTGCTCGCCGCGCGCGTCGTCGTAGCCCTGACGGGCGAGGTCGTAGGAGAGGACGAGGCCGTTCGCGACCTCGAAGCCGGGGCTGGTGGTCTGGAGGTGCTGGAGCGCGCGCACGACGAGGCCGGCGGCGACGAGGAGCACGAGCGAGAGCGCGACCTGCGCGACGACGAGGCCGCCGCGCAGCCGCGAGCGGCCGCGGCCCGTCTGCGCGCCGAGGTCTTTGAGCGCGGGGACTAGCTCGGGGCGCGTCGCCTGAAGCGCGGGCGCGAGGCCGAAGACGAGGCTCGTCAGCAGCGACGCGCCGAGCGCGAAGAGCGTCACGCGCCAGTCCACGGCGAGGTCGATCCAGACGGGGATGTCGATGGGCGGCTTGAAGGCCACGACGAGGTCTATGATCCAGACGGCGAGCAGCAGCCCGGCCGCGCCGCCCGCGAGCGCCAGCACCACGCTCTCGGTGAGCAGTTGGCGGACGAGCCGCCAGCGCGACGCGCCCATCGCGAGGCAGATGGCGATCTCCCTGCGCCGCACGGAGGCGCGCGCCAGAAGCAGACTCGCGAGGTTGACGCACGCGAGCAGCAGCACCAGCGCGACCGCGCCCATCAGCACCGCGGCGAAGCTCAGCACCGCGCCGCGCAGTTGCGGGATGATGAAGCCCGGCGGCATCAAAGTGATCGTCTGCCCCTCGTCGGTGTCGGGGTGCTCGCTGCCGACCTGCGCGGCGAGCAGGTTCAGGGCCGACTCGGCCTGCTCGGGCGTGACGCCGTCCTTGAGGCGGCCGGTGGCGAAGATGTTCTGCGTCGTGCGCCGTTCGAGCCACGCGTTGCCCGGCTCGATCCACTCCTGCATCATCATCGGCACCCAGACCTCGGGCGTGTAGACGACCTCCGTCCCCGAGAAGCCCTCGGGGGCGACGCCGACGACGCGGAACGGGCGGCCGTTGAGGACGATCTCGCGCCCGACGACGTTGGGGTCTGCGCCGAAGCGGTGACGCCAGCAGGCGTGGCTGATGACGGCGACGGGGTGCGTGAGCGGCGCGGCGTCCTCTTCGGGGGTGAAGGCGCGGCCGCGCTCGGGCCTGACGCCGAGCACGTCGAAGTAGTTGCCGGTGACGAGGTAGCCCCAGAGGCGCTGGTTGTCTTCGCCGCCGCGGCTCAGGCTGATGGGGGTCAGGCGGGTGGCGAAGAGGCCGTCGAGCACGTCGCCCGAGCGGTCGCGGAAGTCTTTGTAGGACGGGTAGGAGAAGGCGAGCATCGAGCCGCCCGCGCCCGAGACGGCGAGCGAGTAGAGGCGGTCGGGCCGGTGGGCGGGGAGCGGGCGCAGGACGGCCGTGTTGACGAGGCTGAAGATGGCCGTGTTGGCCCCGACGCCGAGCGCGAGCGAGATGACGGCCGTCGCCGTGAACCCCGGGCTCTTCAACAGCCGGCGGAAGGCGAACCGGATGTCTTTCAAAAGGGTCTCCATCGTTCACCTCCACTCAAATGCGGAAGCCGGGGCGCGGGATGCGGAATGGAAACCACTCCGTCTTCACTCCCGCGTTCCGCGCCCCGCATCCATCATTCGTACCTGAGCGCTTCCATCGGGTCGACCCTCATGGCGCGGCGCGCGGGGATGTAGCTGGCGGCGAGGGCGGTCAGCGAGAGCAGGACGGCGATGCCGGCGAAGACGAGCGGGTCGGTGGCCGAGACGCCGTAGAGCAGGCTCGCCATCAGCCGCGTCAGGCCGAAGGCCCCGAGCAGCCCGACCGCGACGCCGACGGCCACGAGCAGCATCCCCTGCCCGACGACCATCCGCAGGATGTCGCGCGCCTGCGCGCCCAGAGCCATCCGCAGCCCGATCTCGTGGGTGCGCTGCGTCACCGTGTAGCTCATCACGCCGTAGAGGCCGACGACCGCCAGCACGAGCGCGAGGCCCGCGAAGACGCCGAAGAGGAAGAGCGAGAAGCGGCGCTGCGCCAGCGAGTCCGACACGAGCCGCTCCATCGTCGTCACGCGGAAGACCGGCATGTCGCGGTCGACCGACCGGATGGCCTCGCGCACCGACGCGGCCAGCGCCGTCGCGTCGCCCTCGGTGCGGACGGCGAGGTAGACGTTGGCGGAGGTCGGCCGCTGGTCGTAAGGGACGTAATACTGGACGCGCGAGACGCCCTCCAAGCCCTGATGCCGGACGTGGCCGACGATGCCGACGACCTCGCGCCAGCGCGGCTGCTGCGCGTTGCCCTCGAAGGTGATGCGCTTGCCGATGGGGTCTTCGTCGGGCCAGTACTTGCGGGCCATCGTCTCGTCGACGATGGCGACCTGCGCGCCCTCGGCGCGGTCGTGCTCCGTGAAGTAGCGGCCGCGCACGAGCGGGACGCGCATCGTCTCGAAGTAGTCGGACGAGACCATCCAGCGGTCGCCGTGCGGCGAGCTCTGGCCCTGCGGCACCTGCCGGCCCTCGATCTGGAAGCTGCCGCTCGAATTGTTCCCGCTCATCGGCAGGATGGTGGTCGTGCCCGCCGACTGCACGCCCGGCAGCGCCCGCACCCGTTCGAGCATCTGGCGCACGAAGGCCGCGCGCTGCGGCAGCTCGCCGTACTTCGAGTTGGGCAGCGAGAGCTGCATCGAGAGGACGCCGGCCGGCTCGAAGCCGGGGTTGACCTGCTGGAGCCGGAAGAAGCTGCGGATGAGCAGGCCGGCCCCGATGAGGAGCACGACGGCGAAGGTCACCTCGACGACGACGAGCGCGTCGCGCACGCCGCGCCGGGCGCCCGAGCGGCCCGAGCGCCCGCCCTCCTTGAGCGTGTCCTGAAGCTCGATCTTCGAGGTCTGGAAGGCCGGCGCGAGGCCGAAGACGACGCCCGTCAGGAGCGACACGCCGAGCGTGAAGAAGAGGACGTTGAGGTCTAAACCGATCTCGTGCGCGCGCGGAATCTTGTCCTCGTTCAGCCGCACGAGCAGGTCTACGCCCCACATCGCGATGAGCAGGCCCAAGCCCCCGCCCGCGAGCGCGAGCAGCACGCTCTCCGTCAGAAGCTGCCGGATGACGCGGAAGCGCGAGGCCCCGAGCGCCGTGCGGATGGCGACCTCCTTCTGCCGCGCCGCGGCCCGCGCCAGCATCAGGTTGGCGACGTTGGCGCACGCGATCAGCAGCACGAAGGCGACCGCGCCGAGCAGCACGAGCAGCGCCGTGCGAATCTCGCCGACGACCAGCTCGGAGGCGGGCGTGAGCAGGAGCGTCCAGTTGGTCGCGTCCGCGCCGGGCATGTACTGGCGGCGGAGGTTGTCGGCGATGGTGTCGAGCTCGGCCTGCGCCTGCTCGGGCGTGACGCCGGGGCGGAGGCGCGCGAGGACTTGCAGGAACTCGTTCGTCAGGTTGTCGGGGCTCTGCTGCTGCGGCGTGAACGCGATGGGCGACCACAGCTCGACCTGCTGGCCGAACTCGCGCCCGAACTGGAACGAGGGCGGCATCACGCCGACGACCGTGTAGGCCTCGCCGTTCAAGGAGACGGTCTTGCCGACGACCGAGGGGAGCGAGCCGAAGCGCCGCTCCCACAGCCCGTGGCTGAGCAGCGCGACCTTGTTCGCGCCGACCTGCCCCTCCTCGGGCGTGAACGTGCGGCCGCTGGCGGCCTCGGCCCCGAGCGCGGCGAAGAGGTTGGGGGTGACGGCCATGCCCTGCAAGCGCTCCGGCTCGCCCTCGCCCGTCAGGTTGACGGCCCAGCCCGAGAGCGCGGCCACCTCGGAGAACGACTTCGCGTTGTCGCGGTAGTGGAGGTAGCCGGGGACGGAGACCGACGCCTTGAGGTTCGTCTTCTGGTAGTTGTGGTTGATGAAGACGAGCTGCGCGGGGTCTTTGTAGGCGAGCGGCCGGAGCAGGACGGCGTTGACCACGCTGAAGATGGCCGTGTTGGCCCCCACCCCGAGCGCCAGCGCGATGACGGCCACGGCCGTGAACCCCGGGTTCTTCGTCAGCATCCGCGCCGCGTAGCGCACGTCCTGCCAGAGTGTCTGCATCGATGCACCTCACTTGGGCGGGCGTCGGGCGTCGGGCGAAAGACCACCCGCCTCCCCCGGCGCCCGTCGCCCGCCGCCTTTAAAGTTTGAACCCGCTCTCTTCGAGTTCGGCCTCGGCCTTCGCCTCGTGGGTCTCCTCGACGACCTGACCGTCGAAGAGGTGGAAGGTGTGGTCGGCGTACTTGGCGTAGCGCGGGTCGTGGGTGACCATGCAGATGGTCGCGCCGCCGGCGTGCAGCTCGCGCAGGAGGTTCATCACCGCCTCGCTGTTCGTCGAGTCGAGGTTGCCCGTCGGCTCGTCGGCCAGCAGGATCGAGGGGTTGCCGGCGACGGCGCGGGCCACGGCCACGCGCTGCTGCTGACCGCCGGAGAGCTGGCTGGGGTAGTGCTTCATGCGGTGCGACATGCCGACCTTGAGGAGCGCCTCTTCGACCCTCTGGCGGCGCTCGGAGGAGGACATGTCGCGGTAGGTCAAAGGCAGCTCGACGTTCTCGTAGACGGACAGGTCGCCGATGAGGTTGAACGCCTGAAAGATGAAGCCGATCTCGCGGTTGCGGATGCGGGCGCGCTCGGAGAGCGAGAGGTTGGCGACCGGGGTGCCGTTCAGGGTGTACTCGCCGTCGGTCGGCGTGTCGAGGAGGCCGAGGATGGAGAGCAGGGTGGACTTGCCGCAGCCCGAAGGGCCTCCGATGGCGACGTACTCGCCCTTCTTGATGTCGAGGTGGATGCCGGAGAGTGCGTGCGTCTCGACCTCGTCCGTGTAGAACACCTTCTTCACGCCGTCCAGCCTAACCAGCGGCTCGCTTGATGCGCTCATCTTCGGGTTTCCTTTCGTCAGTCGTTTAAAAGAGGTGAGTCTCGGGCCGTCAATCGTGAACCGCGGGGGGCAGTCACCGGCCGCCGGTTCTTCGTCTTTACTGACGGCTGAGAACCGCGAACTGATAACTACGATTTACGATTCGCGATTTACGGCTTTTCAGTCCAACCGCAGGCGGTCCACGCCGTCCCACTGCGAGGTGTCTGACAGGATGATGGTGTCGCCTTCGCGCAGACCTTCGAGGATTTCGACGGTGTTGACCGAGGTGCGGCCCAGCCGGACGGGGACGCGCACGGCCTCGCGCCCGCCCTCCTCGATGCGGAAGAGCGTGATGGTTGACTGCGCCGCGCCCGTCGCGGGCCGGCTCACGTAGAGTACGTTTTCCAAGCGTTCGAGTTCGACCGTTCCGTCCACGCTCAGGTCGGGGCGCGCGCCCGAGGGCAGCCCGCCTTCGAGCTGTACGTCGACGGGCACCGTCCCGTTCTGCACGGCCGGGTCGATGCGCACCACGCGGCCCGGCACGACGCCCGCGCCGCGCGTGTCCACGGCGGCGACCTGACCGAGCTGGATGTCTTTGGCCTGCGTCTCCGGGATTTGGAGCACGGCCTTGAGGCTCGACGGGTCGGCCACGCGGGCGATGTTCGTGCCCGGCGTGATCTGCTGGCCGACCTCGACCGTCACCTGTTGCAGGACGCCGTTCGTGCCGGCCCGCACCAGAAGCGAGTTGACCTGCTCCTGATTGAGCCGGAGCTGGGCGCGCAACTGCGCGATGCGCGCCTGCTGCGCGGCCACCTGCGCCTCGACCGACTGGCGGTTCGACCCGACGCGCTTGCCCTCGATCTCAAGGCGGTTCTTCAACTGCTCGACGCGCACGCGCGAGATGCGCAGCGTGATGGCGGGGACGAGGCCCTCCTTGGCCAGCTCCTCGTCGGTGTCGAGCTGAATCCGGGCCTGACTGTACTCGGCCTGAATCTGCGCGGTCGCGGCCTGCTGCGACATGCGCTCGCTCTCGAGGCGCGCGCGCAGGTTGTTGAGGTCGGCCTCGGCCGACTTGATCTGGAACTCGACATCGACGGTGGACTGCCTGAGCGTCGGGTTGGAGAGTTCGACGAGGACGGTGCCGGCCCCCACCTGCTCGCCCGGCTGCGCGAAGATGCGCTCGACGCGCCCCTCGACGGGCGCGGCCACCTGCCGAATCTCTTCGGGGACGAGCGTGCCGATGCCGCGCACCTGCCGGAGCATCTGGCCGCGCTTGACGCTGTCGGTCCAGACCGTCCCGCGCGCGACCGAGGGCGCGGCCGGCTTGAGGCGCGACAGGCCGTAGGTGATGAGGACGGCGGCGAGCACGGCGGCCGTCGCGTAGAGGGCCAGCTTGAGCTGGCGGCGGTTTTTGCGGGAGCGTTTGATGTCCATGATTCTAAAAACTTCCGGCGGTCACTGCGGGGCAATAACAACCGCCGTACCACGAACGAACGCCCGCCCGCCCCGCCCGTTTTTCCGCGGTTTTCGCGGGTTTCGGCCGGAGGCGCCCCCCGCCGGTGTCCGTTTCCGAAAAGCCTTTTCCCAAAATCGAAAAAGGCGGACGCCGGCCGCGCTCGGCCCGCGGGGGCCTCACGGGCGGCAGCGGCCGACCCCGCCGCGCCGCCGCGCGGTGTATGATGCGGCCACTTTCGGCGTGCGGCGGGTGGAGCAATTTTATGGATTCTGTATCGGGGGCCGGATTCGCCGGCCGGCGGGCGGGCGCGGGAGTTTCGGGCCGTTCGCTGTTCGTCTTCGTGCTGCTCTTCTTCGCGGTCTGGGCCTTGCGGGCGACGGTTCTCTTCCCGCTCGACGAGCGCGTCGAGCCGCCGTGGCTGAGGGCCGTCTACGGCCACGCGTGGAAGTTCGCCGTGTGGGTCGTGCCGGCCTACGTCTACGTGCGGGCGCGTTCGCGGAGGCGGCCGCTCGAATACATGAAGCTGACGACGCGGCCCCGCGCGAAGGGCTTACTGGCGGCGGCCGTCGCGGCCGTCCTCTTCTTCGCCGGCGTCATCCTCTTCGAAGGTTTCACGTCGGGCAGGAACCTCAACCCGCTCTGGCGCGCGGGGCTGCCGGCCGCCCTCTCGACGCTTCTGGCCGTGGCCGTCTCGCCGGTCATGGAGGAGATTCTGTTCCGCGGCTTTCTGCTCAACGCCTTGCGGGAGCGGGCGGGGTTCTGGACGGCGAACCTCTTAACGGCGCTGCTCTTCGTGCTCGTCCACTGGCCCCACTGGCTTTGGGCGGGCGGCTGGCGGCCCTCGCTCGTCGCCGTCTCGGCCTCGATCCTTATCCTCGCGCTGTTCCTCGGGCTGGTGCTGCGCTGGACGAACTCTCTGTGGCCCTGCGTCCTCGTCCACGTCTTCAACAACTTCCTGTCCAGTTTCCTCCGCGCCTGAAGTTGATTGAAGAGGTTGACTGATGACCGCCCGCCGCGGCCCGCGCCTCTGTTCTTGCCGGCGGCGGTTCGTTACGGCGCGCGTTTCAGCTCCCTCTCGACGACGCCCGCCAGAGCGCGCACGTCCTCCTCGGTGGTGTCGAAGGAGGCCATCAAACGCACCTCGGAGGTCTCCTCGTCCCAGACGTAGAAGAAGAACTCGCGCCGGACGGCGGCGGCGCGCTCGCGCGGGATGACGGCGAAGACTGCGTTCGATTCGACGGGCTGCGTGAGGCGGACGCGCGGCAGGCGCGCGAGTTCGGAGGCGAGGAGCCGGGCCATCCGGTTGGCGTGCGCGGCGTTCGAGAGCCAGAGGTCGTCGGTCAGCAGCGCGTCGAACTGCGCGGCGATGAAGCGCATCTTCGAGGCGAGCTGCGCGCCCTGCTTGCGCACGAACCTGAAATCGCGCGCCGGCCCCGCGTCGTTGAAGACGACGGCCTCGCCGTACATCATCCCGTTCTTCGCGCCGCCGAAGGAGAGCGCGTCCGCGCCCGCGGCCGCCTCGCGCAAGCCGAGGCCGAGGTGCGCCGCCGCGTTCGCCAGACGCGCCCCGTCCACGTGCAGCAGCAGGCCGCGCCCGCGCGCGAACTCCGACAGGGCCTTCAACTCTTCCGGCGTGTAGACCGTCCCCAGCTCGGTCGGCTGCGAGACGGAGACGACGCGCGGCTGGACGTGGTGCTGGACGCCGGCGCGCGCCAGTAAAGGCTCGACCTGTTCGGGCCGGAGCTTCCCGTCCGGCGTCCCGACCGGCAGCAGCTTGCAGCCCGCGAAGCGCTCGGGCGCGCCGCACTCGTCCACGTAGACGTGGGCGGTGGCGGCGCAGACGACCGCGTGGTGCGGCCGCGTCATGGCCTGCAAGGCGAGCACGTTCGCGCCCGTCCCGCCGAAGACGAAGAAGACCTCCGCCCCGCCGCCGAAGTGCTCGCGCAGGCGCGCGACGGCCCGCCCCGTGAAGGGGTCGTCGCCGTAGGCGGCGGCGTGCCCCTCGTTGGCCTCGCGCAAAGCCTCCATCACGCGCGGGTGAACCCCCGCGTTGTTGTCGCTGGCGAAGCCCCGCTTCAGTTCCATCTCCGTTCAGCGCCCGACGGGCACGCCGCCGAGTTCCATCACCCGCGCCCTCGCCGCGGGCGGCAGTTGCGCGTAGAGCTCGGTGAAGGCCGCGTTCGTCCAGCCGAAGCCGATCTCGTTCGAGGCGTAGCCGAAGCGCAGGCCGTCCGTGACCTGCGAGTCGCGCCGCTCCACGTCGTACTTCTCGACGATGACGTTGTGCTCGATGAATTCTTTGAGGACGAGCGAGAGGAAGTTGACCGAGAGGCGCTCGGCCTCGCGCGCGTAGCCGTAGCGGCGCAGCCCCTCGACGGCGATCTGCTGCATCGGCGCCCAGCCGAAGGGCGCGTCCCACTGGCTGCCCGAGACGTTCGTGCTGGTGAGCAGGCCGCCGGGGCGCTCGAAGCGTTCGAGGTTGGCGGCGACGCGGGCCGCCTGTCGCGGCGTCGCCAGCCCGGCCCAGAGCGGATAGAAAGTCGTCACGAACGGGTAGCGGCGGACTTCGCCGCGCGCGAAGTTGTAGTCGTAGTAGAGGCCGTCGCGCTCGTCCCACAGAAGGCGGTTGACGCGCTCGGCGCGCCGGCGCGCCCGCTCGTCCCACGCGCGCGCCTCGGCCGGGCGGCCCGCCGCTCGCGCGATCCGCGCGGCGTCGCGCTCCATCACGTAGAGGAGCGAGTTGAGGCAGACGGGGTTGTGGCTGGTGATGTCGGCGCTGAAGGGGCCGAAGCGGTTCGAGGGGTCGAAGCCGGACTCGCGCATCGAGCGGTCGCCGTTGTAGAAGGCCGGCGTCAGCGTGTCGGACGAGCGGACGTAGAAGCGGCTCACGTCGTAGTCGGCGACCTCGTGCGTGCGGTAGAACTCTCTGACGCGGTCGTAGTGCGTGCGCCCCTCGGCGTCGCGCTCGTCGGAGACGACCTCGGGGGCCGGGTGGAAGCCCGCGTCGAAGTAGCGCGAAAGGCCGGTCGCGGGCGTGAGGTGGTCGCCCTCGGTCCAGTAGCGGTAGTAAGTCTCGACGGCGGGCAGGGAGCGCGCGAGCCAGCGGCGGTCGCGCGTCCGCTCGTAGACGCCGAGGAGCATCCGCGTCAGGAACGGGGGCTGCGAGCGCGTGAGGTAGTAGGTGCGGTTGGCGTTGAGGATTTTGCCGTAGTGCTCGATCTGGTAGAGGAAGTTGTCGGCCATCTGTCGCGCGAGCAGCGTCTCGCCGTCGCGCAGCAGCCCGACCTGTATGAAGTAGCTGTCCCAGCCGTACATCTCGTTGAAGCGCCCGCCGGGGACGACGTAAGGGTGCGGCAGGTAGAGCAGCCCGTGCTCCGTGACGTTGGCCGCCGCCTCGGGCAGGCGGCGCAGCTCGATGCGCCTGAAGTCGGCGCGGGGCATCCGGGCGAGGAGCGAGCGCCTAACGCGCCGGAGGTTTTCCCCGCGCGAGACGTAGACGGGCCAGCGCGCGTTGTCGGGCCGGCGGAACTTGGGGTCGACGGCGGCGGCGGCCAGCCCGCGGTTCGAGCGCGAGAGCGTGCGCCAGTTGCGCCGGATGTATTCGCGCGCGGCCTGTAGCTGCGCGGGCGTGGCGCGGCGCGCGCCCGCCTGCGCGGCGGCGCGGGGCGGCGCGAAGGCG
>Ga0196962_10000188_pt1 | contig 33829 bp, 32 predicted proteins | sample S3v_20metaG_FD_183186 | JGI IMG/M metagenome (GOLD analysis project Ga0196962, IMG submission 183186) | Soil microbial communities from Anza Borrego desert, Southern California, United States - S3+v_20 | ecosystem: Environmental > Terrestrial > Soil > Desert | place: USA: California | collected...
CACTTCGCAAGGCGAAACCCCGCTCCAGGCGTCCACTTCGTCCACTTCGCAAGGCGAAACTCCGCTCCAGGCGTCCACTTCGTCCACTTCGCAAGGCGAAATCCCGCTCCAGGCGTCCACTTCGTCCCCTTCGGCAGGCGAAATCCCGCTCCAGGCGTCCGCTTCGTCCACTTCCGGGAGCGATCCGCCGGACGGGGCGGCCGGCGAGAGCCCCGCCGCCGCGCGGATCGAGCCGGGCGCTCCCACACCCTTCCGACCGCCGCCGGTTCCGCGGATCCGGCTGGCGTGACGGACCCCTCTAGACCGCTCGCTCGACGAGGAGCTTCTTGGTCTCGGCGATCGCCTTGGCCGGGTTCAGGCCCTTCGGGCAGACGTTGGCGCAGTTCATGATGGTGTGGCAGCGATAGAGCCGGAACGGGTCCTCGAGCTGGTCGAGCCGCTCGCCGTTCATCTCGTCGCGGCTGTCGGCGAGCCAGCGATAGGCCTGGAGCAGGATGGCCGGGCCGAGGAACTTGTCGCTGTTCCACCAGTAGCTCGGGCAGGAGGTCGAGCAGCAGGCGCACAATATGCACTCGTAGAGCCCGTCGAGCTTGGCCCGGTCCTCCGGCGATTGCAGCCGCTCCTTGCCCGAAGGCTCCGGAGTGACCGTCTTCAGCCACGGCTCGATCGACGCATATTGCGCGTAGAAATGGGTGAAATCGGGCACCAGGTCCTTGATCACGTCCATGTGCGGCAAGGGCGTGATCCGGACCTCTCCGCTCAGATCCTCGATCGCCGTGGTGCAGGCGAGCCCGTTGCGGCCGCCCATGTTCATCGAGCAGGAACCGCAAATCCCCTCGCGGCACGAGCGGCGGAAGGTCAGCGTCGGATCCTGCTCGCTCTTGATCTTGATCAGGGCGTCGAGGACCATCGGACCGCAACTGTCGAGGTCGACCTCGAAGAGGTCGTAGCGGGGGTTCTCGCCGCTGTCCGGGTCGTAGCGGTAGATTCTGAACTTCTTGATCCGCCCCGCGCCCGCGGCGGCGCGATGGGTGCGGCCCTTCCCGCTGATCTTGCTGTTCCTGGGAAGCGTGAACTCGACCATCTATTGTCCTTCCGCCGGCGGGTTACGACCAGGCGGCGCGCCTTTCAAGCAGTTGCGCGGCGATCGAATAGGTGCGGGCATTGTCGACGTCGATCGCATGCGCCCCGTCCTCGAGCAGGACGGCCGAGGCGCGTACTCCGAAGCGGCGGCCGAGCTTGGCCATCGCCCGCTCGAGCGAGACCAGGCCGTAGCGAAGGATGACCAGGTTGATCAGTCCGACCGCCTGCACGATCCGCATCGGCTTCTTGGCGAACTGGCCGCCGGAGCGATAGGTCTCCGCCAGCACCAGGCCGCGCCGGGACAGGCCGTACAGGTTGCAATTGGAGTAGCTGCCGTCGGTGAAGCGGTAGAATCGCCGCTGTCCCTGCGGATGGGCGGAAAGCACGTCCTCCTTGCGCGACAGGGCGGCGACGGCGTCGTCGCCGGCCCTGAGCCGGTCGGCGATCCGGCGCACCGCGCCCGCGGTCAGCAGGACGTTGTCGGCGGTCGTGACGATGAACGGTCCCTCGGCCCCTTCCGCTCCGGCATAGACGCTGTCGGTGATGGTGTCGGCCGCCCGAACGAACTCGACCGGAATTCCGAGCTCGCCCGCGGCGCCTTCGACCTTGCGCAGGGCCTCGACCGCCCCGGCCTCGACCGAGATCCGGATCCGGCCGATCGCCTCCACCTGGGCCAGCGCTCCGAGCACGTGGGCGAGCAGCGGCCGGCCGCCGATCGGGACCAGGCATTTGTGGCTGACTCCCGCCCCGGCCGCGAGCGGATCGAGCCGGCCGCCGCGCTGGGCGGCGAGGATGATCGCCGTCAGCGGGCGCTCAGTGGGCATCGGCAAGCAGCCCGTGCCGGCGCAGGCTTTCGCACAGGATCGTCTCGACCAGCTGCGACTGGCTGAGGCCCGCCAAGGCGGCGGAGCGGCCATAGACCTTCTGCGACCACAGATTGGCCTGCAGGTTGACCTCGAGGAAATGGACGGTGCCGCCGTCGCGGTCGAGGCGGAACTCGAACCGGCCGTAATCGAACGGCCGGTAATCCTCGGCCAGCGCCCGGGTATAGTCGGCGATGGCGGGCATCCAGAGCTCGTCGTCGAACGGCACCAGCTGATATTTGTGCGCTCGGTCGACCAGGTCGCGCTTCTCGTAATAGGTGCGAAGGTGGGTGGGATCGGCCTGCTCGAACAGCATCATCGGCATCACCACCGGCTCGCCGTCGATCGTGATCACCGGAACCTCGACGTCGCTGCCGTTGAGGAACGGTTCGACGATCGCGTCGTGGCCCTGGGAATGGATGTCGGCGATCGCCGCCTCGACCCCCGGCCAGTCGAACGCGTCCTGCACCGCCCAGCTCGCCGACGACGCGTTGGGCTTGACCACCAGCCGCGGCCCGGCGGGGCAGCGGGCGGGATCGATGGGGGCGCCTCGCCGGTAGACGGCCCAGGCGGCGGTCGGCACTCCGCGGGCGGCGGCGCACAGCTTCGCCAGGTGCTTGTCGTCGGCGAGCCCGCGCAGGATCGGCGAGGCGCCGAGGAACGGAAGGCCTGCCCGGGTGCAGAGCAGCGGCACCATCATCTCGCTGTTGAGGAAGCCGCCGCGGTTGAGGAGCGGAAAGACGAAATCGGCTTGCGGGCGCTCGAACAGGTCCTCGACCCGGTCGGCCAGGCTGAGGTTCAGGCCCAGCCCCTCCAGGATGTCGCGGACCTCGACGTGGTAGAGTGCATGATTGCCGTCCTCGGGATGGAGGCCGCCGGCCCATTTCGCATGCTTGGCGATGAACAGGATTCGAAGGCGCCGCTTGGCCTCCTCCGGTACGGCTCGGGGGCTGATGGAGCGGTTCACGGAGGCGATCGGCCTTTCGGGCGCATTGACGACGCGCGGCATCGACATTGCCGCCGCCGCGGAAGATAAGCGCGCGTTAGTGGCGTCCAAGAGCCGGTGCAAGATTGATGACCGTACGCGTAGAGAAGTTGGGCCGGGCGCATTCGACCGATGCGCGGGAGATCATGGCGACCGGCGGCGACGCTCGCATCACCCTCGATCCGGAGACGGGCCTCAACCGCTATTACAGCGCGCCCTCCCCGACCGACGTTCTCGCTTATGCCTCGTCGACCGCCAACGACATCTCGCCGCAAGCCTATGCCCAGGTGACCGCGCGGCTGGCCGAGATCGGGGCGAAACTGCCGCCGCCGGCCTATGCGGCGGGCCTCGAGGCGCTTCGCGACCGGATCCGCGCGGCCTATGGCCTGCCCGGCGACGTCGCGATCGTCTTCGCCGCCTCCGGGACCGACCTCGAATATGTCGCCCTCGCCTGCGTTTCCGGCCGGGCGGCGGGCGGGACTCACAACATCCTGCTCGGCGCCGACGAGGTCGGCACCGGCTGCATCCATTCGGCCCACGGCCGCTATTTCGCCGAACGCACCGCGCTCGACGTCGCGACCCGCGCCGGCGAGCCGGTGCCCGGGCTCGACTCGGTCGCCCTGGACCTGGTCGACATTCCGGTCAGGGACGCCGAGGGCCGGGTCCGCCCCTCCGGCGAAATCCGGGCGGCGATGGCCACCTCGATCGGCTCGGCCAGGGCGGCCGGCCGGCACGCCCTGGTCCATGTCGTCCACGGGTCGAAGACCGGACTCATCCTGCCCTCGCTGGCCGACATCGACCGGCTTCGGGCCGGATCCGGGCGGGACGTCACGATCGTCGTCGATGCCTGCCAGGCGCGGATCACCGGCCCGGCCGTGCTCGACTATCTGGAACGCGGCGCGATCGTCTGCGTGACCGGATCCAAGTTCATGGGCGGGCCGCCGTTCAGCGGCTTCGCGCTCGTGCCCGCCGCTCTGGCGAGCGAGGCGCCGAGCCTCCCTTGCGGGTTCGCGACCATCTTCCGCCGCGCCGAGTGGCCGGCGAACTGGCCGGGCGCGGCCGCTTTGCCCGACAGCACGAACTTGGGCCTGCTGCTCCGGCTCGAGGCTTCGATCTTCGAGCTGGAGCGGTTCCGCCAGCTCGATCCCGGCGACGTGACCCGGGTCATCCTCGCCTTCCACGCGGCGGTCCGCGCCGAGATCATCGACCGAACCGAGGCGCGCCGGGTCGCCCCCTATCCGCCGGGCGACCGCGACGAGGCCGACGCCCATCCGATCGAGATGCGCACCCTCTCGACGCTCGACCTCTCGGCCTTGAACGGCGGCGCCAGCTTCGAGGACGCCCAGCGCTGGCATAAGCAACTGATCGCTCGGCAGGTCCGCCTGGGCCAGCCGGTCAAGTGCGTTCGCCTCGCCGACGGACGGTGGGGCGCGACGCTTCGAATCGGCCTCACCATGTGGCAGGTCGCCGACCGGGCGGCGCTTTCCGACGAGGCGCTCGAGCGCTCGTTCGGCGCCGACATGGCCGTGGTGCGCGAGGCGCTCGCCGCCGTCGCCGCCTAGACCGCTTGCCCGGGCGTCGGCTCGGCGCCGCGGCCGCCCCAGTTGAGGTTGCGGGTGAGGTACATCACCGCGGCGAGCGCGACGAACAGCATCGCCGAGCCGATCAGAAGCGAATATTCCTCGAGGCTTAGGAGAATGTAGAGCACCGCGTAGAGCGCGGCGAGCAGGGCGCCGATATAGGCGGCGCGGCGCCAGCTCTTGAGCACCGCCGCCGAATAAGCGGTGTTGAGGCCGGTGATGGCGGCCGACGCGACGAGATAGGCGGGGGCGAAGCCGATCACCTCGGCCAAAGCGAGCAGAAGAACGAAGAACAGCACCAGGCCCGCTCCGACGAGCAGATACTCGACCGCCGAGACCCGAACCCCGCCGATCACGTCGAACAGGAGGAAGGCGAGGAAGGTGAAGCCGATGAACAGGAAGCCGTATTTGGCCGAGCGGTTGACCCGCGAATAGAGGTCGACCGGCTCCATCAGGCTGACCTGGGCGAGATGCCTCGCGCGGGAGGCGTCCGCGGGCGCATCGGCGTCGTAGCGCTCGATTCCGGAGTCCGGGGGCGGGGGCGGCGGCGGCGTGGCGGCGCCCGACTCGCCGGTCGAGACGAGTGATTGGCCGAGCGCGAGGTTGCCGACCCGGTAGACGGCCTCGAAGCCGTCGCCGCCGACCTGGCGCTGGGCGGGCAGGAAGCTGCCCTGGAACGAGGGATGAGGCCAGGGCGAACGCAGCCGCCAGCGCGTGTCGCCAGCCTGAGGGGCGAGGGCGAGCGAGCGATTGCCTCGAAAGGCATATTGATATTCGACCATGAGCGGCCGCCCGACCAGCGCTCCGGCGTCGATCCAGGCGAAGAATCCGGCGCCGCCGCCGCCGCCCGGCTGGAGCCGCAACGGCTGTCCGCCCGCCGTGACTCGCGGGTTGGCGCCCAGTCCGCGCGGGTCGGACAGGCCGAAGCGCAGCTCGGCGCGGGAGAGATCCATGTCCTCGGCCGCGACCCCGGCTCGGGACAGGTCCTGCGGCAGGGCGAAGCGGGCGCGCCCGCGCACCGCCGCCTCGTAGACGACCGCCTCGTAGATCGATCGGGCACGGCGCTCCGAACGAAGGTCGGTGTCGAGATCGACGACCTCCGGCGACAGCGTCAGCTCGCGCCAGATCTCGTGCGAGCGCGTGACCTGCTGGTTCCCCTCGGTGACGGTCTCGGTGACCCGGGCGCGATAGGGGATGACGAGCAGCGGGCCGGAAACGGTCTGCGGCCCGCCCCAGCCCTGGGCGATCGAGGCCTGGGCGAATTCCGACTGCTGCTGGCGGTCGTAGACGAGCAGCCACACGGTGAAGAGCGGGAAGGAGAGCAGGAAGCCGATGAGCAGGGCAAGGCCGAGCTTGGTGCCGGGCGAACGATCCGAAAGCGCACTCATCGTCGACGGCCCTCCTCACAAACTCGGCTCGTCGTACGAAATGCACGATTCATCGTCAAGTTCCGTCGCGGGCCGGGCAGTAACGCTGCCGTTCCTCCGGCGCCGAGCGCAGCCGGGTGTCGATATAGTAAGCGGCGATCTGCCCCATCCTGGCTTCGCTTCCGCTCGGGATGAAGGCCGCCGCGTCCCTCTGCCAGCCGGCCGCGCACTCGTCGCGGACGCGCTCCGACGCGGCGCAGTCGAGCAGGTTGCCGAAGGCGCTTCGCCAGGCGAGGAACTGGTCCCGGTTCATCGGCTCGCCGTGACCGGGGATGAGCAGGGTGAAGGGCGTCGCGGCGATTTCGTCGAGCGCCCGCCGCCAGCCTTCCGGGCAGGCGGTGTCCATGAACGGCACCGGCGCCACGACGAGGTCGCCGGCGATGATCAGCCCGGCCTCCGGATCGTGGATCCACAGATCGCCCTCGGTCGCGGCGAAGCGGGCGACGTTCACGCGAAGCCGCCTGCCGGCGATGTTCATCTCGCCCGACTGCGTGACCGGCCTTGTCGGGCGGAGCGAATCCGGATCGTCCATCACCCGGAAGCCGCGCTCGATCTCGGCGCGCTGCTCGAGCGTCGCTTCGCCCGACTCGAGGAAGCGTTGCGCGGCCGCGCGGCTCTGCGGAAAGAAGCCCCTGAGCGCGCCTTCGATCGCGGTCGTGGCGTAGAGCGGCGCCCCCGGATGGGCGGCGCGAATCTCGGCATTGCCGGTGCTGTGGTCGAGGTGCCAGTGGGTGTTGATCACCGCGGCGATCGGCCGGCCCCTCTCGCGGGCATGAGCGAGCAGCCGGTCGCGATGGGCGGGATGGCGGCCGGTGTCGATCAGGATCAGCCCCTCCGGAGCGTCGAGAAAGATGCTGTTGCCGTCCGGCCCCCGGTTCGGCTCGAAGCTTCCGCGGACGAGGTGGTGCCCAGAGTCCGGCTCCGAGGCGGCCGCCGCGCCCGCCGCCAGGGCGAGGCACGCGGCGAGAAACGGCTTGATCGTCGAGTCCATTTTCGATCCCCCTCTGCCAGACGCGGTACGACGTTAGCGGCGATCCACCCGGGCGCGCGCCCATTTCGCCGGACGGCCTTCCGGCTTCGACGAGCGCACCACCCTCCGCGGCCGCCCCCGCCCTTGCATCCCCCCGCGCTCGGGCTAGAAGCGCGGCAACCTCTGCCGAGGCGGGGCGGCTCTCCTTCGGGGGCCCCGCGACGACCACCCTTGTGGGGAACACCCATGGCCACCACCGCTTCAGCCTACCGGATCGTCGACCATCCCTACGACGTCGTCGTCGTCGGCGCCGGCGGCTCGGGGCTTCGGGCGACGATGGGAGCGGCGGCGCACGGGCTCAAGACGGCGTGCATCACCAAGGTCTTTCCGACCCGCTCGCACACGGTGGCCGCCCAGGGCGGGATCGCCGCCTCGCTCGGCAACATGGGCGCCGACCACTGGACCTGGCACATGTACGACACCGTCAAGGGCTCCGACTGGCTCGGCGACCAGGACGCGATCGAATATCTGTGCCGCGAGGCGCCCTCGGCGGTCTACGAGCTCGAACATGCCGGAGTCCCCTTCTCCCGAACGACCGAGGGCAAGATCTACCAGCGCGCCTTCGGCGGGATGATGCAGAACATGGGCGCCGGGCCGCCCGCCCTGCGCACCTGCGCCGCGGCCGACCGAACCGGCCACGCCATGCTCCACGCGCTCTACCAGCAGAGCCTCAAATACGATGCCGATTTCTACATCGAATATTTCGCGCTCGATCTGATCATGGAGGGCGGCGAATGCCGCGGCGTCGTCGCCTTGTGCATGGAGGACGGCTCGATCCACCGCTTCCGGAGCCACGCCGTGGTGCTTGCGACCGGGGGCTATGGGCGCGCCTATTTCACCGCCACCTCGGCGCACACCTGCACCGGCGACGGCAATGCGATGGTGCTTCGCGCCGGGCTGCCGCTTCAGGACATGGAGTTCGTCCAGTTCCACCCGACCGGGATCTACGGGGCCGGCGTTCTGATCACCGAAGGCGCTCGCGGCGAGGGCGGCTATCTGACCAACTCGGAGGGCGAGCGCTTCATGGAGCGCTACGCCCCCTCGGCCAAGGACCTGGCGAGCCGCGACGTGGTGTCGCGCTCGATGGCGATGGAGATTCGCGAGGGCCGCGGAGTCGGCAAGGAGAAGGACCATATCTACCTCCACCTCGACCATCTCGATCCCGCCATCCTCGCCGAGCGCCTCCCGGGGATCACCGAGACCGGCAAGGTCTTCGCCGGAGTCGACCTCACTCGCCAGCCGCTGCCGGTGCTGCCGACGGTCCACTACAATATGGGCGGGATTCCGACCAATTATCACGGCGAGGTGGTGACTCTGAGGGACCGCGATCCCGACACCGTCGTCCCCGGCCTTTTCGCCGTCGGCGAGGCGGCTTGCGTCTCGGTCCACGGCGCCAACCGGCTCGGCTCGAACAGCCTCATCGATCTCGTCGTCTTCGGCCGCGCCGTCGGCAACCGGGTCGGCGAGCTCATCAGGCCCGGGACGCCGCTGCCGGCGGCTCCGAAGTCGGCCGACGATCTCGCCCTCGCCAGGCTCGACCGGTTCCGCTTCGCCAAGGGCGGCAGCCCGACGGCGGAGATCCGACTTCGCATGCAGCGGGTGATGCAGGCCAATTGCGCCGTCTTCCGGACCGAGAAGACCCTGGCCGAAGGAAAGGCGAAGATCGATTCGGTCTACAAGGAGATGGCCGACATCCGGGTGACCGATCGCAGCCTGATCTGGAATACCGACCTGATCGAGACCCTCGAGCTCGACAATCTCCTCGCCCAGGCGGCGGTGACGATGCACTCGGCCGCCAACCGCAAGGAGAGCCGCGGCGGCCACATGCACGAGGATTATCCCAGCCGCGACGACGTCAACTGGATGAAGCACAGCATCGCCTGGTTCGACGGCTGGGGCGGCGAGAACGGCGCCGTCCGGCTCGATACCCGCCCGGTCCACGACTATACGCTCAGCGACGACATCGCCTACATCAAGCCCAAGGCGAGGGTCTATTAGGCCCCGGCCGTCGTCTCGAAAGCTTCCGGAGGCGAATCGCTAGCCTCACTCGCGCGACCGGTGGCTGCGCTTCGCTCCGAGTGACCCCCTGCCGACCGGGGAGTACGAAATCGCCGGTTTTCGAGCTATGCTTGCCTGTGGCGTGACCGGGGGGGACGCGATGAAGCTGGCGCTTAAGATCATCGGGGGCATTGTCGGCCTCCTCATCATCCTGGCCGTCGCGCTGGCGACCTACGTCGACGCCACGGCGATCGAGCCCGAGCGTCCCGTCGGCTTCCAGCAAGTGGCGGCGCCGGACCCTGGCCGCCCGTCGATCGCGGTGACCCTCTGGTATCCGACCGACTCCGAGCCCGGCTTCATCCTGCTCGGCTCCCATGGCGAGCGGGTCGCGTCGGACGCGCCGGTGGCAGGCACGGGGCTTCCTCTCGTCGTGATCTCTCACGGCACCGGGGCCGGACCGATGAGCCATGCCGACACCGCGATCGCCCTCGCCGAATCGGGCTTCGTTGTCGCCGCGCTGACCCATGGCGGCGACAATTATCGCGACGACAGCATCGTCGGCAGGCCCCAGTGGATGGCCGATCGCTCCCGCCAGGTCAGCCGGGTCATCGACTTCATGCTCCGGCAATGGGGCGGCGCCGACCGGATCGACCCCGATCGCGTCGGCCTGTTCGGTTTTTCCGCCGGCGGGACGACCGCTCTCATCGCCTTGGGCGGAGTCCCGGATCTCGGCCGAGCCGGGGCGCATTGCGCCGAGCGGCCCGAGTTCGTGTGCAACCTGATCAGGCCGGGGCCGGGCGGCCCCGGCTCGGCCCCTCCGCAATGGGTGCATGACCGGCGCATCGGCGCCGCCGTGGTCGCGGCTCCCGGCCTCGGCTTCGCCTTTTCGCCCGCCGGCCTGTCGAACGTCCGTGTCCCGGTGCAATTGTGGGCCGGCGCCGAGGACCGGACGGTGCCCTATGCGACGAATGCCGCGCTGGTCAGGAGGCTGCTCGGGCGGCCGCCGGAATTCCACGGCGTGCCCGGAGCCGCTCATGCTTCGTTCCTGATGCCATGCGGCCTTATCGGCCCGCCCGCTCTATGCCGCGACTCCGAGGGCTTCGACCGGCGGGCCTTTCACCGGGACTTCAACCGGTCCGTGACGGACTTCTTCCGCCGCCACCTCGTCGAGGCGGACCGCGCTTCCTCCTCGCCGGTTCGAGCGCGGTGAGCTGGCCGGCGATCCGGAAGGGCCTCGCCTGGGGCAGCCGCGGCGTGCGGCGACGCCGCCTTCCCGCGGGGCCGCCGCCCCCCGCCCCTAGTCTGCTTCGGCGCCCAACGCGACCTTGAGGACCGCGAAGAGGGCGAGGGCGGCCGCCAGGACGGCGGCGAAATTGACCACCATCAGCCAGAACAATTTGCTGCCCTCGTCGTGGACGTAATCCTCGATGATCACCGTCAGCCCGTGCTTGATGTGCTGGAAGGTGACGACGATGAGCAGCAGCATCGGCACCGCCGCCACCGGCTGCGAGAGCCACTCCCTCACCGTCCCGTAATCGAGGCCCGGCAGGCGGACGAGAGACACGGCCAGCCAGACCAGCAGGAGGAAGAGAGCGGCCGAGGTTGTCCGTTCGTGCCACCAATGCTGCCCGCCCGCGCCCGCCGCGCCCAGGCCGCGCACTCGGGCCAGCGGAGTTTCCATGCTCATGCGCCCCTCCCGTAGACGATCCACGCCCAGAGCAGCGCGGTCAGAAGGACCGATCCGACGAGGGTCATGTTGGCCCAGAATTTGTTGGTCGACAGCTCGTAGCCGGCGCCGGCGTCCAGAACAAAGTGGCGGAGCCCCGAAAGGGTGTGCTGGAAAAGCGCCCAGCTGAGCGGCACCCAGAAGATGAGCGCCCATTTCCAGGTCGCCCAGTCGGTGAAGTCGGCGTAGGAATCGGGTCCGCCGGCGGCCGCGAGAAGCCACCAGACGAGCACCGCTCCGCCGGCCGCCGCCAGGCCCGCTCCGGTGACCCGGTGGACGATCGAGACGAGCATGTGCGGCCCCCATTTCCAGATGGTGAAGTGGGGCGACATCGGACGGTCGGGATTGCGGTGCATGAGGCGGGGAAGGCTCCGTGGTCGGACGGGGCGCTTTTAGGACCTGCGCGGGAGGTTGCAAGGGCGCTCGCAACGCGAAGAGGAGGCGGCCGCCGCCGCCTCCTCCTCCCCTGTTGCCCCCCGCCCGGGGCGATTGCCCCCCTCCGCTAGCGGGCGATCCGCGCGGACAGCGTCCCCGAGACGAGGTTGATCGCAGCCGCGGTCGGGTTGCTGAGCACCGCCTCCACGGTGTCCGCCGCCGATACCGAGCCGGTCAGCTGCATCCCCTGCAGCGCCTTGTTGAAGCCGACCAGGACGCTGTCGCCGAGCTGAGCTCCCTGGACGGTGAGCGTGGTCGAGGTCGCCGCGCCGGCCGCGACGCTCGGCGGATCCCACGTCTTGCTTCCTCCGATGCCGGCCTTGCCGCCGGCGACGGCGACGAAATAATTGCCGGCGGTGTCCTGGTAGACCGAGAAGATGGCCGGCCCGTCGAAGCCGGACGCGCTGAACGTGCCGTCGACCACCCCGTTGAGCTGCCTGGTGCTCGAATTGTTGTGGAGCTGGAACGTCACCGTTCCGGTCGGGGCGCCATTGGGTCCGGTGCCGAAGAAGCAGAAGGTCTGCGCCCGATAGTTGAACAGCCTCGCCTTGCGGGTGTCGTTCTGCAGAGTGACGATTCGGCCGTTGCTGCGGGCGACGATCAGGTCCTGATTGCCTCCGACCTCCACATCGGCCCAGTCCGGGCCGTCCTTGAACATCAGCAGGTCGCTGCTCGACCAGAACTTCCATTGCTTGATCGGCGCGGTCAGCGAATTGTCGGCGGCGCGCGGCGCGCTGAGCGCGAACATGCGCCCGATATCGAGCGTGTATTCGCTCGAGATGGTGCCGCTGTTCTCCGAGGATTCGAAGTCGGTGAGGTTGACGTAATGCTCCTCGACATCCTCCATGTAGAAGCCGCGTATGTCGGTGCCGTTGCCGCAATTGTAGGTGTCCGTCTGCTCGCCGACGAGCAGGCCGATGCCGGAATCGTTCTGGATGACGAAGCTGTTGACGGTCGGGCCCTGGCCGCAGGCGGCGACGAGGCCGACGCCGACATATTTCATCTCCAGCTGGTTGATCTGCCAGCAATTGCAGTCGTTGCCGTGGAGGCCGACCGCGCCGCCCCAGATCCACTCCAGCGTCCCCGACGTCCCCGCCGCGCTGTCGAGCCAGGGGTAGAGGCTGACCGCGCCGGTCGACCAGTTGATCCCCGTGACCCGGTAGGGCCGGGCGTTGATCCGGACCAGGATCGGCAGGCTCTGGACGCTGGTCGCGCCGGCGACCGCGAGGATGTCGGCCGGCGGCAGCTTGTTGGTCGGCACCGTGATCGTGGTGCGCTGGCCGACGTCGGAGGCGAGGCCGCTCGGGGTGGCCCCGCTGAAGGTGGCGACCAGGCTCTGGACGGTCGGATTCTCGCCGGTGTCGCCGATCCCGCCCGAACCGATATAATAGATGATCGCCTTGTCGATCGTGCACATCGAGCTGTTGGTCGCTCGGTCGACCTGGATCCCGGCATACCAGAAGCGCTCGAGGAACAGGGCGTTGAAATGGGCGCCGCGGCAATCGTCCATGTAGATGCCGACGCCGGTGACGAGGCGGTCGTGATATTGCTGGCCCGTCTCGCTGGCCGGGCTGCCGCGCAGCAGCCAGCGGCCGCCGAAGCGGCAATCCTTCATGTAATGCATGTAGATGAGGTGATCCATCGGATCGGCTTCCTCGGTCGGCGCGAGGGAGAAGTTGCCGCCATGGTAGATTCGGGTCGACGGGGTCAGGTTGGCGGTCTTGCCGATCCGCAGGGTCGAGCCGATCGCGAACGAGCCGCTGAGCATGGCGCGGTAGACGACGTGATTCTCGCAATAGTCGAAGAAGGCGCGAAGCGGGACGACGTCGTCGCTGCCGCCGCCGACGGTTCCGAACATGAACGGGGTCACCTCCTGGTCGACCCGGTCGAGCGCGAAGATCCGGCTGTCGGCGGCCGTGAAGCCGGCCCTCGGATAGGTCGCTAGGTCGAAGCTCGGCTGGTAGGTGTACCAGGCCGCGCCGACGCCCGTCGAATGATAGCCCGAGGTGCAGACCCGCTCGACTCCGGAGTCGATGGCGATCCCCTCGGCGTTGTCGAACAGTCCGATGCCCATGGCATGTGTCATGATGTTTCTCCTTTTTCCCAGGCGGCCGGGACGGCGGCCTGCCGCTGCGGGAAATAGGAGGAATTTTCCTAGAAATATCCTACAATATTCCTATCGCGCGGTTTTGTAGGATTTCGCCGGCTGGTCAGCTGATCCTTCGGCCGGCCCAGACGACTCGGCCGATCACCTCGAGCGTGGCGAGGTCGCAGTCGCGCCATTCCGGATAGGCCGGATTGTCGCTCTTGATCGTCACCAGGCGAGCGACCGGGTTGATCGCGAGGCGCTTGACCATGAGCGCGTCCTCCCGGCGCAGCACGTAGATGCCGTCGCGCAGCCGCGCGGCGCCGTCGGCACGGTCGACGAGGATGTCGTCGCCATGGGTCAGCGTCGGCATCATCGAATCCCCCTGCACATGGATGAAGGAGAGTTCGGCCGAGCTGGTGCCGCACAGCTGGCGCAGCCAAGCCGGGTCGAAGCCGATATGCGATACGAGCGCTTCGGAGCCGTCGACCGCGCCGTGGCCGGCGGAAGCGCCGACGTCGAGTCGCGGTACCCGCCTCAGCCCGCCGGCTTCGCCGTCGAGGCGGCGGCCGCCGAGCTCGGCCTCGCTGACTCCGAAATAGCGGGCGAGGACCTGGACGTCCTCGCTGTCCAGCTTCCTGGGCACGCCGCGCTTGATGAATTGCTGGATGTAGGCGGCATTCCTGCCGAGCAGTCGCGACAGACCGGCATAATCGTCCCGCCGCTCCCGAATCAGCCGGTCGAGGGCTTGCCGCTGGTCGACGACGCTCACACGGAACCTATAGTGCGAGGAAAAATCCTAGACAAGGGAGAACAAAGAGGGAATCATGGGCCCATGATTCGAGTCGGCCCTTCTTTGCTGATCGAGCTGATCGAAGCCTATATGCGCCAGACCAAGATGAGCTCGAGCCGATTCGGCCGCGATGCCGTCGGCGATCCCAATTTCGTGACCGGCCTGCGCGACGGCCGCAGGCCACGCAAGGCCACGGTCCAGCGAGTCATCGCCTATCTCGAGGCGCCTGAAGACCGCCCCGACCGTCGCCATGGCTAACGCCATCTTAACCATTGACGACCTAGGAAGGGGCGAGAGCGGGCAGAGGGAAAGCTGGGCGAAATGATCGACAAGGGCGCAAGCCGGCACGAGGCCGACCTCAGGGAAAGGCTGAAGCTGTTCGATCCCGAAGGCACGCTCGAGGCCGACTGCCGCGAGATCTGGTCGCTGATCGAGCCTGAGAAAGAGGAGGTGGCCCGCCAGTTCTGGGTCGAATATGCGCGCGCCCCCAACCTGCCCTTCCAGCTCGATGACGAAAAGATCGAGGCGCTGACGCAGCGCATCATCCCTTATGTCGAGGCCAAGTACAGCAGGATCGCCGACCCGCAGTGGGTCGAGATGGCGGCGCAGTACGTCGCCGCCGCCACGGGGGCGAACATCGCCCTGAGCACGCTCTATGCCGGCATCGCCGCCGCCGCGAACAAGGGCCACGAGATTGCCGGCCGCAAGATACGCGACGATTTCGAGCGGCAGATGCGACTCGGCAAGGCGGCGACGCGCGCCACCTTGCTCGAGGTCGATGTCTACGGCGCCCATTTCGACCGGCTCCGCGCCACGGCCGAGCACGACCGTCGGCGCGCCCAGGGATCCGACTTCAACAAGGAGATCATGAGCGTCGTCGAGCGCACGGCGAGCGGGAGCCGAAAGGTCCGCGTCCAGGCCGCCGACGCCAGCCAGGCCGCTCGCGGCATGCTCGGCAAGACCTCCGAGGTCGCCGCGGCGGCCGAACAGTCCGCCGTCGCGATGCGCGAAGCGGCGCAGACCGCCGCCGGCTTGATCATGGCGATCGAGGAAGCGCGCAACGAGGTCGAGGTCGCCGCCGGAGTCGCGGTCCGCGCCGGCGAGCAGGCGTCCAAGGCGGTCGAGGTCAGCCAGGCGCTTTCCGCCCATGTCGAGGCGATCGAATCGATCCTCGGCCTGATTCGCGACATTGCCGGCCAGACCAACCTCCTCGCCCTGAACGCGACGATAGAGGCGGCGCGAGCGGGTGATGCGGGCCGCGGCTTCGCCGTCGTTGCCCAGGAAGTGAAGAGCCTCGCCAACCAGACGGCGCGGGCGACCGACGATATCGCCGCCAAGATCGCGGCCATCCAGTCGGCCACCCGACAGACCGTGGAGGCCAATGATTCGATCCAGGCCACGGTCGAGGAGGTCCAGACCAGCGCCGACCGGATCCGCCGGGCGATGGAGATGCAGGCGCAGACGGTGACGATGATCACCGCGGCCGTCGACGAGACCGCGCTCGCCGCCGATTCGATGTCCTCGACCATCGCCGCGATCCGCGCCGACACCGAGAATGTCGCCAGCGAGATCGACGAGGTGGAGAAGAATTTCTCCGAGGTGGACGAGCAGATGGCTCGGTTCAAGGCGACCGCCGGGCAGTTCGTCCAGACCTTCGCCGCCTGAGGCCGCGCCGCCAATCGTCGAGCGAGGCGCGTTTCGGCACGCGCCATGGTGCCTTCAACCCGCGCAGGTGGTAAAGATCGGGCGGCATGGACCCCGACCGCCTCGCCAGGCTCACCGAGCAGCAGCGCACCTGCCTGCGCTACGTCTATTCGCACATGACGTCCAAGGAGATCGCGCCGCTGCTCGGAATCGAGCCGGGCTCCGTCGACCAGCATATCAAGGCGGCGATGCGGGTGCTCGGCGTCGGCGACCGCCGCAGCGCGGCGAAATTGCTCGCGGAGCACGAGGGGCCGCGCCCCTTCCGGCCATTGGTATACCAATCGCCGGACGTTGCCACCGCCCCAGAACCGGTCACATTCGCCCCATCGAGCGAGAGCGGGCGGCAGCAATATGAAAGGTCCTCCGGTCCGGCGTTAAGGGAAGAACAGGCTGCCTTCGAGGCGCCGACGCCGTTCCCGGCACCGATGCTGCCGCTTCCGATCGGGGGAGCGAGGCCGCATGACGTAAGATGGCTGACGAGGCTGGCGTGGATTGCCGGCATCACGATCGGAGGCGCCTTGGCATTCGGCGCCCTGGTCTCGGGAGTTGAAGCGCTGGTCAGGCTCTACGCGAGCTAAGTCCAGCATCCACCAAGTCGGAAGCAAGAAGCCGCGCCGCACCTGCTGCGCGGGAGGGAGAAGTCTTATGCTGAAGGATCGTCGTCAAGCCGCGATGAAGGTCGCGGAAAGCCTGTTCGCCGCCGAGGAAGCGATCGACACCGCATTGGCGCGCGCCGCCGAGCTCAACAGCACCCTGGTCACGGCGCGCACCGACGCGAAACTTTCGGCGCTGGTGGGCCAGGACGCTTTCGAAGTCTCGGCCGCCGCTTTCGCCGCTCTGGCACGGGCGCGCTGCGATATCGTCGAGACCCACAAGCGCCTGAGCGAGGCCAAGATTCAGGTCGGCCTCCGCACCATTGCCGTGGGCGACGGTGTGCCGAAACCGCCTGCGGAGCGCGGCGACCGCCGTCACCTGCAAGCGGTGGGCTGAGGATCACTTGAGCAACGTTAGAGGTGCAGAGCTTGTGCTGAAGGGTCACCTAGGCGCCGCGCGAAAGGTCCACCAACGCCTTTTCGCGATTGGCTGGGCGCCTAGCGATCCTTCAGCGCCGGGGGCGGGCTTGACCGGACGGCCACTGCGTGGTCCGGTCAAGCCATGTTCCAAGGCCGGATGTACTACGTACTCTTGGCGCTCTGTTGGATTTATGCCCTCCTCAGGGGCGGCATCCCAGAGCGCCTTGGCGCCTCGATTCTCGCAGTTGGTTCAGCTCTCACAGTCGCTGCAGTTTCTAGTCGCCCAAGTCGTTACGTGTCGGTCGAGGTCGGCATTCTTCTGGTCGATGCCGCGACGCTTCTTGCGTTTCTCGCTCTCGCTCTGCGCGCTGAGAGATTCTGGCCACTATGGCTGACGCCTTTGCAAGCCATTGGGACAGCAGGACATGCGGTCAAGCTGGTAGACCCGGGCGTGATCCCTTGGGCCTATCAGTTTGCCCTGGCCTTCTGGAGCTATCCGATGTTGCTTCTGATTGTAGTGGGGACCTGGCGGCATCAGCAGCGGTTGGCTCGGTTCGGTGCCGACAGATCCTGGTCGAGCTACTCCGCCCGCTCGGAGAAGCCGCGGGCAGCTGGACCGACAAGCTAGTCGATCAGTTCGGCTCGCTCGGCGCGGTGCTCGCCGCCGAGCCGCACGCCCTCGCCCGAACAGTCGGCGATGAAGGCGCCGTGCGCCAGTTGCGCGCGGTCCGGGCGGCGATGCTTCAGGCGCTTCGAATGGAGGTGCTTGCGGGGCCGATCTTCTCCAGCTCCCAGTCGCTCATCGCCTATCTCTTCGCCGAGATGGCCCATCTGCCGACCGAACGGCTGCGGGTGCTGTTCCTCAATGCCCGCAACCGGCTGCTCTGCGACGAGACGATGGCGGAGGGATCGGTCAGCGAGGCGCCGATCTACCCCCGCGAGATCATGCGCCGGTCCCTCGAAGTCGGCGCGACCGCCCTCATCCTCGCCCACAACCATCCCTCGGGCGATCCGCGCCCAAGCCATGGCGACATGGAGGCGACCCGCCGGATCGTGGAAGCCGGGCGGGCGCTCGACATCACCCTCCACGACCACGTGATCATCGCCCGGTCCGACTGGATAAGTTTTCGGGCGCTCGGATTACTTCACCCGGATTGAGCATAAAAATGCAGGAAAGAAAAAGCAGGGCCTTTATAACATCATCGAATCCGCTATTCTGTGGCGGCGGAAGAGTTCGGGATGCAGGAAGCCAGCTCGCAGAAGATCCAGGCGGCATTGGCCATCGTTCACCACGCGATGGCGCGAATCGCCGCGCTTTCCGATGCACTGAACACGGGGCTGCCCGGTTCCTCGCTGCACGCCGTGGCTGAGCGGCTCTATTCCGAGCGCCGGCGGCGCGACGAGCACTTCCCGCGGGGCATATTCGGCGAGCCGGCGTGGGACATGATGCTGGCGCTGTTCATCGCCCGCGAAGAAGGCCGCGAGGTCACCTTCGCCGAAGCCTATGAGGCGGCGGGAGTCAGGGCGGGCCCCGGACGCGCTTTGATTCGCAAGCTGGAGGCTACCGGCATCCTTCGCCGCGGCCCTGCCCAGCGGGACCGCAAATGCCAGTCGGTGTGCCTGACCGACGACGCGGTCGAGCGCCTCAGCGATTATCTCGCCGGCCTCCTTTGAGGCCCTGACGGAACGGCCGGACCATTCCGCCGCATGTTGGCGCCGGCTCGGCAGGCGCGGCTCCCCTTGTGGCTTCCGCAAAGCCCGCTACGGCATTAGGCAGCCGCCATGACCGAGCCCCTCCATATCCTCGTCACCGGCGCCAGCCGGGGGATTGGGGGGGCGGTCCTGGAGAGCTTATCAAGTCACCGTGCAATAGGTCACTCGACCAGGGGCGGCGGCGGACGGATCGCCGCCGACCTCGCCGGCCCGGGAGCCGCGCCCGGCCTGTGGGCGGAGGCGCTCGAGCGGCTCGAGGGGCGGATCGACGTGCTCGTCAACAATGCCGGAGTGTTCGAGGCCGCGCCGCTCGACGAGCCCCACTCAGCCTGGCTGGCGCAGTGGGAGCGGACGATGCGAATCAACCTCTATGCCGCCGCCGAGCTGTGCCGGCTCGCCGTGCGCCACTGGCGCGACCGGGGCGCGCCGGGCCGGATCGTCAACGTCGCCAGCCGCGCCGCCTATCGCGGCGACAGCCCCGACCACTGGCACTATGCCGCGTCCAAGGCCGGAATGGTGGCGATGACCAAGACGATCGCTCGCGCCTATGCGAAGGAGGGCATCCTCGCCTTCGCCGTCTGCCCCGGCTTCACGGTCACCGGAATGGTCGAGGAATATATCGAGAGCCGCGGCGGCCTCGCCGCGCTCGGCGACCTGCCGATCGGGCGGCCGGCGACGACCGGCGAGGTCGCGGAGACGGTGCGCTGGCTCGCCGTCGACGCGCCGCCCTCGGCGACGGGCGCCGTGATCGACGTCAACGGCGCCAGCTTTGTCCGCTAGGCGGTCGCGAGTCCGAGGCAATGCGGGGCTCGAACAGGCATGAAGACCCGCGCTCCGGCCCACCGGGAAGGATTGAGGTGGCGAGCTGGCGGGTCACTCTTCCCTGCACCCGCGCCGAAGCGGAGGCCCTGGCCGACGACATCTCCCCCTTCGCCGCGCTCGATGCCCCGCCGGTGCTGGTGACGAGCGAGGCCGAGGGCGACGCCTGGCGGCTCGACGCCCATTTCGACGCGAAGCCGACGGCCGCCATGCTGAAGCTGCTGGCGTCGCTGGTGCCGAGCGCGGCCGGGGCGAAACCCGTCGCCGAGCGCATCGCCGAGCAGGACTGGGTGACCCTGAGCCAGCAGGGGCTGGAGCCGATCCGGGCCGGGCGCTTCTTCGTCCACACCCCAGCCCATCGCGACCAGGTCCCGCCGGACTCGGTGGCGTTCGAAATCGACGCCGGCCGAGCCTTCGGCACCGGGCATCACGAGACCACCGCCGGCTGCCTGCTCGCGCTCGACCGGCTGAAGCGAGCCGGCGCGAGCTTCGCCAACGTCGCCGATATCGGCACCGGTACCGGTCTGCTCGCCTTCGCTGCGCTGCGGCTGTGGCCGGCGGCACGGGCGATCGCGTCGGACATCGATCCGATCGCGATCGAGGTGGCTCGGGAAAATGCGGCGATCAACGGCTTGCGCGCCGGACGTTCGCGGGGGCGGCTCGAACTGGTCGCCGCCGCCGGGATCGACCATGGCCGGCTGAAGTCGCGCGCACCCTACGACCTCGTTCTCGCCAACATCCTGGCCGGACCGCTGATCGAAATGGCGCCCGGCCTGGCGGCAGTCCTTGGCCCCGGCGGCCGGCTGATCCTGGCCGGCCTGCTCCAGGCGCAGGCGAATGACGTCGCCCGGGCCTATCGCCGGCAGGGGCTCAAGCTGGCGGCCACCGCCGATCGCGGCGAATGGCCTACCCTGCTGCTGAGGAAACGGTCGCGGCCGGGGCTATCGAAGCCACGCCGCCGGGGATAAGCTGCCTTTTTTTTGGGGAGGCTGGATGCGCCGGTTGCTCAGGATCGCCGTGCTGAGTGCGGTCGGCGCGATGGCGCTGTCGGCCGAGGCGGCGCAGGACTCGGCGCTGCAGACGCCGCAAGTCCCCGACGAGAATTGCCTCGACGCCGGCACCCAGGCGACAATCCCGACGAGCGAGCCGGCGCCGGTGCTGGTCGACGGGCTGGGCTATGCCGGGCTCGAGCCCGACACCCCCAACGACGAGGCGCGGGCCTGGTTCGCGCAGGGGGTCAAGCTGGTCTGGGCGTTCGACGAGGCCGAGGCGATCCGCGCCTTCCGCCAGGCCCAGCTTGTCGACCCCCAATGCGCGATGTGCTTCTTCGGCGAAGCCTGGGCGCGTTCCCCGACGATCAACCTGCAGCCGCGGACCGAGGAGCTCGCCGCCGCTCGGGCCGCCGCGCAGCGGGCGACGGCGCTGGCGGGAAGGCTCGGCGAGCGCGACCGGCTGCTGGTGCGCGGAATGGCGATCCGGACCGCGGCGGGAGAGACGTTCGACAATGCCGCTTATGCCGCCTTCATGGAGGCGGCCGCGCTTCGCCTGCCTCGCGACGACACCGTCGCGATCATCGCCGCCTCGGCCCGGATGCAGGTCGCCGAGGAGATGCACCCGGGCTCGCTCACCCAGCGGCTGATCGAGCGGGTGCTCGCGCGCAACCCCGATCATGGCGGGGCGATCCATTTCTACATCCACCTTACCGACTGGATCGACCGCCAGCACCTGGCCGTGCCGTTCGCCGAGCGGCTGGGGCGGATCGCGCCGGGCGCCAGCCATCTGGTCCACATGCCCTCGCACAGCTTCTACGGAGTCGGGCGCTACCGGGACGCCGCCGTCGTCAACGTGGCGGCGATCGCGGTCGACCGCGATTACGAGCAGCGGGTTCGCCCGCCTCGGTCGGAGTATCGCTGGGCCCTGCGCAGGCACAACATGCACTTCGCGATGAACAGCGCCCTCGCCCGCGGCGACGGCGAGACGGCCCTTGCCGTCGCGCGCCAGTATCGCGAAGAATATCTGAGCGGTGAGGTCACGCCGCCGTCGCGCCTGCTCGGCTCGTCGACCTTCTATGCGGCCGGCCTCCACGGCGACCCCGCCGAGCTGGCGGGAAGCCCGGAGCCGGAGCACGCACTGGACAAGGCTTATCGCCACTATGCGCGAGGCGAGGCGATGGCGCGGCGGAGCGACGCGGCTGCGGTGCGGGCGGAGGCACGGGCGATCGCCGCCCTGCGCGAAGGGACCGACGCGCCGTCGCTCGGCCCTTACGGGACTCCCCTGGTCGAGGTCCTGCAGCTTGTCCTCGAAGGGCGGGCGGCGATGCTCGCCGGGGACCATGGGTCGGCCGCCGCGGCCTACCGCAAGGCGATGGACCGCCAGCTCGCCGCCAATTTCGGCAACGATCCGCCGCTCTTCTGGTATTCGGTGCGCCGAAGCCTGGCCGCCGCGCTGCTTGCCGGCGGCGACGCCGAGGGGGCCCGCGACCAGCTGTTCGCCTCCCTGCGCCGCTGGCCCAACGACGCCCTCGCGCTCTACGCGCTGTCGCTGGCCGAGCGGCGGATCGGCAATTCGGCCTCCGCCGACCGCAACCTCGCCCGAGCGCGGGCCGGCTGGGTGGGCGACGTCACTCAGGTGCCGCTGACTCGGATCTAGAACGTGATCGAGCGAGCTTGTCCCCAACCCGCCATCCTGAGCAGGGCTGGATTGAGCTAAGGCGCTATCGGGCTAGCTTGACCCAAACCCGCTCAGGATGAGCGGTTCTGTGAAAGATGATCATGCTTTAGCGCGTCGCGCCTTAGGCGAGGTCTCGAGAGCCTGCTCGGCTGGGACTTTGCCGGCGGCTCAGCGGCGCGGGAGGCTGCGCAGCCAGGAGGCGGCGGCCGCCGCAACCTCGGCGCGACGATCGACTCCGGCGGGGTCGACCATGAAATGATCGTAGCCCTCATATTCGCGGTAGACGAAATCGGTTTTACCGCTGGCGACGACCAGGTCCCGCGCCGCCCGCGCGCTGGCGATCACGGCCGAGTCGTCCCGCGTGCCGTGGATCAGGAGCACCGGCGCCGGCGTCTGCGCCAGGCTGCGCGCCGGCACCAGATCGATCGCATCGGCCCACCACCGGTAGCTTGCGCCGGCCCACTGGCGCTCCCCGGTCGGGTTCGCTCGGGCTTCGGCGAAGATCCGCTCGGCCTCGGCCTGCATCGGCGGCGGCAAGGCCTGGCGGATCATGTCGCCGATCGGCAGGCCGATGCCGGAGGACCAGATTATGACGGCCCGAGTCTCCGGCACGAGCGGCCCGAGCATCGCCGCCACCGCGCCGCCTTCGGAACCCCCGAACAGGATCAGCTCGCCGTCCCACCACCGCTCCCGCCGAAGCGCGGCGACGACCTGGAGGGCGTCGAGCACGCGCTGGCGAAGCGTGTTGCCGCGCCGGAATTCGGGGGAGCAATGCTCGCCTTCGTCGCCGGGGGCAACGCCATATTTGTCGATCGTGAGCACGGCGGAGCGCGGCGCGAGCAGGCCGGCCGTCCACCCCAGCCGCGCATTGCGGGTGACCGAATCGCAGCCCGAGCCCTGCAGCATGAGGAGCAGCGGCTGGCGCCCGCGCGGCCGCCGCTCGAGATAATAGTGGATGGTGCTGCCGTCGGTGCGCTCGACCGCGAGGGGCGCGGGACCCTGCTCCTGGGCGGCCGACGGCGCGGCGCACCCGAGCGCCAGGGCGGCGAGCATCATCCGGATCGGCATCGTCATGTGGACCCTTCCACGCCCCAGCCTGCGCGGGGGCCGGCGGCCTGTCCAGCGGATTCACGCTGACAGCGGCGGCCCGCCGGTCTAGCGAGGACAGGGATGGGATTGCTGACGTTCCTGCTGTTCGGCGCGCTGATCGTGGCGCTGTTCGTCGCCAACCGCGACCTCAAGCAGCGCTTGGCCAGGCTCGAGCGGCGGCTGGCGGCGCTGGAGGAGGGCGAGCGCCGGCCGGCGGTGCTGGAGGCGGGTGGCCCGCGGCGGGTCGACGCGCAACCAATGGCCGAACGGCCCGCTGCGCCGCCGCTCGAGACGCCGAAGGCCGCCCCTGCCGGACCCTTGGCGGTCGCTCAAAGCAGCGAGCCCCCGGTCGGGGACGAGGTGCGGGTCGAGGCGCCACCCCGTCCCAAGGAGACGATCGGCGCGCTGTTCGAGCGGCTGGTCGGCGGCAACATGCTGATCTGGATCGGCGGCATCGCCCTCGCCGTCGCCGGCATCCTGATCATCCGGTTCTCCATCGGCCTGATCACGCCCGGCGTGCGCATGGCCGCGGCCGCCATTCTCGGCCTGCTGTTCGTGGCGGGTGGGGAATATGCGCGCGCCGGACGCCTCGCCGACGATCCCCGGATCGCCCAGGCGCTGGTCGGCGCCGGCCTCGCCGTCCTCTACGCCACCGCCTACGGCACCCACATCCTCTACGGGCTGATCGGTCCCGCCACCGCCTCGGCGGCGATGCTGGCGATCACCGCCGCCGCCCTGGGCCTCTCGCTCAGGCACGGCTCGCCCACCGCGGTGATGGGCCTGACCGGCGGCTTCCTGACGCCCCTTCTGGTCGGCGATCCGGACGCCGGGGCGGTTCCGCTGCTCGCCTATCTGGCGCTTCTCAACGTCGCCATCTTCCTGGTGGCCTGGCGCCGGGGCTGGACCTGGCTCGCCGCTGCCGCGGTCGGGCTGAGCTTCGTCTGGAGCGGCTACCTGCTCTATCAGCCCGCCGACGACGCCCTCGCCGCGGGCGCGTTCATCGTCCTTCTCGCCGTCGGGGCCGCGATGGTGCGGCCGGGCCGCGGCCGCGAGCTCGGGCTGATCCAGCCGCTGGCGATCGGGATCGTGCAGCTGGCGGTGCTGGTCGCTCGCACCGATCTCGGAATCGCCGCCTGGGCGCTGTTCGGCGCGCTCGCCCTGGCGAGCATGGCGCTTGCCCTGATTCGCCGCGACTATTGGCTGGCGCCTCCGCTCGCCGCCTTGCTCGCGCTCCTCCTGCTCCTCGCCAAGGCGACCACCGGCCAGGATCCGCTGGTGCCGGGCGCCGCGGCGGGAATCGCCGCGCTCTTCGGCCTCGGCGGGCTCGCCTTGAGCGCATGGCGGCCACGCCTGCTGTGGACGGCCATCGCCTGCGCCGGGCTCGCCGGACCGGCGCTGATCGTCCGCGCCGCGCGGCCGGAACTGCTCGACCGCCCCGCCTGGGGCGGGCTGATGCTCGCGCTCGCGCTCGGGCCGGCGGCGCTGGCGTGGCTCAACCGACGCCGAGCGTCCGCGAAGGCGCCCGCGGACCTTGCCTTGCTGATCGCCGGAGCGGACGCGGCCATGCTCCTCGGCGCGTCGGTCTGGGACCTGCTCCCGCCCGACCTGATCGCCGCCGGCTGGCTGGTCGTGGCGCTGGCGGTCGGCCTCGCCGCCCGGCGGCTCGGGGATGTGGCGCTGACCACCGTCGCCGCCGCGACGGCGGCGATCGCGGTGGCGCGCTCGGTCTGGATGGTGCCCGAGCTGTCCGCCGCCTCCTTCACCGCGCTGGTCGGCGATCCCGTGCTCGCCCCGGACCTGCCGCCGACACTCACCGCGCTCTACGCGCTCGCCTTGCCGGCACTGCTGCTCGTCGGCCTGCGCCTGGCGCTGCCGCCGCTCCCCCTCGGCGCTCGCCGCGCCCTTCCGGTCGTCGCCGGGCTGTTCGGAGTCGCCGCGCTCTATGTCTGGTTCAAGCAGGCGTTCGGCCTCGCCGGCACCGAGGATTTCGTCGCCCGCGGCCTGCTCGAGCGGACCCTGATCACCCAGGCGCTGTTCGCGCTCGGCTGGCTGCTCGGCTCCGGCCGGGTCCGCTCGATCGCGCTCGAGCCGGACCTCGTCCGTCTCGGCGGCACCCTGCTCACCGCCTTCGCCGCGGCCCGGCTGATCTGGTTCGACCTGTTCGTCCATAATCCGGCCTGGGCCGAACAGTCGGTGGGCACGGTTCCGGTGGCGAACCTCATCGTGCCGGAATATCTGCTGAGCGCGGTGTGGCTCTATCTCGCGCGGAGGCGCGCCGACCACGCCCCCCGCTCCGGCTTCTGGCTGGTCGCCTTCCTGGCGAGCCTCGTCGCCGGCGCGATGCTGCTGGTGCGCCAAGCCTTCCAGGGGCCGATCCTCACCGGCCCCGACATGCCGATCGCGGAATTTTACGGTTACTCGCTGGCTGGGCTGATCCTGGCGATCGCCTTGCTGGTCGCGGGGATGAGGCTGCCCGACAAGGCGCTGCGCCTGGCCGGCCTGCTCCTGCTCACGGCGACGATCCTGAAGGTTTTCCTGGTCGACGCCTCGGAGCTCGAGGGGATATGGCGGATCCTCTCCTTCCTCGGGCTGGGCGTCGCTCTGATCGGGATCGGCCGGCTCTACGGCCCGGTGCTCCGGGCGGAAAGGGCGAGCGAATGAACGACGAAACCGACCGCGAGGCGATCGCCGCGGCGGTCGCGGAAATGTACGCGACCATCTCGGGGCCGAAGGGGCCGCGCGACTGGTCCCGGCAGGCCAACAGCTTCCACCCCGACGCCCGCCAGATCCGGACCTGGATCGATGCCGACGGCAAGCCGGCGATGAAGATGATGAGCCTCGACGACTATGCCCGCGATACCGCGCCTTATTTCGCGGCCAACGATTTTCATGAGATCGAGATCGCCCGGCGGATCGACCTGTTCGGCAACATCGCCCACGTCTGGAGCGCCTACGAGGCGCGCGCCGCCCTCGGCGACGCCGAGCCCGAGCGGCGCGGAATCAACTCGATCCAGCTGTTCCGCGACCCCGAGCGCGGCTGGCGGATCGTCGCGATGATCTGGGACAATGAGCGCGAGGGCGTGGAGCTGCCCGGCTTCTGATCGGGCGCGAATGGTCGGGGCGACTGGATTCGAACCAGCGACCCCCACACCCCCAGTGTGATGCGCTACCAGGCTGCGCTACGCCCCGACCAAGGCGGGCGATGTAGGCTGGGGCGCCGCCCGAGGCAAGGCGGTTGACTCGGCGCCGACGCCCGTTAGTTGCATTTCGAAACCGAAGGAGAGCCGCTTGTGGACTACGGCCTCAGCACCCCCGAGCAGAGGCGCGATCGAAGCGGCCTCGAATTCCTTCGCGCGATGATCGACGGCGAGGTGCCGGCGCCGCCGATCGCCGAGCCGCTCGGCTTCCGCCTCGTCGAGGTCGAGGCCGGGCGGGCCGTGTTCGAAGGCGCGGCTCGGCCGCAGCTGCTCAATCCGCTCGGCTGGGTCCATGGCGGCTGGGCGCTGACCCTGATCGACAGCGCGACCGGCTGCGCCCTCCATAGCGAGCTCGACCCGGGCCTCGGCTACACGACGGTCGAGACCAAGGTGAACTTCGTCCGCCCGATCGCCGCCGACATCGGCCTCGTTCGCTGCGAGGGCCGGGTGGTGAGCCGCGGCCGGCAGCTCGCCACCGCCGAGGCCCAGCTTCGCGCCGGCGACGGCAAGCTGCTCGCCCACGGCACCTCGACCCTGATGATCCTCGCCCCGCAATGATTGGGGACCGTTACTTTCCCCACGGACGTGCCTATTGAGAGCGGCCGCGCGTGAAAGTAACTGTCCCCTTCGCTATTCGCCGATGACGTTCTTGAGATAGCGCGCCTCGTAGGCGGTGACGCTGATCCCGTCCATCTTCGCGTCGCCAAGGGCCGCCATCAGCTCGGGCAGCTTTTTGTTGTGGGCGTCCATCGACTCCTCATCGCGCCAGATTTCGGCGATCCGAAGCAGGTTGGGCTCGGTCAGGTCGACCGAATAGCTGTAGGCCTCGCAGCCGGCATCCTTGCGCGACGCCTCGATATTGCCGACCAGAGCGCTGCGCAGACGCTCGATCTCGCCGTTGCCGAAGCGGACGGCGCCGGTGACGATGATCATTCCAAGCCTCCCTGACCTGCCGCCGCCTTGCCTTGGCAACGGTGCGTCACCATGATAGTCGCCTCGCGCTTTCCGGACGAGCGTCTTTCGCGCCGGGCCCCAACCCAGAGGGAAGAATGTTCGCATCCCCAGCCTATGCCGCGGCCGGCGGCGCCGCACCGGGAGGAGCCGCCTCCTTCATGGTGCAGGTCTTCCCGCTCGTCCTCATCTTCATCATCTTCTACTTCCTCCTCATCCGCCCTCAGCAGCGGCGGGTGAAGCAGCACCAGCAGATGGTCGCCGCGGTCAAGCCGCGCGACACCGCGGTCACCAATGGCGGCCTGATCGGCAAGGTGACCAAGGTCGACGAGAGCGAAATCGAGCTCGAGGTGGCGCAGGGGGTTCGCGTTCGCGTGGTCAAGACGATGCTGAGCGACATCCGGCCCCACGGAACCAAGCCGGCGAACGACTGACCTCATGCTGGATTTCCCGCGCTGGAAGATCTGGGCCGTCACCCTGACTCTGATCGTCGGGGTCTGGTACGCGATTCCAAGCCTCCTTCCCGAGCGCATGGCCCAGCAGCTGCCGCCCTGGCTTGGGCCGCAGATCAGCCTCGGCCTCGACCTTGCCGGGGGAAGCCACCTGCTGCTCGAGGCGGAGACCGGCGGAGTCGCCCGCCAGCGGCTCGAGAATATGGAGGACATCGTCCGCCGCGAGATGCGCAGCGCCCGCATCGAGATCGGCGAGCTTTCGACCAGCGACAACCGGCTCAGCTTCCTCGTCCGCAACCCCGCCCAGGTCCAGGAAGCGCTGACCCTGGTGCGCGCCCAGAGCCAGCCGGCCGGCCTCACCGGCCAGCCGGACTGGGACGTCAGGGTCGCCGACGGCAACCGGATCTCGATGACCCAGACCGGCGCCGGCCTCAGCGCCGCCGTCGACCAGGCGATGGACGTGGCGCGCGACGTGATCGACCGCCGGATCAACGCGCTTGGGACGCTCGAGCCGACCATCATCCGCCAGGGATCGAGCCGGATCGTCGTCCAGGTCCCGGGCCTCCAGGACCCGGAGGCGCTCAAGGCGCTGATCGGGCGAACCGCCCGGCTCGAGTTCAAGCTGGTCGACCTCACCGCCACGCCCGAGCAATTGCAGTCGGGCCGGGCCCCGGTCGGAAGCCAGATCCTGCCCTATCCCGAGGGCGGCGCGACCGGCCGGATCGCGGTCCAGCGCCGGGCGATCATCACCGGCGACCAGATCGCCGACGCCCAGCAGGGCTTCGATCAGACCAGCGGCGCTCCGGTCGTGACGATCCGCTTCGACGGCACCGGCAGCCGGCGCTTCGCTCGGGTGACCCAGGAGAATGTCGGCCGGCCCTTCGCCATCATCCTCGACAACATCGTCCTCTCGGCGCCCAACATCCGCGAGCCGATCCTCGGCGGCGCGGCCGAGATCGAAGGCAGCTTCACCGTCGAGACCGCCAACGCGCTGGCCATCTCGCTTCGCTCGGGCCGGCTTCCGGTCGACCTCACCGTCGTCGAGGAACGCACGGTCGGTCCCGATCTCGGCAAGGAATCGATCCAGAAGGGCGCGATCGCCATGGCGATCGGAAGCCTTCTCGTCCTGATCTTCATGATCGCGACCTACGGCCGGTTCGGAATCTATGCCGACATCGCCATCCTGCTCAACGTCGCCCTGATCCTCGGCATCATGGCGATCATGAACGCGACCCTGACGCTGCCCGGCCTCGCCGGCTTCATCCTGACGGTCGGCGCCGCCGTCGACGCCAACGTCATCATCAACGAGCGCATCCGCGAGGAGCAGAGGCGCGGCCGCAACGTCATGCAGGCAGTCGAGCACGGCTACAAGGAAGCTCAGTCGGCGATCTTCGACGCCAACGTCACCAACGTCATCGCCGGGGCCCTGCTCTTCTATTTCGGCTCGGGTCCGGTGCGCGGCTTCGCGGTCGTTCTGATGATCGGCATCGTCACCTCGGTGTTCACCGCCGTGACCGTGACCCGGATGTTCGTGTCGATCTGGCTTCGCAAGCGCCCCAAGGAGCTCGTGATATGACGTCCTCCACCCTTCCCGAGCGAGGGACCTGTTCGGCCGGAGCGACCGCGAAAGGCCCGCCATGCGCCTGCTGAAGCTCGTCCCCGACAATACCAACATCGATTTCCTGCGCTGGCGGACGATCGCCTTCGCCATCTCGACGCTGCTCATCGCCGCGTCGATCGCCGTGCTCGCGGTCAAGGGGCTCAATTACGGGGTCGACTTCGCCGGCGGCCAGATGGTCCGGGTCACTTTCCAGCAGCCGCCGCAGCTCGAGGATCTGCGCCAGCGGATCAGCGGCCTGGGCCACGGCGAGGCCTCGGTCCAGGAGTTCGGCTCGCCTCGGGAAATCTCGATCCGGATGCCGCTTCCGGAAGGCGGCGAGGAGGGTGCGAACCGGGCGGCGAGCGATATGCGCCGCGCCCTTACCCAAGCCTATCCGGGCGTTCGGGTCGATGCCGTGGAGACGGTGTCGGGCAAGGTGTCGGAGGAGCTGGTCTGGGCCGGGGGACTGGCCCTGCTCCTCGCGATGGTGGGAGTGACCATCTACATCTGGTTCCGGTTCGAATGGCAATTCGGAGTCGGCGCGCTCTTCTCGCTGTTCCACGACGTCACCATCACGCTGGGCTTCTTCGCCCTCACCCAGATGGAGTTCGACCTCAACGTCGTCGCCGCGCTGCTGACCCTGATCGGCTATTCGCTCAACGACACGATCGTCATCTACGACCGAATCCGAGAGAATCTGCGCAAATACCGCAAGATGGAAATCGGCTCGCTGATCAACCTGTCGGTCAACGAGACGCTGTCGCGCACCATCGCCACCAACTTCGCGATGCTGCTGGCGCTGGGATCGCTCTTCTTCCTGGGCCCGGACGTGATTTTCAGCTTCACCGCGGCCCTTCTGATCAGCGTCATCATCGGCACCTATTCGACGGCCTATATCGCCGCGCCCTGGCTGATCTGGCTCAAGGTGACCTCGGACAGCTTCCTCCCCAAGGATCCGGTGAGCCGCGCCGAGCGGGGCCCGCGCAACGAAAATTATGACGGCGCCAAGGTTTGATCGAGACCGCCCCGCATCGGGGCCGGTCGTCCAGGGTTTCTCCGAGCGCGGTTTCGTCGTCGACGGCGAGAGCCATGCCGCAGTGCTGCTGACGCCGGAGCGGGGGACTCGGTGGCAGGCGCCGCGGCTCGCCGACCTGACCCCCGAGGACCTCGCGGAGATCGTCGCTCTCGATCCGCCGCCCGAATTCCTGATCCTCGGCACCGGCGCCGCCATGGCCTTCGCTCCGCGCTCTCTGGTTCAGGCGCTCGAGGCGCGCTCGATCGGAGTCGAGGCGATGGACAGCCGCGCCGCCGCCCGCACCTGGGGCGTGCTCCGCGCCGAGGGACGCTGGATCGCCGCCGCGCTCATGCCGCTCTAGCCGCGACCCCGGCGAGATGGTCGAACAGCTCGGCGCTGTTGCGGCCCCAGTCGAAGCTCTCCGCCGCCTTGCGCACCGCGCCGGGATCGGGCGGCGCGGCGAGCAGATCGCGAACCGCCGCGGCAATGGCGGCGGCATCGCGCGGCACGAGCCGCCCCGCTTCGGGCCGGTCGATCACTTCGCGGGCGCCGCCGACGTCGCAGGTCACGACCGGGGTCCCACAGGCGAGCGATTCGACCCAAACGTTGGCGAGTCCTTCGCTGGCGCTCGGCTGGACGGTGACGTCGGCGGCGGCGAACCAGGCGGCGAGCTCGGCATGGGGACGGCTGCCGAGCAGGCGAACGCGCCGCTCGAGGCCAAGCCGCCGCACCAGCCTTTCCAGCGCCGGCCGGTCAGGACCCTCGCCGACCAGCGCCAGCGTCGCCCCGGGGATCCGGCCGAGCGCCTCGATCGCGAAGCGCTGGCCCTTGCCGGGGACGAGGCCGCCGACGGTGAGGAGCAGCGGCCCGGACACGCCGAGCGCGGCCCTGGCGGCGGAGCGGCCGCCCGGGCGGAAGAGGTCGAGATCCACCCCGGTGCGGTGGATCCGGATCCGGTCGGCCGGAATGCCCAGGCCCGTCATCGCCTGCTTGAGCGGCTCGCTGACCGCGAGCAGCCCGCGAGCGCCGCGGCCGGCGGCGACGATCTGCCCCTTTATCCCCTCGCGGCCGCCCCAGAAGTGGATGTCGCTGCCGCGCGCCTTGACCGAATAGGGGACGCCGAGCGCGGCGCCGAGGCGCATCGCCGCCGGCCCGTCCGGCCAGAAGAATTCGGCGTCGATCACGTCGAACGGGAAGCGGCTGCGAAGGTCGCGGAGCATCGGCAGCAGAGCGTCGGCCATGGCGCGCGCCGTGTGCCGGGCGCCGATCAGCGGCCAGACCCGGTAGCGCGGCCGATGGACCTCGAGGCCTTTCCAGGACTCCTCCATCGGCAATCGCCGGAGCGGCGCATAATGCGGATGGAGCGACAGCGGCCAGGCCGGAAGGCCGACCGGAGCGACCACCTGGACGGCGACATCGCCGCGCTCGGCGAGGCCGAGCGTCTGGCGCTCCACGAACACGCCCAGCGTCGGACGTGCCGAGTTGGGGAACAAGGTCGCCAAGGTGAGCACCCGAAGCATCGCGGCGCCCTAGCAGAAAAGCGCTGTCGGCGGGTTAAGGCCGCGCTCCGCATTAAAGGCCGGTTCATCGGCCGGACGGCGATATCAAGTCCGCTTGGCCTCGCCCGAACCCTCAGCTAAGAAGCCCGCCATGTCCAAGATTTCGCGCCCGCTGCTGATCGTCGCCGCCGCTTCCGCCCTCGTCCCGCTCGCCGCCTGCGGCACCTTCGGCGGCGGGCGCACCAAGGCCGACACGCGCTACGTCGCCCGCGACGTCAACACGCTCTACAACGCCGCCTGGGAGCGCATGCAAAGCGGGCAATATGACGTCGCCGCGGCTTTGTTCGACGAGGTCGAGCGCCAGCATCCTTATTCGGTGTGGGCGCGCCGGGCTCAGCTGATGAGCGCCTTCTCGAATTATGCGGCGAGGGATCATACCAAGTCGATCGAATCGGCGCGGCGATTCCTGTCGATCCACCCGGGCAACCGCGACGCGCCTTACGCCCTCTACCTGATCGGCCTCAATTATTACGAGCAGATCACTGACGTCACCCGCGACCAGGCGGTGACCCGGCAGGCGCTCGATTCGCTCGGCGAGCTCGTCCGGCGCTACCCGACGACGACCTATGCCGAGGACGCTCGGCTCAAGATCGATCTGGTTCGCGACCATCTCGCCGGCAAGGAAATGGAGGTCGGCCGCTTCTATCAGCGCCGCAACCAGTGGCTCGCCTCGGTCATGCGCTTCCGGATGGTGGTCGACGAATATCAGACCACCAGCCATACGCCGGAAGCGCTGATGCGGCTCACCGAATCCTATCTCGCGCTCGGCATCCCGGACGAGGCGCGCCGCGCCGCGGCCGTGCTCGGCGCCAATTATCCGGGCACCCGCTGGTACGAACGCGCCTACAACCTGGTCCAGCGCCACGCCCCGCAGGCGGCGCCGGCGGCGGCGACGACCGGAACCAACTAGCCTTGAACCGCCATTCCCGCCTAATCGGGAATGCATGCTGACCAGCCTCTCGATCCGCGACGTCGTGCTGATCGAATCGCTCGACCTCGAATTCGGGCCCGGCCTCGGCGTGCTGACCGGCGAGACCGGGGCCGGCAAGTCGATCCTGCTCGACGCGCTTGGCCTGGCGCTCGGAGCGCGCGCCGACAGCGCCCTGGTCAGGGCCGGCCAGGCGCAGGCGACGGTCAGCGTCGGTTTCGACCTGCCCGGCGGCCACGGCGCCCTCGCCCTGATCGAGGAGAACGGCCTTGCCGGCGAGGCCGGCGAGCCGCTCGTCATCCGCCGAATCGTCAAGGCCGACGGCGGCAGCCGCGCCTTCGTCAACGACCAGTCGGTCTCCGCCGGCCTGCTGCGCGAGCTCGGCGCCCGGCTCGTCGAGGTGCATGGCCAGCACGACGATCGCGGCCTGCTCAACCCGCGCGGCCATCGCGCGCTGCTCGACGCCTACGGACGGATCGACCCGGCGCCGGCCGCGGCGGCGTGGCATCGGCTGCGCTCGGCGGATGAGCGCCTCGCCGAGGCCCGGCGGATCGTCGAGGAGGTCGGCCGCGACCGCGAGTGGCTCGACCATGCCGTCGACGAGCTCGCCCGGCTTCGCCCGGAACCGGGCGAGGAGGAAGCGCTCGCCACCCTCCGCTCGACGATGCAGGCCGGCGCCCGGCTCGGCGAGGAGCTGGGCGCGGTCGAGGCGCTGCTTCAGGGCTCCGAAGGCGGACTCGCCCGGTTGCGCCAGGCGGCGCGGCGGCTCGACCGCATAGCCGGCGAGCACGAACTGCTGGGCTCGACCCTGGCCGCGCTCGACCGGGCGGTGATCGAGGCGGCCGAGGCCGAGGATATGCTCGAGCGCGCGCGCGAGGCGCTCGCCTTCGATCCGGACCGGCTCGAGGAGGCGGAACGGCGGCTGTTCGAGATCCGGGCTCTCGCCCGCAAGCACAAGGTCGAGCCGGACGCCTTGCCCGGCCTCAGGGACGAGCTCGCCGCCCGCCTCGACGCGATCGGAGCCGGCGTGGCGCAACTGACCGAGCTCGAGGAGGCGCGCGCCGCGGCCGGCCGCGATTACGACCGGGCGGCCGAGTCGCTCGCAGCGGCGCG
>Ga0196962_10000189_pt1 | contig 33668 bp, 26 predicted proteins | sample S3v_20metaG_FD_183186 | JGI IMG/M metagenome (GOLD analysis project Ga0196962, IMG submission 183186) | Soil microbial communities from Anza Borrego desert, Southern California, United States - S3+v_20 | ecosystem: Environmental > Terrestrial > Soil > Desert | place: USA: California | collected...
GTCGCGGCCCGCGCCGCCCAGGCCCAGGGCAGGTTCTGGGAGTACCACGACCTGCTCTTTGAAAGCCAGTTCTCGGGCTTCGGCGACGAGAACCTCATCGGGCTGGCCGAGAGGGCAGGCTTCGACACCCGGCAGTTCGAGAGAGATTACGAGAACGCCCGCTACGAACCACTCGTGCGCGCTGATTTCCAGAAAGGCCTGAACGCCGGTGTCAACGGGACACCGACCTTCTTCATAAACGGCGAGATGCTGGTCGGCTTGCAGCCTATCGGGGTCTTCGAAAGAGCCATAGAGGATGCCAGGCGGGAGGCCGAGGGTGGTTGAGGCCTCGTTTCTGGCCTCGTTCCTCGGGGGCCTGCTCTCTCTCCTCAGCCCGTGCAGCGCGTTGTTGCTGCCCGCGTTCTTCGCCTACGCCTTCCAGTCGCGCGGCGTGCTCGTCGGGAGGACGGCTGTGTTCTACCTCGGGCTCTGCGCCACGCTCGTGCCGCTCGGCATGGGCATCTCCGCGGTCAGCTCGCTCGTCTACGGGCACAGGAGCACACTTATCACCGTCTCGGGTCTCGTAATAGTTGCTTTAGGCGTGATCCAGGCTCTGGGCGGCGGATTCGCGTTCGGGCCCATCGAACGCCTGCGGGGTGGGATCCGTGGTAGTTCCCTGCTGGCAACCTTCGCTCTCGGCGCCGTCTACGGTTTCGCGGGCTTCTGCTCGGGACCCATCCTCGGCGCGATACTCACCGTCGCCGCGACATCGGGTTCGGCCCTCCGGGGCGCCGGCCTCCTCGCCACGTACGCCGCCGGCATGGCCGCCCCTCTCTTCATCATTGCCCTCCTCTGGGACCGCCTCGACCTCGGGCGCCGCCGCTGGTTGAGGGGGCGTGAGATCCCGCTTGGATCCCTCCGCCTGCACACGACAAACCTCATCTCTGGCCTGATGTTCGTCGCGATAGGGGTCTTGTTTATCGTCTCCGAGGGCACCTCCGGCCTCGAAGGCATCTACGCCTCGCGCGGTGCGACGGATCTCGCCTTCTCCGTCGAGCGGTGGGCGGGGAGCTTCGAAGAGGGCGCACTCCTCTCCATAACATTCGCGGGTCTCGGCCTGCTGTTCGCCGGCTTCTTCGTCTACAGGTTCGCGCGACGCCGCGACAAGAAGCCCGTGGAGCGCGGGGATTAGGCCGCTCCGATGGGGCTACTCTTGCCGTAGAATCAGATTCGTAACCGCGTACTCGGAGAGAACCGGAGACGATGAGGAGAGAAAGGTGGGCCCGGAGGCCTCGGGGCGAGGGACGGGAGGAGAAGTCGGCGTCCGGCGGCCACGTGACCCCAATCCTCATCTCTTTGAGGATCTGGATCAGCATCGTCGTGGCGGGGTTCGCCCTGTTCGCGCTCCTTTTGTACGCGGCGCCGACCGTTCCCGCCGTGGCGCTGGGTGGGGTGGCGCTGGCCATCGTGCTCTCGTTCCCGGTGCGGGCCCTCTCGCACATCATGCCGAGGGGGCTCGCGATCCTGCTGACCGTTCTGGCAATGCTCGGCTTGATCTCCCTTGGTTTCTTCTTCCTCGTGCCGCTCCTGGTAGAGCAGTTAAGCACGCTCGTTAGGAACACTCCCCGCATCGCCAACAGCGCCAACCAACTCTTGCTCGACGTCATAAACGCGCTGAACGAACGCCAGCTCGTACCCGGCTCCGACCCCGAGGAGTTCGGCAGGAGGCTGGTCACCGACCTCTTCGACCGCGCCCAGAACCTTACCGAGAACCTGCTCAGGAGCATCCTCGGGTTTATCCCCAGGGTCTTCAACTTCGGGGTAACGCTCTTCGGCATACTCTTCGTCGCGATCTACCTCCTGGTGGACGTGCGGAAGGTAAAGGCGACTTTCCTGAGGGCCGTACCGGCCCACTACCGCCACGACGCCCGCGACCTGTGGGACGCCTCCGGCGAGTCGCTCTCGCGCTACCTCGGCGGCCTCGTTTTCGTGGTCATGATCCAGGGCGTCCTGGCCGCTGCGGCACTATATCTCCTCGGCGTGCGTTATGCCATCCTGCTCGGCGTGTGGGTCTCTCTAACGGCGATCATCCCCTACCTCGGCGCGTTCCTGGGGGGTATACCCGCGGTCATAGTGGCCCTCGTCTTCGGGTCTCCCAACTTCGAGTCCTCGACGACCACGGCCATCCTGACGATCGTGGCATACGTCTTGATCCAACAGCTAGAAGGCAACTTCCTGACCCCCCGCATCCAGGGCACGGCCCTCCAGGTGCACCCCATCCTCGTCCTTCTCGCCGTTATCGCCGGCGGTGAAGTCGCAGGCCTCGCCGGAGTAGTCTTCGCCGTTCCCACCCTCGCCGTATTTCGCGTTCTGTTCGACTTCTTCAGAGTTCGGCTTCGCCGAAAGTAGCATTTCAGCACGCCTGCTTCGCAGGCTTGTCAGCATTTCAGCACGCTCGGGCTGACGCCCTCGCTTGTCAGCAATTCAGCTTTCGTGCGTGCACGCCCATGCTGAAAGCGAAGCCTGGCGAAGCCGGGCGCAGCGTGCTGACAAGGCGGCGAAGCCGCCGTGCTGACAAGCGGAAGCCGAAGGCTGGAGCGTGCTGAAATGCTTCTCTAGTCGATGCCCGAGATCGTATGTCTGGCCTCGATGGCGCGGACGGCGGCCTGGGTGCGGTCGGATACTCCGAGCTTGGAGAGGATGCTCCGCACCTGCGCCTTTACGGTGCTCACGCTGAAGAGCAAGTTCTTGGCGATCTGGGGGTTGGTCTGCCCCTGGCTCAGCAGCCTCAATACTTCGACCTCTCTCGGCGTGAGGCTCTCCATCTGCTCCGCGCATCTCGACTGCGCGGATCCTCCTGGCCCGTCCTCATGCGCACCGGAATGGGTGGCTGCTGGCCGGGTTGCCAGGGGACCGTCGACCTCTCTGTGACCCGCCGGTGCATCCTCTGGCGGCTCTCTGGACGTTCCTCCGGATCGTCCCCCACTACCCTCTCCACGCCTCTCCCTGGCCAGCCTTTTGAGCAGTCTCATCGCGAGCTCCTGGTCGAGCGGGGACTCTCCATCAAGCGTTCTTCTTACTGCACCCAAGAGTCTCTCCCCTGAAGCGTCCTTGAGCACGTAGCCCGCTGCCCCTGCCTTTACAGCCTCAAAGAGGTAGTCGGGGTTCTCGTGCATGGTGACCATCATCACGGAGGTCTTTGGCATCTGTTGTTTGATCTTCCTTGTGGCCTGCAGCCCGTCCATCACCGGCATCCTCACGTCCATCAGGACGAGGTCGGGTTCGAGTTCCCTGCAGAGATCTAGGGCTTGTTTACCGTCTCTGGCTTCAGCGATAACTTCGATACCATCTTCTCCAGAGAGCATGGTTCTGAGACCTTCCCTGACCAGGGCGTGATCGTCCGCTATGAGGATACGTGCTACCTTCGGCAATACCGCTCTTTCACCGTTCACGATTCTCCTACCTCCCCCTACCTTCTATCTGGTCCGACGGTATCTCGGCCACCACTTCCGTACCTTCCCCGGGACTGCTGCGGACTTTCAGGTGGCCGCCCAGCAGCGCCACCCTCTCACGCATACTGGAGAGGCCCAGACGCTCGCCGGGACCGCCACCGTCGGTGATCTCCTCCGGGTCGAAGCCGGGTCCCCAGTCCCGTACTTGCAGGCGAACAGAGTCGTTCAGGCGCCGCAGTGTGATCCTCACCCGGGCGGAGGGGGCGTGCTTGTGGACGTTGGTGAGGGCCTCCTGTGTGACCCGGAAGAGCGCCGTCTCGACCTCGGGCGGCAGGCGCTCGTCTCCCAGCGCTTCCTCGTAGTCGACCTGGGAGCCCTGGCTACTGATCTTCTCGACCTGCAGGCGGACGGCGGCAGCCAGGCCGAAATCGTCGAGCGCGGTCGGCCTCAGATCTGCTATGACGTACCTGGCCTCACCGACCGTCTGTTGCACCAGCTGCAGGACCCGGGCGAGGTCTTTGCGGCCCTTGTCAGAGGTGGGTGGGTGTTGTCTGGCGAACGCCTGCAGTAGCTGGTGGGCGCCTGCGGCCGTCTGCGCGAGGCCGTCGTGCACCTCATATGAGACCTTTCGGCGCTCCTCTTCCTGGGCCGTTATGAGCTTCCTGATCAGGTCCTGCAGCCGGTTCTCACGCTTGGCCAACTCGGCGTAGAGCCGGGCGTTCTCCAGCGCGCTGGCACCCTGGTTCGCGAGGCTGATCAAGGTCTCCTCATACTGCCTCTCCATGAGGGCTTCTGGTCCGTAGGCTTCGAGCACACCTATGAGCCGGCCCCGCACCAGCAGCGGGAGGTTCAGGCTCACGAGTTGCGACTCGTCTGCGTCCTCCGGCTGCTGCAGCCTGAGGGCCTGGTACTTCCTGGTCTCCAGCACTCTCTGGCGGGCCGCCACCGCATCGGGGGCGAAGCGGGCCTGGCGCCACAATCCCTCCAGACCCGAGGAACGCCAGATGCGTAGCTCTCCCTCCTCGTCCGGGATACTGATGACCGCTGCGGTGAGGTTCGAGACGCGGCTTGCTATCTCCAGTAGCCTGGAGCCGATCTCTTCGCGCTCCAGGCTGGAGCTCAGGATCTGGCCCGCCTCGTAGAGGCCCAGAAGCGCATCAAGGCTGCGCTGCAGTCGCTCTGCGGAACGCTTGCGCTCCGTTATATCGTGGACGATTACGCACAATGCCTCGCCGCCTCCGTAAGAGATCACGCTGGAGCTGACCTCGAGGTCCACCAGCGAGCCGTCTTTCCTGCGGTGACGCCGCTCCCCGATAAAGTGGACCCTCTTCTCCAGGATCTGCTCGAGGTACTGGTCGATGCTCTTACGGTCGTGCGCTACGACGTCGTAGAGGGTGAGCCCGAGCCCGAGCATATCCTGGGCTGTATAGCCGAGCAGGTTGCGGTAAGCGACGTTGGCTTCCAGAATGAGCTTGGTGTCGATGTCGACAACGAAGATCCCCTCGGCGGCCTGTTTGACCACCGTCCTGTAACGTCCCTCGCTCTCGAGCAGAGCCTCCTCCGCATCCCTGCGCTCGGAGATCTCCCTCTGCGCCTCTTCGTAGAGCTTCGCGTTATCCACGGCCAGGGCTGCCCGCCTCGCCAGCTCCTCGGCGAGTCTCAGATCCGTCTCCTCGTAGCGCCGCCCCGACTCCGCGGAGACCAAAGTGATCGCGCCGTGACTCCTCCCCCTCGCGACCATTGGTACGACCATGTAGGACCTCAAGCCAAGCTCCCTCATGATCGTCCTGTGCTCGACGTCCATGGCGACCTGGTCCAAAAGCTCCTCTGGTATCTCCGCCATCATGTCCGGTTCGTTGGTTCTCAGCACCTTGCCCACACCCCGCGTCATCTCGGGGTCTGAGGGGTAGCGCTCTTGCAGCTCGTAGGCGAGCGCGATTTTCTCGGGGTCGGAATGCTCCACGGCGAGCCTCTCGACGGTGCCGTCCTCCTCCATGACGTCGATGGCGCACCAGTCGGCCAGGGTGGGTACCGCGAGGCGTGCCACGTTGGTGAGCGTGTCCCTGTAATCGAGGGAGGAAGAGAGCGTCGCGCTGCTCTCGGCCAGAAAGCGCAGCACGTTGTCTGTGTGCTTGCGCTCCGTCATATCGTGCACCACCATCGAGAAGCCTTCGAGATTCCCTTTCCCGTCCCTGAGGGTGGTGATGACGGCGCTCGCCCAGAACCTGGAGCCGTCCTCGCGAACCTGTATCCGCTCCTCTACGCAACGGCCCTCTGCAAGCGCCGCGCGCAGTACATCTTCGGGGTGTCCACGCTCTACATCTTCATCCGGATAGAAAGACGAGAAGTGCCGGCCCAGGATCTCCTCTTCGGTGTAACCCACTATGCGCTCTGCGCCGTCGTTCCAGGTCGTTACGCATCCTCCCGGATCCAGCATGAAGATCGCGTAGTCTTTGACCCCTTCGACCATCAGCCTGAAGCGCTCCTCGCTCTCGCGCAAACGCTCTTGATGGCTCCTGGCCTCGAGCGTGCTCCGCCGGGCCCGATCCCTCGCCGAGCGCAGCGACGACGTAAGCACGCTGACCAGCACCCCCTCCAGCGCCAACGTGGCCACGTCTATCCCCTCCGCGCTGAACCCCGAGAACGAACCCCTCGGATAGAGGAAGAAGTAATCTGTCGCCAGAACACTCAAGCCGGTGGCCATCAGCCCCGGTCCCAACCCGCCGTACCACGCGCTGACGATGATGGCGCTGAAGACCAGCAAGAACGGCGTGTCTTGCACGGTCAGAGGATCTAGCAGTAACTTCGCCAGCAGGGCCACCGCAACGGCGAGTGCCGCCACACTGTAGCGTAGAGCTATGTCAAGAGAGCGTTTCATAGAAGCCTGTGGTACTGCCCCGGCGTCCTCAGCGCTATCGGCCTTCCAGGATATCGTCGTCACCTCTTACGTGCTAAGTGGTGGCTCGCATTATACGCTAAGTGTTCATCGCAGCACATTTCGGCCGGCACGTAGCAGGATCATGCGAGGACCCTCAGTCGTGAGTACGGGTGGACGCTCCGAGAATTCTGGTGTGGGGAACCGTGCCCTATGGCGATTCTGTCGGTAGTTCCTCAAGCTCCGGAATCCTTCTCGCCACTTCCCGACGCCGGCGGCCGCCCGCGGTCGGTAAGCCGGGCCGCCAGCCGTTTTGCGAGGCTGACCAAGATCAGCATAACCACTCCGCTCGAGAGCACTACGCTGAGGAAGATGACACCTGCCGTCAGGTACGGATGAGCCGTCAGGTGTTCGCCGAGCCACCGGGCGCCCCAGACGTCTGACGGATCGTGCGCTACAGCTTCGCCCCAGCGCTGCAGGAGCCAGATCGCGGGCGCGAACACGATGGCGGAACCGACGACCACGAAGAGCCCGGCGAGTCGTTCCTGCTTGCCCGGTACCACGCGCATGGATAATCCCCGCCTCTATCCCTCCGCGGGATGCATCCGGGCTGGGTTAACGTTCATCGTTCACCGGTACCTTCCTCGATCTGTGGACTGATCGCGCCGAGGTACTCCTGTTGCTCCGCTATGTGCTGCTCGAGGCTCCTGGCCTGGGGCGCCGTCCGCGCCCTCTCCAACCAGAACGACTGCAGTGCTGCGTCTATAGCCGTCTTGTCGATGACGTTGGGGTCTAGATCCCGCTTGAACTCCAGGTAGGCGACTATAGCCTTCGCTTCTTCCCTGGTGAAGACGGACAGGCGCCATCGCGCGTAGTCGTAGGAGGTCATGGCGCCGTACCTCCGCGGGTTGATGAACGCCGACCTGCCGTGCCTGATCAGCAAGGTACGAGCCCCTGCGGGAACCTCGGTGGTCCAGTCGGAGAACCCGTGCGTCAGGTGGAACAGTGGGTCCGCCGTCCGGAGCCGGCCGCGCAGGTCGGAGATCAAATACGCCGGAAGGAAATACCTGAAACCCGCCTCTGAGAAGAAGCTGAGCGCGTTCGCATGGCCGTCCAAAAAGCCTGCATCGATACCCCTCCAGTCCTCCACTTTCTCGAAGGGACCCACCTCCTCGTACGGTTCGCACCCCTCGAAACTACCCTGCAGGTAACGTCCTCCCGGATGCTCGTTCCCCGCGAAAGCGTCTCGAATCCTCCCGATCACGGCTTCTCTGTTCAAGCTGTCAGCATGTTAGCATGGCGGCTGCGCCGCCTCGTCAGTACGCTCCGGCTTCGCCTCCGCTTGTCAGCATTCGCGGCCCCTTGCTGACATGCTGACAAGGTGCGAAGCGCCGTGCTGACAAGCGAAGGCCTTAAAGGCCTGAGCGTGCTGACAAGCTGCCGAAGGCAGCGTGCTGAAATGCTGCAATGCTGGCAACTTGCAAGTACAATGGCATCCTGTTGCTGTAGGGAACAGCCTTTAACGGGAGTACGAGATAGCCAGGCAAGGAAATGGAGCGGCGGGGCGACCCGGGCTGGAGGGCGACTCCATTCCCTGGCTTGTTACCTCCCTGAGAACGTTCTCGCGGGCTTCGGGCGTCGTGGCCGTACTCGTCGGCTGCATCGTTCTCCTGGGCTGGACGTTCGCTGTTGGGAGCCTCAGAAACGATCTGCCGGGTCCTGTGGCGATGAACCCCGTCTCGGCGGTGGGTCTGTTGTTGGCCGGTGTGTCGGCCTGGTTGTTGCAAGATGAGCGGGCGGGGCGGCTGGCGCGTCGGATCTCACGGGTATGCGCCCTCGTGGTCGTCCTCTTCGGCCTGTCCAGGCTGATCCAGGTCCTTTTCGGCCTGGAGCCTGGCATCGACCAGTTCCTGTTCCCCGGGAGGCTCGCCTCGGAAGCCGCCTCGACCGGTTTCCCGAACAGGATGGCTTTCGATACGGCGCTGGACTTCGTCCTGATCGGGGGCTCGCTGTTGTACCTGGACAGGCGGACCCGCCGTGGCCTCTGGGTCTCGCAGTACCTCGCCCTGACCGTGTTCGTGTTATCCGTACTGGCTTTCGCCGGCTACATCTACGGCGTCGCGAACCTGTACGGCAACACCTCCTACATACCCATAGCGTCGATGACTCTTGTTGTGCTCTCGGCCGGCGTCCTGTGCGCGCGCCCCGAGCGCGGCCTTATGGCCGTAGTCACGAGCGGCAATGTGGGGGGTGTGGTGGCGCGCCGTTTGTTGCCGGCCGCCATCCTGGTCCCGCTGGTGTTCGGCTGGTTCAGGCTCAGGGGACAACAGATCGGGCTCTACGGCACGGAGCTCGGGGTCTCCCTGATCACCGTGGCGAACATGTTCGTCGTCGCCGCCCTGGTGTGGTGGTGCGCCCGTTTGCTCTACCGCATCGACGGCCGGCGCAAACTGGCCGAAGAGGAGATGCAGGCGGCGAGGGAGCGGGCCGAGGAGGCCAACAGGGCCAAGAGCGAGTTCCTGGCGAACATGAGCCACGAGATCCGCACCCCCATGAACGGCGTTATAGGCATGACGGACCTCCTTCTGGACACCCGCCTGGACGAGGAGCAACGCGAGTACGCGGAGACGGTCAACACCTCGGGCCAGACCCTGCTCGCCATCCTCAACGACATCCTGGACTTCTCTAAGATAGAGGCGGGCAGCCTGAGCCTGGAGACCATAAACTTCGAGTTGAGGAGGGAGGTCGAGGAGGTCGCCGCCCTGCTCGCCGGACACGCCCACGAGAAGGGCCTGGAACTTATCAGCTACGTCGAGCCCGGCACGCCGACCGCCGTGCGCGGCGACCCCTTCCGTCTGCGCCAGGTCCTCACCAACATCCTCGGCAACGCGATCAAGTTTACGGAGGAGGGCGAGGTGACCCTGCGGGCGCATCTCGTCGAGGACACTCCGGATACGGTCACGGTCTGTTTCGAGGTCAGTGACACGGGCATCGGCATGACCGAAGAGCAGCGTTCCAGGCTCTTCCAACCTTTTACCCAGGCCGACGCATCGACGACCCGCCGCTACGGGGGCACGGGGCTCGGCCTGGCCATCAGCAAGCAACTGGTGTTGATGATGGGGGGAGCGATAGGCGTGAGGAGCGAGCCGGGCGTGGGCTCCACGTTCTGGTTCACCACGCGGCTCGAGAAGAGGCCGGAGGGTGGACGGACGGCCCCAGCCCCCCGCTCGGGCCTGCGCGACCTGCGCGTGCTCATCGTCGACGACCACGAGACGAACCGCCGTATCCTGCACAAGCAGATCTCCTCCTGGGGAATGGAGGACGACATGGCGGAGAACGGGCCGGAGGCGCTCGAGGCACTCCGGGTCGCGGCCGAAAGCGGGGAGGCTTACGACCTGGCGGTCCTGGACATGCAGATGCCGGACATGGACGGTATCCAACTCGCCCGCGCCATAAGCGCGGATCCCGCAATCTCTTCTACGAGACTCGTGCTGCTTACCTCTATCGGCATCAACATCAACGAGACCGCCCGCATGGCCGGCGTGGAGGTCGTCCTCAACAAGCCGGTGCGCCAGTCGCAGCTCCACGACGCCCTCGCGACGATGCTCGGTACTCCTGCAGAGACAAAGGACAGACCGTCGCGCGGAAGGGTGGGACCCGCTCCACGCGCGACCCCGGCGGCCGAGGTACGGGCGACCCGCGGTCACGTCCTCCTCGTCGAGGACTACCCCGTAAACCAGGTGGTGGCGATAAGGATGCTCGAGAGGTCCGGCTACCGGGTCGACGCCGTGAATAACGGGAGCGAGGCCGTCGAGGCCTTCTCGAAGAGCCCATACGGGGCTGTGCTCATGGACGTTCAGATGCCCGAGATGGACGGCTACGAGGCCACGGCGGAGATCCGCCGTCGCGAAGGCTCGGGACCCCGCACCCCCATAATCGCCATGACCGCCGACGCCATGGAAGGGGATCGGGAAAAAGCACTGGCCGCAGGCATGGACGACTACCTCGCGAAACCGGTAAAGCATGAGGAGCTCGACGCCGTGCTGGAGCGTTGGATCAACCCCCCCGTACACACGACCGACGAGGACTCGGGAACCCTTGCAGAGACACCCGGACTCGACCTCACCGTTCTGAAGAGCCGGCGCGGGTCCCAGAACGACGGTGAACCGGACAGACTGGCCAGGATCGTCGGCCTCTTCATCGACGATGTGCCGCTCCGGCTGGATGAGTTGCGCCAGGCGGTCGAGAGGGGAGAGGCCCAAACGGTGGATGAGACTGCCCACATGCTCAAAGGCGGCTCCGGTTACATGGGGGCAGCCCGAATGGTAAAGATCTGCGCCGGGATCCAGGGCCTCGTCGCCTCCGGCGAACTGTCGCGAGCCCCCGAGCTGCTAGACGAGCTCGAAGCGGAATTCGAACGCATCCGCCCCGCCCTGCAATCCGCGAGCGGGTTGAGGAATGGTTGAAGTCAGCATTTCAGCACGCTCAGGCTAGCGCCTTCGCTTGTCAGCACTTCAGCCCGGCGGCTTTGCCGCCTTGTCAGCAAGTCAGGGCTTGTGCACACGAAAGCTGAAATGCTGACGAGCGACAGCTGGAGGCTGGAGCGTGCTGAAATGCTGAAATGCTAAAACGCTTCTCGACGCTCGCCGTGGCGCTTGCGCTTTTCGGCCTGGCTGGTGCAGCGGTGGTGGTGACGGTCCCGGGGCTCTTTGCCGGACCCGTGCGGCCTGGATTCACGGTCTTCCTGATCACCGGGGTCGCGGCCATCATCTTGACCGCCGGCTTGTTCGGCTACATCTACCGGCTTGGCATGGGCTTCGGCAGGACGGTCCTGGTGCTGGCCGCCGGCTACAACGCCCTGATAGCGGCGGTGAAACTCGGCCTTGCGCCGGCCGCGCTGTACCAGGCCAACCGCGAGCAGGCGTTCGACGCCGCGTTCGGAGATCCGAACGACCTGTGGTTCTACCTCGGGGTCGGCTCGGGCGTCCTCCTGCTCTACCTGCTCGTCTTCGGGGTGACGTACGGCGTCTTCAAGCGTCGCTTCAGGCGTCGCTCGCTCCCGTGCGAGCTTCCGCCGGAACAGAGCGGCCGGTGGTCGAACGGGGCTATTGTCGTCGGCGCCGTAGCTGTAGTCGCTCTCGCCGCCAGCTTCCTCTGGATCATGCCCGTGATCTACGTCGGGTTTCCGACCTTCTCCTACCTCTTCTATATCTTCTCCACGTTCGGCGCCGCGATTACGCTGGCACTGGTCCTGGCCGCCGTCCTGGCCTATCGGAGCTTCGACGTGGTCGAGAAGCGGTCCGTCCGTCTGGGGGACGCCACCCTACTGGCCAGTTTCTTCTGGCTGGGTCTGGCCCTGATCTTGCTCTACCACGTCATGTGGGTCGTCTTCCTCTTGACGCTGGTCAGCATCTGGCCCTTCCAGACCTACACGCCCAAGTAAGCATGAGGATGCTCGCCCTCTACTGGAGCCTGCTGCGCTATCGCGTGGCAGTGATGATCATCCTCTTCATGCTGCTCGGAGCCGCGTGGCACGGTAGGCTTACATCTATCGACGCGCCGCTGCTACTGATGATCCTCGCCCTCGCGTCGAGCTACGTTAGCGCGACGAGCGTAAACGACATCGCAGACAGGGAGATCGACCAGATAAACCACCCCGGCGACAAAGGAAGGCCCCTCGTAACGGGCGCGGCCGGGACCACGGACCTGTGGGTGCTTTTCGGGGTCTCGAGCGTCCTCGCCGTGGCCCTGGCTCTTCCCGCCGGTCCTGGCGCCGCCGGAATCATGCTGTTGTCCGTAGTGATCGGGGTGCTCTATTCCCTGCCGCCGGCCAGGCTGTCCTACAGGACTTTCCTGGCGCCGCTGACGCTGGCCGTGGCCTACGTCGGCATCCCTTACTGGGCCGGCGTGGTGGTAGTCGTGGAGACCCTCCAGACATCAGACGTGCTCTTGTTGACGGCTCTCTACCTGCTGTTCGCGGGCCGCATCATACTCAAAGACTTCAGGGATAGGGAGGGCGACGCCGCCTTCGGCAAGCCGACTTTCCTCCTGAAGTACGGTAAGAAGGCGACCTGCCTGGCCAGCCTCTGCGGCCTGTGCGTCGGGGACGCAATCCTCGTCGCAGCCCTGGCAGACAGCCGGTGGCTTGCGGCCCTGTTGCAACTCTATATCGCAAGCATCGTGACTATGCTCTACCGGCTCTACCGGGCGAGCAGCCGCAAGGACGAGCAGTTGTCCATCGGGGTTGGGGCCAAGATGGGTAACGGACTCCTCATAACCTTGCTGGGGACCCTTATCCTATCGAACCAGGGTGCAGATTGGATCACGCAGCTCATCTTCGGCCTGGCGCTGACGGGCCTCTACACGCTCAACTTCATGGACTTCCTTCGCCATCCCGAGCGGGCGACTATCGGGTACAAAGGATAGGGCGCGTCTTGAGACATCTCTCTACACGGGGACTCTCCTATTCGCTGGTGGGGGCGGCGACGCTCGTGGCCCTGGTCTTCTTGTTGCCCCTGGTAGATGCGATGCCGGAATCGTTTCTCGCCGTCCGGATGGTTGCTTATGCATTGGTCCTCGTTCCCATAGCCCTCTTGCTCCACGGGTTCTTTGTCGCCGCGGGGGGCAACTCCACGTCCCGGCTTCTGGCTCTCGGTGCTGTGTCTGGTGCTCTCGGCCTCTCTTCGGCCTTCCTCGCCAGCCCCGAGGATCTGGAGAGCAGTTCGGGAATTATGGTCCTGCTCGCGCTCTCCTTCGCCGACCTTTCGAGGATACTCGCTGCCGCGTGCGTCGGCGTCGCGCTCGCCCGCTACATAACCTCCGTCGGCGTGGTCCTGATCATCGTCCTCGCCGCGATAGCCTCGGACCTATTCAGCGTCTTCGCGGGACCGACCAGGGCTCTCGTGCAGGAAGACTCTCCTGTACTCGACGCCCTGCTGCTCGTCTTTCCGACGTTCGGCTCTGCCCTGGGCTTCGGCCTCGGCGTGAGCGACTTCATATTCCTGGCCCTTTTCACCGCAGCGAGCCGTTTCCTGGATCTCCGCTACGCGGCGACCCTGCTCGGTGTCTGCTTCGCCGCCTTCCTTGCTGTGACCGCTGGACTGCTACTCCTACGCCCCCTGCCAGCCCTCCCCTTCATCGCCATCGCCTTCGTGCTGGTCAACGCAGATCTCATCGTGGCGTCTCTCGCAAAGAGGCGCTGAAGACCAGGTATCAGGTTTCAGGCAACAGGTATCAGGTCAAGGGTATCAAGAGTCCGGAATTCGCGGGTCGTCGAGTATAATTCTCTCGATGGGAGAAGCGGCACTCATGGACCGGCAGATTCTCAGGGCCAAGCTCTACGTGCCCCGCCATCGTGCGAATGCCGTACCCCGCTCGCGCCTGCACCAGCGGCTGGATGAGGGTGCGAGGCGCGACTTGACCGTCGTCTCAGCGCCGGCCGGGTTCGGCAAGACGACTCTGCTCGCGGACTGGAGCCAGCGAAGCGAGCTTCCGGTGGCCTGGGTCTCGCTGGATGAGAGGGACGACGACCCCGTGCGCTTCCTCTTGTACGTGATCGCGGCCATAGAGACCATCCACGAGGACTTCGGAAGGAGTACGCGCGCCTTCCTGGGCTCGCTGCAGTCTCGGGAGGAGCTGGAGCCCGTCCTCACCGCTCTCAGCAACGAGATCCTGGAGTTGCCCGGCGACTTCGTCCTCGTGCTCGACGACTACCATTCCGTACGCTCGGAGGCCATCCACGGCGCCCTCGCCTTTCTGCTGGACCACTGGCCACCGCCGATGCACCTGGTCATCGCCGGCCGCACGAGCCCTCCGCTGCCGCTCCCGAGGCTGCGCGCGCGGGGACGGTTGACCGAGCTTGGCGTTCCGGACCTGCGCTTCTCACTCGAAGAAGCGACGGATTTCCTGGGACGTACTATGGGCCTGAACCTCACCGCAAAGAGGGTCGCGGCGCTGGAAGAAGGGACGGAAGGTTGGATCGCGGGTCTGCAGTTGGCGGCGCACGCCCTCAAGGACCGCGAAGCGAAGTTCCGCTCCATGGAACCCATCGCTGGTGGCGCACGCTACGTCTTCGATTACCTGGCCGAGGAAGTCCTCTCCCGCCAACCGGAGGACGTTCGGGAGTTCTTGCTGAAGACCTCCATCGTCGAGACCCTGAGCGGTCCCCTGTGCGAGGCGCTCACGGACACGAGCGACGGGCAGGAGATGCTCGAATGGCTGGAGAAGAATAACCTGTTCCTGGTGCCGCTGGATGATGAGGGCCGCTATTACCGTTACCACCATCTTTTCGCCGCCTTCCTGCGCGAACGCCTCGGGCGCATACATCCAGAGGAAATCCCCGAACTCCACCGCCGCGCCGGGCTCTGGGAAGAGGCAGATGGGTGTCTATCCGGGGCGATCGAGCACGCCCTGGTCGCAGAAGACTTCGGTCGGGCGGCGGACCTGATCGAGGAGGAGACCGGCGTGCGGCGTACGTACGTGGACGCGTCCCTGCTGCTCCGCTGGCTGGGGACGCTGCCTGACGATCTGGTGCGCCCCCGCCCGCAGCTCAGCCTGCTCTACGCCTGGGCGCTCGCCCATTCCGGAGAGCTGGAGGACGCCGAGCGTCGGCTTTGGGATACGGAGGAGGCCATGAAGCTCGACGCCGGAGCGTCGACGGCGGGACTCTCCGATGAAGAGCGCACGATGCTCGGCGAGATCTGCATCATCCGCGCCCGCATGGCTGCCATGCGGGAGAACGCGCCGCTTACCACTGAACTCTCCAACCAGGCCCTAGACCTGCTGCCCGAAGACGAGCTCCACCTGCGCGGTGACGTCGCGCTGGACCTGGGACACGCTTACTGCTCGGCCGGAGACATCGAGTCTGCCAGCGAAGCGTTCGCCAGGGCCGCCGCCACCGGACGTGCGGCCGACGACCTCAGGACGGCCCTGTTCGCCCTCAGGTACCAGGCTTCACTGGAGATCTCCCGTGGACGACTACGGAAGGCGGAAGAGCTGCTGTTGGACGGACAGCGGCTGGCCGAGAGCCGGCCGGATGGAGTGCCGTCTGTCGCCGGCATCATCCACACGGGGATGGGCGAGCTGCTCTACGAACGCGGGGATCTTGACGAGGCGAGAAGGCTCCTGGAGGAGGGTATAGAGCACGGCAGGCGGAGCGGCGAGGCGAAGATACTGGTCTACGGCTACGTCAACCTGGCCCGCGTGCTGATGGCCCGGGGAGATGCCGGGGGGGCTCACTCCCTCATCAGAAAGGCCGGCGGACTCACACCGAGGTGGCCGCTAATATGGGCGTGGCAGGCACGGTTCTGGTTGGAGCAGGGCGACGTGGAGTCGGCGGTGCGTTGGTCGCGGGAGTACGAGGCGACCGAGGACTACATGAACTACCCACGCCACTTCGAGCGGATCTCGATGGCCCGCGTGCTGCTCGGGGAGGGCAGGACCGACGAGGCCCTCGATTCCCTCGGCAACCTGCTCGAGAACGCCCTCTCCGAGGGCCGGATGGCGCACGAGATAGAGCTCCGAGCGCTGCTCGCGCTCACCTACGAACGGCTGGGCGCAACGAACGAGGCGTTGGAGCACCTGGAACGAGCGCTCACGCTGGCCGAACCGGAGGGCTTCGTGCGCGTCTTCGTCGACGAGGGGCTTCCGATGGCGGCGTTGCTAGAGAGGGTGATCCGGTCGCCGCAGGACGATGGATCCTACCACGGCGCACCCCATGGCACACCCGACATCTACGCGGGCACCCTGCTGGAACACTTTGCCCTGCAGGCGGCGGACTCCGGCAACGGGAGACCCCGAAGTGGGCGTGCCCCCGGGCTCGAACCTTTGAGCGGACGCGAGGTTGAGGTGCTCGAACTCGTCGCCGCCGGCCGGTCGAACGCGGAGATCGCCAGCGAGCTTTACCTCTCAGTGGGCACGGTCAAAGCGCACGTCCACCACATCTTTGGCAAGCTCCTCGTACGCAACCGCTCCCAGGCCGTCGCGAGGGCGCGGGAACTGCGCCTGCTCGGTTAGCCCTTCCAGAATAAACCAGCGGTAAACCACAAGGTATTACCTTCGGTAGATTAAACCAGAGACCTCTGCTCCTAGACTGGCTCTGTAGCCTACAGAGAGGAGTCGAGCGATGATCCTGATGGACTTGAACGAGCAGGTAGACTGGGATTTCAGTCGGGCGCTGCGTAAGGCGAGGCTGCGGCGGCTGGTATTACGTCTGCGAGGGAAACCCACCACCTGCAGCATCGCACCCTCTTTCGACGAGATCCAGGGGACGCTCAGGGCGTACAACCGGGTTCGCAGGGGAATAAGGGTCGTCGATCTGCGGAAGATCGTCGGTAGCGTGGGACGCAGCAGGGACTTCGATAACTCCTTCATGCCCCTTCGCGCCGCAGTGGGAGAGCGGTGGAAGCGCGTGGATCTGGCGTTCTACCGGGACCAGACGCTACCTCGGGTAAGCCTCTACAAGGTGGGCGATGAGTACTTCGTCGAGGACGGAAACCACCGCATCTCCGTCGCCCGCTACCACGGCTTGCCGGACGTGGAGGCCGACGTGACCGAATTGTGGCCCGCGCACGCCGATTCAGCACGCGCCCTATCGGGCGATTTCAGCATTTCAGCAAGTCAGCACGCCGCCTGAAGGCGGCTTATCAGCACTTCAGCACGCTCCGCCCTTCGGGCTTCGCTTGTCAGCTCGCCGCCCGGCTTCGCCAGGCGGCTTGTCAGCCGGTCAGCAATGTGAAGTGTGGTGAGACTCTAGTGCGCTTGAGAGACTGCCAGGGGAGTCTGTATTCTTTGAGAGTCCTCTCCGACTACGAAACCTGAAATGCTGACTAGCTGACAAGCGGAGGCCTTAAAGGCCGAAGCGTGCTGACAAGGCGGCGAAGCCGCCGTGCTGACTAGCTGACAAGCGGAGGCGTCAGCCGGAGCGTGCTGTATGTGCTTCTTTCAATCGCTCGATAGCCGCGAGAGCCTGTGGTTCCAGGCGGTCGAATTCTTCGACTAGGGTGCTTGGCACGGCGTTTCGGAAGCGTGCGTAGAGGTAGATCTCTCCGAGCCGGTTCAGACCGGGTTCGTGCAGCTCGTGCGCCGCCCTGCGGGCGTATTGCTCCGGGGTCTCGTGGGGTTCGCGGACGATCCCGATCTCTTGGAGTGCGGTCGTGATCTTCTTGTACCTGCTGTACAGACGGGCGTCGGAGACTTTGATCGGGCGCACCACCAGGGTCTCGCGGCTACGATAGGCGACGAACTTCCTGGTGTAGAAGAAGACCAGGTAGGCACCTCCTACTAGCAGCCCTACGACGATTATGCTCGCCGGGTCGAGGCGCGCCACGCCGCGCATGAGGGTTCCCGCGGCCGTGGCCACGGGTCCCGCGGCCTCTCCGAGCCTCTTTGCCATGAAACCGAAGACTTTGCCGCCCTGCAGGTTGCCAGCCGCCCTGTACTGCCAGGGCGTAGAGTCGAAGCTCGGGGTGGGATCGAAGGTCGACCAGCCGTATCCGGGGAAGTAGACCTCGACCCAGGCGTGGGCGTCCGAGGCGCGGACGTCGTAGTAGCCGGTGAACGGGTTGTACTCGCCGGGGGCGTAGCCCGTCGCCACCCTGGCCGGTATCCCTAGGGAGCGGGCCATCACGGCGAGCGAGGAGCTGAACTGCTCGCAGTAGCCGCGCTTCTGCTCGAAGAGGAAGTACTCGACGGCATCCATCTCTTCCATCTGGGGCGGGATGGAGAGGTCGTAGGGATAGGTCTCCTTCAGGTACTGGTTCATCCTCAGCACGGCGTCGTAAGGGTTCGTCGTACCCTCGGTCAGCCTGCTGGCGAGTGCGTGGGTGCGTTCGAGACCGGTCGGAGGGAGCTGTGTGTACCTGTCAGCTATCTCTTCCGGATAGACCGTCCCTGCGGACCTGAGCTGGGCGGGGGAGGCGTTGGGGAGGCTGGAGATGACCGAGTACGCCGAGCCTTCGGGGATCTGGTAAGGCGCCCTGAGCGAGGCGTACGGGTCGATCTTGATGGTGCTCGTCGGGAAGAAGACCGTCTCGGGACGGTAGGCGCCGAAGATTATGTTCGGGGAGTCCTTCTCGATACGAAAAACCTGGGCGACTTCCCTGACCGGTCCCTCTCTTAACTCGGTATTGGTGGCGGTGATCGTGTCGAAGCGCAGGTTGTTCGAGATGAGCTTCTCTGCGGTGTCACCGGTCGAGATCTCCCACCCCTTCCCGTTGTAATCGTCGAAGGCGACCCCGCGGTAGGGCACGGTCTCCTCGCTTCGCACCTTCATCACGACCTCGTCGGAGAGCCGCCCGCGGCTGCGGAGGTCCATGTAAGGCTGGAAGCCGTGGTACGAGTCAGCCAGGATGGCCTGCGGGGGGCCTGCGAAGGGGTCGCCGCCAGGCGGCCTGTAGTAAGGGTTCTGGACGCCGCCGGTGAAGTTCTCCCCAACGTTTCGAAAAGCCGAGGTCGGCATCATCGTGAGGTTCATCGCCTGCCGCTGGGGGAGGAGAGAGAAGCAAACCAGGCCGACCGCAACGACGGCGAAGAAACTGGGCACGACGGTGCCGACCATGAGGCCCCTGCTTCTCGATACCTGCACCCCGGCCCGCTCGCGGGCTTCGGAGAGGTTCATCTGGGTCATGGCCCCCATGGCACAGAGCAGGAAGGCCAGCACGAACAGGCCGTACCACAGGCTCGTGGAGAGAACGGCGCCTACGGCGACCAGGATCAGGCCGCTCACCAGCGAGTACGAAAGGTCCTTGCGGGCGGGCAGGTCGAAGGCGTGTATGACCTGCACCCAGAGGAAGAGCCTGGCGAGCGGCACCCGTGTATCGTAGAGCGAGGACAACACCTCCCTGAAGAACATCGTGAGCGCCGCCAGGGCGCCGAAAGCGAGCATCACCTTTATGAGGATGTTCCTCTCCCGCCTCCTCAGGTAGCTGACCACGAACGCAACGACCGTCAGGAAGGGTACGAGGACACCGGTCACAACGCCGAAGTACCCGGTCGTGAGGACGGCTGCCTCCCCAACCAGTACGGCGGCGAGCACCCACGCCCGCAACTCGACAGAGTCCTCAGGCTTACGTTTCGTGCTCCCCGGGAGCTTGATCTCTGGCCAACGGAACGACATCACAGCGTCTCCTGGTTCTCACGCCTGCTTCCGCACGAATCCTGAAGCCTGAAACCTGATGCCTGAAGCCTCATTTTCAGATCCTCCACGGCTCGGCGACTTCGGCTCCGAGCCGCGCCACCCTGCGTCCCCCGGCCTCCACGCCCTGCATGAACTCCTGCTCTTCTCCCTGCGACATCCACGGCCCAGGCCCCGCAAACTCGAGGCAAGACACGAGCACGACGGCCCGTACCTCGGTGGCGCCGGGCGAGCCTGATGGCCCTGATCCCCTGGCGGTGTCCGGCCTCCTTGTGGAAGGGCGTATCTCGACGCTGGCCCCTTCCTTGGACGGCGGCCTGGACGCCCGCAGGCCCGCGCACCAGGTAAGTATGCTGTCGCGGGTAGGCTCCTCGGGGAAGGCCGTGTTCTCCGGTCCTGCGTCGGCCCAGACCTCCCTGCCGTCGCCGAGGGCGTACAGGAGCAGCGAAGCTCCGGCCGAGACGACCATCTCCCTGGCTTCGGTCGGGGCCCCGGCGTCGAGGCTCATCGCCAGCACGAAAGGGGGGTGCGTCTCCTGGGCCAGCTCGATGACGGCGAGCTTCCCGGAGGGCAGGCCGCGGGCGCTCTTCTTCCAGGCGACCAGGCGTGCCGGGTCCCCTGGACGGTAGTCCCTGACGCCCCAGAATTCGCCCCCATGACCCCTGTGCAGCGTCGATGACTCGCTCCTGTCGCCCCACTCGGCGTCCGTGACCGCCGAGGGTGGGAGTCCGGCTACGTCGAAGGTCCTGGGGTAGACAACGGTATCAGAGGCGGCCCGCGTACTGCGGCGCCCGTAGAAGAGCCCAAAGGGCGCCCTCGATTCGACGACGACGTCTCCGCCGGAGTAGATACCCCTGCGCGGGTTCTCCACCGTGTACCCGACGGTCTCTGTCTCGCCGCGGCGGACCCGCACGGCAACGGCCCTTCCCGTGTCGCCGGCGAAGCGGTCCTCGACCTCGAGCATGTACCTGGGGAGGTGGCCATTGTTCTCTAGCATCAGGGAGCAGTCGAAAGGTTCGCCGGCCGTCGCCACGACGGGCGCGCGCCTCGTTATGCCGACGTGCCGCACTCCGAGCCACGGCAGGGGAAGGGAGATCAGCACTACCCCAGCAAGGGTGGCCACGGTTACGTAGAGCCACCCGGCGCCGACGTTCGAGGCGATCAAGTACAGCACAAGGCCGAGGAAGATGATGAGGGCCGGTTTGACGATGCTCCGCAAACGCATGTGCCTACACCGGAGGCACTACGGAGTCTAGGATCTCCTTCAGTGCGCTCTCCGCCGTCGTCCCCGTCGTACCGCCGCGCACTGAGAGCCTGTGCGCCAGAACCTCGGGAGCAAGAGCTTTGACGTCCTCGGGCCCCACGAAGTCCCGCGCCCGCGTAGCGGCGCGCGCCTGGGCCACCCTGACCAGGGCGATAGAACCGCGCGGCGAGGCCCCCAGGGAGACCGCCGGGTGGTCGCGCGTCGCCTCGGCGATCGCGACGGCGTAGGCGAGTACCTCGTCGTGGACCTGGACCGCCTTCACGAGCCTCCTGGCCTCCAGTATCTCCCTTATCTCCACGACGGGCTCGACCTCTTCTAGAGGACGTCGCTCGACCTGCGCGCGCACTATGCCGCGCTCCGCGTGGTTCCCCGGGTAGCCCATGCTCGTCGCGACCATAAAGCGGTCGAGCTGTCCCTCGGGCAACGGATACGTACCGTGGAACTGGTGCGGGTTCTGGGTCGCGACGACGAAGAAAGGATCGGGAAGAGGCCGCGTCTCGCCTTCCACCGTCACCTGTCCCTCGGCCATAGCCTCCAGCAGCGCGCTCTGCGTGCGTGGGGTGGCGCGGTTGATCTCATCGGCGAGCAGGACCGGCGCGAAGACGGGGCCCGGAATCCAGCCGAAACGGGCCTCCCCGGGGTCGTAGATGCTCGTGCCCGTGATGTCCGAGGGCAGCAGGTCCGGGGTGAACTGGATGCGCGAGAAGTCGGCCGCGATCGAGGACGAGATAGCCTTCGCCAGCGTCGTCTTCCCGACCCCAGGTATGTCCGTAAGCAGGACGTGGCCTCCTGCGAGGAGCGAGATCAGGCACAAGTCAACGACCCTGTCCTTGCCCACGACCACCCTACGGACCGAGCCAAGCAGCCGCTCGTAGACTTCTCTGACTCCTACCTGACTTTCGACCCGACTACGGTGTGTGGCTACCCCTCCAGAATCCGAAGTCACTGCGCTACTCCGCATACCGGCAGCCCTGAGGCCACGGAAGCCAACAGAAGCGTCACCCTCATCACCATCACCCTTCTTCAGTACGACAGAGTGTAGGTCACACGCGCCGTCCGCTTGCGTTGCGCACGTAGGATACCCGGCCGTCGGGGCTCAGTGTATAGGTCAGGTGGCCATTTTCTGAGGGACGACGGAATCCGGGTGAACGGTTCGTACGTGGGGAGGGAGTAGGATCCACCAACCCTACAGCGCTGTGCATGAGCCTTGAGCCTCATGCACAGCGCGCTATCAGCTGTCAGCGTTCAGCTTTCAGCAAGAAAACGCTGAAGGCTGACAGCTGAATGCTGACGGCGCGGGATGCGGAAGGATTGACCCTTCCGCATCCCGCTGTTGTTCAGAAAAATAGGTGGAACCACCTACGTCCCAGGCGCTCCCATTAACGCCCAGCTAACACCCCAAAGATACGCTGGGTGCATGAGATACGTGACGGCCCGTCAACGCAAGGAGAGCGCGGACCGTCGCAAAGACGAGGAAGTGTCGGGCGATGAAAGAGAACGAATGGAAGGAGGCACCAGATGCGAGAGAGTTGTTTTTGTGGACGTAGTGGCGAGCTGGAGGACCGGGAGCCGATCTTGGACGCACAAGGGGTATGGGTGCTTCGGTGCCCCGACTGTGGCCACCTGGATTATTTGAACTGGCTCTCGGAGGAGGCCGCTCTCCTTGTGTGGGGAGAGGCGAGATACCGGCACGAGGATCAACGCGAGGCGGTGTAATACCAAGAGACGAAGTGGTGTATCGCCGGATACAGCAAAGGTTGTGCTCGGATCGTATGTTTGGTGCTATCCGGTGGCGCACAACAACAATCAGAGCATCCCCCTCATATCAGGGATCGCAACCACTGGGTTTCGCACCAAGTTGGCCGGGGCGGCGGGTAGCCGCCCCGGCTATCTTCTTGTCCTATTCACAGATCGGCCAAACAAGACGAACTCCACAACTACCGCTGCGGCGAACGTCGCAAGCAACGTGGCCACCAACACGAACGGCATTCTAGATAGCCTCAGATAACTCTCTTAGGGTATCTATGTTCTTGACGACTATGCGATGATCCTTGAGCTCGACCGCACCGCCTCCCTCGAGCTTGCGGAACGCCCTGGTGACGGCCACCCGCTTGCAGCCTATCATGCTGCCCAACTGCTCGTGGGTGTAGTGGGTGGGGATTTGGTAGCTTTCGCTGCTCACAACCCCTTCGGAGTCAACCAGCCTCAGGATCAGGGTGGCAAGGCGCGCCGGGACGTCCTTGCCGACCACGTCGGCGTAGCGGCGCTCGGAGTCGCGCAGCCTCTCGGCGAGCTCCCGTACCAACCTCAAGCCCACCTCGGGTTTCATCGTGATCAGGTCCTCCACGTCCTCGCGTCTCAAGGAGACCACCGTGGACGGCGTGATGGCCCTGACGTAGAGGCCTTCGAGGCTCTGGCCCGTGAGGGCCATCTCGCCGAAGACGTTGCCATCCTCGACCACGGAGAGGGTGATCTCGTTTCCACCCTCGTCTATCTCGTAGCACTGTACCCTGCCCTTCTTGAGGATGAAAAGCCTCTCCGTGCTCTCCTTGGGGGTGTAGAGAATGTCGTCTTGCTCGAGGAAGGTGTCCGGTGCCCTCTTGGCCAGGTCCTCCAGCTCCTCACCTGAGAGGGGACCCAGGATATCGACCATGGAAAGCAGACGCACTTCTTCTTCAAGGGACATCGGCATAGACGTGGCGCTCCTTCGCTCCTACGAGAAACGCGCTTGATCGCCATCTTCTAAGGACATCCCCTAATGAACTCAGGAGGGAGTCGGCCCGCATCCGCAAAAGCTGTTGTTATGTGAGCTCCCATCGTAACACCTTTCGCATCTCGGAATACGGCAGCCTCCTCCGGGAAAGGCGCCATCGACGGTGGTGCGACTCCCCAGAGGAGGGACCGGCATGCTCTCATGCGCGATCAGCTGAAAGATGATCGCTTTAGAACGCCCCCCAGTCCTGCTCACCAGGGATATAGTAACTCGGGCAGATGAAGCGGAAGGCGTAGGCGATCCTTCGCGCCTTTCTCAGGTCCTCCATCGTTTTCGCCCTCTCCACGGCCAGATCCGGATCGAACAACTCGGAGAAGTACTCCTGCGCGGCTTGCTTGCGTTCCTCTTGCGTGGCGAACTCGTTCCTTATCCCGGCGAGCTCGCCGGCGTCCAGCCAGAAGCCCGCGCACCTCGGGCACTCGTCTACAAGGACACCGCGTTTTACGCTGTGGAAGTGGCGCATCATGATCTCACCGTCTCTGGGACAGCGGATGCGCTTGCTCAGGTCAGGACGGAGGGTGGGATCCCGCTCCACCTCGAGGAACTTCTCGCCCGCCGACTCATGCACCTCGTCCACACGCGCGAGTTCGAACCAGTCGAACCAGATCCCACCGCATCCCCCGGCGCACACATCCACCGTCACGCCCTCGGCCTCCATCGTGGTCATGACGCTGGAGCACACCGGGCACTCGATGACGCGGTCCTCTCTGGCATCCGGTAGCCGGGTGGTGTCCGTCTCTCTCGCCATCTCCGTCCTTTCCCTTCAGCATTTCAGCACGCTCCAGCCTTCGGCTGTCGCTTGTCAGCACTTCAGCATTTCAGCTAAGTGTAGTGTGGCGAGACGCCGTGCGCTTGGGAGAATTCCAGAGGAGCACTGACTCATCACGACTCGTCTCCGACTACGGGACCTGAAATGCTGACAAGCGGAGGCCTGAAAGGCCGGAACGTGCTGTCATGTGGGGTACAATTATGCTCGAGCGACGATGCTACCGTCATTCGTATATCTATCGACCGACCAGGCGGCACTGTTCCGATGATGGTGATACCCCCGGTGATAGGGGTGATCCTGATCCTCGTTGGGATCGTACTCTTTATCGTAGACCTGAGCGTTACCAACCATGGTCTGCTCACCGCGGGGGGCATCGTGACGCTCCTTGCCGGAGGCATGGTGCTCCTTGTGGCGGGCGTCCCCTACTCGGGCGTGTTGCTCGGTGCTGTTGTGGTCGCCGCGATGCTCATGGGGGGTGTGCTCTTGGGGGTCCTGGGTTCTTTGCGCGCCTCCAAAGGGAGGCCGAGCCTTACGGGCAAGGAGGGGATGATCGGCGAAGTTGGCACCGTAAGAAGGCCCGTGGGGGTGGACTCTGAGGGGTGGGTGTTCGTGCACGGCGAGCTGTGGCGGGCCGAGCTGGCGTTCGCCCCCAAACAGTCCAACCAGCTAGAGAGCGAGCCCATGATAGAGGTGGGACGCAAGGTGAGGGTGGTGGGTTTCGGTGAGGGAGGGGAAGTGCAGGTAGTGCCCATCGAATTGCCAGGTCGAAGCCGGGATATCGACCGGCCAGGATAGAGGAGGATCTCTCGTGTACGCAACGTTAGCCTTGTTGCAGGCAGTCGGGGTAGGATTCGCGGCTATCGTGGTGGTGATCCTCGCGATATTCGTCGCCTCGGTCGTATTCAGCGCCATCAAGGTCGTCAAGGAGTACGAGCGGGGTGTGATCTTCCGCCTCGGCCGGGTCCAGGGGGGGCCGAAAGGACCAGGTCTCTTCATCCTCCTTCCCTTGATCGACAGGATGGTCAAGATAGACTTGAGGACCGTGACCATGGACGTTCCTCCCCAGGACGTCATAACCCGTGACAACGTCCCCGCTAGGGTGAACGCCGTAGTCTACTTCCGGGTCACGGACCCCAACAGGAGCGTAATCGAGGTCGAGAACCACGTGCTTGCAACCAGCCAGATAAGCCAGACCACCCTTAGAAGCGTTCTCGGCCAGAAGGACCTCGATGAGCTCTTGACCAACCGCGAGGAGATAAACGAAGAGCTGCAGGCCATAATAGACGAGCAGACCGATCCGTGGGGGGTGAAGGTCAGCGTGGTGGAGGTGAAGGACGTGGAGATCCCGCAGCAGATGCAGCGGGCGATGGCTCGTCAGGCCGAGTCCGAGCGCGAGCGTCGGGCGAAGATCATCGCGGCCGAGGGCGAGTACCAGGCTTCGGCGCGCCTCAGGCAGGCCGCCGACCGTCTGGAGAGCCCCACTGCTTTGCAGCTGAGGTTGTTCCAGACGATGGGGGAGATCGCCGTCAACCAGAACTCCACCATCATCCTTCCCGTCCCCATAGACCTCCTAAGGCCCTTCCTGGATTCCACTGACGGCACTCCCGAAAGCGGAGCGAGGGCGGCACGGCGCGAGGAAGAGGAAGAGGCCGAGCGCCTCTACGAGGAGGCCGTAGGAGACGCTACGCGCGAGGTGTCGAGCGAGGAGGTGTCCACCGAGATGCCAGATGGGGAAGCCAACCGATAGGAGCCTCTCAAAACCAGATAGAGAAACCATCGAGGAGCAGGTCAGGTTGATCTTGCCAGATGATGCCTACTACGAGTATTTCGTTACCGCCCGATGGTAACTATGAGCTGCCTGATTGCGCTAGATGCCTTGGAAATTTCTGTACCCCGCTCGGAGGAGAAGTTGGCCGAAACCGTCGACGCATGGCATGCTCCTTCGCCTCTGTACGTGCTGTCACGACGCTCGCTCGAAGAGTGCTCTGTTGAGCGGTAGAACGTTCAGGACGTTGCCGACGGATGGGAAACGGACGGCCAGGCCAAGGCGGCGCGTCGACTTCACGGACGAGCCGGCCGACCTGAAGCTGCGGCTGAAGCGGCCCGAGCAGGCCGACCGCGAGACGTGAAGAAGCCTCAGCTGTTCCCTTCCCCTATCACTCCACGTAGCTCAGGCTGTTCATGATAGTAAACCTCGGTTAAACCAAGCTGTTTAAAGCCATGAAACTCCTTGATGAAGTGCGCAGTGAGACGTATACGGAGTAAGTACTCAGCATAATGAGCACTTGCTCAACAGGAGGTCTGAGCGGTGTCCGAGCCACGGAGAGATGAGGTGCGTGATCTGGTCGTCCGTGTCCGACGGGAGCAGATCATCGGGGCGGCCACGCGGGTCTTCGCCGAGAAGGGGTTCCGCCGCGCTACCACGAGGGAGGTGGCGCGTGCGGCTGGCGTGTCGGAAGGGACTATCTACAACTACTTCGAGGACAAGGACGCCCTACTGCTAGCGATACTCGACAGGTTGAATGAGACGGAGCGGCGGGCAGCGGACTTCCAGGAGGGGATGGCCACGGATTTTCGTGATTTCCTGGGGCGATACTTGCGCCGGCGCATGTTTTTGATTTGGGAGAATCGGGAGGTCTTTCGGGTCGTCCTCTCGGAGATACTCGTGAACGCCGAATTGCGCAAACGCTACCTTCAGCACGTGGTGGACCCGACTATGAGGATTGCCGAGGAGAACTTCCGGTTGAGAATGGAACACGGCGAGGTGCGATATATGGACGCGCCCCTGGCGATGCGGTCCGTGGCCGGGGCTGTGCTAGGGGTCCTGGTCCTGGGTCTACTAGGCGACGAGGAGATAGGTTCACGGTCGGACGAGGTGCCCGACGTCCTCGCCGGGCTACTGATCCACGGCCTCGGTGCGGGTGAAGAGGATCGGTGTGGAAAGTAGCGTGAAAGGAGCCAGCCCGGACGAGATCGTCGCGCCCGACCTCGCCAGCCCGACTTTCAAGGCCAATCCCTATCCGTTCTACGCGCGCCTTCGCGCGGAAGCCCCCGTTTGGCGCGCGACCCTTCGCGACCGGCGGACGGCGTGGCTGGTCACCCGCTACGAGGACGTGGCAAGGGTGTTGAAGGACGACGCGTTCGCCAAGGATAAGCTGAACGCTATGGATCTGGAGCAGCGGGCGAAAACGCCGTGGATTCCGGGATTCCTCAAGCCGCTCGAACGCAACATGCTCGACCTGGACGACCCTGACCACGCGCGGCTGCGGGCCCTCGTTTCCAAGGCGTTCACCCCTCGTCTAATCGAACGGCTACGGGGGCGGATCGAGACGCTCTGCGAAGAACTCCTCGATGCCATGAAGCGCCAAAGGGAACGTAAAAGCGGGACTGACCTGGTCGTCGGCTACGCGCTGCCCCTGCCCGCTACCGTGATCGCCGAACTGTTGGGTGTACCGGTGGAAGACAAGGCCAAGTTCCACCGGTGGTCGAACAGATTGGTCTCGGTCTCCTCGGGTCGAGACATGTTGAGTGCCCTCCCCGCCGCGCTTTCGTTGGTGCGCTATCTCCGCAGACTCGTGGAGCGGCGTCGTGCCGACCCCCAGGACGATCTCATCACGGCGCTGATCCGGGCTGAGGAGGCAGACGACAGGCTGAGCGAGGACGAGCTCCTGGCCATGGCATTCCTGCTCCTGGTGGCCGGCCACGAAACCACCGTCAACCTGATCGCCAGTGGCACGCTCGCCCTCCTCGAGCATCCACAGCAGACGGAGCGGCTCAGGCGCGACCCTTCGCTCGCGAAGCCGGCGGTCGAGGAGCTCTTGCGCTACACCAGCTCTGTGGAGATGGCGACCGAACGCTATGCGCGAGAGGATACGCAGATCGCTGGCACGACGATACCACGCGGCGAACTGGTTCTGGCGGTGTTAGGTTCGGCCAACCGCGACGAGCGGCACTTCGAGGACCCCGAAACCCTCGACCTCGCGCGCGATCCGAACAGGCATCTCGCCTTCGGGCGGGGCGGCGTGCACCACTGCCTGGGAGCACCGCTCGCCCGCATGGAAGGGCAGATCGCCTTGAACGCCTTTCTGCGGCGCTTCCCTGGCGCGCGCCTGGCGCCCGAAACCCTGCGCTGGCGGCGCGGGTTGTTCCTACGCGGGCTGGAGAGGCTGCCGCTCGTTCTCTAAGGCAAACGATCTCGGCGCCCAGGATGCCTCCCCTGACGGTTCATACAAGCATCCCGATTGCGCATCTCTCGAGCGTCCAACGCCTCCCTCGGATGACAAAGCCAGGCCGTGGGCAATGTTCCGGTCGTCGGACGGTCGTTTCTTACTCGCGCACCACGAACACGGGGCAGTGGGCGTGCCTGATCACCGACTCCGAAACACCGCCCATCAGCGCCCTCTTTACGGCGCCCAGTCCTCTGCTTCCTATCACGATCGTCCCTGCTTCCAGTTCCTCACTCAGCCTCACGATCTCCTTGTCCGGCCTTCCCGCCCTGAGGTGCGTCTCGGCCACCTTACCCCCTGACGCCCGGATCTGCTCGGCCTGCTCCTCGAGGAACGAGTTGGCCTCCCCCTCGGCTTGCGCGAGGATCGACCGCATGACGTCCTCGGAGTAGTAGTGGTGTCCCCTGAGCTCCGTAGGCGACGGCAGCACGTAGGTAACGTGTACCTCCGAGCCGGTTTCCTTGGAGAGCTCGGCGGCCGCCTGTGCGGCCAGACGGGCCTCCTCGGAACCGTCGGTGGCCAGAAGGATCTTGGTGGGGAATATACTCATCGGGGTAACCTCCTTATACTTCGCATTCTCCTTGACTACCATCATGCCACTTGAAAAAACCCGGCGCATCCGCCCAGGGCCGTTCACCGGGTCAAGGACGGAGTGGAGAGCAGGTTGCCCGGGTTGCCCTCGGATCTAGGAGAGCAACCCGAGCAGATACGCGATCGTGATCAGGACGCAGAAGATCACCATGGCCAGCAAGGTGGTTATCCTGAGCCGCTTGAACACTCCTGCTGCGCCCTCTCACCCGCTAATTCTCACCGTGCCCGCTACAGTTGTCCCGTCAGGGCGGCGTTGACGTACCAGTAGACCAGGTATATCGAGAGCACCGCGAACACAGCGAACGTTATGGAGATCACTACAAGGCGTGCGCCCCTGATCTTGATGGGTTCGGGCAGGATGCGGCGGTTGAGCCAGATGAGCATACCCGAGTAGAGGAACATCACGACCCCGCCTCCAGAGGAAGCGATGACCAGCAACCATAGTGGCTCGATGCCCGACCAAATGATCGCTGAGCCCCCGATGCACATGATCCACGCGGCCACGAAGTAGAGCTTGCTCTCGCTCCAGAACTCGCTCCTGGCCAGGTAGCCGGTCTTGAGCGAGTCGGCGGTGAGCCTGGAGACGTAGTCCACGATGCCTATGTTGGTCGAGAGCAGGACGGCGAAGCAGGCTATGTAGAAGAAGTACTCGAACCAGACCCCTATCTCCTGGCCGAGCACCCTCGCCTCTTCCTGCAAGAAGTCGATGCTCCCTGGATCCCCGTAGGTCCCCTCGCCAAGGACCGAGGCGACCAGCACGGAGAGGCCGATGAGCGTACCCAACCCTATGACGACGAAGGTCAGGAGCTGTTCCCTGTTGGCGACCTTCCACCAGCCGTCCCAGCGGCGCAAGTTCTCCTCGTTCACCTCGAACGAGTACCCGGTGGACGGCCTGGCCTCCTCTTCTCCGGTGATCGGGGAGACGATGCGCGGGATATGGACCCCCATACCCATCCCTTTGTCCCTGATGTAGTTGCTCTGAGTGAGGTTGTTGGCGCCGCCGGCGCCGGCGAAGGCTATCGCCCCCAGGATCGTCGCGATCCCGATCTCGTTTACGTACCTGGGGAAGTTGGCGATGCCCTGTGGTGCCTCGGTGACGATCCCCGTCCAGGCCGATAGATTGGTGGCAACGACTATCGCCAGTGCCAGGAAGGCAACGATGATGACGACCAGCACCATCTCGACCCTCTCGATGGTGTTGTAGACGACCGGGGAGACGGTTATCGCTAGGCCGATGGAGACGAGGATTATCGTGACTATCCAGGGAATCGTGCTCTCACCCCAACCGGTGAGGAACGTCAGCGACGTGGCGGCGCTCGACGCCCATCCGGGGAAAGCGTTCGGCAAGATCGCGCCGAGCGCAAACACTATCCCCCAGGGTTTCCAGAAACGGCTGAAACCGGTCACGGCGGTCTCGCCGGTGGCCAGGGTGTAGCGTTCGATCTCCATGTTGAGGAAATACTGCGCCAGGAAACCCACGGTCGCCAGCCACAGCAGCCCAACTCCCGCCTGAGTGGTGATGTAGGGCCAGATCAGCAACTCGCCGGAACCGAGCGCCGTGGCGAGCAGGATCACGCTCGCCCCTATGATCTTGCCCAGCGGCAAGGGCTCCGGCAGGTCCCTGACTTCAAGCGGAGGCAGGTTCTTGGTCGGCTCGTTCCAACCATCGGCCGACGCCTTGCTGCTCACGGTCTCGGTCATGCCTATATTCCTCCTTGTCTCCCTAACCTTGCGGCGCATGTTATTGGAATCGCTACATCGTGTCAATCGGCACCGCCAAGGTGTCTTTATCCCTTCCAACGACGTGTCGCGAGCGGGGTTTGACGGGCCGAGTATCACGGTGATAGGTTGTGGAGGATAGGTGAAGTTTATGTCAGAAATTCCGGGTAACGTCGTGCCCGCGGCGAGTGCGGCGGAGGAGGTAGCGTGACGGAGGCGACAGCGCAGGGACTCGGCAGGTTGCGTGGGAAGGCGGCCGTAGTCACGGGAGCCGCGAAGGGTATCGGAAAGGCGACCGCCGAGCTCTTCGCCAGGGAGGGGGCGCGCCTCGTCATCACCGATGTGGACGAGGCCACTCTCTCCCTGGTGCGCGGGCGGCTGGCCGGGGCTGGCGCGGAGGTCGAAGCCGTCGTCGGGGACGTCTCTGTCGTGGAGGATGCGCGGCGCATGATAAGCACGGCTGTCGAGAGCTTCGGGCGCATAGACGTGGTCGTGGCCAACGCCGGCATCATCCCGCTGAACACCATCGTGGAGGCTACGCCTGAGGACTGGGACCGTGTGATGGCCGTGGACGGGCGGGGCATGTTCCTCACCTGCAAGTTCGCCGTGGAGGCCATGCTGGAGCAGGAGGAGCCGGGGGGTTCCATTGTCTGCCTGTCCTCGATCTCGGGTCTCGCCGGACAGGCCCAGCAGTCCACCTACGGGCCCGCCAAGTTCGTCGCCTCGGGGATCACCAAGCACCTCGCCGTCGAATGGGCCGCAAGCGGCATCCGCGTCAACGCCGTGGCGCCGGGCACGATAGCGACCGAGGCCGTCGTGGAACTGCCCGAGGAGTACATCGCCCCGATGAGGGAGGCCCACCCGGTAGGGAGGCTCGGCGAACCGGCCGAGGTGGCGAACGCCATCCTGTTCTTAGCCTCGGACGAGGCCTCGTTCGTGACGGGCGCGATCCTCTCCGTGGACGGTGGGTATATGGCGCGATGAAGCATGTCAGCACGCCGCCTTTGGCGGCTTGTCAGCATTTCAGCTGGTCAGCTACGTGTAGTGTGGTGAGACGTTCGTGCGCTTGAGAGAATGTCAGAGGAGCAAGTACTCTTTCAGAGTCTTCTCTGTCCGTAAACACCTGACATGCTGAAGTGCTGACAAGCGGAGGCGAAGCCGGAGCGTGCTGAAGTGCTGATCGCTGTAATCGCCGACGATCTGACCGGCGCAGCCGATACCGGCGTCCAGTTCGTCCACGCCGGTTACCGGACAGCGGTGTTTTTCCGCGCGACCGAGGTGATCGAAGATAACCTCGACGCCGTAGTTTTCGATACCGATTCCCGTGCCATGCCAGCAGGCTTCGCGGCGAAGCGCGTTGTGGATGCCGCGCACGCGGCCCGTGGGGCACGCATCGTGTACAAGAAGCTCGACTCCACTTTGCGGGGGAACGTCGCCGCAGAGCTCGCCGCGGCGTTGGGCGGTGCGCGTCGAGATCGTGCCATCGTCGCGCCCGCCTTTCCGGCCGCCGGGCGTGCCACGGTCGGTGGCATCCAACGCGTCCACGGCGTCCCCGTCGATGAGACCGAGATGGCGAATGATCCCCATATTCCCGTCAGGGAGGCCCACGTTCCGAGCCTGCTCGCCGATGCGTTCTCGTCGGTCGGCCTATTGAGCGTCGAGGACCTCGCTGAACCTGATCTCGTTCGCAGTACTCTGGAAGATTACGATTGCGTCGTCGCCGACGCAGAGCGCGACGCTGATCTGGAGGCTCTTGTGCGGGCCGTGCCAGACCCCGCCGGGTTACTCTGGGTAGGCTCTGCCGGGCTCGCGCTCGCGCTGGGGAGCGTCTACCCTGGGCCCTATGCGGGAACCACGCGTGTACGAAGAACTCCGGTTCGCCCCGTACTCGTGGTCGTCGGTAGCCTGAGCGGCGTGGCGCGGGAGCAGGTGCGGCGGCTGGTCGAAGCGTACGGGGAGGTAGATGTCCCTGTCGATAGTAGAGCGCCCAACGCCGTGCGAGAGGCTGTGGGCGCTGCCAGGAGGGCTCTTGCCGGTGGAACGTGCGCCGTCGTTCACTCGCCCGAGGAGAGAAGCGCTTCCGGCGAATCGGTCCTCGGGTCGCTGTCCGAGGTGGCCGCGCTTCTCTCGGAAGAGGGGCTATTCGAAGGGCTGGTCTTGACCGGGGGGGCAACGGCTGTCGGTGTTGCGCAGCGGCTCGGGGCTTCCGGGATCAGGCTCGAAGTAGAGGTCGAGACCGGGGTCCCAATGGGCCTCCTGGCCGGACCCAGACCTTACCCCGTTGTCACCAAGGCAGGAGGCTTCGGCAGACCGGATACACTCGTAGGAGCAGTGGAAGCGCTCAGCATGGAGGAGTGGAACCCATGACACAGCCCCTCATAGCCGTGACGATGGGGGACCCGGCCGGGATCGGGCCCGAGATCATCGCCCGAGCCTTCGACGGAGACGACTTCCAGGAAGAGAACCGTGCCGTCGTTGTAGGTGACGCTGGGATTCTGGAGCGGGCAACGCGCCTGTTGGATCTGGCGCTGCGCGCTAACGTCATCGCGGAACCCGAGGATGCGAGGTTCGAGCCAGGCACCGTTGATGTGATCTCCGAGACCGAACTGCCCGGGGATCTACCCTTCGGTACCCTCGACGCGAGGGCCGGTGACGCGGCCTTCCGCTACGTCGAGCGGGCGACCGGGCTGGCGAGTGCGGGACGCGTCGGGGCGATAGCGACAGCGCCGCTCAACAAGGAGGCCATGCACCTGGCAGGCCACGAATATCCCGGGCACACCGAGATCCTGGCCGAACTGACGGGCACGAAAGACTACGCTATGATGCTCGTCACAGACGAGCTGAGAGTGATTCACGTCTCCACCCACGTCTCCTTGAGGGAGGCCATA
>Ga0196962_10000190_pt1 | contig 33472 bp, 39 predicted proteins | sample S3v_20metaG_FD_183186 | JGI IMG/M metagenome (GOLD analysis project Ga0196962, IMG submission 183186) | Soil microbial communities from Anza Borrego desert, Southern California, United States - S3+v_20 | ecosystem: Environmental > Terrestrial > Soil > Desert | place: USA: California | collected...
GCGGCGCAGCGGCGAGTCCTGCAGGCCCGCCACGCCGAGAGGCGCGAGGCGATCGAGGCCCGGAGCGCCGAGCGGCGGCGGACGGCGCAAGCCCGCCTTCGGGAAGCGCGGTCGGCCCAACGCCGCGAGGCGGCCCTCGCCGCCCGCCATGACCGGCAGCGCGAACGGATCGCGGAGCGGCGCGCATTGCTCCAGCAGCGGCAGCGCGCTCGGCAGCTTGCGCAGCGCGAGGTCCGGCAGCAGCGCGTCCGCGAAGCCCGGCTCGACCGTCGCCGGGCCCTGATCGAGCGGCGGACCCTGCTCCAGCGGCGGGCGCATCTCCAGGCCCGGGCCCGCGAGCGGGCGAGCCTCCGGCATGCGCGTCTCGTCCGCGCCGAACGCGTCCGCGAGCGGCGCTATGCGGCCGCCCTCCGCGCCGCTGACCGGCGCGACCTTCGCTACCTGCGCGCGCTCGAGCGGCGGGACCGGATCCGTCTGCGCCGGCAGATCCTGGCCGAGCGCCGGCTCGAAGCCCGGCGGCTGCGGCAGGCGCGGACGCTCTACCGGGACTACGACCAGGGCTACGCCTTCGCGGTCGCCCCGCCCGCTTATCGTTTCTACGCACCGCGCTTCGCCTACGACAGGGCGCCGGCCTATCCGCTGCATGCCGCCGCGCCCGGGGGCGGGCTGCTCGGCGGCGGCGACGGGCTGGGCGGACTGATCGGCTCGCTGCTTCCGGCGCTGCTCGAAGGCGTGCTCGGGGGCGGCGGCGGCCTCGGGAGCCTCGCCGGCGGAGCCCTTGGCGGGCTGGGCGGGCTCGGCGGACTGGGCGGCTTAAGCGCCGGTCCCGCCTATGCGGCCGAACCGGCCTTCGATGAGCATTACGCGCAGGATGCGGCCGGCTACGGCGATGAGGAAGGCCTCGGCTCGCCGACGGGCGGCGGCGATTCTCTGATGGAGACGGTGGCCGCGGTGTTCGGCAGCGGCCTTCTCGGCGACTCGACCGGCGGGCTGAGCGGCGGCTTCCTTCGGAATTCGCTCGGCGGCTTCGGCGACAGCTTCTCCGGCGGCTCGGTCGGAGGCTTCGGCGCGCCGGACCTCTACGGCGAAGCCGATACGGAGGCGATGCTGGCGCAGGCCGTGCTGCCCGGCCTCATCGGCTAGGCCGCCGCCGGGCGTTCGACCAGGTGGCGCCGACGGCTGAGGAGCGCTAGAAGGACGGCATGCTCGCTCCCCTCCTTGTCGCCCTGGCGCTGGCGGCGCAGCCCGCCGCCGGCTCGGAGCGGCGCTGCGGCTGGCTCCACAACCCGACCCCGGCCAATTGGTGGCTGATCGATCGCGACGGCGAGTGGCTGATCGGCGCCCAGGGCGGCTATCAGGCGCCGGGCATGGACGACATGCCGGACATGTCCACCGGCGGCTGGGTCGAGACCAACGGCCATTACGGCTATGGCTGCGCGTGCATGGACGTGATCACCGACCGCCGGTCGAGCCGAGTCACCCGGATCTTCTCCGCCCGGCCGCTGCCGCTTCGTCAGTGCCGGGCCGACCGGCGCCTCCCTCGGGAATAGCCGTCCGACGCGAGGCTCCGCTACAAGGCCCTTGCGGCGGCGTGATTTGCCTCTATCTGGCGGCGGCCACGAGCGCCCCGCGCTGAAACCGCCCCTGGACCGGATCCAGGGCAGCATGATCATGAGAGTGAGCCGACCCCATGGGTTTTCGTTGCGGAATCGTCGGTCTGCCGAACGTCGGCAAGTCCACCTTGTTCAACGCCCTGACCGAGACGGCGGCGGCGCAGGCGGCCAACTACCCCTTCTGCACGATCGAGCCCAATGTCGGCCGGGTCGCGGTGCCCGACCCGCGGCTCGACGCGATCGCCCGGATCGCCAGATCCGCCGCCGAGATCGAGACCCAGCTCGAATTCGTCGACATTGCCGGGCTGGTGCGCGGCGCTTCCCGGGGCGAGGGACTGGGCAACCAGTTCCTCGGCAACATCCGCGAGGTCGACGCCATCGTCCACGTCCTGCGCTGCTTCGAGGGCGGCGACGTGACCCATGTCGAAGGGCGGGTCGACCCGATCGCCGACGCCGAGACGGTCGAGACCGAGCTCATGCTCGCCGATCTCGACAGCCTCGAGAAGCGGGTCCCAGGCCTCGTCAAGAAGGCGCAGCAGGGCGACAAGGAGGCGAAGGTGCAGGCGTCGGTGCTCGGCCAGGCCCTCGATCTGCTCCGCGCATCCCGGCCGGCCCGACTGACCCAGCCCAGGGACGAGGAGGAGAAGAAGGCCCTGGAGCGGGCCCAGCTGCTCACCGCCAAGCCGGTCCTCTATGTGTGCAACGTCGACGAGGGCGATGCCGCGGCCGGCAACGCCCACAGTGCCCGGGTGTTCGACAAGGCCGCCGCGGAGGATGCCCGCGCGGTCACCATCTCCGCGGCGATCGAAGCCGAGATCGTCACCATGGCGCTCGAGGATCGGGGCGAGTTCCTCCGCGATCTCGGCCTCGAGGAAGCCGGCCTCGCCCGCGTCATCCGAGCCGGCTACGACCTTCTTCACCTGATCACCTTCTTCACCGCCGGCCCCAAGGAGGCGCGCGCCTGGACCGTCGAGAAGGGCGCCAGGGCACCGCAGGCGGCCGGAGTCATCCACAGCGACTTCGAGCGCGGCTTCATCCGCGCCGAGACGATCGCCTTCGAGGATTTCGTCGCCTTCGGCGGCGAGGCGGGAGCCAAGGAGGCGGGCAAGATGCGCTCGGAGGGGAAGGACTATGTCGTCCAGGACGGCGACGTGATGCTGTTCCGCTTCAACGTCTGAGGGGGACGATGGCCGATCCGGAGACCGATTACTCCCATGAATTCATCCGCGCCGCCCTTCCCGGGAGCGCGCGGAGGCTGCTTGAGATCGGTTGCGGCAGCGGCGCGCTGGCGGAGCGGCTGAAGGCGGACGGATATGAGGTGGTGGCGCTCGACAGCGACGCCGGATGCGTGGCGGAAGCGAGCCGCCGCGGGGTCGACGCCCGCCTCGCGGCCTGGCCCGACTTTTCGCACGGGCTGTTCGACGCGGTGCTGTTCACGCGGTCGCTCCACCACGTGCGCGATCTGGATGCGAGCGTCGCCGCCGCCTTCGCCTGCCTCGCGCCGGACGGCAGCGTCATCGTCGAGGATTTCGACGCGGCGTTCGCGGACGAAACGACCTTCGTCTGGCTGAAGGGCCTGCTTCGGGTGCTTCGCGCGGCCGGGATCGCGATCGAGCGGTCCGACTATCTGCGCGGCCTGCTCTTGCCGGGCGGCGGCGACCATCGCGAGCACCACCACGACCTCCATTCGGCCGCCGCGATCGACGCCGCCCTTCGACTGGCGGCGCGCTCGGTGCGGACCGAGCCGGCGGCCTATTTCTTTCGCTACGTCGCCCGGACCGCGCCGGGACGCGCGCCGCTGATCGAAGCGCTCGAGGCGCACGAGCTCGAGCTGATCCGCACGGGCCGGATAGCTCCTCTGGGACGGCGCTGGGTCGCCGCCCGCTGAGGCGAGCCGGCGGCTGGCAAGTCGGTTTCGATCTGCTACGTGAGCATCGAAAGGGAGCCGACGCCTTGATCTATTTCGAAGACCTGGAAGTGGGCGCCGAGACCTATTTCGGCCGCTACGAGGTGACTCGGGAGGAGGTTCTGGACTTCGCCCGCAAATACGATCCGCAGCCCTTCCACCTGTCCGACGAGGCCGCCTCGAAGACGCATTTCGGCCGGCTCGCAGCGAGCGGCTGGCACACCTGCGCGATGACCATGGCGGTGATCGTCCGCTCCTTCTCCGAAGGCCGGCAGCAGGCCGGGCTCGGCTCGCCCGGAGTCGACGAGCTCAGGTGGCTGAAGCCGGTCTATCCGGGCGACACGCTGCACGTGCGCGGCCGGATCGTCGAGAAGACGCCGTCGCGCAGCAAGCCCGACATCGGCTCCTTCCGGACCGAGACCACGGTCGCCAACCAGGACGAGGTGCCGGTGCTCCGGTTCACGTCGATCGTCCTGATCCGGCGCCGTCCCGACAGCCAGAGCGCTTGAAGCTGAGCTGAGCTACCTTGTTCCCCGGCGAAGGCCGGGGTCGAGCTGCGGAGTCGGAACTGGACCCCGGCCTGCGCCGGGGAGCGCTCCCATCAGGACCAGATTCGCTTTGCCTACCTCCCTGCGCAGGAACGGAGATCGCTCAGTCCCTCCGGTCGCGGCGATTCTCGCGCCTGAGGTCGCGGCGGTCCTGCCGGCGGTCCTGGCGGAAGGCGCGGCGGTCCATTCGGCGGTCCTCGCGGAACTGCTCCCGGTTGACCTCGCCGCTTCGGAAGGCGCGGCGGTCGTCGCGGCGCTCCTCGCGGAAATCGCGCCGGTCGCCGCGCCGCTCGCGGCGGAAGTCCCGCCAATTGTCGCGGAACTCGCGGCGGTCCTCGCGGAAATCGCCGCGACCGGCCCAGTAATCGCGGCGCTGCGACCAGTAGCGGCGGTGGCGATCGTTCCAGCGGATCGGCCGCCTGTAGCTGTCGTAAATGTAGATTCCGCTGCCGGGATAATAATAGCCGTCATACCAGCCCCAATAGGGGTTGCTGGCATAATAGCCGTAATAATCGTCGTAATAGGGGTCGTAATAGCCGCCATTGCCGTAGCCGATCGACACCCCGCCATAGCCGTAGCCGAAGCCGTCGTCGTAGGTTGAGCAGGCGCCGAGGCCGAGACCGGCGGCGGCGATGAGGGCGGCGGTGCGGAGGCGGAAACCGATATGACGCATGACTGCTTCTCCCGAGACCTGAACGCGGAAATTGGTTAACGAACAGGCGGTTGGCGCGGTTCCTGCCGTGCCGCGGGTTCGCCGCCCGGCGAGGCCGGTGGCCCGAGGGCTAGGGGCCGTCCGGCTGAAGCTGAATCGTTTCCCGGCGAAGGGGAGCCCCGCAAAGTAGTACTTTGCGGGGACCCCGAAGGCCGGGACCCAGTCCTTCCGACAGTGAAGCTGGACCCGGCCGGAGTTTATCCTGAGCGACGCCGCAGGCGGCGTCGAAGGGCCGGGGAACAGATGTTTCCACTTCAATGGGACAGACTCTACTCGCCCTCGAATTCGATCAGGGCGTCGACCTGGAACCCTTCCTCGCGGAGGCGGGCGGAGCCGCCGAGATCGGGCAGGTCGACGATGAAGCTGGCGCCGGCGACGGTGGCGGCGGCTCGACGGATGAGTCGGGCGGCGGCGAGCGCGCTTCCGCCGGTGGCGATGAGGTCGTCGGCGAGCCAGACCCGGGCCCCGGGCGCGCAGGCATCGACGTGCATGGCGAGCCGGTCGGTGCCGTATTCGAGCGCATAATCCTCGGCGATGGTCGCCCCGGGCAGCTTGCCCTGCTTGCGGATCAGAAGCAGGCCGGCGCCGAGGCGCTGCGCCAGAGCCGCGGCGACGACGAAGCCGCGCGCCTCGATTCCGGCGACGAGGTCGGGCTTCTCCCCGATTCGGAAGGCGAGCCGCTCGATCGCGGCGGCGAAGCCGGAGGCGTCGAGCAGCAGGGTGGTGATGTCGCGGAACTGGATTCCCGGCTTGGGGAAGTCCGGAACGGTGCGGATCAGCGCCTTCAAATCGTCGTTAGGGACAGTCACTTTTCCGCACGCCGAAAGGGACAGTGACTTTTCCGCGTGCCGCGTCCTGTTGCGAACCGGCGGGGGAGAAAAGTGACCGTCTCCTGCGTCAGCGGTTCACTCCGGCGTCACGGTCGGCGGCCTCGCGCTTGGCGATATTCTCCGGGTCGAGCGGGCCGGTGACCCGGACCGAGCGGTCGGCGGTCGCCCAGACGTTCTTGTAGGCGAACCAGGCGAGGACGGTGGCGAAGATCAGGAAGATGAGCGTGGCGACTCCGCCCCACAGCCGCGATTCGAGGGTCGGCTCGGCCGCCCAGGCGAGGAAGGCGGCGACGTCGTGGGCCATTTGCTGGCGGGTCGCCGGGGTGCCGTCGGCATAGGTGACCTGGCCGTCGGCGGTGAGCGGCGGCGGCATGGCGATGTTGAGGTTGGGGAAATAGGGATTGTAATAGAGCCCCTGCCCCGGCCGGTTCTCGGGCGGCAGGTCGGCGGGCGGATTCTGGTAGCCGGTGAGCAGCGATTCGACATAGGGCGCGCCGCCTTCGCGCGCCTTGACGATCAGCGACAGGTCCGGCGGCAGCGCGTTGTTGTTGGCGGCGCGGGCGGCGGTGTCGTTGGGATAGGGGCTCGGGAAGCGATCGGCCGGGAGCGCCTTGCGGGTCGCCGCCTCGCCCGTGTCGGGATTGATCGACGGCACCTGGATCTGCCACTGGTCGGCGATGGCGCGCACCTCGGCCTCGCTGTAGCCGAGGTCGTGCAGGTTGCGGAAAGCGACGAAGCCGAGGCCGTGGCAGGCGGCGCAGACCTCGCGATAGACCTGGAAGCCGCGCTGAAGCTGCTGGCGGTCGTAGCGCCCGAACGGGCCGTCGAACGTGTAGGAGGCCGCTCGCGGCTCCTCGTGGAAATGATGCTCGACGGTCTCCTGCGGCCGCTCGCCGACATAGGCGATCACCCCCCAGAGGAGCGACCAGGCGGCGACGGCGACGAAGCCCAGGCCGACGAAAAAGCCGAGAATGCGGACCATAGTCTCCTCGTCCCCCTAGCCGGCCGTCGCCGCCGGCCTGACGCCGAGCGGAGTGGCTTCCGCCGCCTCGCCGTGAAGCACGCTTTCCGAGATCGAATTGGGCAGCGGCAGAGTCCGCTCGACGAGCGAGAGGAGCGGCAGGATGATCAGGAAGTGAGCGAAATAGTAGATGGTGGCGAGCTGGCTGATCATCACATAGGGCTCCTCGGCCGGAAGCCCGCCGCACCAGCCCAGCACCAGCACGTCGCCGATCAGGATCCAGAAGAAGATTCGGAAGGTCGGCCGGTAGCTCCCCGAGCGCACCGGCGACTTGTCGAGCCAGGGCAGGAAGAAGAGCAGCAGGATCGAGGCGAACATCGCCAGCACGCCCCACAACTTCGCCGGCAGGATGAAGTCGACGGTGAAGGCTCGGAGGATCGCGTAGAACGGCCAGAAATACCATTCGGGGGTGATGTGCGCCGGCGTCGAGAGCGGGTTGGCCGGGATGAAATTGTCCGGGTGCCCGAGATAATTGGGCAGGAAGAAGGTCATCAATGCGAGGCCGATCAGGAACAGCCCGGCGCCGAACCCGTCCTTCGCCGTGTAATAGGGATGGAAGGGCAGAGTGTCCTGCGGAGTCTTGACGTCGACCCCGGTCGGGTTGCCCGAGCCCGGAATGTGAAGCGCCCAGATGTGGAGGATGATCACTCCGGCGATGACGAAGGGCAGCAGATAATGGAGCGAGAAGAAGCGGCTCAGGGTGGGCTGGTCGGGCGCGTAGCCGCCGAGCAGCCAGGTCTGGATCGGCTCGCCGACGACCGGGATCGCGCTGAACAGGCCGGTGATCACCTTGGCCGCCCAGAAGCTCATCTGCCCCCAGGGGAGCACGTAGCCCATGAAGGCGGTCGCCATCATCAGGAGGAAGATGACCAGGCCGAGCAGCCACACCATCTCGCGCGGCGCCTTGTAGGAGCCGTAATAGAGGCCGCGGAAGATGTGGATGTAGGTGACGATGAAGAAGAAGCTCGCTCCGTTGGCGTGCAGGTACCTGAGGAACCAGCCCTGGTTGACGTCGCGCATGATGTGCTCGACCGAGTTGAACGCGCCGGCGGTCGACGCCTCGAAATGCATGGCCAGCACGATCCCGGTGACGATCTGGATGACCAGGGCCAATCCGGCGAGCACTCCGAAATTCCAGAAATGGTTGAGGTTGCGAGGCACCGGATAGCCGCCGCCGACCGAGCCCCAGACCAGCCTCGGCAGCGGCAGCCGGTCGTCGAGCCAGCGCATGAACGCGCTCTTGGGTCGATATTCTTCCGCCCAGGGAAAGCTCATCGTTCTTCCTCAGCCGATCCGGACCGTGGTGGGGGAGGTGAAGCTGTATTCCGGCACTTCCAGGTTCTGCGGCGCCGGGCCTTTGCGGATCCGCCCGGCGGTGTCGTAGTGCGAGCCGTGGCAGGGGCAGAAATAGCCGCCATATTCGCCGCGATTTTCGCCCTCCGCGGCGCCGAGCGGGACGCAGCCGAGATGGGTGCAGACGCCGAGCGTGATCAGCCAGTTGACCCGGCCGTCGACGGTTCGCTCGGCCAGGGTCTGCGGATCGCGAAGGTCGCCCGTGTTCACCGCGTTGGCGGCCTGGATCTCCTGCGGAGTGAGGTTGCGGATGAAGATGGGCTGCTTGCGCCAGATCGTCTTGATCGCCTGGCCGGGCTGGATCGCGGCGATGTCGACGTCGATCGAGGCCAGAGCGAGGACGTCGGCCGACGGGTTCATCTGGTTGACCAAAGGGTAGAGGAGGGCGGCTCCGCCGACTCCGGCGACGCTCACCGCGGCGAGGTTGATGAAGTCGCGGCGGCGAACTCCGCCGTCAGGGGCCGCCGGGGCCGTTCCTTCGGTATGTTCCACCGTCGCCATAACGTCCTTCAGCGAGTCTCGAACCGGATACGCGGACTTGCGCCCCTGCTTCGGCCGGACGCCGGAGGGCTCCGGCGCGGGCGACCTTGGCGGCTCGCGGCGCCTGATAGACGCGTGGCCGGGCTTTTGCCAACAGCCATTTTGACCCCGCCGCGGCCGCGCCCGGGGAGCCGCCGTCGGGGACGCCGCCGGGACGCGCCCCTTGCTTCTCGCCCTCGCCCCTTCCCTCCGTCGCCGAACCGTGAAAGGCTGGGCGAATGAGGATCGCGCCTTCGCTCGTCGCCCTCGCCGCCTTCGCCGCCGCCGGCTGCGAGGGCCGCGCCGTCGAGATCGACCACCCCTTCTACCTCATGTACATCGAGGATCCGAGCGAGGTCGCCCTGTTCCGCTGCCCGGGCGAGCCCGGCATCGGCTGCGCCATCGACGGCCTGCCCGGCCCGCGCGTGATCGAGGCCGGCGCCGACGAGCGCTTCGTCGTCGCCGCCCAGCGGCCGCAAGCCGATCCGGCCGGCCCGATCCGCTATTATTATTTCGCCCGGGTGCCCGAGGAGACTTCGGGCTGGGGGCGCAATCCGGAGCGGATCGTCGGCCCCCTCGACGCCGACCAATTCGCCGCCGCCAAGGCGAGGCTCGGCCTGCCCGACTTCAGGGTCCGCCGCTGAGGGGTGCCGAAGGGACACGGACGGGCGTTTCACGATGGGGACACAATGGTATGTGTCCCCTATCTCCGCCGAGAACGGGCCTGGCCCGCGCGGAAACGTCACCCCGGACTTGATCCGGGGTCCATCTTCTTGGGGCGATGCGCGCGTTCGGGGCGCCAAAGAAGGTGGATGCCGGATCAGGTCCGGCATGACGAAGGGGGGGCTGAATTCGCTCTGGTACGAGTTCCTCCCTCCTTCGTGTCCGCCCTGTCTTCCCTCCCTCCCGGATTGCCTCGCTCTCCGTGGGGGGCGATGAGGGGGGATGCGGCTTGCCCTTCATGAGCCCGACCAGGCCGGCAATGTCGGGACGATCCTGAGGCTCGGCGCCTGCCTGGGCGTGCCCGTGGACGTGATCGAGCCGTGCGGCTTTCCCTGGGCGGACCGGGCGCTGAGGCGGGCCGGGATGGATTATGCCGAGGTCGCCAACGTGAGCCGGCACTCCGACTGGCGGGCGTTCGAGGCGAAGCTTGCGGGGCGGCTGGTTCTGCTCACCACAGCCGGCGCGGTCGGCCTGCCCGAGGCGAGGTTCGAGCGCGGCGACACCCTCCTCCTCGGCTCGGAAAGCCGCGGCGCTCCGCCGGAGGTGCACGAGCGGGCGGATTTGCGGCTGCGAATCCCGCAGGCGCCGGGGACACGCTCGCTCAACGTCGCGGTGGCGGCGGGGATTGGCTTGGCGGAGGCCCTGAGGCAGACGGGGCTGTGGCCGGCGTAAGGACGACGGGCTCCTCATCCCCCCAACCGTCACCCCGGACCCGATCCGGGGGTCCGCCTTCACCTTTGAGAGGGCCGCAAGTAAAGGGGGGCTGCCGGATCCGCGTTCGCCGGGCATCCAGGCCCTGCAAGGGAGGCGGCGGGGAAAGGGGATTGCGGACGGTTGCATGGCGCGCCGTCCGGAGGCATCGGCGGCGGAGGAGTCGACGATGATCGAGCTGGACGAGGAACAGGCGCAGGCCAGGAACTGGTTCGAGCAGCTTCGCGATCGGATCTGCGCCGAGTTCGAGGCGATCGAGCGCGAGGCGGGGAGCGACGCCCGCTTCGAATATTCGCCGTGGGAGCGGGAGGAGACCGACCCCGAGGCGGCGGCGGCGGGCGCGGCGCCCGGCGGCGGCGGCGTTCGCGGCCTGATGAAGGGCGCGGTGTTCGAGAAGGTCGGGGTCAACGTGTCGACCGTCGGCGGCCGCTTCAGCCCCGAATTCGCCGCCACCATCCACGGCGCCGCCGAGGATCCGAGCTTCTTCGCCACCGGCATCAGCCTCGTCGCCCACATGGCCAATCCGCACGTCCCGGCGGTTCACATGAACACCCGCTTCCTGGCGACGACGAGGCGCTGGTTCGGCGGCGGCGCCGATTTGAATCCGCCCATTCCCTATGAGGAGGACACGGCCGATTTCCACGCCCGCCTGCGCGCCGCCTGCGCCGCCCACGACCAGACCTACTACACCCGCTTCTCGAAATGGGCGGAGGAATATTTCTTCATCTCCCATCGCGGCGTCCAGCGCGGCGTCGGCGGCATCTTCTACGATCATCTCGAATGCGCCAGGCCCGGCGAGGGACCGACCTTCGAGGCCAATTTCGCCTTCACCCGCGACGTCGGCGAGGCCTTCCTCGACATCTTCCCGAGGCTCGTCCGCCGGCGGATGGCGACCCCGTTCGACGAGGCCGACCGCGCCCGCCAGCTCGAATGGCGCGGCCGCTACGCCGAGTTCAACCTGATCTACGACCGCGGCACCCTGTTCGGCCTCAAGACCGGCGGCAATGTCGACGCCATCCTGATGAGCCTGCCGCCGCTGGCGACCTGGGCGTGAGCTTCGGCCTCACCGACGTCGCGCCCGGCCATGTCGCGGCCGTGGTCACCTTCCTTGAGATGACCGAGCCGCCGGCGCCGCGGCCGGCGACGCCCTCGCCGCTTCGCCTCGCCCACCGGCCCGACCTCGACCCGGCCCGCTACCGCGCCCTGTTCCGCCGGGTCGGCTCGCCCTGGCTGTGGTTCTCGCGGCTGGCGATGGACGACCGGACGCTGGCGGCGACGGTCGCCGAGGTCCATGCCGTGATCGACGAAGCGGGCGAGGAGGCGGGGCTGCTCGAGCTCGATTTCCGCGAGCCGGGCCAGTGCCTGATCCGCTTTCTCGGCCTCGTCCCCGAGCTGGCCGGCCGCGGCCACGGCCGCTGGCTGTTCGACGAGACCCTGAAGCTGGCCTGGCGACCGGGCGTCGAACGGGTCCGGGTCCATACCTGCACGCTCGACCATCCGGCGGCCCTTCGAGCCTATCTGAGAGCCGGCTTCAGGGCCTATCGCCGGGCCTTCGAGAGCTTCCCCGATCCGAGGCTGGGCGGCCTGCTCCCGCGCGAGGCGGCGCCTCAGGTGCCGCTGGTCGAGCCGGCGGCGAGCGCCCGGTAGATGGCGGCGAGGAGGACGACGAGCACCGTCGAATAAGCGGCGCCGAGCGCGGCCTGCAGAACGGCCACGAGAAGGCCGCCAATCCCGTCGCGGCCGCCGAGAAGGAGAAAGATCGAGCCGAGCACCGCCTGGATCGCCAGGATGAGCACGATCCCCGCCGCCGCCACCATCAGGATCAGCCCGGCCACCGCCCAGCCCCTGCCCTTGGTGCGGGCGAAGGCGCCTCCGATCGCCGCGACCGGGTTGAGCCGCCGCTCCGCGGTCATCACCGCGCCGGCGACGCCGATCCTTCCGAGCAGGTAGAGGCACGGCACGATCAGCAGCAGGAAAGCGATGCCGAGGATCGTCATCAACAGGATCGAGAGCAGGAAATAGGAGGGCAGGAAGGTCACGCTTCCGGCCAGGGCGCCGCCGACGGTGCGGCCCGGCGGATCGAGAAGGAGCAGGTAGATGGCGACGATCCCGACCATGTTGAGCAGGTTGCCGAGCAGCGACCAGTGCCAGTTCCGGCCGACATAGCCCGACATCTGCTGGACCATCTCGGCGAAGTCGCGGGCCTCCTCCGGCGGCGGGATGAAATAGGCGGAGAGCAGGCCGGGCAGGAAGAAGAAGGCGCCGGCGATCGCGACCAGGAGCGAGGAATTGGCCCGGAGCATCGCGGCCGTGTCGTTCCAGACGGCGCTGTAGGAGAAATTCATGCCGGTCCCCGTCGATCGATCGCCCGCCCCCCATAGGACCGGCGCGAGAAGGGTGGCAAGAAAGGCTTGAACGCCCGCCCGCCATTGCCGAGAGCGAGGCGATGAAGGACGTGGCCATGGAATGGCGGGTGTCGCCGGATCTGACTCCCTACCCCGAGGCGCTGGCCGCGATGGAGGCACGCGCCGACGCGATTCGGAGCGGCGAGGCCGGCGAGCTGATCTGGCTCGTCGAGCATCCGCCGCTCTACACCGCCGGCACCAGCGCCGATCCGGCCGAATTGTTCAACCCGCTCGGCTTCCCGGTCCACCAGGCCGGCCGCGGCGGGCGCTACACCTATCACGGGCCCGGCCAGCGCGTCGGCTACGTCCTGCTCGACCTCGAGCGGCGCGGGCGCGACGTCCGGCGATTCGTCCACTCGCTCGAAGGCTGGGTGATCGCGACGCTCGGCGAGCTCGGCGTTTCGGCCCGCCGGGCGCCCGGCCGGATCGGCATCTGGGTCGACGTTTCGGGGCGCGAAGCCAAGATCGGGGCGATCGGAATCCGGGTCCGGCGATGGGTGACGATGCACGGCTTTTCGGTCAACCTGGCGCCGGAACTTTCCCACTTCTCAGGGATAGTGCCGTGCGGTATTGCCGACCATCCAGTGACCAGCCTCGACGAGATGGGGATGACCGACGTGCAGACTCGTTTCGACCTGGCGCTGAAGTGCGGGCTCGAGGATTTCCTGTTCTCACTCGAGGGGGAATAGGGGAGGGTTGAGAGCCGCAGCCTTTCCGTATAAGGTGCAACACCGATTTGGACAAAAAAGGGGGCCTACCCGACCAAATCATCAATCTAGGGAGACCTTTTAATGCGTGACATTCTCAAGAAAGTGACCACCGGTTCGATGATTGCCGGCGCGGCCCTGCTCGTCGCGGCTTGCGGCGGCGACAATGCGGCGAACAACACCGCGACCACGGACCTCGGCAACGACACCAGCATGGACATGAACGCCACCGACATGGGCATGGACATGAACGCGACCGACATGAACGCGACGGACATGAACGCGTCGACGGACATGAACGCGTCGATGGACATGAACGCGTCGATGGACAACGCGTCGACCAACGCCCAGTAAGCCGGGCGCGACTGCTGTTCGAGAAGGCCGCCGGCGACCCCGGCGGCCTTCTTTTTGCAAACCGCCCCGCCGGGCCCTTCCCGAGCCGCTCGCGCCGGGATAGGAGCGGCCCGGCCCAACCACGGGAGCCCTCGATGACCGACCCCTTCATCCGCACCGCCCGGGCCGCGGCGATCGCCGGCGCCGCCCTCCTCGCCGCGGCGTGCGGAGGCGCTGGCGACGGCGCCGCCAACGACGCGGTGGCGAACGCGCTCGACAGCGACCTGATGCTCGACGCTCCGGCCAACGACGCCAGCGCGATGGAATCGGCGGCCAATGCCGGCGATCCCGCGCCGGTCGCCGCCGACAATGGCAGCGAGGAGACCAACGCCGCCGACCCGCTCGGCGAGACGAGCGGCGGCGATACCGGCGGCAACACCGTCGACAGCAACGTCAGCGGCATGTAGCCCGGCCCGGGCCGTCCGCCGGTTGCGGCGATCCGCGCCCGCCGCGGGCGCTCGGACGAGTTGCATCGCAGGTGCGACGGGCGCTGCCACGATGGATAGGGGCCGCTCGCCCCACCTGCTACGAACAGGGCAGGAGTGAGTGCGGAGAGGGCGAATGAAACGGTTGCGTCGCTTGAGTTTTGCCGGCCTCGTCGCGGCCGGGCTGGCCGGCCTGGCCGGGGCTTCCCCGGCTTCGGCCCAGCTCTTCCTCTACGAGCCCAATTTCCGGCCCGGGCCGATCGAGGCGAGCGATCCGCTCGTCGGCATCCCGATCCCCGGGGCGACCGCCAACGAATATCGCGCCCATCTTTTGTGGAACCTTCGCGCCGGCCTCAACGTCGCCGCGCTGCAATGCCAGTTCGCGCCCTATCTGCGCACGGTCGACAATTATAACGGCATCCTCGCCCACCATTCGCGCGAGCTGGCCAGCGCCTATCAGGCGCTCGAGGGCTATTTCCGCCGGGTCCACGGCCGCACCGGGCCTCGGCGCTTCGACGAATATTCGACCCAGACCTACAACAATTTCTCGACCCTTCAGGCGCAGCTCGGCTTCTGCCAGACGGCGGGGCGGATCGCCAAGGAGGCGCTCGCCCGCCGCAAGGGCGAGCTCCACCTCGTCGCCTCGGCGCGGATGCGCGAGCTTCGCAACAGCCTGGTGCCGGCGCACGACACCTTCGCCTTCTCGCGCACTCCGATCCGGCTGGCGCCGATCAACCTCACGCCCGACTGCTCGCAGCTGCGCGGCGGCGAGCGAAGGGATTGCGAGCGCTCGCTTCGCGGCCGCTGAGGCTCAGGCGCCGGCCTCGCCGAGCACGGCATAATCGGTGGGGTCGGCGATTCCGGCCTCGGCGAAGCCGCGGATGCGAAGCCGGCACGAATCGCAGCGACCGCAATGCCTGAGCTCGGCGGTCGGGTCGTAGCACGACCAGCTCATCGCCGGATCGAGGCCGAGCCGGACCGCCTCGCCGACGATCCGCGCCTTGCTCATCGCGATCAGCGGCGTCCGGACCGCGAAGCGCCCGCCTTCGACCCCGGCCCTGGTCGCGAGGTTCGCCATCCGCTCGAAGGCGGCGACGAATTCGGGGCGGCAGTCGGGATAGCCCGAATAGTCGACGGCGTTGACGCCGATGAAGATGTCGCGCGCGCCCGCCGCCTCGGCCCAGCCCAGGCAGAGCGAGAGCAGAATGGCGTTGCGCGCCGGCACGTAGGTGACCGGTATGTCAGCGCCGACACCGGACTTGGGGATTGCGGCGTCGGCGTCGGTGAGGGCCGAGCCGCCGAAGCCGGCGAGGTCGAGCGCGAGCACGATATGGCGCTCGGCGCCGAGCCGGGCGGCGACCTTCCTCGCCGCCTCGAGCTCGATCCGGTGGCGCTGGCCGTAGTCGACGGTGAGGGCGAGCAGGCGATGGCCGGCCTCGAGCGCGAGGCCGCCCGCGACCATCGAATCGAGGCCTCCCGAAAGGAGGAGGACGGCGGTAGCGGCGGTCATGGCGGCCGCTATAGAGCCCTCGCGGCGCAAAAAGAACGGGCCGCCCCGTGAGGAGCGGCCCAGTTCAGGCGTCTAAGCCTGCTAGGGAGGAAAGCGTGCCCACTCTGGCACCCGCCCCTTCTACCTAAGCTATGGTAAACATGAAGTTAACGGCGGCACCGCTCAGGCGTCGAGCTCGCCCGGCCGGATCGGGAAGACCCGCGAGCAGAATTCGCAGTCGACGCTGATCAGGCCGTCGGCGTCGACCATCGCCCGGCGTTCCTCGGGGCCGAAGCGGGCGATCACCTCGCGGACATATTCGGGGCTGCAGCGGCAGCCCTTGGTCAGCGGTATTCCCTCGAGGACCCGGACCTCGGCCTCCTCGTGGAACAGCCGCCAGAGCAGGCTGGTGAGCGCCAGCGTCGGATCGACCAGCTCGTTGGCCCGGATCGTCTCGGCGAGGATGCGGACATGCTCCCATTCGGGATGGTCGAGCCGCGTGTGCAGCCGGTCGCGGCCCTCCTCGCCCTCGGGCAGATGCTGGAGCAGGATGCCGCCGGCGACATGGCCGGTGTCGTCGACCGCGAGCCTGACCAGGCTGGGTATCTGCTCGGACTGGCTGAAGAAATGCTGGGCCGCCTCGGCGAGGTTGCCGCCCTCCAGCGGGACGATGCCCTGGTAGCGCTCGCCGGTCACCGCCTGGTCGAAGGTGATGGCGAGATAGCCTTTTCCGAACAGGGCGAAGAGCGACGGCAGGCTCGCTTCGGCGGCGAGCCGCCCGGAATCGAAGCGGACGTAGCCGCGCACCTCGCCGGCCTTGTAGTCGCAGACCAGAAGGTCGATGATCCCGGCCTCGGTCTGGGCCTGGACGGTGAGCTGGCCGCCCGCCTCCTTCAGCATCGCTCCGAGCAGAGCGGTGAGGACCAGCGCCTCGGACAGGATGCGGGCGATCGGCGCGGGATAATTGTGGGCGGAGAGCACCTCGTCGAGCAGCGGCCCGAGCCGCACCAGCCGCCCGCGCGCGCTCCGCTCCGGAAGCGTGAAGCCGACCGCCTCGTCGAGATTGGCGGCGAGGGCCGGGCTGTTCGCGGGTTCGGAAGCCATGGCGCCGATGTGGCGACGCCGGAAGCCCGTTCAATCCCCCTATTCCCCCTCCCCTGCGACCCGCTTCCGCCCGAGGCGGAGCGGAGGCGGTCGACAGAGCTTGCCGAATGTCGATAAGTGGATTATCGTTTATCGACGAGGAGAAGTCTATGTCCCGACATTTTTCCGCGGCGCTGCCGATCGCCCATGTCGTGCTGCGCATCCTAATCGTCCTGAACTGGCTGGGCGGCGCGGCCATCCTGGTCCTGCTCGGGGCCATGGTCGTCGCTGAGGAGTGGACCCTAACCGCGCTCGGAATCGACTCGTCGGATCCGATCAGCCCGCTGCTGATGGGGCTGCGCGCGATCGCCGTGCTCGGCCTGGTCGCCGTCCCGCTCAACGACCTGGTTCTCAGGCGGCTGCGCGCGATCGTCGAAACCGTGCGCGCCGGCGATCCGTTCGTCGCCGCCAATGCGGACCGCCTGCAGGCGAGCGCCTGGGCACTGCTCGCGCTCCAGCTGCTCAGCATGGCGATTGGCGCCATCGGCGAGGCGATCTCGAGGCCGGCCGATCCTCTCCATCTCGACGCCGGCTTTTCTATCAGCGGGTGGCTCGCCGTGCTCCTGACCTTCATCCTCGCCCGCATCTTCGCGGAAGGCGCGCGGATGCGCGACGACCTCGAAGGGACGGTGTGACATGGCGATCGCCGTCAAGCTCGACGACCTGCTCCACGAGCGCCGGATGACCCTGACCCAGCTCGCCGAGCACATCGGCATCACTTTGGCCAATCTGTCGATCCTCAAGACCGGCAAGGCGCGAGCGATCCGCTTCTCGACGCTCGAAGCGATCTGCGCGGCTTTGTCCTGCCAGCCGGGCGATCTGCTCGAATATCTGCCGGACACGGTGGAGGAGGCGCAAGCGGCATGAACATCCTGATGGCCATTCACATTGCGGCAGGGCTACTCGCCATCCCCACGGGGACGGTCGCGGCGGCAGCTGGCAAGGGCGGCCGGCTGCATGCGCGCGCCGGCACCCTTTTCCTCGGCTCGATGCTCGTCCTCGGCATCAGCGGCGCTAGCCTCGAGCCGTTCAGGACCCCTGAGCCAGGATCGCCTCTGGTCGGCGTGTTCGTCTGTTATTTCGTGCTGACCGGGTGGATGGCGGCGCGCCGGCGGGACGGAAGGACCGGCTGGTTCGAGATTGCCGCCTGCGCCGTCGCGCTCGGCCTTGGCGCGCTGACCGCCTGGGGTGGGTTCACGGGAACAGTGCCGGCTCCCGACGGCGTCGGCCCGATGTACGTCGCCGCCGGGCTGTGCATGCTCGGCGGAGTGGGCGACCTCAGGGCAGCGCTGCTGAAGCGGCTGACGCCGCCGCAGCGCATCGCGCGCCATTTGTGGCGGATGAGCTTCGCCTTCTTCATCGCCACCGGCTCCTTCTTCCTGGGCCAGCAGGACGTGCTGCCCGCGGCCGTGCGCGGCTCGCCTTTCCTCTTCGTCCTGGCTCTCGCGCCGCTCGCGCTGATGGCCTTCTGGCTGATCCGAGTGCGGCTCGGAAAGCGGCTGCGCGCCGCCCTCCAGGCACTTCCCGAAAGGAAAATGGCATGACCGAGGTTTCCCCGATCCGGCTTTGGGTGATGCGGGCCATGTATCTGTTCATGGCGCTCGGCGTCGGCCTCATGATCTGGCCGCTGATCCTCAGCCACAGCTCGGAGCTGCCGCGAATGACCGGGGTCGCCTGGGCGCTGCTCGGGACGATCGGGCTGCTGGCCCTGCTCGGGCTGCGCTATCCGCTGCAGATGCTGCCGCTGCTGCTGTTCGAGCTGATCTGGAAGGCGATCTGGCTCGCCGCCTTCGCCATCCCGCGCTGGCTCGAAGGCACGCTGGACGAGGGGATGCGGACCTCGATCTTCGACACCTCGTTCGGCGCCCTGCTGATCCTCGTCATACCGTGGCGCTATGTCTGGGTGAATTACGTGGCAAGGCCGGGCGATCCTTGGACGCTCCGCCGCTCGGCCAGCGAAGCGGAGGCGAACCATGCCGCAGCCTGAGCCAAAGCCTGGAACGGCCACCGCTCCTCCTGACCGCGAAGTCCCGCTGTGGCGGCTCTACCTGATGCGCGCGATCGCGGTCCCGTTCATCATCAGCGGTTTCACCAACTACCTGCCGAAGCTGCTCGACCCGGACCCGAGCGGGCGCGGGATGACGATCAGCATGCTCGGCGGCCTGTGGGTGCTGGCTTTCCTCGTGCTCCGCCACCCGCTGCTGATGCTTCCCATCTATCTGTACGAGTTCGTCTGGAAGACGATTTGGCTTCTCGCCTTCGGCCTTCCGCAGTGGAGGGCCGGGCGGGTCGATCCCCAGTTGAGCCAGGATCTGTGGGAGATCGGCCTGTTCCCCTTCGTGTTCGCGCTGATCATACCGTGGGGCTATGTCTGGCGGCACTACATCAAGGCGCCCGCGGAGCGCTGGCGCTGACTAGGCCGCCTGCGGCACCTCGTAGGCGCGCGCCGCCCCCGACAGCTTGTCGATGAACTCGGCGACGTGCGCCTCCTCGATGATCAGCGGCGGCAGGATCCGGACGACATTCTCGCCGGCGGCGACGGTGAGCAGGCCGTGCTCGCGCAGATGGGCGACGAAGGCCCGGCTGTCGCTCTTCATCTTCAGTCCGAGCAGCAGGCCGAGCCCGCGAACGCCCTCGAACAGATGGTCGTAATTGGGGATGAGCTGCTCGAGCGCCCCGCGCAGCCGCTCGCCCATCCGGCGGACATGCTCGAGGAAGGCCTCGTTGGCGACGACGTCGAGCACCGCCTGGCCGGCCGCGCAGGCGAGCGGATTGCCGCCATAGGTCGAGCCGTGGGTGCCGACGACCATGCCGGCGGCCGCCTTCTCGGTGGCGAGGCAGGCGCCCATCGGGAAGCCGCCGCCAATGCCCTTGGCCGCCGCCATGATGTCGGGCTCGATCCCGTAATGCTCGTGGGCGAACATCCGGCCGCTCCGGGCGAAGCCGCACTGGACCTCGTCGAGCACGAGCATCAGCCCATTCTCGTCGGCGAGCCGGCGAAGGCCGGTCATGAAGGCCGGGCTCGCCGGGCGGATTCCGCTCTCGCCCTGGATCGGCTCGACGAGGAAGCCGGCGGTCTGCGGTCCGATCGCGGCCTCGGCGGCGCCGAGATCGTCGAAGGGGACCACCTTGAAGCCGGGCAGAAGCGGCGAGAAGCCGTCGCGAAGCTTGTCCTGGTCGGTCGCGCTGATCGTTCCCAGCGTTCGGCCGTGAAAGGCGTTGGTGAAGGTGATCAGCTCGTTCCTGTCGGGCCGGCCGTGATGGTGATGGTAGCGGCGCGCCGTCTTGATCGCGCATTCGACCGCCTCGGCGCCCGAATTGGTCAGGAAGACGGTGTCGGCGAAGGTCAGCTCGACCAGGCGCCGGGCATAGGCCTCCCCCTGCGGCGAGCCGTAGAGGTTGGAAACGTGGATCAGGGTCGCGGCCTGGTCCTGGATCGCCTTGGTCAGCACCGGGTGGCCGTGGCCGAGCAGGTTGACCGCGATCCCGCTGGCGAAGTCGAGATATTTCTCGCCTTTCTCGCCGTAGAGATAGACCCCTTCCCCGCGCACCGGCCGCACCGGCGACCGCGGATAGACGGGCATGAGCGGGGTGATGGCCATGAGCGGGTCCTCGTCGGGAAGCGTTGAGAAAAAGGCGACCTCTCATCGAGGCCGCCTTGCTCTTCCCGTATAGGGATTTGGGGGGCGCCGCGTCAATTAGGGGACAGTCACAGTGACTGTCCCCTCCGCTTCAGCCGCGGCGGCCGTCGCGGTCGCGGCGCTCGAGGCGCACGCGCTGCTCGAGCCGGTTGACCTGGACTCGAAGCTGGGCGAACTCCCGGCCCGAGAGGCCGTCGCGGCCGGCGCGGTGGAGCCGGTTGCGGACGTGATTGGCCTCGCGGCGAAGGCCGAACGCCTCGCGCTGGGAGATGATTCCGCGCCGGGCCGAGCGCTGGATGCGATGCTCGACCTGGTCGAGCTCCCGGATCAGCTGGCCGACGGCCTGGCGGCTCGGACCGTGCCGGTTCCAACCGCCATGGCGGTCGCCGCGCTGGTCCCAATTGCCGTGGTTGCGGCCCTGATGCTGGCCATGATTCTGGGCGGCAGCCGGAACGGCGGCCAGCGTGACGGTCGCGAGGGCGACGGAAAGGAACAACTTACGCATATCGACGACTCCTGCTGCACGATTGCAGGCGCCCCTCCTACGCGCGCTTCGCTGTGGCCGCGCTGAACGGCCTCGACAGCGCCCGTTCAGCTAAATACAGCCTTTCCTGAACAAAACCGATCCGGGGCATCCCTCTTCTTCGCCGCCGCCGACAAGGGAAGTTGGACCCCGGATCGGGTCCGCGGCGACGGCTCGAGCCCCGCGGCGCAAGCCGTCGCGGTGCGCCGGTCAGGCCTTGAGCTTCCAGCCGCTTCGAAGCAGGCCGTAGCAGGCGGCGCCCAGCGCCGCGTTGATCGCGAGCAGGAGCAGCGCTCCGAACAGGACCGGGGAATCGGCATCGCCGATAAAGCCGTAGCGGAAGCCCGAAATGACGTAGAAGAAGGGGTTGGCGTGGCTGATCGCCCGGAAGACCGGGGACAAGGCGTCGATCGAGTAGAAGGTGCCCGACAGCAGCGACAGCGGAGCGACGACGAAATTGCTCACCGCCGCGGCATGGTCGAACTTCTCCGCCCAGACCGAGGTGATCAGGCCGAGCAGGCCGAGCATGACGCTGCCCATCAGGGCGAACCAGAACACCGCCCAGACATGGCTCGGAAAGACGTCGACCCCGGGCCAGGCGAGCATCGCCAGCCAGACCGCGAAGCCGACCAGGAAGGCCCGGGTGACGGCGGCGCCGAGCAGGCCGGCGATGAGCTCGCCGACCGACAGCGGCGGCATCAGATAGTCGACGATCGTCCCCTGGATCTTGCCGACCAGGAGCGAGAAGCTGGAATTGGCGAAGGCGTTCTGGATCATGCCCATGACGATCAGGCCCGGCGCCAGGAAATCGGCGAACGGCACGCCCATCACGGTCCGCCCCTCGCGACCGAGGGCGATGGTGAAGATGACCAGGAACAGCATCGTCGTCACCGCCGGCGCCCAGATCGTCTGCAGCTGCACCTTGAAGAAGCGGCGCACCTCCTTGACGTAGAGCGTGGCGAGGCCGCCCCAATTGACGTTCCGGATGACGGGGACGCCGGGTGGCGTTCTTACCCATGGCGAAGGCCGCTCTTTCACGACCGCCGTCGCTAGTCGCAGACGCCGCCGCCGGCAAGCGCTCCGGCCAGGGGCGTTTCGTCGCCCGCGCCGATCTGCTAGTCTCGCCCGGTGGGAGGACGAGGCGAAGCTGAAGCCGGGCGACCGCCGGCATGGACCCTGATGGCGGCGGCGCTGGTCGCGGCGACCCCGGTCGCGGCGGCGGCGGCGGCCGGCCAGGGCCCGGCCGCGCCGGGCGAGGCTGCCGGGGACGAGATCGTCGTCACCGGATCGCGCGACCGCGAGCGGGCGGTCCGCGACTTTGTCGAGGCGGTCACCGTCGAGAGCGGCGGCCAGGTCGCCAGGTTCGCGACCCCGGTCTGTCCGGCGAGCTTCGGCCTTCCGGCCGGCTACAATTCGGTGATCGCCGGCCGCATCCGGCAGATCGCCGCCCATCTCGGCATCGGCGCTCGCGGGGAAGGCTGCGACCCCAACGTCCTCGTCGTCTTCGCCGAGCGCGGCGGCGAGTTCCTCGGCCGGCTCCGCGAGGAGCGCCCGGCCCTGTTCAGCGCCCTCGAGCTGGCCGAAATCCGCCGGCTGCTCGGCGCCGAGGGTCCGGTCCGCGCCTGGCAGCTGGTCGAGCCGCGCGGCGCCGACGGCCGGCCGATGGAAAGGATCTCCTGGCTCGAAGGCTCGCCGCCCCGCTACATCCCGCGCGGCTACCGACTGACCGGAGTGATGCCGTCGCTGACCCGGACCGCGACCCGGCAGGACCTGGCGCTTGCGCTCGTCGTCTTCGACGTCGAGGCGATCGAGGGGCTGACCCTGCTCCAGCTCGCCGATCATGCCGCGATGCGAGCGCTCGCCATGACCGAGGCCGGGGCGGCGGCCGGCCCGAGCCGGCGCTCGATCCTCGGCCTGTTCGAGGACAGGGCGACCGGTGCCGCTCCGGCCGGCGCTCTGACCGACTGGGATTCGGCCTATCTCGCCGCCCTCTACGGCACGATGAACGACGTCACCGCCGGCCGGCAGCGCTCGATCATGGCCCGGACGATGGCTCGCGAGCTCGATTCGGAGGCTCTGCGCCGGCAGCGGTGAGCGCCGGGCGGTCCCGCCCTTGAAGAACGGCCCGGCCTCCTTCACATAGGGGCCTCGGGTCCGCCCCGGAGCGTCGCTTGGGCGGCGATCGCGGGGGGCGGGACGAACCCATTTCGAAGGCCGGTCGTTCGCGGGCGCCGTCGCTGATCGCGGACTCCGTTACCCCGGGCACATGGAAGCTGTTGAGGATGGTGACTCAAATGTCGTGGACGGACGAGCGGATCGAGCGGCTGAAGGCGCTGTGGAGCCAGGGCATCACGGCGAGCCAGATCGCCGACGAGCTCGGCGGGGTCTCGCGCAACGCGGTGATCGGCAAGGCGCACCGGCTCGGGCTTCAGTCGCGCCCCTCGCCGGTCAAGCCGAACGAGCACGAGCCCCATTCGCCCTCCGCCCAGGCACCGCCGGCCGCCGCCGAGCCGGCTCCCGCCGCCGCCGACCGGACGGACGACGAGGAGGAGGAGCCCCGGGCTTCCCGGGCCGAGGAGCCGTCCTCGTCCCCGGCCTCCGCCGCGGCGGCTCCGGCCCAGCCGCCGCAGCCGCAGATCCGCTCGATCGGCCCGGGCGGCTTCGTCCGGCAGGGTCCGAGCGACCAGCAGGCGCCGATCCCGCCGGCGCCGCCGCGCCGTCTCGTCCCGGCCAAGCCGAGCCCCGAAATCGCCGACAAGACCAGCCTGCTCGATCTCAACGAGAAGATCTGCAAATGGCCGGTCGGCCACCCGGGCGAGCCGGACTTCCATTTCTGCGGCCGGCCGGCCAATCCCGGCTTTCCCTATTGCGTCGACCATTGCGGGGTCGCCTATCAGGCGCAGCTGCCGAGGCGCGACCGCAAGCCCCCCCCGCCGCTCCCCTTCGGCGGCCCAAGGGTCCGCTAGCGAGGAAGAGCGCTGTCCACCAGGGACAGTCACTTTCCCCGCGGCCTCGCCCGGATTGCGACCCTGCGCGTGAAAGTGACTGTCCCCCGCCGCACAACCAAGGACAGTCACTTTCCCCGCCGCCTGGCCCGGATTGCACCCGCCGCGCGTGAAAGTGACTGTCCCCCTCCGCCACCGCCAGGGGACAGTCACTTTCCCCACCGCCTCGCCCGGATTGCCCCGCCGCGCGTGAAAGTGACTGTCCCCATCCGCCACCGCCAGGGGACAGTCACTTTCCCCACCGCCTCGCCCGGATTGCACCGCCGCTCGTGAAAGTGACTGTCCCCCTCCGCCACCGCCAGGGGACAGTCACTTTCCCCACCGCCTCGCCCGGATTGCCCCGCCGCGCGTGAAAGTGACTGTCCCCCTCCGCCACCGCCAGGGGACAGTCACTTTCCCCGCGGCCTTGCCCGGATTGCACCCGCCGCGCCTGAAAGTGACTGTCCCCCTTCGTCCCGCGCGCGTGAACGCGACTCCCCTCGCTCAGGCGAGCAGCCAGGCGAGGAGCTCGTCCATCTGGACGGCGGTCTGGGCGAAGGCGTGGCCGGCGCCGTGATAGACCCGCGCCTCGAGGTCGCGGCCCCGGCGCCATCCGAGCTGGGCGAGCCGCCCGGCGATCTTGATCTGGTGCGGCGCCATGCCCGCGTCCATCATCAGGGTGCCGTGGTCGAGCCACAGCCGCCGCCCGGCCGGCGCCCCGAGCCGGGCGAAGTAAGCGGGCCAGATCGACAGCAGCTGCCGGTGCTCGATCATCCGCTGGTCGTAGATCGGCCAGTTCGGCGACATGCAGGCGCCTCGGCCGAACGCCTGCTGGGCCTCGACGAAGATGGCCCCGGCCATGACTCCGGCCATGCTCGCCCCGAAGATGGCGGTGTCGAGCCGGTCCGGCGAGGTCCGGTAGCGCGAGTCGACGAACGGCTTCAGCCGGGTGGCGAGGAAGCGGATGAACTGGGCCGAGACGAGCGGCCGCCCCCCGGTCCGGGCGAGCTCGCGGTCGATCGCCTCGCGGAGCGCGCCCTCGGCCTGGTCGTAGATGGCCTGCGGCATATATTGGCGGAACCGGTCGCCCTCGAGATTGTCGATCGCGACGATCAGGGTCGGCGGGATGGCGCCGGCCGCGGCGAGCCGGGCGATGCGGCGGTCGGTCGCGAAATTGACCCCGTTGCTGTCGCCGGCGAAGACGAGCTGGCCGTCGAGCATGTAGAGGGTGCGGTGCGCCCGGCCGCCGCTCTCATAGCCGGGCGGGAGCCAGACCCGGACCCGGGGATCGGCGGCATCGCCGTCGCCGAGCGGCCCGAGAGCCTCGATCCGGCCGGGCGGCGAATCCCCCCAGGCCAGCGCCGGCGCGGCGGCGGCGGCGCCGGCCAGCGCCACGAAGGCCCGGCGGCTGATCGGTTCGGACCGGCGAATCATCCCGCCACGCTAGGCCCCCCAGGCCCCGCTGTCGCCTCCCCGTGGCGCGGACCCAGTCACTTTCCCCGCCCCGGGGACAGTCACTTTCCCCACCGCCCCGGGGACAGTCACTTTCCCCGCGGCCTCGCCGGACCGGACCCGCGCCTCGCGAAAGTGACTGTCCCCTCCGCTGCCCCCTCCGCTGTCCCGGACGTGGGGAAGTGCGACCCAGGCAGCGCGCTTCTTGTAGGGACTGCGCGGCTTAGGAGCCGAGGCCATCGCATCGGTCTTGGCGATAATATCCGGCCCGCCCCGCTCGACCCGCGGCCGGCCGTTCAGGATCGCCGGTCAAGCAGCCGAGTTAATCCCCAATGACCAACCTATTCCGTTGACGCGCGCCTAACAAAGGCCCACGGCTTTCTCATCGCTGCCCGTTCAAGGCACTCAGCGACTGAGAGACTTGTGCTCCCGCCATCGTCGGGAGCCCTGTATGTTCGACCCTCAATCGCCATCGCCCCTCGCCCCCATGCTTCGCAAGCTGGAATATTCCGGTTCCCTGAGCGACGGCGACCAGGCGGCCGTGCTCGCGCTTCCGCACTCGCTCAAGACGATCGAACCTCAGGCCTACATCGTTCGCGAGGGCGACAGGCCGACTCACTCATGCCTGTTGCGATCGGGCTTCGTCTATCGGCACAAGATCGTCGCCGACGGCGGGCGCCAGATCTGCGCGATCCACATGGCCGGCGACATGGTGGACCTCCAGAACTCGCTGCTCGGCTTGGCGGATCACAATGTCCAGGCCCTGACCCGAGCCGAGGTCGCTTTCATCCCGCGCGAAGCCATCCATCAGATCGCCTTCGAGCGGCCCGCCGTGGGCACGGCCATGTGGCTGGACACGCTGGTCGACGGTTCCATCTTCCGCGAGTGGATCGCCAACGTCGGAAGACGCAATGCCCGCACTCGGCTGGCCCACCTGCTATGCGAGTTTGCCCTGCGGCTGGAGGCGGCGGGGCTGGGCAGGCACAACGACTATACGTTGCCGATGACTCAGGAGCACCTCGCCGATTGCACCGGCCTCACGCCTATCCACGTCAACCGGACGCTCCGCGGCTTGGACGCCGACGGGGTGATCAGCCGAACCCATCGCAGCGTGACGGTCGACGACTGGAAACGGCTGGCGGCGGAGGGCGACTTCACCAGCGGGTATCTGCACATGAGGGAAGACCAGCTCGGCCTGGTGCAATGACCGCTTCTCCCATGGCGGGCCTCGAGGCCATCATTCCCCTGACTGGCCCTGGACGCCCATGAGGCGTGGAAGGTCATGTCCCCCCGTTACGATCCCCGCTGCACGGCTTTGTTCAGCAGGGTGGAGACGGCCGTGAGCACTTGGGCGTTCGCAAAGGGTCTCTGGAGCAGGATGCTGTCGGGGACGCCGTGAGGGCTGCAGTCAGCCGCGCTGTCCCCCGTCATGTAGACGGCCGCGATCTCGGGAAAGCGCTCGCGAGCCTTCCGGGCAATAAAGGACCGGCGATAGTGGCCGATGAAATCCTCATCCTCCTCGTCACTTGCCCCGCCCGTTCCGGCGCCGACTATGACGCCCATTCGATCTCGGTGCTCGAAGGACTGGACCAAGCGTTGCTCTTGTCCGATTTCGACCCATCGCGAACCGTAGACTGAGCTGCGACAGACTAGCATGAAGGTCGCTTACGAGATCCAGAACCGGAGTTCAGAGCAACTCGAGGTTTGGGTCGAGCCCTGGTGTCATCCTTACAGCGTGCCAAGAGATTCTGTGTTGAGGCTGAGTTACGTGGCGACCAAGGACCCTCTGATCACGTAAGTCACGCCGGACGGCATGGTGGTCTGGACGAACTCTCGCGAGGAGCCGAGTGCCGAGTTGGACGGCGTGGCGATCACTCCCGATTTCAGTTGATCCGCTTCCCGCCCATTCCTCCCCGCGGGCTCGCCGCCGACCCCGGCCTCCGCCCCTTCGCGTGAATCTTCCTGGCGTCGACGGACAGAACCCCTCCCCCGGCAGCAAGTACCCCTTGCGGACGCACCCGCTTGCCCCCCCGACTCCCCACCCCCTATACCCCCATCATGGCCGACGACCTGTTCGCTTCCCCAGCCCGCGCCGGCGGCGAGTACGACGCCCATTCGATCGAGGTGCTCGAGGGCCTCGAGCCGGTCCGGCGGCGGCCGGGAATGTATATCGGGGGGACCGACGAGCGGGCGCTCCACCATCTCGCCGCCGAGGTGCTCGACAACAGCATGGACGAGGCGGTGGCCGGCCACGCGACCCGGATCGAGATGATCCTCGAGGCGGCGCCGGGGACGGCCGGGCGGCTCACCATCGTCGACAACGGCCGCGGAATCCCGGTCGACGAGCATCCCAAATATCCGGGCAAGTCGGCGCTCGAGGTGATCCTGACCATGCTCCATTCGGGCGGCAAGTTCGGCGACAAGGCCTATGCGACGTCGGGCGGCCTCCACGGCGTCGGCGTCTCGGTCGTCAACGCTCTGTCGAGCGACACTATGGTCGAGGTCGCGCGCGGCCGCGAGCTCTACCGCCAGACCTTCGAGCGCGGCCGGCCGACCTCGCCGCTCGAGCGCCTCGGAGCGGCCCCGAACCGGCGCGGAACCACCCTTTCCTTCACCCCCGACCCCGACATCTTCGGGCCCGAGGCGAGGTTCAGCCCGGCCCGGCTCTATAGGCTGGCGCGCTCCAAGGCCTATCTCTTCGCCGGGGTCGAGATTCGCTGGCGCTGCGACCCGGCCCTCCTCGCCGGCGAGGGCGGCGAAACGGCGGTCCCGGCCGAGGCTGTCTTCCAGTTCCCCGGCGGCCTCGCCGACCATCTTCGCGAGCGGATCGGCGAGCGCGAGACGGCGACCGCCGCCCCCTTCACCGGGCGCCACGAATTCCCCAACGGCCAGGGCAAGGTCGAATGGGCGGTGGCCTGGCCGCTCTGGGGCGACGGCGCCGCCTCTTATTATTGCAACACCATCCCGACCCCCGACGGAGGCACCCACGAGCAGGGGCTCCGAGGCGCCCTGACCCGCGGGCTCCGGGCGTTCGGCGAGCTGGTCGGCCAGAAGAAAGCGCGCGACATCCAGGCCGAGGACGTCGTCGCCGGCGCCGAGATCATGCTCTCGGTGTTCATCCGCGACCCCCATTTCCAGAGCCAGACCAAGGACCGGCTGACCTCGCCCGACGCCGCCCGGCTGGTCGAGACCGCGGTCAGGGACCATTTCGACCATTATCTCGCCGACCATATGGAGCGCGGGCGGGCTTTGCTCGGCTTCGTCCTCGAGCGGATGGACGAAAGGTTGAAGCGTCGGGCGGAGCGCGAGATCAAGCGCAAGACGGCGACCTCGCACCGCAAGGTCAGGCTTCCGGGCAAGCTCATCGACTGCGCCAACGACGATCCGGCGGGGACCGAATTGTTCATCGTCGAAGGCGATTCGGCGGGCGGCTCGGCCAAGCATGCGCGCGACCGCAAGACCCAGGCGATCCTTCCCATTCGCGGCAAGATACTGAACGTCGCCTCGGCCAGCGCCGACAAGATCCGGGCCAATGCCGAGATCGCCGACCTCGTTTTGGCGCTCGGCTGCGGGACCCGCGAGCGCTGCAATCCCGACGAGCTTCGCTACGAGCGGGTGGTGATCATGACCGACGCCGACGTCGACGGCGCCCATATCGCGACCCTGCTGATGACCTTCTTCTTCCAGGAGATGAAGGAGCTCGTCACCCAGGGCCACCTGTTCCTGGCGCAGCCGCCGCTCTATCGCCTCGCCGCCGGGGGCACGGTCGCCTATGCGCGGGACGAGGCCCACAGGGAGGCGCTGCAACGCGAATTGTTCGGCGGCAGGAAGGTCGAGGTGTCGCGCTTCAAGGGCCTGGGCGAGATGAATCCCCAGCAGCTCAAGGAAACCACCATGGACCCCCGCACCCGGGGGATGATCAGGATCACCCTGCCCCAGGATTATCAGGACCGGGCCACGGTCAAGGACCTGGTCGACCGGCTGATGGGCCGCAACCCCGAGCACCGCTTCGCCTTCATCCAGAGCCGCGCCGCCGAGCTCGACGAGGAAGAGATCGACGCGTGAGCCGCCGCCGGGCGACCCACCCGCGCCGCCCGCCGGCGCGGATCCTCGGCGGCTGGACTCTGCAGCGGGCGAGCGGCGTCGGCGCCAGCGCGGGGCTGGCGGCGATCCTGATCGCCGGCCTGTTCAACACCTCCCCGAGCGGGCTGCTCTACCCCTATGCGGGGCTGCTCGCGCTGACCGCGCTGTGCGGCGCCTCGATCCTGTGGATCACCGCCACCGACATGCGCACCCGCGGCACCAGCGGCAGGATGCGCCCGATCCGCGGCTTCGACGCCGCGCTCGGCCTCGTGCTGCTGGTGCCGTCGGTCTACGCTCTGGTCCGGATCTGGCCCGAGCTCGGCCTATGAGGCGACGCCCTCGCCGGCCTCGGTAAGGGCGGCCTCGATCATCCGCTCCCACACCGCGACGTCCCCGGCCCGAGCCATGGCCGGGTCGGGCTCGCGCAAGGTGCGGATGATCGACAAGGCGTCGCCGCGATAGTCGCGCCAGATGGCGTCGACCCGTTCGCCGGCCGAAGCATCCTCGCCGCCGGCATTGACGCTGACGACCCGGCCGGCGATGACCCGGGCGATCCGCTCGATGAGGCTGGTGTTCGAAACCGGCATGGCTCTTGTCTCCCGAAGCTTTCGTCACTGTAACGACGAAGCGGCGCGCTGGTTTCGTCCGCCGCTCAGCTCGTCACCGCGGGCGCGATCAACGGGAAGCGCGGGATGTCGACGGCGAAGGTCGAGCCGTCGGCGGCCACCATGAAATAGCGGCCCTCCATCGCCCCGGTGGGGGTGGTGAGCGGGCAGCCGGAGACGTAGTCGAACGAGCCGCCCGGCTCGAGCACCGGCTGCTCGCCGACGACGCCCTCGCCGCGCACCTCGTGGGTGACGCCGCGGCCGTCGCTGATCTCCCATTCCCGGCTGACCAGCTGGACCGCCTTGGCGCCCTCATTCTCGATCCGGATATGATAGGCCCAGAACCAGCGGCCCTTCGCCGGCTCCGACTGCTCCTGGAGGTAGCTGACCGAGACTCGCACGGTGATACCGCGCGTGGTGGCGCTGTGCGGGAAGAATTCTTTCACCTGCGCTTCCTGTGCCGGGCGGACGCCAGGGTCAACCGGCGATCCGCTTGAGCCGTTCGATCAGCCGCTCGCGGGCCGCGAGCACCTCGCCCTGACGACCGGTGAGGAGGTCGCGCTCGAGCGAATAGCCGGTACGCTTGAGGCCCCGGCGAATCTCCTCCCAGCTGCGGTCCCCGGGGGGCGCCGACGCCGGAGCGAGGCCGAAGCCGGTCTCGCCCAGAACCAGCAATTCGTAGCGCACGAGGGCCGCGGCCCAGCCGCGCGCGCTTGGCGCCGCTTCAATCGCGGCGAGCAGGCCGTCCAGCCCGTCGAACAGGCGCGGATAGGGCTGGCCCTCGGGAAGAGCGGTGGCGGTCAGCGCACAGGCCCATTCGATCCCCGACGCGGCGAGCGGCTCGGAAAGCAGGAAGGCGCGGCTGTGCGCCAGCTCGACGGTGAGGTGGGGCAGCTGCTCCTCGGTGCGCGAGCGATATTCGGCGTGGACGAGATTGCCCGGCACCAGCACCGGGCGCAGGCGCCGGGACTTGCCGCCGCGGACGTAGCCCGCCTGGACCCCCTCCCCCGGCGTCAGCGCGCGGACGATCGCGCCATGCTCGCCATGGGCGCGGACGGCGACGATCAGAGCCTCGGTCTCAAGCCTCACGCCCCAACTCCCTGGCGCGACCGGGACGGTGGCGGGCGATCGGTCGGGCGCGCGCTCATCCCGCGGGATGGAAATAGTCGTAAACGCCGCGCGCCGTGGCGCGCGAAATTCCAGGCACCTTCTCCAGATCCTCGAGCGCGGCCGCCTTGACCGCGCGAGCCGTTCCGAAGTGCATGAGCAAGGCGCGCTTGCGGCCCGGCCCGATGCCGGGGACTTCGTCGAGCGTCGACGTGACGAGGTTCTTGGCCCGCCGCGTGCGGTGGGCGCCGATAGCGAAGCGATGCGCCTCGTCGCGCAGGCGCTGGAGGTAGAAGAGGACCGGGGCATTGGGCGGCAGCGTGATCTCGCGGCCGCCGGGCAGGTGGAAGACCTCGCGGCCGGCATTGCGATCCGGCCCCTTGGCAACGCCAACCACGGGCACGTCGTGGACGCCGGCATCCTCGAGCACCTCGCAGACCGCGGAGAGCTGCCCCTTGCCGCCGTCGATCAGCAGCAGGTCCGGCCATTCGCCGCGGCTCCGGTCCGGATCCTCCTTCTCAAGGCGGGCGAAGCGGCGGCTGAGCACTTCGCGCATCATCGCGAAATCGTCGCCCGGCGCGGTCTCCGGCCGCTTGATGTTGAACTTGCGATAGCCATTCTTGCGAAAGCCTTCGGGGCCGGCGACGATCATCGCGCCGACGGCGCTGGCGCCCATCACGTGGCTGTTGTCGTAGACCTCGATCCGCTGCGGCGGCTCGGCCAGCTCGAACAGCTCGGCGACCTCGCGCAGGTTGCGCGCCTGAGTGGAGGTCTCGGCGAGGCGGCGCTCGAGCTCCTCCTCGGCGTTGCGCCGGGCCTGTCGGATCATTCGAGCGGTCTCGCCGCGCTGCGGCGCCCGGATCGCCACGCGCCGCCCGGCGCGCTCGGAGAACGCCTCGCAAAGCAGGTCGGCCTCCGGCAGCGCGCGGTCGGTCAGGATCAGCCGCGGCGGCGGCATCTCCTCGTAAAACTGGGTGAGGAAGGCCTGCAGCACCTCCGCCTCGGGGACGTCGTTGGTGTGGGCCGGGAAGAAGCTTCGATGACCCCAATTGTTGCCGCCGCGGATGAAGAAGGCCTGGATGCACATCGTGCCGCCCTTGCAGGCGAGCGCGAAGAGATCGGCATCGCCCAGTTTTTCGGCGTGGATCGCCTGGCTGCCCTGGATGAAGGTGAGCGCGCGCAGGCGGTCCCGGTAGACGGCGGCAAGCTCGAAATCCATCGCCTCGGAAGCGTTCGACATGAGCTGGCCGAGCTTCTGCTGGATCTTGGTCGAGCGGCCGCCGAGAAAGTCCTTCGCGTCCTGGACCAGCTCGGCATAGCCGGCGGCGTCAATACGGCCGACGCAAGGGGCGGAGCAGCGGCGGATCTGGTAGAGCAGGCAGGGCCGGGAGCGGTTGGCGAAGAAGCTGTCCGAACAGCTGCGCAGCAGGAACAGCTTCTGCAGGCCGTTGAGAGTCGCGCGCACCGAGCCGGCGCTCGCGAATGGCCCGTAATATTGGCCCTTGTAGCGGCGCGCGCCGCGGTGGAGCTGGACGCGCGGAAACTGGTGATCCTCTCGCATCAGGATGAAGGGAAAGCTTTTGTCGTCCCTGAGCAGGACGTTGTAGGGAGGCCGGTAGCGCTTGATCAGCTGCGCCTCGAGCAGCAGCGCTTCGGCCTCGGTGTTGGTGGTGACGATCTGCATCGCGCGAGTCTGGCTGACCATCCTCTGCAGCCGCTTGGTCAGCCTCGCCACCTGAGTGTAGCTGGTGACCCGATTGCGCAATGCCCGCGCCTTGCCGACATAGAGGACGTCGCCGCGTGCATCGAGCATCCGGTAGACGCCGGGGCGGACCGGCAGCGACTTCATCACCGCGCGGATGGCGGCGATCCCCGCTTCGAGATCGGGCGCGCCCTCGCCGCGAACCGTATAGGTCGCTTTCTCCTCGTTGAAGCGGTCGGGGGCGTCGGGCGTCTCGGTCACCGGGCCGATTTAGGCACGGCCGGCCCGCCAGGCCAGCCTCGCTTGCTCATTCGAGCTCGAAGCTGACGCTGAGGGTGACTCCGAGCGCTTCCTCGCCGAGCACGATGTTCGACGCCGCGGCGCGGCTCTCGCCGAAGCCCCGAGCGGAGCCGATCGGCCCGCCGGGCGCGGTCTCGCTGACGGCCAGCAAACGCGCCACTCGCATGCCGAGCGTTCGGGCATAGAGGTCGGCTCGGGCACGGGCGACGGCGAGCGCACGGGTGCGCGCCTCGTCGCGCGCCGCCTCGGCCTCGGCGATCTCGAAGCGCGGCCCGTCGATCTCGTTGGCTCCGGCGGCGACCAGGGTGTCGAGGATTCGGCCGGCATTGGCCGCGTCGCGGAAGCGGATGCTGAGCCGGTGGCTGGCGCGGTAGCCGGCGAAAATCGGTGTTCCGTCCGGAGCGTGGCGCATCTCGGCGTTGAGATTGACCGAGCTGGTCTGGACGTCGCGCGGGGCGATGCCGGCGCGGCGCAGCGCGTCGCGCAGCCGCTCCATGCTCGCGCCGTTCGCCCGGATCGCTTCGCTCGCGCTCGGCGCCTGGGTCGAGATACCGGCGTGGACGACGACGATGTCCGG